>Ga0315284_10001488_pt1 | contig 33376 bp, 35 predicted proteins | sample YL17G09_16_MG_FD_203696 | JGI IMG/M metagenome (GOLD analysis project Ga0315284, IMG submission 203696) | Sediment microbial communities from Yellowstone Lake, YNP, Wyoming, USA - YL17G09_16 | ecosystem: Environmental > Aquatic > Freshwater > Lake > Sediment | place: USA: Wyoming | collected... | reverse complement strand
GCTGATATGGAGGTTCAATCCCGGCAGCTACCCCGATTACCTTTCAGTATATGACGGCGTTGCATATGTTGGCTACTGCAACAATGTTTTGTATGCACTGGATGATGAAAACGGGAAGAAGCTCTGGGAGTTCAGGACAGGCGGCCCTATTGTCGCCAGGCCTGTGATGCACAATGACAAGCTATACTTCGGTTCCTGGGACTGCAACTTCTACTGCCTTTCAAGGGATGGCAAGCTGGTATGGAGATCTGCAACATCACAGAGCAGCCAATCCAGGCTGGAGCCGCCTGAGACTTCGGGCACGTTCTCATCAGAGTTCGTGGCGAGTTTTGAGGAGGATGCGACAAAGAAAAAGGAAGAGGGGCAGGAGCGCCTCGCAGACTACGGCGACGAGTTCAAGAGCTCCTACGCGGGCAGCATGAAGTCCAACTACGTCGCAGGCAGGCGCAAAGGCTACATCAAATAAGCATTTATCTCTTGCATGCAAATCTTATTGTGGTTGGTGGATTATGCCATTGCCGATAAAAGGCCTCCAGAAAACTTCCCTGATAGACTACCCGGACAGGCTGAGCGCCGTCATATTCCTGGGCGGCTGTAACTATCGCTGCCCGTTCTGCCACAACTCGGAGCTGGTGCTTAACCCGGACAAGATGCCGACCATAACCGAAGAGGAGATACTGGCTTTTCTCAAGTCAAGGAAGCAGTGGGTTGAGGGTGTTGTGATAACAGGCGGCGAGCCGACCATACATCAGGGCCTGCCGTATTTCATCGAGAAGGTAAAGCAACTGGGCTTTCCCGTGAAGCTGGACACAAACGGCACGAACAGCGCAATGCTGCGCCAGCTCATAAAGGCAGGCTACCTTGACTACATAGCCATGGACATCAAGGCGCCATTCCTGAAGTACGCCGAAGCCTCGGGCATTGAAAATGGCGCGGTTGACGTGAAAGAGAGCGTCAAGGATGTGATGAGCAGCGGCGTCAAGTACGAGTTCCGCATGACCGTTGTGCCGCGCCTGCACAAGGAAGCTGACATAATCGAGATAGGTCAGTGGCTCAACGGCGCAGAGAAGTTCGTGCTACAGCAGTTCAGGCCTGTGTCGCCCATAAACCCTGACTATAAGATGGAGAAGGCCTACCCGCGCAGCAAGCTCGACAATTTCGCAGAGAAGCTGCGGCCCTTCATAAAGCACGTCGAAGTCAGGTGGTAAGAACATATTTTTGATGAAGAGGTACTCCATCAGAAGAAAAGCGTATCTCGAAACTCACTCCGTGGCAGTGCTGTCTCGCCAATATCATCAATCTTAAGTCAAAAGCCGTATTCCCGTAGGCAAGTTTATAAACCATTCAGGACTGAATAGTTTTCATGCCAAAGCCAAAGATCGACAGCGCCAAGTGCACGGGATGCGGAAGCTGCGTGCAGGTCTGCCCCGTGAGCGTATTCGTGATGAAGGGCAAGAAGGCTGTTGTCAAGAATCCGAAGGACTGCATAGGATGCAGGGCCTGCGAAGCTTCGTGCCCTGCAGGCGCGATAAAGGTTGAGGACTAGGATGATTGTTATGAAAGCCAAGAAGGAGTCCAAGGGTAAGTCTGGAAAAATCAGCAAAGATATGACACTAGGAGAGCTGGTTGTCAAGCATCCTGAGACAGTCGAGGTAATGTTCAAGTACGGCCTGCACTGCATCGGCTGCCATATGGCGGCGCACGAGACCATAGAACAGGGCGCTGCCGCGCACGGCATGGACGCCAGGGCCATCGATAAGATGCTGAAGGAACTGAACGAGGCTGCAGCCGCATAGTATTTTAATTCAGATTGGATATATCTCCAGTATGAAGGTAGTTCCTGATATACCCACGGTCTTTGAAGGCAAATTTCTCAGCGATTTTGTGAATGATGTAAACGGCTGGGCGTTCTCCAAAAAGGAAATGAAGGAAAATAATGGCAAGATTCTGACTTTGGATATTGATTTCGGCAACTACTGCAGCCTGAACTGCCCGCATTGCTTTAGGAGGAACAACAGGGTGGATTTCGGAAAAAACAGGACAATGACATACGACGAGATTATTGACGTTGTCAGACAGGGAAAGAAGCTTGGCCTGAGGTCAGTAAAATTTTTGGGCGCAGGCGAACCGTTCGAGGACAAGCGGTTCATTGAATTCCTCAGGGACCTGAAAAAGATGGATGTTGTTCCAGTCATTTTCACAAAAGGTCACGTAATCGGCGATGACAGCCTTGTTAAAAAATGGCACTCTGAATATGGAATTTCAACAGGCGAAGAGCTTGCAGATGAACTAAACAAGGTTAACGCAAGCATACTGCTGGGTTTCAACTCATTTGACAGCAATATTCAGGATAAAATGGTTGGCGGAGTCAAAGGTTACACCATAAAGAGAAACCACGCACTGGAGCTTCTTGCAAAAGCCGGATTCAACAGGCATAATCCTACACGGCTTTGTTTGGCGGCAAACCCAGTTACAAACGAAAATTATGATGAGATGCTTGAGATATACAAATGGGGGCGGACGAGAAATCTTTACGTGATAGTCTGCCCGACAATGATTAGCGGCAGATGCGGCACTGAAAATTCCTGGCATAAGATAACACCGCCAGCTAACAAGCTGGTAAAATTATACACGGAAATCTACAAGTTCAACATAAGCAGGGGCATACAGACGCTCAGCCAGATAGCTGATGAAGGTATAGCATCTTATGCCGGTGGGCATCCATGCAATCAGGTTGCCTGCGGCATGTATGTTACCCTCACGGGCAAGGTTCTTAGATGCCCTGGCGATGATATCACAGTGCTTGGCGACATATTCAATGAATCACTTGAAAACATATGGCTGAAGTCAGAAAATTACCAAAGGGCAGGACAGTTCAACTGCGGCTGCCCGCCGAAGCTTGGAAAATCTATACCAACCAACCTATTCGCAGACGTCATGCTAAATCTGAAAATGGCCAGTTCTTGTTAAACACCGTTAACTTTATATACCAGCTTCGACTATTTTCATCAGTGTTAAGTATGGCGAACATTTCTGCCTCCGCGATGCCGCAGGAGATAATGACATGGTACCTTCTGCCTGCGATAAGGAAAGAGCTGGCGGAAGCCATGCTGAAGTCGGGAATGAACCAGCGCGAGACAGCACGCAGGCTCGGGGTGACGGATGCTGCGATATCCCAGTACATCAGCGGCAAGCGTGCATACGACGTCAAGCTCAGCCCAAGCGTCAGGCGCATGATAGGCTCGTCGGCGAAAAACATAATGGGCGGCGCAGACGTCATGCAGGAGATAAACGGCATCTGCAGCTTCTGCCTGAACGAGTTCGTGCTCTGCAGGCTTCACAAGGCGCACGGCGCGCCGCGCAAATGCGACCTTTGCTTCAGGGTGATTAGAAAATGAAACAGGAAAGGATACCTAGCCGCAGGGAATGCCTAAGGTTGCTTGAGGAGAATGGCGTCTATCCCAACATTATCGAGCACTCAAAGGCCGTTGCGGAGATAGCGCTCGAGTACGGAAGGAAGATAAAGCACAACGGCGGACATGTTAACCTGCGCCTGCTTGAGGCTGCCTCACTGCTGCATGACATATGCAAGTTCAAAGGAATCAAGGGCAATCTCGAGGAGATTTCCCATGGCAAAGCAGGTGCAGACCTGCTGCGCATGAAGGGACTGGATGAGATTGCCGGCATAGTGGAGTGCCATGTGATGAACGCGATACTGAAGCCGGGCAGGCTCAACACATGGGAGAAAAAGCTGGTTTACTATGCAGACAAGCGCGTGAACCATGACAGGCGCGTCTCATTCGACGAGCGGCTCGCATACCTGATGAACAGATACCCGAAGGGCGCAGGGGAGTTCAGGAAGGAAGAGCCGCTGATAAGGAAACTGGAAAAGGAAATATTCGAGAAAGCAGGAGTGAAATCATGAAACGCATCTATATGGACCACGCGGCGACGACGCCAGTTGACCTTAGAGTAGCCGCAGCAATGAAGCCGTTCCTTAGCGGGAGGTTCGGCAACGCGTCATCGTTGCACAGCTTCGGGCAGGACGCGAAGGAGGCTCTTGAGGAGAGCAGGACCCTGATTGCAAAGGCCATCGGCGCAGGGCCTGATGAAATCATATTCACGTCAGGCGGGACAGAGTCAGATAATATGGCGCTGAAGGGAGTGCTGAAGAGGGGCGACCATATGATAACATCTGCCATAGAGCACCACGCGGTGCTGTACACGGCGCAATACCTTGAGATGCAGGGCGTGCAGGTCACATACCTGAAAGTGGACAGGTTCGGAATGGTGAATCCCGCTGACATTGAGAAGGCGATAAGGCCGAATACTAGGTTGGTCTCGGTCATGCACGTGAACAACGAGATAGGCACAATCGAGCCTATTGCTGAGATAGGGAAGATGTGCAGGAGCCGCGGCATACTTTTCCACACCGACGCTGTCCAGAGCTTCGGCAAGCTGCCGATTGACGTGAAAAAGATGAACATAGACATGCTTTCTGCCAGCGCGCACAAGCTATACGGCCCGAAAGGTGTCGGCATGCTTTACCTCAGAAACGGAGTTAAGCTTGTCCCGCTGATGCACGGCGGCGGCCATGAGAAAGGCAGGCGCAGCGGCACAGAAAACGTTGCCGGTGCGATTGGATTTGCAAAGGCAACAGAGACGGCAATGAAAGGCATGAAAGCCGAAAGCAAAAAGATGGCTGCATTTTCAGAAAAACTGGGTAGGAAGGTGCTGCAAATTCCCGACAGCCACCTCAGCGGCCACCCAACAAGGCGCCTGCCTGGCATCAGTAACTTTAGGTTTGCAGGAATTGAGGGCGAGAGCCTTGTAATCCATCTTGACATGCAGGGTGTTGCGGCGTCAACAGGCAGCGCATGCTCGAGTCGCAGCCTTGAGCCAAGCCACGTGCTGATAGCCATAGGGCTGAAGCATGCGGACGCGCACGGAAGCCTGAGGCTCTCGCTGGGAAGGGGGAACACCGCAGCTGATGTGGATTATGTTGCGAAGGTCCTGCCTGGCATCGTTGAAAACCTGAGGAGGATAAGCCCGCTTGCAAAACAGAGGTGAAAACATGAAATCGCAGACATATGGTTACAGCAAAAAGGTCATTGAAGTCTTCAAGCACCCGAAGAACATCGGCGAAATTAAAAACCCCGATGGATTCGGCCTTGTAGGTAATCCTCGCTGTGGAGACACGATGAGCATGTATCTCAGGATATCTAAAGACGGCAAAGACCGTATAGATGACATAAAAATCAAAACATTTGGATGCCTCGGTGCCATAAGCTCGTCGTCTATTCTTACTGAAATGGTAAAGGGGAAAACTATAAAAGAGGCACTAAAGGTTACGAAGGATCAGGTCATAAAAGAACTTGGCGGCTTGCCTCCTATAAAAATCCATTGTTCCGTCCTTTCTATTGATGCTCTCAAGGAAGCGGTGTATGACTATTACAAAAAGAATGGAAAGAAAATTCCAAGAGACTTGCAGTCCGTTCATGAGCATAATGTAAAGGTTTGTGAAGGCATAGAGCACATGCATTGATATAAATTTAATGGCTGATTAACTAAGATGATTGACAGCCTCTGTTTGGAGTGGTCTTATGGTGCAATTCGACAGGTTCGGCCCTGAGAAGGTCCTTGAAGTCCATGACGAGAAGTCAGGCATGCATGGATTCCTTGTTATTGATAGCACCGCGCGGGGCCCTGGAAAGGGCGGCATCAGGATGACGCCGACCGTCAGCGCCGATGAAGTCGCGAGGCTTGCGCGCGCAATGACATGGAAATGCGCGCTTGCAGGCCTGCCGTTCGGCGGAGCTAAGTCCGGCATAGTGGCGGACGACAGAAATATATCCAGAGACAAGAAGGAGGAGATTGTTCGCGCATTCTCGCGGGCAATCAAGCCCGTCTGCCCTTCGCTTTATGTCGCAGCACCTGACATGAACATGGCAGAGGAGGAGATGCGCTGGTTCGCCGAAGAGAACGGCGACACGAAGTCGTGCACAGGCAAGCCTGCTGACATGGGCGGCATACCACACGAGCTGGGCTCGACAGGTTTTGGCGTATATCACGCTGCGGTTGTCGCGGCAGAGCATGCCGGCATCAAAGTCAAGGGCGCGACCTTTGCTGTCGAGGGCTTCGGCAACGTCGGCGTATTTGCCGCAAAGTTCCTTTCAGAGCACGGCGCAAAGCTGGTTGGAGTTTCTGATTCTAAAGGGCTGCTTTACAGGAAGGACGGTATTAATTTTGCAAGGCTGGAGGTGGCGAAAGCAGAGAAGGGTTCTGTCACAAAATATGGCAGCGGGGAAGTGCTGCCTGGAAAGGATATCATATCACTGCCCGTTGACATACTGATAACCGCAGCCATACCAGACCTGATAAAGAATGAGGATGCAAGCAAAGTGAAGGCAAAGATAATTGTTGAGGGCTCGAACATACCCATGAGCCCTGAGACTGAAGAGCTTCTGCACAGGAATGGAGTTCTGGTTGTGCCTGACTTCGTTGCGAATGCAGGCGGCGTCATATCATCCTACGTCGAGCACATCGGGGGCGGGCAGGAAGAGATGTTCAGGCTGGTGGAGAAGAAAGTGCGGGAAAATACGAAGGAAGTCCTTGAATGCGCCGCAAAGCACGGCATAAGCCCGCGCGACGCTGCGATGAAGATTGCACAGGAGCGGGTATTGCGTGGTTCATAAGGTTTAAATTGGAATGGGGTGAATTATCTGTATGAAAAAATACGCGCTTATTTTCCCGCTGCTGGTTGCTGCAGTCGTGATAAGCGGCTGCGCCACAACGCCCTATGACGGCTCGCCGCCAAAAGTTGACCAGAGCAGGATTGACACGGTTACTGTAGCAGCCACCGCATGGCTTGCAAGCGATCAGGGTAAGGACATGTTTTCGGTTGGCAATCTCGCGAACCCTGTGGCAGTATTTGATGAGAACAGAACCCTTGACCACTGGGTGCTTCCTGTGAAGGACGACCAGGGCATGTATCTGGGCTACTTTATCGCAAAGAGTGACAGCTTCATAACGCCGATGACCGCGATGAAGTACCCTGACCCTCGGCACAACCTGTTCTCAAAGAGCAGGGAAGATGCTTACAGCGAAATGCTTGAGAACCATATCTACCTTTCAGACCAGGTTAGGGAGCCCTACATCTCCATCGTGGCAGGGAAAGGTTACGCGTGGACGTCAGAGGTCGTGATCAACGGAAAGAAAATTGGAACCCTCTATGTTTTTATCTCCATAATAGACCCGTCCGATGCTGACAACAGGCTGAAAACGCCTGCGTAGGATTGGTTTTGAAAAGGGGATACTGCACCCAAGCTGGACTTCTGGCAACCCCGTTTGCAGTGCTGGTTCGCCAATGACATGATTTAGAAGCATCACTTCGTCTCAAGTACGGCATTGACAATGCCTTCCCTTGAAGGCCTGTTCGTGACCCTTGCGGAGCCGAGGTCCGTCTTGATTATCGCGCCCCTTGTCAGGATGTTCCTTCTTGTGTAGTGAGGGTTCGCGGGATTGCTTGAAACTAGCATTATCTTGGCAGCCTTGACCTTCCCTGTCTTCGGGTCAAGCACGTTGGCCCTGTCGCAGCTGAGCAGTATCATTGACTCAAGCCCGCCGCGCCTTCTGGCAGGCTTTGCTTTCATCGGGCCGACCTTTGTGTCCGCGAATTCCCTGCCGCGCTGCATGCGAGCCTTCTTCGAACTCTTGTGGACAAGCGCGCCGCTGGGCCTCCTCTTCGATTTCAGTCTCCATTGGACCATACACAATCACCAATACAACGAATCCGTTTTGTAGTATTGGGTATTTCAAGCTTTAAATACATAACGACTTAATTATAGCAACGTGAATGGAATATGCAACGGCCATTAGATGTTTTGGGAAGTTCCATTGAGAAGAAGATAATCGTGAAGATAAAGAACGGGGAGAACGTCGCCGGCACGCTTAAGGCCTTCGACTCGCACATAAACATATCCATGGAAGACGCCGAGATACAGGGCGAGAACAGCATAAAGCTGGGCAAGGTCCTGATACGCGGCGACAGCATAGTCTACATCTCACCCACTCAGTAATTCATTTTATCTTTTGTCTTTTGGACATTGTTTGGTGAAAGGATATGACAAAGGGAACGCCCAGTTACGGAAGGCACAACAAGAAGACCCACATCAGGTGCAGTCTGTTCTAATGCCCCGCGCATTATGAACCGGCACAAAAGGTGTGGGAAACATACGTATCATCTTTCCAAGAAGAAGTGCTCGGCCTGCGGCTTCGGCACGGCAGGCACAGCCAAGCTGCGCCGCTATAACTGGCAGATGAAGCATGTCACGAAGAATAAGAGAAAGGTCTAGGATTCTATTATCTGCTCCTCAATTCCATCAACTATGATTCTGGCTAGGACTATCGGTGGATACTTGGCTGCTGTAGCTGGACGGTCGGCAACTGATCTGAAGCGGAGTTCGAAATTTTTCGTACCCTCAACTCCTGGACAGCGCTGTAAAATTGCTCTTAAGAAACCCATTGATACAGCTCTCCAGACTTGTGGTATCTCTATAACTATCCTAGGATCATATCTTATGAATGCAACGCCTCCGGTTTTATACCATTTTCGATCATTGTAGTCCCCAAATCTAAGTTTGTCTGCACTTAACCCTTTAGGATTAAGCACAACATCTGCGGATGCATGCAAATCAAAAAAATAATCTGTTTCTGGGTCTGGTCTATAGACAAGGTCGCCTGCTTCAACCACATCGTAAAGGCTACCTCCTCTCATCGCCACACCCCAGCAGGTCTCCTCAAAAGGTACTTTATGCACACTGGTGTCATAGCCCCTCTCTCCAAACAAGTAGCCCATGGCTTCCGCTACATCTTTTGTGTATTCAGCCGGATGCACGTCGTGGGTTATGCTTATCTTCAATATATATCACTATTTGATGGTTACATAAACAAAAGATATAAAGCTTCCGCCGAGGGTAAAAAAATAAAAGAAAAGCGGCCAAGGCTACTTGCCCCTGCCAGCCTTCTTGATTTTAGCCGGTTTGCCCTTCGCAGGCACGCCTTTGGCTGCGGGTCCGCCCTTGGCTAAATTACCCTTTATGGTTCCGCCACTAGTCTTTATGCCGATTGACTGCAGCTTCTCGTTCAGCTTGTCCAGCGCGTCGTAGATGTCCTCGACTGTCCTGGCGCCTGTGCAGATGATTTTGCCTGACGAGAACAGGAGAAAGGCTACTCTCGGCTTACTAATTCTGTAGACCAGCCCCGGGAACTGCTCAGGCTCGTATTCGGCGTTCTCCAGCAGGAAGGTTATCTCCTCAAGGTTCAGGTTGGCGTCAATCTTGGCGCTTGCCACGATGTTCTCCACGGTGACGTCATACTTCTTCGGCAGCGGTATGCCCACCTTCCTGACCCTGTCAACGACCTTCTCTATTGCCACATGCGCAAGCTCTATGCTCTTGGCGCCTGTGCAGACAATCTTGCCTGAGCTGAATATCAGCGCAGCAGCCCTTGGCTCGGTTATCCTGTATATCAGCCCCGGGAACTGCTCCGGCTCGTATTCTGCGTTGTCTATGCTCGCTATGAGCTTGTTCAGGGGTATGGGCTTGCCCAAGGTCACAAAAGCAACCACATTAACGACTTTAACGTCAAAATCCGTCATAAGACTCCCGACCCTCCTTCACCAAGAATTTTGCAAGCTTTATATATAGACTATTTAAAGGTTGCGGGGGTATTTAAACCCCTTATAAAGACCATTAGGTTTAAGTGCCTGCAGCGCTGATGCCTGTTGCAGTGCTTTAGGAGCCTATTCAGGTTGGATTGGGCTGCTTCTCCCTGCTGACATGCCAGCCCAGCCTGGCGCGCCTTGCAGCCTTCCTGCCTTCGGTGGTGCCGAAGCTATCCTCTATGCGGTTCGCGACCTTCCAGCCCGACTCTTCCCATGACCATGCGTTCCTGCCGCCCAGATAGCGGTCCTGGAGGCCTACCCTCTCCCTCAGCACTATCGTGGGGTCAGCGGGGTTCAGTATGTTCCCGTCAGCCATCACTATGTTGGACTGCTCTATATGGATCACAAGCCCCTCAATCGCGATCCTTCTTAAGTGCTCCTCAACAGCGGGGTCCTTCCTGTCACCCCAGGGATAGTGTTTCCTGCCCAGTGAAGGGTAAAGCGGATGCTCGGGATGGTCAGCCAGCCACGCCTTGAATCCAAAGCTGTGTTTTCTCTGCCAGTGCAGGTGTTCCACCTGCCCGACAAGGTCATGCAGGTATGCGTAATCATCAAGTTCGTCAAAGAGATGCTTCACCAGCGCGTTCTCGGCTCCGGCTTCTATTGCCAGCTGTCCGGCCAGCCTCATCCTCATCCCTATCTCGTTCGCCATCTTCGGCAGCGCATAGTCATTCCATCTGGTATCCAGGCTCATGCCGCTGACCGAATCCTGGTAGGCGCGCATGAGCTCGAATGTCCTCGGTGCATACTCCTCATGTCCTGCGCCGTCCCAACCCAGATGTATGAATCCTGCAACCTGTTCCGCAGCCTTCTCGATATAGAAATCCCTTGCCTCTTGCCATTTCTGGCCTCTTGGCTTGTCCCCGTCGCTCTCCCATGCCATCCTTCCCATATACTCAGCAAGCTGCCTGAGATGACTTCCCCTATGGTCGGGGTTCAATACATACTGCCTTATGCCCTGCAATACCGCTTCCATATCAATCGCTTCCCTGTATTGCACACAGCTTTATATAAAGGCTTCCCACAAAGGTGGGCTAAAACCTTATAAATCCCGAATCCTATTGATAGTATAAATGCACTGCTTTCTACGAAAGCAGGCATGTCATGACAGCGGACTGTCATAGACACAACGAACAGAATGCACCGCTTGCAAAAGGGCTTATTCTGGAAAGTTGATTAAAAAATACAAGGAAATACGTTAATTGACGATTATGTTCAATTAGACGAAAGGAGATTTGGTGCCACCGTCATCCCATGAACTTGGATAATGACGGGCATCTCATCCAGAACAACAGGAGATGAGATAAAATGAAAAACGAAAAACACGATCAAAACAAAGAAAGAATGAAAGAGAAGATGGAAAACATAAAGAAGATAGTGCCGGACACGTCTGTCCTCATACATGGGGAATTGTCCGCGCTTATCGGTCAGGGGAAGCTCGATAATATTGAGGTTATAATCCCCAAGACAGTCATAGACGAGCTGCAATCCCAGGCCTCAAGGGCCAGGGAAATTGGTTTTAGGGGGCTCGAGGAAGTCAAGAAGATAAGGGAGGTTGCGAAGGAGCATAATGTAACTGTCAGGTTCACAGGCCAGCGCCCGACAATGGAAGAAATCCAGCTCGCAAAGAAGGGCAGGATTGACGCCCTGATAAGGGATGTTGCAGAGAAGGAAGGCGCGACGCTCTTCACAGCAGACTATGTCCAGGCACTGGTCGGCGAGGCAGAAGGAGTCTCAGTCAACTACATCAGGCAGAAAATAAAGACAGAAGGCCTCGCAATCGAGAGCTTCTTCGACAAGGACACGCAGAGCGTGCACCTGAAGGCAGGAGTCGTTCCATTGGCAAAGAAAGGCAAGCCCGGCGCCATACAACTGGTGAAGCTTGGCGAGCGGAAGCTGTCTGAGGACGAGATTGAATCCGTAATGGATGAAATAATGTCCAAGGTGCGCATAGACCCGTCCAGCTTCATCGAAATAAGCAAGATGAGCGCCACCGTGGTGCAGATGGGCAACTACAGGATAGCGGTCACAAGGCCGCCTTTCTCAGACAGCCTTGAGGTGACTGCTGTAAGGCCAATCATCAAGTGCAGGCTGGAAGACTATAACCTCCACGAGAAGCTGCAGGATATGCTGGCTGAAGGCAGCAAGGGAGTCCTGATAGCAGGCCCGCCCGGAAGCGGCAAGTCAACGTTTGCAGCGAGCATTGCCGACTACCTGGTGTCGCGTGGCAATATTGTGAAGACCTTCGAGCAGCCGCGCGACCTGCAGGTTTGCGATGAAGTGACGCAGTATGCGCCGCTTGAAGGCGACTGGGAGAAGACAGCTGACCTTCTCCTTCTGGTCAGGCCTGACTACACCATCTTCGATGAGGTCAGGCGCACCCATGACTTCCGCGTCTTCGGCGACATGAGGCTGGCCGGCGTAGGGATGATAGGCGTCGTCCACTCGACTGACCCCATAGCTGCGATACAGAGGTTCATAGGCAAGGTGGAGCTGGGGATGATACCGCATATAATAGACACTGTAATCTACATCAGCAGTGGAAAGGTCACCAAGACGCTCTCAGTAAGCATGACGGTCAAGATGCCGTCAGGCATGACAGAGGCCGACCTGACAAGGCCTGTAGTGGAAATCAGGGATTTCGTCACCAAGAAGCTGGAATACGAGATATACACCTACGGCGAGGAAAACGTCATCGTGCCTGTCTCTGAAGCGAACGCAGGCAAGGAGTCGCCACTGAGGGAACTGGCAAGGGACAGGATACTGCACGAGCTCGGCGTCTATGACCGCAATGCCAGGGTGGAGTTCGAGAACGACAACAGCATCAAGGTCTACGTGGACACTGATGTCATAGCCCGCCTTATCGGAAAGGGCGGCTCCAACATAGAGCTGCTGCAGAAGCGGCTCGGCCTGCACATCAGCGTGGAGCCCAAGACAGGCACCCTCAAAAAGCAGCTTTCATGGCATCACCGCGAGAGCGGCGGAGCCATAGAGCTGGTCGTGGATAGGCAAAGAGAAGGCACTGAGGTTGACATAAACGATGGCAGCGATTATCTGCTCTCTGCACATGTGGGAAAGAATGGCATGATACGCGTGCGCAAGAAGTCCGAGGTCGGCAGGCGCGTGCTGGCTACGATTGCGAAAGGGACGCTTAAGGTTTTTGCGTAAAACAAACTTACTTAACGAAGCTAGAACGTGTACCGCTTGAAGTTTTCTGGTTTTGGTTGCTCTTTATCCAATCAAAAATGAACTTTAATGAATCAACATCATCCTTACAGTAGCCGTACAGTCTGTCAAGTAATATCTTCTTCTTTGCCCTGATTTCTGCTATCTTCATATTGGCTTCTTTTTCGCCCTTCTTTGTTTTATTATTCCTAACCAAGTATTTGAGTAACTCGCTCAACTGGTTGTTAATTTCATACACATCAGCATCAATCCTGAATGTATCAGTACCCCACATAGCGGTTTCTTTTCTCATATAGCCAAGATATTCAGCTATGGTTTTGATAGAATCACTGGTTGTAGGAAAGCTTATGTTGTTTTTCACAAATACCATAAGGTCAATGTGCCTGTTCTCGAAGTCACTGACGATCTTCCTCTGTAATGTCTGCATCTTCTTGCCATATGCACTCGGATTCTTTATATCCAAAAGGTCCTCAAAGCGCTTCTTCAGTATTGGTACATCAGCTGAAGCCCCGCCCCAAGTGACAATGAGGGCGTTTGGAATCTTAAACATTATCTTCTTGAGATCCTCGGAGACATCATTCTCCATAAAAACATCATCATCAGCTTTTGAGTAGAAGACCTTCGTCTCAGAAGTACTGCCTTTGGAGATGCAGACCGAAAGGGCGAATAAGTTGTCTGTTCCGCTAACATACTCCTTAAATGGACTACCGTTCTGGTAGAATTCAGTATCAATGAAAATTACGCTGCTCGAATCTGGGAGCTTTTCGCGACCGAAGAAAATCGGCTTATTCTCCATGAATGCTAAAGCTTTATGATAGAATTTTATGCTGTTCTTATCGCCAATTCCTTTGAACTTTTGGAGCTCGCTCGGCGACATCTTTGATATCTTCTCTATATTCAATTTGGATTCTTTCAGTTGCTGTATTACACTACCCCCCGTTGTGAGCAAGCTTACACACTTAGTTTTCTTCAAGAAATCAAGGCAATATGTTTTGAAAAGTGCGCAGTCCCTGCATGATGCCATCCGTATGGGATGATAATCCATTTTCGCTCGCATCTCCCTCAGGGTCTCCATGACGGAATCAATATGAGTCTCGTCAACACTCGACTCTGTGAGGGAGTCTAATATGTTTCCAGTATCTGGAATCTCTTGTCTTAATATGTAATACCCTTTTGGTGTCTTACCCCTTTTTCTATATGGCTCCAAGAGTAACCAGTAAAAGGCTATTTCAATTGGGTCTGTATTATTCTCTTCTTTGTGAGCTTTTATTTCAATTGGAACAAGTTCGCCATTAGCTGTCCACACCAAATCTGGTTCTCCGGCTATACCGAGGTTGTCGTTTGTAATATGGAGACCACCTACTATAGTGCCCTTTTGCATTACATGCTGCACCTTTGTTATGTCAAAATGTGACTTCTTCCAGTCGAAACTTCCTATCACGCGCTCCTCGTGCTCCATTCCCACCTTAGCGAGTTCCAATGAAAATGGAGATGCAAACAAATCTTGAAAATCAAGCCCATCTTCCTTTGCCTTCTTGAATGCAAACGGACAAGCCAGAAAATTGAGCATATCAGATTTTGTGATAAGTTCATTGACCATAGATTTGCTTGTCAACTAACTTTAAAAAACAGCCTTACTTCACCAGCAGCTTGGCCTTCTCGATGTTCCATTTCCAGTTCAGCGGCAGGACTCCGCGCTTCTTGTAGTATTTCGCAAGGCGGCGGATTTTGGACTCTGTGATTTCATAGCCGCGCAGCGAGGTGTAATCATGCTTGTTCTTTTGCAGATGGTTGTACAGGTTGACAGCCCTTCGGACGAGGTTGAACATCTCCTCGGGCAGCTCTTTTGGATAAAGACCGTTATCCTTCATCATCTTCGCTATCTTGGTTTTTGTGAACATCCTTGCGCTGGGTATGCCGTACTGGTCGCGGAGCACCAGACCTATCTGCGCAGAGCCCATGCCTGACTTGGCCAGCTTGACGATTATGCTCTCTATCTCAGCAGGTTTGTAGGTCACCCACTCCGCCTTCTTCTCCATGGGCTTGTGGCTGCCTGACTTTCCTTTTCTGCGGGAATAGACTCTTGCCATAAAATACCGCTTGAATTTGATTATATACAATAGTATTTAAACATTCACAGAATAAGGGCGTTGCATCTAAATACCTGATTTTGAGGGGATATGAACGCAGTCGTAAGAAGCATCATGCTTAGGCGCGGGCGAGTCTAGGATTTGGCGAAGATTCTTGGCGTACAGAGACCTCCTGTAGCCCTCCATGCCGCCCTCGCCCCAGATGAATTCCTCCCTTACAGGTGGAGGTAATGCATGATAAGCGGTGATTATCTGGCTGAAAGCATCGAAAACATCACGACAACCAACAACGTTGAACACAAGCTTTCTGCCTTCACAATCCAAAACAGCAGTTCCATACGCAGAACCATAATCCATGTCAAGCATGATACCGCTGTCAAAATCGAAAGCACTGTCAACTGGGTTATCGCCTCTATACCATCTGGTTATTTTACCAAGATACATAACCAAGACTTGTAAGAAAGCTTTAAAACTACTTCTTCAGTTGGTGCTTAAATAAAATCATGGACAAATATCTCCCATGGCAGGCGCCGCATCCATGGTCGGCACGCTGGCAGGCATATTCCAGATGCTTCCAACCATACTGACAGCGATGCAGGCTCTCGTCTATGTCGTTGCAATCATGTTCTTCGGCTCCATAGCCATATGGGGCTACAGGGGCTTTCTCACGCGGTGGAAAAAGCTGGCCCTGCGCCTGGTGCTTGGCGCAATCTGCCTTGTCACAGGCATATCCATAACCCCGCTGCTGGGCATCAGCAACACGTTCCTGAAGCTGGTGCAGCTGGACATCTTCATAGGCATGCTGGTTTCATCGATAGTGATACTCATAACGCTCAAACTAATGACGCTGAGCGTGCCCTACAGCACCGTGCTCAAGGAAAGGATAAAACGCATGACGGACAAACTCGAAAAGCGCAAGGACAAGGACGCCAAGATGCCGGAGGACAGGCTGAGGCACCCTGCCACCATAGCAGGCCTGGTGATATTCATAGGCTTCATAGCCTTCTCGCTCATAAACTTCCACGGCTTCCCCAACATGCAGCAGAGTATCTTCTCGTCGCTCGGCATCTCGGACAGCGACATGGCTAAGATAAACGACGCCATGAGCCAGTTCCTCAACTCTCCGTTCGCAAACCTTTCCGCGGGCTGTATGTCGACGCTGGAAGAGGTGCAGGGCAAGGAAGGGCTGACTGAGGCTGTCTTCGAAGACCCGGTGATAAAATCCATGGTAGAGGCTGCGGTAGGCGAGCCTGTATCCGAGCTGTACAAGATGGAAAGCGGCGGCAAGACGCTTGTCATAGCCGCGATGTCCAGCGGCAAGAGATGCTTCGCCACACCGGATGAGTTCTGCATCTGCAGCTAGAATCTGCTGAAGTCAAAAAGAGTCTTTCGGTTTAATATTTTGCTTCCCTTTATGTATCCAGCCAGAGGAACCCTCAATCTCGTAGCGACATACCTTAACGCTTCTTCCTTGCTTGAAAACTTAAGCGGGGGTGCATCCCCGTATGCATGTCTTGCTGTCTCCCTTACAACAAAGACACCCAAAGGTATCACATAACCTTCTCCGATCTCCCTAAACACAACAACTTTAGCCTGCCTTTTCATCTCGGCAAGCTTCTCGACGCAGGCAATCCTTGAAGCGTAGTAGCCTCCGCCCTGCATATCAGCGTAGGTTGTCCTGCCTGCAAAAGGCTCATATTCCTCGATGACTTCTGTCTGCTTGAGGCTCTGCGCCCATGTGCTGCCGGGAGCCCAGGCCTCGAAGTTCTCAAACTCCCAGGCGCCGGGCATCATCAGCACGACAAAGTGATTGTCCAGATATTGCGACTCGAAGACTAGGAACTCGTTGATGGATGGATGTATCCTCACGTCTCCTATCAGTGAATCAAAAATCATCGAGTCAGTTGCCGTAATGCACCACCTCGTCGGCACAAGCTTCTTTGACCTTTCCAAACCCAGCGCGCCGGAGCTGAGTATGTTGCTTATCCTGTAGACATCGTCGCCCTTGGCGTACATCCTCATCCCTGCTTCACTGGCTTTCAGCTCATCGGAGACCAGCTTCTCTATGTGCAGCGGCACACGCGGGTTCCCGGCAAGCTCCATCTTCTGGACAGAGACGCTCGGGCCCATGGGCTGGTGGACGTCTGAGAATGATGCACGAAAAAACGGACGTCCCTTGAACAGCATCTCGACATCGGTGGGCCTGGATGCCAGCGCAATCTCCTGCGAGTCTCGCACGAACCTTGACCTGGAAAACACGTTCTCGCCGTGCTTTGACCTGAGCAGCGAGGAGCGCAGCTCTATTACCTTCGAATATTCCATCCCGAACCACGATGCAGGGCTGTCGATGTCAGGCTTGTCCTCTATGGCGACAAGCGGCCCCGTCATGACATTGGGATAGCCCATCCTGCCCACGAAGACCGAGTAGCCCGGACCGAAGAAGTCGTTTCGGAATTCCAGCGCCTTGGGTGCGATGTCGAACCTCGGCAGCAGCGGGCAGCTCCTGTTGCCGCACAGCGCCCTGCTGCCCTTGCAGATTATGCACATGCGAGCCGAAGAAACCATGGTAATCACCAGATATCCAGAAACCTCTGGTTCGCAATTGATTTAAAGTTTAAAATACATAGATGTATTAGAAATTCTAGTGATTTTGGTGACATGCTATGGCAAACTGCTCAAACTGCGGCTCGAAGGTGGAGAAAGGCTGGCGTCACTGCCCGCATTGCGGTGTCAGCCTCATGGGAAGCGGCGGCGACATGTTCTCACACGTATTGCGCGAGATGGACGAGATGACGAAGAGGATGGGGCTGAAGATAGACAGGGATATGGAGGTAATAGACATATCCGGCATGCTCGAGGACGTGATGAAAAGCATGGGCGGCACCAAGAGCAACAACAGGAGGGGCTTCTCGCTCAGGATACACCAGAAGAACGACGAAAATCCGAAGATTATGTTCAGGAGAATTGGAGGCCAGCACTTAGAGCATACAAGGAAGAGCATAATACCAAGACTAAGGAAGCCTGTGGAAGGAAAGCCGCCGACCCACAAGCTCAGCATAAAGCTGCCGCAGGAGACGTCAGAGCCTGAGACCGAGATAAGGCGGCTGGGCAACAAGGTGCTGGTTGACATCAGGCTGCCGGGCGTCAGGAATTCCGGGGATGTTGACATCAGCGAGCTCGAGAATTCCGTTGAAATCAAGGCAGTCGCAGGAAACCGCGGCTACTTCAAGATAATCAGGAAGCCCGAGTTCTCGAGGATTGCGAAGAAGTCATTCAGCGGCGGCGTGCTGAAGCTGGAATTGTTGTAGATTTTTGTGAATTAGTCACCTGCCTCAAAAGAACAGACTGGATTCTTCTGCTGATGGCAGTACCTTATTCACCGACGACAAAATGAACTAATCACATTTTCCCCGCGAACTTCGTAAGCGGCCTGACAGCCGGCCGCTGCTTTCTGGGCTTCTTCTGCTCTCCGCCAAAGAAACCAGCATTGTCCATGCAGACATTGCAGCCCGAAAGCGAGGCATCCAGCGACCTGTGTATCTCACAGCCAATGCCGCCCAGCCTGACCTTCCTGCATATCTCGCAGAACATCAGCGTTGAAGAGGCATTGTCATCCCTGCCCGAAGCCATCCTCGCTGCTATGCTGCCCGCCAGCCCAGCCAGCTGGGGATATCTTTCAAGCACGCCGCTGTTCGCGCCCCTGAGATTCCTCTTATACTGCGATATGGCAGGCTGGCTGACGCCCATACTTTTCGCTGCCTGCGTCTGCGAGAAGCCGTAGTCAGTGACCAGTTTAGTTGCCACCATAGCCCTGACAGCAGGCAGGATCTGGAAAACAACAGCCTCGCAGAAGGGTTTCATCTCATCACTATGCAATATTTGCATAACAATGTAATAAATGCAAGCGTGCCTACTGCCTTGCAAGGTAAATAATGACAGCCATAAGGAAGAGAATGATAATCACACTGGCAATCAAGAAATAATCGTTCTGGGGGTTGCCTCCATTGGCCGTGGACGTCCCATTGAGTATCCTCAGCGGCTTGCTTGCGCACGCGCCGTTAACGCATTCACTCTCGCATGCAGTCTTGTTGAGAGCCATGCCATCGGACGAGCAAGACCAGAGCTCAGGGCCGTCGCAGCCCATGCTTCCCGGTTCGCATTCGAACACAGTCAGAATGGCTGAAGTGCTGTTGCCCGTTCCCTGCGAGCTTGAAGCCGTCATCAATATGCCATACAAACCCGCATTTTCGGCACTGATGGTCGCGGCGACATCCCTGCTTTCGTTGATGTCGAGGGTGAACGATTCGTTGTTGTAGTAAATGGCGCAGCCTGTGCAGCTTGACGAAAACGATAGCCTGACATTCGTCAGGCTGACCTCGCCGTTGTTTAGCAGCCGTGCGGTCAGCGTCTGTATAGAACCCTTGAGCATGCTTATGGCGTCCGGCGCAGCCAGCGTGAGCGACTTCCTCTTTGGCGGCGCGCCGCCTCCGCCACTGCCGCCCCCTCCTCCATATGTTGGTGGAGTGTAACATGCATGCGTCGAGCTGCTGCAGCTCTGCCCTGACGGGCAGCCGGTGTCCTGGCAGCACGTTGATGTTGTCTCGCCTGCGTCAACAAATCCGTCGCCGCATGTCGTGTTCCTCATCACCGCAAAAGCTGAAAGATTCAGGGTGTACAATGAAACCAGCCCAGCTGAAATCGAGCTGTTGGCTGTCGCATTCTCCCATGCGCCGTCGCAGCTTCTGTTGCTTATGTTCCATGAATGGCAGGCGAGTACAGTGATATTAAGGCTTGGGCTTATGCTGCTGTTCGGTATTGCTATGGTGGCATTTGTGAAGTTAAGGCCCGATTCTACGGCAATTATCTCAACAGGAATGAACCCCGACAATGTTACGTTGCTATTTGGTACTACGTCCAGCGTTGCATTACCAGTGACATTAGCTGATGTATTAACATTGAACAGCGTGAAGTTGAAAGTCGATGATATCCTTATGTCCCAGAGGCATTCAGGCAGAATCAATGTGAGATCCGTTGCATTTGCTGTGTAATTTCTCGCGCTGCTGGTACCGTTGTAAAAGATTGTTATGCTTGCATTTGTTTGCGACGAGAGGTAATTGAGCAGCGATATTGTTATGTTCCTAGGTACAGTCACATTCAAAATTCCGGCTGAGATGTTGCTTACGTTGTTTCTTGTGTCGTTCGCATAAACCGTTATGTTGTAAAGTCCGATGGCAAGGCTGCTGGTGTTGTAGGTTGCATTGAACCTCGCGCTGGCGTTCTGCATGAATGTCATGGCGCCGAACCCGCTTGAATTTGATATGTTAAACCAAACTGCATCAAGACTGTAATCGCTCGCATTCGCATAGACGGTTATGTTGTCTCCTGGCAGGACAGCATAGGGGAATATGCTCGCATCAGTGATATTTGGGGCTATGTTCGTCACATTGAATATCCAGCTGTCCGAAAAATTCAGGTTGCCCGCTGTGTCGTTCGCCCAGCTGCGCCAGTAGAATGTGCCGTCAGGCAATGTGGTGTTGTAGCTGTAGGCTCCACCGCCATAATGCGCCATGCTGTAGTTCTGCGCGCTGCCAGACCAGTTGCCCTCTGCCCAGACAGAGGAAAGCAAGCCATTGTCAGACCAAGAGATGTTGAAGTGGGAAAGATTTGAACTGTTGTAAACAGCTGTTGTTATGGTCTTGCTGTCATGCCAGTATGGCGGAATCGAATCCAACCATGCAAGGAAATAGCGCTGGCTTCCAGTAACATTCGTGCCATTCACATATAGGTACCAAGAACCACCCTGTATATTGAATAGTGTAACCTGTTCAACTGTGTCATTGGCGTCTGTGGCCTGCGTAAAGTTTACAGTCGAATTGCCAACTATAAGGTCTAGATTGTTCCTAATACTATTATTTTCCGGCCAATATAGCGTTGCTATCAGCGTGCCATTGCCTGCTGTTATAATCTTACTTGCCAATTGACCATGCGTTATGCTTCCGTTTGTGGTGAGATTTATTATACTAAGCGCAGACATTACATCAATCCTGCCGGAGCCGTAAATGTTGTTGCGCTGGCTTGTTGCACTAACTCCTGTCATGATTATCGCCTTGACGAGCGCGGGGTCGGGCATGTAGCCGAACACCTGCCTGTAGCGCTGCATTATCAGCGCAGCCTCGCCTGACACGAATGGCGTCGCCATGGAGGTGCCGCTGGCTGATGCATATATTGAAGCGGCACACATCTGATAGTATGGCGATCCGCTGGTGCATGGGCCCGGGGGGACAGTTGAAGTTATGGATAAACCAGTTGCCACAACATCAGGCTTTGTCCTATTGTCCAAGGTCGCACCGAGTGAGGAGTATGACGCTATATTATCGTTTTTATCGGACGCACCAACAGTCAACGCGCTTTTGGCGCAGCCTGGCGATTCGATATGCCTCGGGCCCGCCGTTCCGTTATTTCCTGCAGCTATCACAAACAACACGCCTTGTGCTGTAAGATTGTCAACCCAATCCGGCAGATAGCTCTCATCATAACAACTGTTGGCTACGAACCCGCCCAAACTCATGGATATTATATTAGCGCCATTCTGGACTGACCATTCTACGCCCTTTATGATATCATCATCGTAGCAGGTTCCGGTTGAGTCGCAGACTTTGACAGCAAATAGGTTTGCGTTTGTGGCAACTCCATAACCATATGAGGCGTTACCTTGACCCGCAGCAATGCCAGCGACATGTGTGCCGTGACCAAAATCATCATATGCTGTTGTTGCGCTGTTAGCACCATTTGCACAACAACCGCCTGTTGAATTAATACAATAACACTTTTGAGCAATGATTCTGGAAGGGTTCTGGAATTCCGGGTGGTTGTATATTCCCGTATCTATTATGGAGATATTTATTCCGGTACCATTCACGCCGTAATTCAGTGCAGCGGTGTCAGCCTTGATGAGCGGCGTTGCCTGCAGGCGGTTTATGTAGTAAGTCTTGACAGGGTAGATTGCCTCCACCCTGCTGTCGCTGGCGAGCGCCTCAACCATACCAGCAGGCACTGACGCAGAGACGCCTGGTATGATGCTGTATTCGTAATTAACTTTGCCGCCATACAGCCTTACCTTGTCAGAAACCTTGAGTTTGGATGTTATCCTCAGCAGCCCGCCCTGCGCACTTGGAGCTTCAGGCTTGTACTTTATGATGACCCTGACCATCTCCCCCGATGGCTTCGAGTTGATGGAGGAAACAAAATCAGAAGACATTTTGCTGAGCGCAGAAGCGCCCACAATTTTCATAGGGCTGGAAGCGGATGCAGCGCTGGCGATAACCGTGAAAATCAAGACAACCAGCAACAGCCACGCAGCCCTCATCCAACCACCGATAATATATTCCTATAAAGAATTATAATACGTGAGACGCGCATACTGCATTCTGGCGGCCTTCATCATGATTGCTGTGTTCCTAGCAGCAGCCTGGTCTAACTTGACAGGAAACATAATATCAGAGGAGAAGTTCTCAGTCGCCAAAGTCATCGACGGCGATACCATCAGGCTGTCCACGGGCGAGAAGGTAAGGTTTCTGAACATAGATACACCCGAGATAGGGCAGTATCTCCAAAAGGAAGCCACAGCGAGGATGAAGGAGCTTATCGGCAACAGCAGCGTGACCCTTGAATCTGACATTACCAACAGGGACAGGTATGGCAGGCTGCTGCGTTACGTTTATGAGAATGGCACCATGCTCAACCTGATAATGGTTAGGGAAGGCTATGCGCGCGCATATTTTATTCCACCCGACGACAAGCACTTGAAAGAGATTCAGGAAGCAGAAGCCTATGCCAGATCGAGAAATCTTGGAATCTGGCAGTACGACAACATCACAGGAGCGTTCTGCATCTGGGTGTATGAGCTCCAAGACGACCCGAAAGGCCATGACGAGGAGAACCTCAACGGCGAGTATGTTGTATTCAGGAACTCCTGCAACCACAGCATTGACCTCGCAGGCTGGAAAGTGAGCGCTGAGAGGGGTTCTTTCATCTTCCCTGAGTTCGCGCTGCAAGCCAAGAAGACGGTGACATTGCATACAGGCACTGATATCAACAACGAAACTGACGTCTACTGGGGCAGCCCCAAGCCTATATGGAAGAATGAGGACGACACGCTGCTGGCTTACAACGCTGAGGGGCAGATTGCGCTGGACTACACTTATTAATATTACACCTCAAAAGATGTGCTAGATATTATGAAAACAGGGGACTTTATTGAGATTCAGTACACAGGAAAGATTGCGCTTACAGACGAAGTGTTCGACGACACCACCAAGAGCCCCGCGTTCACAGTGATGGGGCAGAAGATGGTCGTAGTTGGCGTCGAGAAGCAGCTCGAGGTAATGGAAGTAGGAGACGAGCGGGATTTCCCGGTGTCGCCTGAAGAGGGGTTCGGCAAGCGGTTTCCGCAGCTGGTCAAGATCATCCCGATGAGGGATTTCATAAAGCAGAACATAAAACCCATCCCCGGCATCTTCGTCACCATCGACAACAGGCAGGCAAAGGTCCAGTCCGTGTCAGGCGGAAGGGTCAGGGTCGATTTCAACCATCCGCTGGCGGGAAGGGAGCTGATTTACAGGATGAAGGTTGTCAGGCAGCTGACCGACCCGGTCGAGATGGCGCAGAAATATATCGACCACTTCGGTTTCCCTGTCAAATGCAGCTTCGCTGACGGGAAGCTTACAGTCAAGCTGACAGAACAGATGAAAAACCTTTTTGAAAAGATGTTTTCAGAGAAGCTCAAGCACATGATACCCGAGATAAAGGAAGTTGTTTTTGATTTGGAGAAAAAGGAACAGAAGGAAGCGGGTGAAAAGCAGAATGCTGCGCCAGCTGAAACAGAAAAGCAAACAAATTGAATTTTGACGCCCCGTCAATCCCTTTAAAAATCTAATTGCCAAGAGTTTCCTGTCTGAAGGGAGGGAAAAATGCGGCTGGGACGACCAATGCTTCTGCATGGTCTCAGGCATGTTTTCCGGTAAAATATGGGAGGGAAAACATGGCGGTAAGATATGAAAGTTCTGAGGGAGCAGCTTCAAAGATAGCCGAGGCTGACGACGAACTCAAAAAAATTCTCGAGTCGAGGCGCGCAGAGATAAAAGTTGTCGGATGCGGCGGCGCGGGAGGCAACACAATCTCAAGGCTGATGCAGGTCGGGATTGTCGGAGCCGAGACCATAGCAATCAATACTGACGCGCAGGACCTTCTTTACACGGATTCTGACAGGAAGGTGCTCATAGGACGTGAGCTTACAGGCGGGCTGGGCGCAGGATCTGACCCGCACGTGGGCATGGAGGCTGCCAAGGAGTCGAAGGACGACGTCAAGAAGGCTCTCGAGGGCGCTGACATGGTATTCATTGACTGCGGGCTTGGCGGCGGCACAGGCACAGGCTCTGCGCCAATCGTCGCTGATGTCGCGAAGAAGCTCGGAGCGCTGACAGTAGGCATAGTGACGCTTCCGTTCTCCATGGAAGGCAGGCAGAGGATGAAGAACGCGCAGGAGGGGCTTGAGAACCTTGAGTCTGTCGTAGACACGCTGATAGTCATACCCAACGACAAGCTTCTGGAGATAGTGCCTGACGTGTCGATAACGACAGCATTCAAGGTTGCTGACGAGATTCTTGTCAATGCTGTCAAGGGCATAGCCGAGCTGATTACGAAGCCGGGCCTTGTCAACCTTGATTTCGCTGACATAAGGGCTGTTATGGGCTCTGGCGGGCTTGCAATGATTGGAATGGGAGAATCCGACACCGAGAACAGGGCGATTGAGTCAGTGGAGAAGGCGCTGAACAACCCGCTGCTGGACGTCGATGTGGACGGCGCGATAGGCGCTCTTATCAACGTCACAGGCGGGCCTGACATAACAATCAAGGAATGCCAGGAGATTGTCGAGGGCGTCACCACGAAGATAAGCCCTGACGCGAAGGTCATCTGGGGAGCGCAGCTTGTCAAGGAGCTTGGCGACACCATAAGGGCACTACTCATCGTAACTGGGGTCAAATCAAGCCAGATATACGGGCCTGACAAGACAATCACGGGCGAGAAGCAGCGCGAGATAGAGCGCGTCCTCGGAGTCGACTTCCTTGAGTAAAAAAATAATTTCAAGACTGCCTTTTGTTCTTTGGCAGGTCTTTTTAGTATTTTTAGTATAACTTTTAATATCAGTAAAACAACTATCTCGAATGAAATGTTCCAAATGCGGGACAGAGATGACGGCGCTGGATTCTTTCAGATGTCCAAGATGCAACAAGATGACATGCTTGAGCCACAGAATGCCGGATAGGCATGACTGTTTTGCGGACGATGCGCTTAGGGGGATAGAAGTCAAGAGCCTGCTTGGCTCTAAGCCTGAGCAGCCTGCGAAGCCCGCGCCGGCACAGCAGCCGATGCAGCAACCCCAGGAGAAAAAGAAAAGGTTCGGGCTGTTCTGAGATGATGTTTACAGCTTTATTTCAGTGCAGCGTATCTTCTGGCCAACCAGCACTTTGTATGCATTGCCTTCCTTGGTTATGTTGAATATGATGGTGTCAACGCCCTTCAGCGTGTCCCTGAGACGCAGCAGCTTGCCGCGCATGCCGCCTGTCACATCCACTGTGGCGGCTTCGCCTGCGCTTTTCAGGATTTCATTGAAGTTTGTTTTGTCAATTTTTTCCACCAGTTTCGCATCCTTGTCCCGCTTGGGGTCAGCCGTGAAAATCCCGTCCACATCCGTGCCCATGAAAACCCTGCTGACATTCAGCTTCTTCGCCAGGTAAGGCACAATGGCATCGCCTGAGACAACGCTGGCGCCGAGCTTCCTGTCAATCACCATGTCGCCGTAGAGTATCGGCGTTATGCCGCTGCCGGTCTGGATGAGCCGCTCTATTATCTCTGTGTCAAACTTCACTATCTTCTTGTCTTCCTGTATGATGCATGCACTGGGCTGGATTGGGAATCCCAGAAGCCCCTGCTCACGGAAAACGTCCATGAAAATCTTGTTCAGGTCTTCCATGGAGTTGTGCGTCCTGACAAAGCCTTCAACATCCTTCCCGGACCTGACGGCGTTCTTTATCTTGTAGTTTGTGACAAGCCTATGGCCGAAAGGGCCCGCGCCATGCACGACAATGAGACGGAACTCCTTCTGGGACTTTGCCTTCCTTATCTCTTCGGCTATGCGCTCTATGGACTCCAGTTTGGCCTTGATTTTGTTGCTGTCCTTTTCGGTCACCGAGCTGCCGCCTATTTTAAGAATGTAGGTTTCCATACAACCAGCTACAGGATATTCACAATGCCCCTGTCAGCATCTACCTCTATGGTCGAGCCTCCCTTTATCTGCGCTATGTCAATCTTATCGACGCACGGTATGCCTGAAATGATGGCGCCGACCGCAACTATGGTCTCGCATTCCTTGTTGATTATCGCAGCAGGCGCTTTGCCGTTCTTTTTCAGCCTGTACATGGTGTATGAGCCGACGGTCGAGCCCTTGCCCTGCGGGAATACGAGAATCTTGCCTGCTATGCTCCTGCCTTCAAGCGGATGTCCTTTCTCGACGACAACGCCTGTGTCCGGGTCAACGCCGCCGTAGAATGATATGCCCTGCTCTGACACGATGGCCTCAGCCTTCGCCTTCCCTGCGCAGATTTTCCTGCCTTTCAATTCCATCATTTCACCGCTTCCTCTATGCACTCTTCCATGGTGCAGAACTTGGTCTTGAAAGCGTTGCTGCCGCGGCCGTAGAAGCAGCCCTTGGCAGAGTCGGTCGCAAGGGCCTTGAAACGACCCTTCAGCGGCGCCACAGCCATGCATGTGTCGCAGGCGAATTTCGCGCCAGATGCCTCTATTGTTTTGGTATAGCCCATCCTGTCGGCTATGCTTTTCACTGGCCTGGCGACGCATATCCATGTTTCTTTCCTGACCTTTTTGCCGTTCAGAAGCTTGGCTATATACTGCAGCTCTTTTATCGAGCAGTGCGGGCAGCCTATGGCAACCAGGTCTATTTCAGTTCCTGTAGAATCATTGAGGTCAGCCTTTGCTTTTTCTATGTCTTCTTTGGTTATCGTTACCCTTTCCTTGGGTTTTATGGTCCTGTTCGGAGTTATGCCCCTTATATGATAAAGCCCGGTGCCGCCATACGTTGCTATGCTCGCGCTGAATGTCTTAAGTTCCTCGATGTTGGCTTTCTTTACCCCAAGAATCAGGGGTATCTTGGCGCCAATCTTCTTGCCGATTGCGTAGCCCAGTGCCCCAAAATCGCGCGTGCCTGAAACCTTTGTCTTGACGTCGACAAGAATCTGGGCCTGCCTGTTCTCGTCCAGATGCAGCCCATATTCGGGCGTCTTTCCTGTCAGCGCAGCAGCAAGCGCGCTTGGCCCTCCTTCCTTGTTTGTGAATGCCCCTATAACTGAGTTGGAGAACGCGACCGCGCTGCTCTCACTCCAAGCTATATGCTCCTTGAAGTGCGGAAGGTTGCCGACAAAGTATGGCGTGCATGTGCATGTCGTCACGATGCCAAGCTTTTCAAAAGCATCAATCACACTCTTCTGCTTGTCGGCGAAATCCTTGGAAATTCCGAGGTTCTCCCAGTTATCCAGGTCCATACCTGCTGGATTCAGCGTCGTGGTTACCCTGACCTTGCCGTCCTTTGCGAGTTCCTGCAGAAACTCGAGTCCTGCATCGCCAAGGTTATGGTAGCTTACCCCAGCGACTTGCACGCTTGACACGTCTATGAGCCGCTCGGCGCCAAAAATCTCACCCAATGCCACAAGTATCTCCATGCTCTTCTTCGTGGCGTTGCCTTGCTTTCCTTCCAGCATTTCTTTTTCTTCGCTTGTCAGCTTCATTCAAACACCCAGATAATTCTTTACGTCAACCACCGGGAACTCAGCCTTCTCGAAATTCTTGCCTTTGGCGACCAGCGGTTTGGTCAGGTCGAAACCCATCTTGTATGTCTGATGGGTATCAGGCTCGGAACTCGGGTCGAGAGAGCTGCCTTTCTGCTTTCCTATCACTAAAATATCCCTGTCGCCCTGGAACCTTGTAGCCATGGCCCATTCAACGCTCAGCGGGTCATAGATGTTAATGTCCTTGTCCACAACGAAGCAATGCTTCAGCGAGCCGTGCCCCCTGAAAGCAGCCTCCAGAGCCTTCCTGCCGTCGTCCTCGTTTTTCTTGTCAATCTTGACGATAGCATGCAGCCATGAGCAGCCGCCGGGATTGATGCTGACATCCAGGCAGTTTGCAACCTTGGAGACTTCCCTGAAAATGGTCGGCTCGCGGGGCATGCCCATGAGAAGCTTATGTTCTAGAGCGCCAGGCAGCAGTGCCTGCCATATGGCATCCTTGCGGTGCGTAACCTTCCAGACCGTGAATACAGGCTCCTGCCTGACCTTGTCATAGGTTTCGGTCAGGTCAACGAAAGGCCCTTCGTTGGCCTTCTCTTCGAGGTCTATTGTGCCCTCCAAAACAAACTCGCAGTCAGCCGGTATGAACGCGTCAAAAGTCTTTGCCCTGACAACATTAAGCGGCTCAAGCGTGTTCGCTATCTCCAGCTCGTTCTGGCCAAGCGCTACTGATGTGGCTGCCGCAAGCAGCACGTTCGCGCCGTTGCCGATGCACACCGCTATTGGCATCTTGCCGTTCTTCTTGATGAACTTGTCAAAATGCCTTTCAGCCACAATCCTGACCGAGAACTTGTTCTTGCCTATCTGCATCATGCGATGGAAGTCAAGGTTCTGCCCGTGCTCCGCATCCTTGACAACCACTACACCTGAGCTTATGTAATTGCCGCCGTCCTTATCGCAATGGAAAAGTATCGGCAGCTTGTCAAGGTCAATCTCGCCCATCTCAACTTCCTGGCATGGCGCGCTGGAGACAACATTCGGCTTGGTGGGATTTTCAATCGCATGAATCATCTTGGATATAAGCTCCGGCGCCTTTATGCCAAAATATTCTGCAACCAGGTCCTTTGTGGAGAACACATTGCCCGCCACACGGAACTTTGACTCCTTTATATTGCTCATGAGCACGGGCTTCCCATCCAGCTCTTTGAACAAACCGGATGCCACAAGCTTCTTTGAAACAGGCTTGGTTATGCTTACAAGCTTACCTTGCGACTTCACTTTGTCTAAAAACACCCTGAATGTCATTCTCCCCACCTCTTGAACTTGTCGTTCCTGATGCCAATGCAGTCAAGAACCTTTCCTGTGATAAAGTTGTAAATATCACTTATATCCTTTGGCTTGTGGTAGAAGCCGGGGCTTAGCGGCATCACGATGCCGCCATATTGCGATATTCTAGCTAGGTTCTCAAGGCAGGGGCCGCTTAGCGGCGTCTCCCTGATGCATACAATCAGCTTCTTGTGCATCTTGAGCATATTGTCGGCTGCGCGCGTTATAAGGCTGCCCGAATGCGCATTTGCAATCTCTGAGACCGTCTTCACGCTGGCTGGAATCACAACCATGCCGTCAACCTCAAAAGAGGAGCTGGATATGGCTGCGGCCATGTCATTGTTCTCGAAAACTCTGGTTGCCAGCTTCTTCACATCGGCAATATTCAGGTCTGTTTCTTCTGCTATGACTTTCCCAGCCCACTCGCTCATTACAAGATAGGTCTCCATCCCTGCCTCTTTCAGTGCCTTCAGCAGCTCTATCCCGTACTGCACGCCAGAGGCTCCGCACATGGCTACTATTATGCGCATAACAAGGATTGGGCGAACTATTTAAACATCTGCCGAAATGGCTTCGTCAATCGTAGAAGTTGGGCTATAGTGAGACAATTTTATAATCCATATCAAGGGTTGTCTCACTATATGTGTTCCAAAGCAACGTAATAGTTATTATTTCTTTGGAACACTATAATCCATCTTCAGATGGCTTTTGTCATCTATCTTCTCCGCAATGAAGTTCTTGCCGTCAAACTTTATAATGTTCAGGCAGCAGTTGTGCTGGTGGAATTCAGACCTGTCCTTGCCTGTGAGCCTGCTTATTATCATCTTGCATACGCCGCCGTGCGAAACAATAACCATGTTCTTGTTCTGCCCCTTCCTCGCTATCTCCATGAACGTCATGACCGCGCGCTCCTCCATCTGCTTCATGGTCTCTGCGCCCTCCACGCCGGGCAGCTCCCTTGTGCGCTCATAAACTTTCCAGACTTCAGGATGCGCCTTCCTTATCTCATCCCTCGTCATGCCGTCAAAGACGCCGTGCTCCCTCTCGGCCAGGCCTATGTGTGTTATTATGGCCAGCCCGGCCGGCTCTGCAATAATCTCAGCAGTCTGCAGCGCCCTTTCCTGGGGGCTTGAAAAAATCACGCCTATCTTCTCATTCCCAAGCCGCTTTGCAAGGAGCTTTGACTGACTTATGCCTTTGCTGTTCAGTTGCACATGCTGTATGCGGCCCTGTATGCGGTCTTCGACATTCCAGTCTGTCTCCCCGTGGCGCACAAGGAATATGGTCTGCTCTGTCTTCTCTTCAGACCATCCGCCTATGGTAGTCTTCAGCACGCTGAATCCTGCATCCTCCATGGCCTTCGCGACATTTTTCTGCAGCTCCTTGCCTGGCGTCAGCGCAACCATGTAGCCGCCGCGGCCTGTGCCAGTCAGCTTCGCTCCCCATGCGCCGTTGTCCTTCGCAATCTTGATGAGCTGCTCGAGCTCGCCGCAGGAAACGCCAATCTGCCTGAGCAGCTTCTGATTCTCGTCCATCAGCCTGCCGACGGCTTTCCAGTCTGATGTGCTGGCTGCAACCACAGCCTTCCTGAAAACCTCAAGATACCCCTTGCATATGCGGTCGAACCATGCAGGGTCGGCTTCCTTCTTCCTGCGCACGTCCTCCACGACAAGCTTGGTTTCCTGGCTGATGCCTGTGTTGCCCATGACTATCTCAACAGGCCTGACCTTCAGCTTCTCTATCTTATTCGGCCCTCCGGCAGGGTTCTTCTCGAATGTTATGAAGCCGCCGAAGACCGAGCAGGTGTTGTCAATGCCCGATGGCTTGCCGCTGCCGGCTTCCTCGGCTATGTAGGCAGCCTGGTTTATCTGGTTGTCGTTCAGGCCAAGCTTCAGTTTTTCGTTGAAAGCCCGCACGACGCTCGTCGCCAATGCCGCGCTCGCGCCGACGCCGGATGCGCAGGTTAGGTTGCCGCCGAGGGTTATCCTTATCGGCGACTTCCCGGCATCAACTTCGAAATACTTCAGCAGCGCGTCCAGCTGGCGCTTTATTTCATCCTTCTTTATCTCCTTGTAGCCTGGGGTCTCGGGCCTGTTGTCAATGAACTCAAAACCCTTTGTGCCTTTTCTGATTGCCGCGGTCGTGTAATCAGATATGCCGCTTGCTATGCCAGGCAGGTTATAGACCACGAAATGCTCGCCGAACAGGATGACCTTGCCGAAGCCCTTGTTATGTGTCATGGAAAAGACTTGAATCAGTCATTTATACACTTTACCTATAACGCGCGGCGAAGGATATATAAAGCTTACTGTTGTAACTACGATATAGTTACATTTCATGTTCACAAAATCCAACCAAATGCCACCTATGGAAACTTCATAGGAAAGGCAGACCCAGAGAAGAGGGCATCGGGCTCTCTTAGCGGTTGGAATGTTTTTTTCGGAACCCATGCAAGACAACGTCTTGCGCATATCGAAAGGGAAATGCAATGGCACACCGCACACTGAACACAATCGAAGCCGTAGCGGAGGCCTCAAGAATCGGAACCTGCCTCCGGCTTGACACGCTGGTCAAGATTGCACCGAAGTTTTGGCCCGCTTGGGGTATTTGTCTTGATCCCAGCGATCCGGCTGTCCGCAAGGCCAGCGTTGACGGCTACAAGGTCGAGTGGCTCGATGCCGGACCCGAGGCCAACGCCACTGTAGCTGAGGGCGCAAAGCGCGCTGGGATGGGCGACGCGAACAAACTGATGAACGAGGCCATGGCGAAGATGGTAGCGGGATGCTTCACCCCCAAGCAGCCGCTTGTTGTCATCGACCTCGGTTGTGGGCCTGGCGGCAGTTCGCTGGCTCTCCACACCCGAGTTGGTTCTGGTAGGAGAAGGCTCTCCATCCTCGTAGACCCATCTTCAAAGGCTCTGGAGAAGGCTGCTTCCGAGATGCGCAGCGCTGGCTGGAGTGTCAGCACCCATAAAATGCTGACCGAGGACTGGCTGACTCGTGACGAAGGACCTGTTGAACTCAAACACACCAATGTCGTCCTAATGGGCGCCAGCCTGCACCACATGGACGTGGACTTCGTGCTCGGTGCCCTCCGTAAGCATCTGAGGTCGGGCGCGCTCATCGCCGTGGCGGACTGGTGCCATCCCATGCTCCGAAGCCCCGGCCACTTCCGCGTGCTCGCTGAAACGCTGGACAGGATGGTCGAGCCCGGAATCCTCGCAAGATTCGACGAGAACTTCCCCACCACCGAGGAGGAAAGGGCAGCAGTCATGCAGGAAACACGGCTTGATAAGGCTGCACTGCTCTCCATGGCAGGCCCCGGCGGCTTCTGGGTCTGCCACGCACTGGAATGCAGAGAGAAGGGCATCAAGCCGATGTTCTCGCCCTACGAGGGTCACCGGCCTGTCGGCGTCTGGCTCGACGAGTTCAGGCAGAACGGTTTTGGGGATATCTATACCGAGAGCGTAACCCCCAACAACAGCCTGCACACGGTCTTTCTGTTGGAGCAGCCGTAACAGAAAACCCGGCACTAGCACGGGCGCCTGGCAATCGGGCCGGGCGCCTTCTGTTATTTGCACAACAATCATCAATGGACCTTTCCGGAGGAGAAAACAATGAAAAAAGCAGTTCTGCTGGACGTGGATGGCGCCGTCATCGACAGCGTCCATGAGTTGTACTGCACCACCTGCGCCATGTGGTTAGGAGTCTTTGATGGGCAGCATTTTCCGCTGGCCGAAACCGAGTTCACGGCGGAGCGGCCCAACATCACCACGATGGTGGACTACTTCATCATCATCACCCGCATCTTGGAAGGACGCGGCACTGGCGTCACGCGGACAGCCAAGGAGCTGAACGGGGCCTTCTACGAAACCCGCAAGCGTCGTATGGCCACGGAAAAGGCGGTCTGGTTGGGCGAAAACCGCCTGTATCCCGGCATCAAGGAAATGCTTGAAGGCTTGAAGACCGCCGGTATTACTGTTGCCGTGGTATCCTCCAAGAACGAGGCCGCTATCCGGGAGCTCTTCGAGCATCACGGCATCATTGGGTTCATCGATGGTGGCATTGTGGCCCTGGAGAAGGGTGGCCGCGAGCAGCAGTTCATCATGGCTCTCGATAATCTCGGCGCAACCCCCAGCGACGCCTTGGCCTATGATGATGCCCGCGCAAATCTGGTCATCGCCCAGAAGA
>Ga0315284_10001487_pt1 | contig 33395 bp, 36 predicted proteins | sample YL17G09_16_MG_FD_203696 | JGI IMG/M metagenome (GOLD analysis project Ga0315284, IMG submission 203696) | Sediment microbial communities from Yellowstone Lake, YNP, Wyoming, USA - YL17G09_16 | ecosystem: Environmental > Aquatic > Freshwater > Lake > Sediment | place: USA: Wyoming | collected... | reverse complement strand
CTTCATTTAATTTTAAATTCAAAGAAATTGCAGTGGCTTTGCCAACTAAATTTCCAAGTGATTTATTCTTAAAGCGCTCTTCGTTGATCGTATTTTCAACCAGCATTCTCAATTGTTTTTGTGTTAGTTTCATTTGATTTTAGCTGTTTTCAAGTTCATTGATCAAAGATTGAAGACGATCGATGGCACGTTGCATTTCAACATACTTTTCTGAATTTTCATCACTCTGAGTCAAGTGTGACGCCTTGTTAACGAAATCATAGATTTTATCAGCATACGTACTTGCCTGAGTCAATAACAATTCTTCTTCATTACGCGTACCGCTCTCAGCGATAACACTTTCAATAATTAATCTCAATTGTTTTTGTGTTAGTTTCATATTTTACCCTTCAAATTATGATTTTTTTGATCTAATGACGTCATTTTTAAGATTATGAACACTCAATGTTAATTCATCAAGAACGCCTTTAAGACGATAATATTCTTTCTTTACGTAAGTATCTTCAACATTTGATATTTCAGCTGCTTTGAAAAACATGTCCGTAGCGGCGGAAATATGTTCATTAGATTTTTTTAGCAACAACGTTTCTTCGTTTTTTACACCACTTTCAGCGATAACGTTTTCAATAATTAATCTAAGTTGTTTTTGTGTAAGTTTCATAAGGCAATTTTAAAATTCCTACTAGGCTGCAACGTTGTTTGATACGACGAAGTCAAGACTGACTTGTTCGATCGTTTTTGTTGGTTGTACGTAAATTTTTCCACGTAATGTATTATTCTCAATATCAGACTGTGTAGTCGTTGAAGAATCAATTATGATCTTGAATCTTTCAAGTCCTGACAACGCTTGAATTCTTTGAAGTCTTGGCGTTACAGCTGAGGAGAACTTTGCCAACGTTGCTTCACGATTTGGTTCAAAGATAATTGTTTGTGCGATGTCTCTAACTTGACGTCTGATGTCAATCAACAATCTACGAACGTTTACACGATCAAGAGCTGAAGATTGAACCTGAAGAGTCTTTTGACCCCACACAACAACACCACCCTTTGGATTCGTACCTGCTGTTGCGTTCCCTGGGAATGCTGTGATTGGGTTAATACCAGCATCATAAAGCGCATCCATATTTGTCTTAGACAACTTAACTCTTGCTTCAAGTGCCGACTGCAATGCGCCTCGAGTAAACCCAGCAGGTGCAAACCACGGGTGACCAATTGCGTCATTCAATGCCATTGCACCAAGAACAACCACCGAAGGAGGAACAATAACGTTTGTGTGTGTATTTGGATCTGACACAGTAACGTCAGGGAAATACGTTGCAGCAAAACTTGAATCAAGTGCACGGTCACTGAGATTTGAAACAGTCAACGTAACAGATGGAAGTTGATTATCACTTACTATGTTACTTCCGTCGTTATCGACCTGTTCGACATCTAGAATGAACAACGCATCAAATCTTTCTTCAACTGCGTTAATACCAGCGTTCGTAATGATTGGGTGTCTAATTCCTGGGATTGCCAATAATTGAACATCTACGTTGACGACGTTTTTCATGATGTCAAGTGCTTTGCTATATGCCTTTACAGATGGACCGTCTTGTCTTCCTCTGTTTGCATCATTCATATCTGCAACAACGGCAGTATCATTAATTTCTGCTTCGTCGTTATCAAAAACGTTGACACCATCAAATCCACCTTGCATAAAGAATGAATATTTCAAAAAGCGTCTATTTGCTTGCACGAAATCATCGATTGAAAGTCGACGAGTTTTTGCTACATCATTCGTTCCAATGTTACCAGCTCGAACATATGTTGCAAGATCCCACTTCGTTGAATCTGCAAGTCCTGTTGAACCCGTAGTAACCATAATGTTTTCAAGTGTAAACATATTGTTACAGAACAAATCAGAGTCCAACGTTCCATTCTCCACTGTCGCAGGAGTCCCTGAGTTGTCACCGACAATCATATTTTGTGTTGTTTCAGAGAAATCTGGAAAGAATTTAGCGAAGTTATCGAGTGACTTGTCATGCATTACGCTAGCATTCGGCGTTGTTAGACTGGTAACGTGTTCAAATCGAGGACCCCAATAAAGAACTGGGTTCACAGAAAGTTTCGCACCAGATCCTTGTGTAATTGTCTTTCTCATTGGAACAGGCAATTGAATCGCGCGTTTCAAAACAGACGCAATGTCAATTTGATTACTCGCCGGTGATGTCATTGGCATAGTGCCTGACGTGACAAGGTGTGAAATACCTCGAACGCCAAAAGGAAGTGCAGTAGAATCAACAATTTGATTTTCAACGTCTAATGACATTTCAACTCGAACATAATTTGATTGATTCGTGTAATTTCCTTCAACGATTAATTTTTGGCCGGATTCGGTTTGATCAAAATTATAGAAAATATGAGCATCACCAATTATTTTCGCAATATATCGATCTGAGTTAGGGTTGAGATTCAAACCCCTCCATTGCTCGATAGGTTGCATATTGCTGTCAAGATCATTCCAGTTTCTAATGACTAGATCAAAATTCCCGTATCTATCTGATAAATCAGTTGAAACAACCATGTTCTCAATAGAGAATTTTACAGTTGTTGAATTTCCCTTACCTGCGTTCAAATCATGAAGCCTGAATAGGTTTGTTGCAATACCACCGAACTTTTGTGAAATAACCCACGGTGATTTTGCGTGAGAAAATCTATCTGTCCAAGATTCATAATTTGGAACAGTATCAGAACCAACGTTTCTTGCTAGTGAACTGGTTGTTATGAATGCAGAAACTTCTTTACCTACGGCGCGCGCTGTTGTAGCACCGGCACCACTCAATATTGACACAAGACCAGAACCCGTTACAACGGCAGATGAATTATGTACATCCCAATGAGAATGCAAATAGTGACCTGCCTGTTCAATCTTAAGAGGATCTAAATTTAGAACGTTTGCAAAATAATTTGGTGACGTCATATCAAATGACGCAGTAATAACGTTAGGATAAAGTGAATTAGTTCCTTTGTGACCATTCAATAACAAGACGAAATCCTGTTTTGATACATTCTGATCCATCAACGTAACAGAACCGAATAATGAACCTTGTGAACTTTGTTCGGTGGCAACAAGATTCGAAGCTGGATTTGTTGACGAAGTAATAGATGACGATAGACGTAATATTACGCCTGACGCTGCCATCAAAAGTCCTCTAATTACAGGAACTGCGGTGTTAACTCCCGGCGTGATGCTTCCCTGACCTTGAATTCCTGCGTCAGAAAAAATACTTGATCCGGCAGATTCAGACATAAATGCCCCTAAAAAGAACACTCTACCTGAAACGCTATTGCTACCTGACGTTGCATATTCATTTCCAAAAAGTAGGCCATCGCCATCTCTTGGTTGATTTTCTCCAACCGTGAACCCGGCAGAAGTAACAGATCCATCAGAAGTTCGCTTCTTACCATCTCCAACACCAAGTACTCGAACGTACGTTGCGGATTTCGCGTTGCGTAACCACTCAGTTACAGCTAATGGACCAAATTTCTTTCCGTCCGTTAAACCAAATTTAGCATAAAAATCATTAACAACACCAATTGTAACGGGAACGAACGCTGGGCCACGTAGCGCAGTTCCAATCACACCAGCAGGAATACCTGTTGGTTTTTGTACAACTTGACCCGAGATATCAATCTCTTTCGATGTTACGCCTGCACTACCAAACTTTAGTTGTGACATTTTCTATCTTCCTCTGCATTGTAAATATCAAACAAACTACAAAATCTTCTGATGTGATATAAATTCATTTCAAATATTAGACGAATACGACACCCGCTGATGTCACAATGAAATCTAATGCGATGTATTCAATAACTCTTGTTGGAACAACCACAATTCTTCCATTCATTTTGTTCAAATTCGCATCTTCTTGTGTGTTATTTGTCTCATTACAAATAACTCTAAATTCTTCGATTCCTGCTTGAGCCTGAATCAAACCAAGTTGTAAAACTGAGTCAGAAACAAATTTGTTACGAACGGCAGGAGTGTTATTTTCAAACGTTGATTGTTGAGCAATGTTAATAATGATTCGTTTGACTTCCAAAAGTAATCTACGAACATTTACACGATCAAGAGCCGACTTTGAAACCTGGAGTGTTTTCTGTCCATAGATTACGAATCCAAGTCTTGGAAAGGTTGCGATTGGATTAATTCTAGAATCATACAATCGATCTCTGTCAGTTACGTTTAATCTAACTTCAACGTTAGAAACGAAATCTAATGAGGCACGATTAAATCCTGCCGGAGCAAACCATGGATATGCCACTCTATCGTTGAACGCTAATGCTCCCATTACTGCAACAGAGACTGGAACCTTGAGTTTGCGCTTATTCGTTAAGTCATCAATAAACACGTTTGGAAAGTACGTTCCAACGTAATTATTATCAATTGCTCTTGAATCAACAATTGCCGCTGTTTTTTCAACGTCTGGACGTTCTGATGAGTCGTCATACAATCTAAGCGTATTATCATCATACGATGGAACATCCATAACGTAATATGCAAGGCCGTAATCGCGAACTTTTTTCATTGCGTAATCAGTAACGAACGATTCACGAATCCCAGGGATTGCAAGAATATTCGTATTAACAATCATTGAATCAGTCATGATATCAATTGCAGTTATAAATGAACGAACCGTTGAATTCGTTTGACCGGTTCCATTTTGATTTGATAGCATGCCTGGTGAAACGTAACCCACTTCAGCACCACCAGAAGCATCAAATGATGATGCTTTATCGTTTAATCTACGAGCGTTTCTATCAAGAACGTTGACGCCGTCAAATCCACCTTGCATAAAGTTTGTAAACTTCATAAAAGGTGAAAACTTATTGAAATTTGCAGCAGAATCTTGCGCTAAAACAGTTGCAAACGTAATGCGGCGACCGATGTTTGTATTGACCGTATAGTCAGAAAGATCAAGTTTTGCATTTCGAATATATGCTGCTTCACGTACGTGATCATTGACAGTTCCCGTTAGGTGTGTAATGCTTGTGTTAGAAAACGCAACCTTAGCAAGGGTGAATTTGTTATTGTTAAACGTATCTGCACCGGAACCGGTCACTAATACATCTAATTTTTTGATTCCCAAAAATTTCGTGTATGACTCTAGCAATTTATTCTTTTCAGAAGACAAATTTGAATTCAATGGAAGCGTATTTCGTTCAAATTTTACACCCCAATGAAGTTGACTATTCGCTAATTCGGTTGGTCCTGGCGCGCCAACGAATGCACCACCAACAGGAATTTCACCCTTTGTTAGTTTGAATCTAAACGGTACGGGAGGAGTAATAGATCCGGTCAATGTTGAAGTTCCAACAATTCCACCAAGTCTGTATGTTGATGAAATACTGTCGGTAAGTGAATCATTTGTTTTTAGAGTTTCAATACCCCTAAATCCAAAAGGAAGCGACTTTGCAGGAACAAGCTTTCTATCAACGGCATCTGACATTTGAATTCGAACAATTTTCGAAATATTTTGATATTTGCCTGTTGCAACTACACGACGTTCATCAGTAAGTGATGCATCAAAGTTAAAAAATACTTTACGATCACCAATCTTTTGCGCAACATAATTTTCAGAATTTGGATCAAGCGAACAATTTGAAAATGATTCCAAAACAATTGGATTTTGATCTGTGTCATCCCAACTTCTAACTTGCAAAGTAAATGAACCATATGGTTGAGAATCGTCAAGAGACGCCTTTAAATTTGTAATAGAAACTTTGTAAAGTTTATTTGCAAACTCTCCATCATCGAGCGCTTCAATATGAAACAAATCATACTCATTTGTACCAAATGGTTGTGAAATAAACGATGTTGACTTTGGTGATTGGTATCTTGTATCAAACGCACCAAATGCATCACGCATAACCAAACTAGCGTCACCTGATGTGTTACTCGTTTGAGTGCTGCCAGACAAAATTGCGGCCGATGTTACAATTGCAATTTCTTCATCGACTGCAAAGTCTGCATACAATAAATGTTGATCCTGTACAAATCTATCTGGATCAGTGTTCAAAACCTTAGCGAAGTAATCAGCTGACGTTGGATTGAATGACGCAGTAAGAATTTTAACACCAGGATTTCCATCAGTATTAAAAAATGAATTTCCAAGCGTTGATGAAATGACTAATTTAAACTTTCCACTTACGGGTGTAGCAACGTCATTCGGACCACCTGTTGAAAATGCAGAAATAGCAGATTCATTTCCGTCCATAATCATCAATCTTGCACCGGAAGCCATCATAACCATTCCACGAACTAGACTTGATGCACCTGCTGTGAAACTGTCATTGTCAGTAAACATAGGCATGCCGTATGCTTCATCTGAGTCTGATGTATGACGAGCAGTAATAAATTGAATTGCACCAACGTGTCGGGCAGAAGAATCATGAGTAGCTACGGTTCCTTCAATTGCAAAGCCGGCATTTAAAACGCGGCCAGTCTGAAGCGTTGTAGCAATATCACCATCTGAATCATTTGCTCCGGCGCCCAAGACTCTCAAATACGTCAAAGCTGCACGGTGTTTCAAAAATTCATTGACTGCGTAAGGTCCAAACGACTTTGGATCTAAATTTCCAAACGTTGTAACAAATTCATCAAAATTTGCAAAAGTAACAGGAACGAACGCGGGACCCTTGTTTGCGGTTCCGATTACGCCAGCGGGTATACCCACAGGACCACGTAATCTTGGTGTTGACAAGTCAATTTCGCGTTCAAAATAATTTGGTGATCTAAAAGTTTGCTCGGGCATTATCGCGCTCCTCTATTTAAACAAAATGAAATAGTGAACATAAGTATCATACGCAAAACTGAAAATCTATAGACTTTTAATCAATCATCAGTAATTGAAATTGTCAATCCGCCAAAATCAAAATCAGAGCCATACACTGTTTCACCAGAGTATCTATTTGTGGTTGTGATACGAACAAATTTCGTTATCGTTTTTCCATTTTTATTTACACTAGTAATTTTTTTATATCGACTTGGTTTTGTTCCCCTCGGCAAAGACGCTAAGGCGGGATCTTGTTGAGAAATTTGATTCTTGTTCGGGTATAATTTTGTGTCGTTTACTTGTCTTTGATCAGGTCTTTTGTTTTGATTTTCTGACATTGGAAGTGTTGGATCATCCGAACCCAAAAACGGATCTGACACCCCTAAAGATTCTTCCATTTCGTTTGTATTTAAACCAACGTCAAATGTTATAATTGGTGATGATATATATCGCTTAATTGGTACGGGGGCACCTGGCACAGCTGAGGCCAAAATGTATCCAGGAACTTTTACGGTAAACTTATGCTTAAGTATTCTTTCTTCCTGTGACATGTCGTCAGTGTTGTTTTCTGAATTATACGTATTTCCATCAACGGTTGCAACGTACCAATAACCTTTTGACGTATCAAGTCTCCATGCATTACCTTGTGGCAAAAATGAAGCAATTAATAATTCTATCATTTGAAACATTTGAACCGTGTATTGCGTCCAGAACGTTACATCATAAGTTGCTGTAAAAAATTGAGGTGAAGGAATTGTAATTGTTTCATAAACGTTGTTTTTATTGTTTGATGCCAATAACCCACCATCCATCACCGTAGGATCATCAGATAAATCACCAACACTTCGTTCGGTTACCAACTGATCAATATCGGCGCTGTCGCTAGGCACTGCAAGATTCATCTGGTGTTTTAGAAATAATCTGTTTATTAGTCCTTGGTATTCACGATCTGATTTATCTAGCCTCCTCCTGACAACAATTTCCCCAGTCTGTTGATTAATACCCCTGCCTGCAATATCTGAATCACCAGATTGTTCAATTGATGTACGAACAACAGTAATTAATGGAAGAATTAAACTACCGTTTTTATCACGGAGCCCACTTGATCTTTTACTAAGCGCCCACTTTTCAGCTGAAGCAAAAACGACAGGAACCTTTTTTAACTCCTGAACGCTTTTATCACCAGTATTGACTTGAAACGGAATCTCTTTATCAAATAAATGAAACAACGCAGCATCGACATCTGCAATTCCAGCGGGTGGAATTGAGAGTTCGCTAGGTGCCGGTTTACCTTCGTAACCAGACTTAAGTCCAGGTACAAAAAATCTATCATTTCCAGTTGAATTAAATCTTGTTGGCATTTTTACCTACACTATTCATCATAGAACGAACTTCCATGATTGTCATCACCATTCACTGCACCGCGCTCAGAAACCTCTCTTTGTCCCGAAATTGGAGGATCTAAAACGCCCTGTTTGACAAGATCTCTAACGTCACCCGTTGGACCTTCATTATTCTCTGATAGACCACGTTGTTGAACAAACGTTTTTTGAACAGCTGTTTCATCCGTGTATTTAATATCAGTTGGACCGAGAATTGGTGAACTAAATTGACCGTCTCTAGCCTTAGTTCCAATTATTTTAACGCCTGCTTTGTGCTCTGGTAAACCGTAAATGTTGCGCATTACAGTCATATCAGTAATTTCATAAAAAATATCGCTAAATGAGAAAAAATCTCCGATGCTTATATTAATTCCCTTTTCAACCAAATCTCGATACTGTATGTAAACTTCTAATTTGAATTTCGTATCAACACCAAATGAATCAATTTTTGTCTCATTTTGAAAACTATTATCGACAAGTGCATCAACAATTATTGGTGCATCAAAAATCTTCTCCATTGATTCATTGTATATGCCGTTTGTTTTTGTTTTAGTTTCTGAAATTGGGTACAGATAGATGCGTTGCCCGACAATATCCTTAATCAGCTCTTTCGTAATATCACTGATAAAATTCAATTCTCTGGGTGTTATGAAAAGGCGTGCCATTTAAAATTTCTTTCTCTACTTAAGTAGGCAAAAATTTAAACATATCAATTCGATTTTAACCAACAGTAATCGCTTTTCCCGCGGGAATCGGGATATACTTTAACTGTTTTTGCATATTTTCAGCAAGAACCGCTTGTTGTTCCATAAGGGCTTGGTTTGTTAATTTTGATAACCATTCACGCATCTGGTCACGGAGTCTAGCTTGATCTTCTCTTCCGTCTGCGCGTAATGCTTCACCATTTAATTTTAAATCTGCGTTAGGAATTGGAATAGTGTCAAATTTAGATCTGATTAGTCCAAGCAGTTCTTTTGATAACGCAAGCGTATATTGACGAATCCATTGTCTTCCTGGTTGCGTGATAGTTGAAAATGGAAGATTGTCTAATGGTACGTTGCTTGGGCCTGAAATTCCATACAAACTTCCGTCGGCATAACTTCCAGACAATCCTCCGCCGATGGCACTTGGGTTCAATGGGTTTGCCTGTTGGGCATAAACCTTAACAAAAAGTTTACCTAATTGGGCGTTTGTTACAGGTGCTGGATAGATGCGTAAATTACTTCCAAGGATTTCATAGCTGTAATTTGATCTGCGTACTCGAAATGCCGTCTCTAACATTTGACGACGTAAAACGTCTTCAAATACCGGTAAGACATAGAATACAGTGCTATTGACATACGATTCGTAATTAAAATTTGTTGCAAGAAAATTCGTTATATTTGATGCATTTAATAATGAATGTTGGGCCGCTGTCGGTGACACATGATAAACTTCAATAATTTTAATTCTCGTTCTTAACTCGGCTGGGATCGATAACCATAAATTACTTCCACTTACGTTTTCTTTTAAGTCAGCGTAAATATCATAATCTTGTACACCAGGAAGCAAATCGAAATATCCGACCTGCGCGTCATAAGGGCCCCCTAAAAACGCTTCTGATGCATATGGTTCTGCTTGGCGAATAAGAAATTCAAGAGATTGTCTTGGATATTTGTTAGTTAGATCAGTGCTTGCAGTTGGTAAACCAAGAACGTTAACAAGTTCTGATTGTATTTTCATTTCGTGCATTAAACGACTGAATTCACAAACAGACTCTTCAAAACATGCCCAAATTTCTTTCTTTGTTAATTCAACACTTAGCGTACTGTCGCCAAGCTTTCTTTTAACAAACATAACCATTCCATCTGCTTCGTTTTGAAATTGAGAATCATCGTCAAAAAACGAGAATGGCGTCGGGTTGATCGTTTCTACAAACGTTGGCATGATTTAAATATGTCCTCGAATTAGATAACGACATGTATAGTAGACATCGTTTTGAATTAATGACGTTTTTGTTTCAATTTTGCTTCGGCGCGAGCGAGAATCTCTTGTTCGTTCATTTGCGGTTTTTTAGAAACAAAACGCTCTTTTAACGTTGGTGAGGCGGATGGTGTTGTGGTTTGAGGTATTTTCTTTTCAATTTTTGGTTGAACGTTTTCAACTGTTACTGACACAGGAATTGTACGTTGAATCAATTTCTGTCTAGTAACAACTTCAGCCATAACAGAAATTGATTTCTTGAATTTTATCTTAAATTGGACGGGTTCAAAATATCGATTTTCTACAAGAACTTCAACCCTTGCAAGGTACGTTCCTTCAGTGATTTTATTTTTCATTGGAGGAATATTAAATTGTACCAAGTCTTCACCAGAAGAATCAACTGTTCCATTAAACATGAATGAAACATTTTCATCTTCACACACAAGTCTAGTTTTTGTATTTTTTTGAGATGCACCCTCGACTTTGACTCGAAATAACAATTCATTATTTTCTTCTGAGTCAACTTCAATTGTTTCAAATTGTTGTTCCATAGTCTTAAATACCCTCTCACACTAAATTATCATTTACGTTTTTTAAATATTTGAACATCGACTTTAATGTCTTCACGAAGTTCATTAGTTTTCATTGATACGAAATCAACTTTTGTTTTGATTGTTTCATCTGTAATGAACATGCTAACGATATCACGTATACTTTGTTTTGCAAGCTCGCCGTTGATTTCAATTAAATTTGCATGAACAATTATTCTGCGCTTCTCTTCTTCTTCTCTTCGTCTTTTATCTCTTCTCCCGTTTCCTGCAATTTTTCTGACTACCTCCGACACCGGTGGTGCCTCAACAACAACAATTGGAACTGCACAGCCATAACCTCGAGTAACTAAACCTGCTTCGCCTGAAATATGTGATGTTCCCATACCTCGAGTAATAATGTGATTACATATGATAACAACAAGTAATGATCCGGCAAACCCAGTCGTGACCATACCGGCACGTTGTGGTCGAATTCGAGTAGTTCCCATTCCATAAGTTATGATACGATTAAGTGACAAATGAACCCTCGTTTAATCATTCATAAATTGTAAATTTATCAGCGTCTTCATATCCAATTTGAATTAAACGACGTGTATCCTCAGGTTTAAATGTTAATGAATCAACGTTTAATGGCCTACTTGGTACAATAACCCTTACCTTGATATGACTAAATTTTGGATCAATATTTGATAAATCATTCTTGAGTCTAATTTCTTCAATATCAAAACGAGAAATTTGACCAGACATAATATTAACAACTCGAAGAAGCTGGTGCGGGATTGCGACTTTTTTTGACTTTCCCCACTTGTCTATTAGATAGGGATCTGAACAAATGATTACATCGATATCTGTCGCACCCATTCGAATTGCCTGTCCTAGTGGTGTTATGTTAACAATTCCTCCGTCACTATATAATTTGCCATTAATTTCAATTGGTGATAAAAATATTGGAAAACTTGAAGATGCTAAAACCCAATCAGGAAAATTCTCATCATTTTCAGTTCCAAAAACGTAATCTCCCGTGTCTAGACAGACTGCACCAACGGCGAGTCTTCTTCCACAATTAACAATTTTCTCCATGTCAATGTTATTTTTGACTAATTTAATCAAAGGCGAAGAATCATATACTGACTTTTCCCATAAAGCATGCAGTCTCCCAAAAGGAAACCATCGTTTATAAATTGAACTAGTATCAACTACTTTCGTAAGCCAAAATTGTTCTAACCATTCGATTGCCTCTTTTGGTCGTCCTTTTGGAATATGTGCAAGGCCTGCGATATTGAGTGCACCCGATGAGACACCAGTCATAATATCATAATCGCAACCTTGTTCGCCCATCCAGCGCTTTAGAACGCCGATTTGAAATGCGCCTCGCGCTCCACCTCCCGATAAAACAAGAGCTCTCATGACTTATATCCTTTACGTAAATGATGAATATCGTAATTCAAATTTATACATCATATAAATAACAGTTGACTTACGTCATGACATTATCTTGTGTATTAAATTACACTTTAACTCTTTCGAAAACTGAATCCATCGTTGGAGCACCAACATTGTTGTAAAGATTAAATCTTGCAACTTCTGTTGCGTTATCTTCTTTGTAAAAAATCATTTGATTGCTTTGAATTTTCCAACGACCGTATTCAATGTCTTTAATTGATTCTATAGAAGAACTTATTTGAAGCGTTTTTGTGTAAATGTCATCAATTTTTGGATTATTTTCTTCATAATTGTATTGTTCTGATGCATATGCAATAGATGCAAAAACAGATCCTGTATCCCAAAATATTTGTCCGTTAAAATCATCAGGAAATACTACGTTTGCAAAGTAAACTCCGCTTCCTGAAATTGTTTGAATGACACCCGTTGTTGAACGAGGCGTAGCTATGGCACCAAATTCATCATAAATTGTATAACCGACGCCTAAAGAACCGGTGCCGTTGGCGTATGATTTTCCAAAATTACAGGTTTTAAGTTGTGTTAAAGACATATAATTTACCTAATTTGACCTCATGCGTAGATAACCGGTGGAGCCTTAGTTGCCAACGTGAGCGCCGTCGTATTGATCGTACTTAGCGCTGTACCTGCAAGAAAAGATTGCCAGTCCGTTGCATCCGGCTCCAAGGCGTCCACACTCGCACGCCAACCATCGGCCAGTTGTGTACCGGAGCTGGCTTGGACGAGCTGCCCCGCCGTGGTGCAGGCATCGCTGTGCGCCGAGATTTCCTCTCTCGACATGGCGGTCACTGCATACGCCGCCCCATGAACACGACCGTCGAACTCCTCGGCGTTCACACCCTCGTTGTAGACGCCGACACACAGGTTCGCGTCAGCGATATGCCCAGCAGTAGATACGGCGGACGTGGCTCCGATTCGCGCTCCGTTGACGTAAAGCTCCATGTTGGTAGTAGTGCCCGATGTCCGAAAAATCCGAAGATGGGCAACGATCCACTTATTCTGGTAGCGCGAATCATCGTTCCCAATAGAGAGTTCGCCACCCGTGGCTGTCCGGTAGCGAGACGTTATGGCCTGACCGTTGAATCGGATGTTCCAGCCAGCGCCCGAGACCGCTGATGACTGTATGCCGAAGACTGGGAAATCAGCCCCAGTCCGAAAATAGTACGCGTTGAACACTACGACCGCCGTGAACTCAGTCAGAGCACTCGTCGGGTCTGATCCTCGTGTGTAGCCACGTCGGTTGCCCGCTGTGACCGCATCGCCCACGAAGCCCTGCACATAGTCGATTCGATTCGGGCCGGTCGCCACGCGAAGCTTGAGTGGTGTGACGATTCGTAGATCATCTATACCGAGATTCGTTTCCGTTTGAGTTGCAAGCTCCGCTATTCCCTCGTTTGTTTCTGATGCACTATTAGAACCGGCCACAGCACCAAAATCAAAAAACGATATGTCTGTTGTGAAAGAATCCTCATCTAACGTTGATAAAGATTTTCTTTGAGCATATGCATAATTAATTGATCTTCCACCAATTGACGAAGTTGGTGCTGAAATAAATGATGACGTCCCATTGACAGTTGTTTGAATTACAAATGAAATTTGTGAACGACGATTTAAATTATTAAATGAATCACCATTTGTCGCACTATTTTCAACCTGTAACAAACCATAGACGTCCCTGTTTCCAGAGATTGTTACGTGAGCACCTGTCCAGGCATCCCTAATTAATAAAAGATTTTTTGGAATAGATTCATTATTAGAGCCCGAGATTAATCCAAGATTAAATGAACCATAACTACCTGATTCCAATTTATAAGTGACAGAACCGGTGGTCTCGAATCCATTGAGAGCCATCGGGCTTTCCGGGGCCGTACCCAGTGATGAAGATAACTGAGCAAAATTAGAACCCGTTGCAACGTTAACAACGTTTAAATTAATCTCTCTTTTAAGAAAGAATTTATTTTTAGTAGAAAACAGATTAACAATTAAATCATTTAAACCAACAGGTGATGATTCACCAGATGGTGTTACAATTCCATCATACCATGAACCTGTCGACTCAGCCCATAAAATACGTTTTAGCTGTGAACGTAACGCATTTAAATCACTCTCCAAATTTGTTGAATTCGATTGTAATAACGATCCAGACGCGAGGTCGTCGTTAAACGTTTCAGAATTCGCAAGTTGTTGGAGTTGCTTAACTAATGTTTTTGACATGCGAAACTTTCAATCAATTATATATTCTAGTACGGGTAAGTTGAAGCAATATTACTTCCTGATGCATATGACGAAATCATTTGAACGGAACTTCCTGACATCGTATAATCAAAACTAATTCCTTGTTTTTGTAAAATACCGTTAATAAAAAACATCAAACCAGACAATGGATTTGGCATATTCAATAACGTAAATGTCATATTGATTCCATCATTTAATCCAGAGGGTGTTTCGTACCATGAAATTTGTGAAGATGCAGCGTACGGGTATGTTGCTTGAAGCGAACCACTTATTTGAGGTGCATCATTAAAAATTGCATAATTTCCTGATACAACGTAATCATCATTCAAACCTTGTTTTTGAAGAACACCATTTAAAAACAACATCAATGAAGAACTTGGAATTGGGTTGCTATCGAGCGTATACGTCGTGTTAATTCCGTTGACATCGCCAGAAGGTTGTTCTGACCACGAAATTGATAATTGTTGACCTATTGAACCGCTTGTTGAAATAACTAACGTGCTGCCGGGACCATTATCTACGAGAGTTATTCCACTACCTGCAGTTAATTTTCTAGAAGCTACTGGAACGTGTGATGAACTAGATAAAATTAAGAATTCTGAGCCAGTGATATGAGCATCAATGTCATTATGAGAATTAATTCCAATGTTTTCAAGTTCATCATGACTTGAAATAACTCGAGTTGCAGTCATTATTAAACCTTAACTCTTTCGAACACTGCATCCATCGTTGGAGCACCAAATTCATCAAACAAATTAAATCGCATAACTTCTGTTACGTTATCATCACGATAAAAAATCATTTGGTTTGTTTCAATTTTCCAACGACCTGTTCCCATTTGTTGCATTAGGTTTGTTGTTGTTGAAATTGTTTCAAGCGTTCCACTCATCTGTGAAACAATAAACCCTGAAGAACCAGACGTTTGATGTCCAGATAGAGGTTCATCCCAAACTGCGTTTGCGACCGCGGTATAATTAATCGACGTACTGCCACCACCTCCGAGTGATGCGCTTACAAGCAGCGCACCAGCAGAACCTGTCACACTGTATGAATTTAAATTCTCGTTCCAAACACCACTAACAATTGTTGAAATTGATGATGATGATAATGATATCGTTAATGAATCAAAATCATTTTGTGAAATTGATAAAACGTGTGACAAAACGTCTTTAATTTTAGGTGCAGTGGTTTTATTAATTTCAATTACAACTGCATATTCACCGACACCATGAGTCAACATAAAAGACGAAGTGACATCAAATCTATACAATCCTAATTTTCCAGATTCTGTAACAGAGGGTAATGATGACGCCGTATCTTGTGGATTTCTTACAGTGATGAGAAACGATCCAGTAGGGATTAACGTAAAAATATCACCGGCAGCGTTAGCTACAGCGAACCATCCACGAAATCCATCCTGTTGTCTACTAAACCACACTTTATTTTAGATACCTGCCTGCAGCAATTGTAACAATTGCAGCTGAAGAACGTTCAATTATCGTCAAAACAACATATGATCCAATTGTTGGAATAATCATTTCAAGCGTAGAATCAACAGAATATAAGTTTCCTATGATATTTAATTGATGATCATCTTCATGGGGCCTGATTCTCCAACCGTCTGTTGTATTTAAAAAGAAGTACGGTGCAATTGTTTGACCAACACCAATTGGATCACCTGCAGCCGTTGTAAATGCATGAAGATATTTTGAATTGTCATCTATTTGAACCCATTCTTTCCACAACGAATACATGTCAATAGCGTCGACCTCAATCGTACCAAAGTCCATAATAATCAATTTGTTGGGGCCATCGAATGTTAACACAACGACCTCATGGATTTAGATATTGTCTATCAATTTGTTGTGAAATTGGTAGCGTAGCGTCTGTTGTCGTACTATACGACAACAGACGCTGATTCTGATAACCAAGCGACAAGATCGAAACGTCGATCAAAACACCAGATCCAACGGAGAATGCATATGTGCCAGTAGTAACGTCTTCTTGACCAGTTAATTCTGTTCTTGTACCTGCGGTGTATACGCGAACTTCGGTTGGGTTTCTTAATCCAGTCAACGTTATAGTGACGTTGTTATTAATTGTTGTGCTAGCAAGTGTGCCATTCCGAACAGTTGGTGATGTTCCACCGGCAGAAATATTTAATGTTACTGAACCGCTAGAATTGTTGAAAATTGCAGAGTCTGTAGTGTTGTCGAGTCCATAGCCAATAAACGTATTTCCAACAAATGAAGCAACACCTGGACTAACGATTTCGATTGCGTGACCCGTTCCTGGTGATGTGAATGTTGAATAACTAATCAATCCGGGTGCATTACTTCTAAGTGCCGAAGACGTAATTGAAGTCGACACACGTGAAAGTGTAATTGAAGCGCTATTTTGTACGATAACGCCGCAATTAGAAAATGACACCTGAGAAAATGATGACGTTAAACGTTGTAAAATCACGTCACCAGCACCGATAATTGACAAACCTGAAAAATCATAAGATGCAGAAAAACTGGATGATGGGTGAATTCTCCAGTGATATGATGACGTTGATGAAATTACGCTATTTCTGTGTTTAATTGTGTCTGAATTTCCGGCGTAATAAGTTAAACCAGCAACGTTTTCAGCTGAACAATAATTGATGTTCTTTTGTGTTAAATTATACAATGAAGGAAATTCAATTGCTGTCGCATTTAAATCCAAATAAATTGGATTGGTGCCACCATTTCCAAATTGAACTGGTTGTAATACTAATGCCTGATTTTGTCCTTGTTGGATAATGGAGCGACGTTCGTGACCTGTGGCGCAAGCATTCACAATTCCCGGTATATCAACTGACGCTGAAACGTTTCCGCCTGCAACAACAGTCGTGTCTAACATCCATAATGAATAGAATTGCCAGGCAGTCGTTCCAACACCTTTTGATGAAACCCAAAATCCGAAAGCATCAACGTTTGTTTCCGTAAAAGAACCAGATGATTGCAAAATACTGCCTGTCGGCGCACTTGAATTAATTACTAATGGAACGTTTGACGATTGACCCCACGCGGTACCAGCACCATGGACGTACCATGTTTTATAAGGGCCGGTCGCAGATTTCATTCCAAACGCAATTCCTTTTTTACTAGCTGCAACAGTAGGAAATCTTTGAATTTGACCCGCTGTAGAGGGTGATGTATGAACGATAATGTTTTTTCCTGTAACATTAAGATTATTTGCTGTCGCAAGATCAAGAGAACCGGCTGACCAATTCACAACTGACGTTATTGTTGTCACTAAGGCAACTGAATGAAACGAATTTAGTCCGGCGTCGGCGGCGGCGGCGACGGTGGCATCGACAACGGTATCTCCATTTAGTAACGTTCCAAACAATGTATCTGCCGTCGTACCAAACGCGGCGTTGGTGTTGTACGCAGTTGTACCATTGATGGGATCAATATACACTGAAGAGTCTGATGCGCAATATGTTGGAACGTACAGCGTGCCAGTTGAAGGAGGATTGATTGCTAACACGGCCTTGACACCGGCGCCGGTTGCGATGTTTGAACAACTAATTGCAGTCGTCGTCGCACCGGTCAAAGGTTGAATTGTCCAACCAATTCCTTGAGATTCCGCTGTACCATCAGCACCCAATACACCAATGACGCCTCCTTCTATAATTGACGGTACGCCGACGGCTGAATTTGCTGAAGCAAACAAAACAAGACAATTATCACGTGTTGTTGTGATTGATTGAAACTGAAATTTACTTGCTGCCGCTTGCGTCGCATCATTAAATGTATTAATTGGTGATGCAACATCGACGTTCGAAATTGACATGATCGCACCATTATACGTTTCGTTAACAACCGCAGTAAAAGATGCAGTGAGAGGTTCTATGGACGCAGTCGCGATTTTTCTTAAAACAGTTAAAGAACATGTGTTTGTTCTTGCAAACACTGTCACCCAACCTGTACGAGCCACCGCAGGTGTACCAGTGTCACTTTGAATAAACGCTAATAATAGATCATCACCTTCGTACGCAGGCATAGGAATTACAATACCTGCATCACTTACTGTAGCTTCTAACGTCCACGATATGTCACGAATAATTGGCATTAGTTGCCTTTATGGATTGCTGTAGTTACGTTCAAGCGCAGCAACCAATGAAACAGTATTTGCTGTAGATCTAGCAATCGTACCAAGTGCTCTAACATATTGACCAGAGTTTAATCCAATTGCAACAACTGTAATATCTGCATCGACACCGGCAGTTCTACCACCTTGTACGTTAGCATCATAATTGAATGTGTGTTGAATTGATGATTGTGCGGAAACAGAACCTGACATATCTGCACCTGCCGCAGTGTCAACAATTAATGCCCCTGATTGACCAAAATCATCTGAAGCACCTGGGAGCGTTGTGAAATATACCCAGTATCTTGCGTCGGTGTCGGTAGTTAAATTTGATCCAAATTGAAGTGTCAAAATAGCAACGAAAGGATACGATCTATTCGTTCCGCCTTGATCTCTAAACACTAACCTGTTCGTGTCACCAGCGGTAAACCCTTCAATAATAACTCCTGGCGCTGAGCCTGAAATTGGATTCACGGGATCGTACGTACCGGCCTCTAGTGTTTCACCAACAAAACGAAGCAAAAGGTCGGCAGTTTTGCCAGTTACAAATCGACTTTGTGAACCTGTAGCAACTGAGTTAATGTTTGTGTTTTGACGCAACAAATATTGAACCTTTTCATAAATCTCTTCAGCGGTTGCGGCAAGCGACGATGATTTGTACAACGTAAAAGACGCACTTGTCATCGTTGAAGGAAATGTTGACGCAATGTCAATTTGACGTCCATTTTGAGGAACGTTGCCGGCCAAATTATACGTGCCTGCGCCTGTTCCACTGTGAACAATTAACGTACCACCAACGAAATTTGAACCTGAAATACCACCCGCCGAAGACGTAAGAGTATTTGTTCCAACGATAAATGATCCATCATTACCAGAGTGTGTTCCGACATCAATAACGATACCAAATGTTCTTGCAATACCCGTTGTATCAACGGCACGTCTAAATGTTCCTGAAAGATATCTAATGTTAATTTCAGAATATGGATAATTTGTACCTGAAACTAGACTATCTGCATTTGTAATCTTAAGATCTGTTGATGTTCCAATTGGAAAACGATATGCAATGCTATCTAATTGACTAACACCGATGTCGACCAAGTTTGCATCATCATAAATTTGTGCCTGTTCACGAACAAATATTCGGAATGAATTACGATTGTCAAAATCATAGTTACCATCACCGTTAGAATCACTTAAAATTTGAACAGCTTGATTTACTTGTCCAAGTAATTGAACGTTAGTTGAACCAGAGAGCTGATTAAAATATAATTGATCATTTGATTCAATACTGCCAAGACCAATAACGCCGGCCCATTTTTGTGTTACGGCGGCGGCTGAGGCATTTCTAACTGTCCAGCCTGCATTTCTAATTAAATATCGACTAGTGTCGTTGGCAAAGTCCCAACCATCAACAAATTCAAAAGATTCGTCAGTAATGGGAACAAGTGGAAATGGAAACGCCGCTAGATTTTTTGCCTGTGGATCATTTCTCCATTGCTCTTTAAGGAATGAGTATAACGCCTTTAATGTGACACCATCAGTCGTAAGGGCATCAATTGTCACCAATTTAACTGTCCCTGATAACGTATTGATATATACGTTCTTAGAACCATCATCAGCAACTGAACCTGTTAAATAATCTGGATCAATAATCAACGCCATTTTTTTCTCCTAAGTCTTGGCTAATATATATTACACTGTCAGACAAGGAAGATAACGTAAAATGACGTTTGATTGATTTTATTTTATAATTTTATAAATTTCGAAATGCATCGAATCCGGCCGGTTCGCAAACCATATCCCGGGATAGAGGCCATGCTTAATTGCAATTGGGATTAATTTTCTTATTGATCCTTTTTCACCTACGAGTGCACCCTGTGTACCTAGCATGTTCCACTTGACGTTAATATCAAATGCCGTTGCCCACGAGTGATTCGACAACCGTTCACGAGAACCACGAATATATCGTGGAACATAGGAACCATTCCATGTCAGAATTAAATCTAGAAGACCCTCTCGTTCAACCTCTTCAAAAAACGCTTTTACCTGAGGGGCAACTAATTTATGAAACTTAATTGTATTTTTTGTTATGTTTTTTAATTGAGGAATATCCACTGTCACAACATTTAATTTTGCCCAATCGTCTGTGATCGTAATTCCTTCAGGGTTTGCATCAGATGGCGACGGTACAAACGTGAATTTTCCAAACAATTGTTCACGTTGTGCAGACGTCAATTGAACAAGTCCGATAGGTTTTAGTGGCCAATTTGGACTTGATTCATCTACTCGATCATCAGTCATGGGATTAAATCCCATCTGCATGGCCTTACCTAACGTTTTTGGCCCAACCGAACCATCAATATCGGCACCCTTAAATCCAACGCGTTGTTGAAACTTTTTTGTCTCATCAACTGTAATCTGATCAAATTTTCCATCAACAACAATGCCACTTTTCGAGAGCCCTAATAAGAAATACTCCCAAGCCTTAACATCATCACCTGATAAACCCAAATATAGTGTTCGCATACCTTAAATAGGTTGTTAGCGAATTAACATAACAGGTTCACCCAACAAAGGTTTTGTTTTTTTCCACTGTGTGTTTTTCTCCAACCATTCATCAACAGCGGGTCTAACACCATGTTTTTCAGTTACAACTGGTTTTGTCGCTGATGCGACGTCTTCATATCCGGGACGATCATGATAAAATAGATCACGATCACCCCAACGACCATCATAATCATCAACGATAATTGCTCCATCGTCACGAATTAAACTTGTAATGAAATTCATCTCTTGCGAAACAGTGTGATAATTGTGATCACCATCGAGTAAGATTACATCAAATTTCATTCCTTGATTAATCATATTTGGTAAAACACTTAAACTATTACCGGTAACAAGAAATGATTGTTGTTTTGATTGCAAATCTAAATTTTGCATTTGAATTGAAACTGATTCTTGCACAAGAATATCAACGCCAACGGCAAGAAATTCTGGACGTGTTCTAGCAAGAAACGTTACTAATGATAAAAACGTTACACCACGATCAACACCAATTTCAATAATTGATGGACTATGTTTTAATGTTTGAAGTCGTTGTTTAACAATTGGAATATATCCGTGATGTGACACTCGGATTACCTTCCAGCTACTAGGACATCAATCGACATTCTTACTCGCCGTTGAATTTCTTCAGGAAGAGCAGACAGTAAAACATATTCTTCAATTTTCATTGAACTACTTAATGTCCCACCTTCAACGTTTGGGGCGCTTGGTGTAACACCAATTCTAAGAACGAGGGGTGCTGACACAATACGATTACTGGCAATTGGTTTATATAAATCTATTCGCTGAATTTCTTGTGTCATATTATCCTTTTAAAATTGATTTTGAACTTTCAACAGCTTCGTTTGCTGAGTTGAATTTACTAACAAGATCTTGTAATTCTTCCTTTAAAGAAGATGCATCAATGCCATTTTCGTTCGCTCTATGAATTGCATTTTCTTTAATCACAATTAACTCTAACAAATTTTCTTTCATCGATGTCATAATTTATATCCTAATTTATGTTTAGATAATTATCGTGCACTGGGCGGGAGTCGAACCCGCGTCCAAAATGCCTTGTTTGAAACATCATTCACATGCTTAGATTGCATTTTTCATCCGCAAGCAAGATTACCGTGCCAACATTCAGATTTTATAGCGTCCTCGACGCTTCAGGTTTGTCGCCACGTTGCATTCCCTGTTTAACATACTTCAATTCGCGCATATGTTAACTTTCCCCTGTTTCACGATTGGGTTATGGAACTTTCTGTTTCAAGGCTGTTCCCGCCCATCCCACCTAGGCCGCGAGGCTTAGTGGAAGGCTGCTATTATCGTTTGCAGTTATACGTCATTTGGGTTATTAACCGGACCCTCGTGCACCGGTGCATGCATTCTCAAATTTTAACACCCTGTCGAAACCTTTACCAGCGCATATAAAATTTATTTCTATAATTTACTAATTTTCTCCTCTTCGTTTTTTATCCAACGTTCAAAATGTTGCTTGTTGTATGTATTTGATAGTGCGTAAATTATACTATCGTGAAATCGTTGTAACAAATCATCATACACCAACGCTTCAGATTGAGTTAGGTTTGTTTGTTTTTGCTTAATCAGATTATAAACAAATAATAATTCAGTTGCACTTAAATTCATTATCATGATCGATACCTCACATTTGGTTCAAATGATAAAGCAAGTTCGTTTTGTTTTTCTTTCAAAATTGAAAACCTATGTGAACACAAATTGTCAGAAATTTTTTCATCAATGATTAATTCATTATTTGAAAACATAAACGAATCAACGATAATCAAACCCAAACAATCTTCAGCGGACGCAAAAAGTCCAATTTTTTCATCAATGGAGAACTTTAAATCTACGCTCCTCCATCGATCATTTAATGATGAACTAATCACCTTTGTTGGTATGATTCCAACATCAACAATGCTTTTCATTATTACCTCTTCGTATAATTAAAAACGAACCACAATTTCACAATCATGGTTCGTTTATCCTATCTTAAGAAAGTCTCAAACTTAGGCAGTGCGTGACTTGCCAGCCTTACCGAAATGCTTACGAAGCAATCGATACAACGATCGAGCCTGTCGACCGTTCAACTGAACGTTTGAATCCCAGTCAGCCGAATCAATGAAAAGATTCGTGCTGTTTGCACGTTGATCGGTAGAAACCGCCATCTGAAGAGTTCCCTCATCACGACGCTGCGTTTCAGTACGAAGCTTTCCAGAACGATCAAGTCTCGTTCCAATGCGGGCGTTCTTATTCTGAATATCATAGTAACTCATGTTTTATTTTCTCCATTATTTCGGCTTGTTTGTTTGCCGTTAGATTGAATATACTTTCTAATGACGCGGTGTACAAACAAATGGTAAAAATGATTTTATGAGGCACTCAGAATGACACACGTGATTTGGAAATAATCAAACATAGGAAACTATTGAATTTAATTCAATGATTATCGTGAAACTCAAGAAGATTTTTTTGTAATTTTTGTATTTAATAAAATTGCAAAAGGTAAACCACGATCATCCATTTCAGCTTTAAATTCTTGTTCTATCATATTAGATATTTGTGAATTTATGTTTCTTGACTTAAATACAAGTAATGCAAGTTCGGCTGCACGATCAGGACCAACTTCATCTATCAATTCTTCAATACCAAATTGAACTTCAATGTTAAAAGTAACAATTTCGCTCGGAAGCCTTTCACCAACAGTTACTTCTTTGATAATTTGTCTCAATTTGCTTTTCGTTAATTTCATCTTATTCAAACTTTCTTATGACAGTGTCATACCATTCATTCAACGATTTCTTCCAAGGCCACGTCCAAAAATATTCAGCCGACGTAAAATGATCAATAATTCGATCTCGAACAATCTTCTGTTTAATCATATCAATTCCATAATATTCATACATGGATGCAATTGATTCTTCGTACGCTTCTTGTTCAAATTTACGTCTATAACTAGCGAACAAAACTGGAAGTGGGAAGAAAAGATACAAGAACGAAAATAGAAACGAGCCATACTTTTTTGACTGTCTCATGTGTACGCGTTCATGTCTCATCGTTGATAATCGTGATGTGACAGGAGAATTTAACCACGACTTGGGAACGTACATTGTTGTGCCAATTGTCGTAACAAAACTATTCATAAAGGTTTTCATCTTACCAAACGTGATGATCTTTAATGAGAAATCAATCGCTTTCATAAACGTTGATAAGTCTTTACGAATGATTTTAAATTTTGGAAATTCAGATTTAATTTCCTGTCTAAGGAAATCGTAATCTTCTTCTTTTTTTATTTGCATGAATCTAAATATTGATTCAAAACTTCAAAACGTATATGTTATTTCCACAACCCCACACAGAACGAACGCCGTTTTCAATAGCGACAATTTTTTCAGTTTTTCCGGGTTGGGCACGGTACTTGAACCTATCGTATCGACGCGTGCCGTCAGTGTACCAATAATTATTCATTGATTCACCGGCAAGTGTAAATCCACAATTTTCGTATACTTTACCTTCGCCGAATCGTAACTCTGCATACGAAAGAACGCCTTCATATCCCAAACCTTTTGTCAATTTTTTAACGTGTTCTAACAATTTTGAAGCAGAGCCACGTACAGTGACGTTTGGTTTTGTAGCCATTCTTGCAAGTTCGGCAACTTTGCCCCATTTTTTTTGAATTGGAATTCTAACAGTTACAACAGACACTAGACCTTCTTTAAAATGAAACAATCCAAAATGGTATGATGCATTTGTTGGTCCTGAAACGTGACTTTCTTTAAGAAATGGTTTTGTTTCACGGGCAGTGATTAATTTAACGTCGCAATCCCTGGCATTGAGTGATATCTTTGTCTTACCTAACGAATGAGAAATCATTGATTTACATACTTCGTTTGAATTCATCCATTCATCTGAAAAAATTTGAATGAGTTTAATTCCTAATTTTTTACATTCTAGAAATTTGTACCTTGAAAGCTTTCTATCGAAAACATCAGATTCTTCGTTTCTGATCATTCCTAAGTCACGAACGTCGATCGCGAGTTTTTTAGACGGAATCCAAATGCTAACGTCAAAAGAACAATCTGGAAATGTATCTTTTATTGATGGTTCGACTTTTATGCTAGAACCAAGTGATGTTACATAGTCAACAATTCCCTGACGAAGTGGCGATGGTTTTGTCATATTTTTGATAATAATACTTTTTGGTGTTTTGTTTTTTCCCGCGATTGATTCTGCAATCCTTGCATGGTTTGGACAGAATTGTTTGAATCCCCTACTGAGACTCACGAACCTTGTTTCCTGCCCACAGTGACGGCACAGGGGTCTTACACCTTCGCGGTTATGGTTTACATAATAATCAAGAGATGAAATCTTGTGCGCCTTCTTAATGTGTTCTGAAAGTTTTTTGAAGCCCGCAATCTTTTCATCACAGATTTTACAATTGTGTGGTTTGGGCATATTGAAACAATATTATTCATTGATGAAGTGAATGTACAAACGGGAGTGAAATTAGGTTCATTCAACAAAATAATCGATTATCACAACTTCTAAATCAAAAGTCATCACAGCTTAAGGCCACAAAATCCATTGAGTTTAAACGACGAAAGGCCCGATAAATCGGACCTCTCAAATCATGTTAAGGTATTGATATTATTCAATAATATGTACTATATGATGTTCATGTCGAGCACGGTGACAGTTCCAAAAAAGTCACTGCGGACCATTTTTTTCCCGTATCTCGTCATCACACCCTTGGTAGGCGCGAAGTCTTCAGGACGGAAGATCGTTGGGGTGATGATAAGCGGAACGTATGGAGCATAGACATACCCAGTTTCCAAATAACTTCCACCCTTGTAACCTACGAGAATCTTATTTCGTGGGAAATAAGGGTCCTTGTAGATGGTGAATCGATTCGACACGGTACCGATAGCTTCTGCACCAATGGTGAATGGGCTACCAACTTGTCCTTCGCCGTCGATTGAGAACTTAGGCTTGTACAAGACTGAGCTTTCAAGGATCGTGCAGACGTCAGGGCCAGTGACCATGAAGTTTGCGCTTCCACGAAGAGTCTTTCTATGAATCGTATTTGCGACGTCGATAACAGTCTCGACAAGCGTTTCATACCATTCACGAACCGTACCAGTAAATTGAGGACCAATGCTCAAGCTTGAAGCAAGAGTCTGGACCTGACCGGTAAGCTTGTTGACGAACCGTCCAGGAGCACGGCTCCAGTACATATTCGCACCATTTGCTTGCGTCACAAGGTCGTTCAAGATTTCGCGGTCGATTTCAAGAGCAATCTGTTCTGAAAGGATTGAAGTCAATTCAACTTCAGCATCCATTGAGTGATACGCATTCAAATCCTGCGCAAGTTCTGGCGACCAACGAGCACGTAGCTTTCGGGTCGTTGCAGTGATTGCAATTGATTCGATCTTGATATCAATCTCTGGGATTGCAGGAGCTGGCGTTGCACCAAAGTCAGTTTCAAACGATGGAACAGTCAAGACTGCTCCAGTGCTGTCACCGGCCACCAACGCATCGGCAATTGCCATGCTTAATGCCGTTGTGTCAAGAATTGCGGGCGTTGTTGACGCATTCGTAATTCTAACAACACATTGAACGTGCGTTCCGTTCATTGGATTCAATGTAAACGTTGAACCATTCCAATCTCCTCGTTTATTAAGACGACGAAGATTGAGGATTCCTTGACCTGACTGATATGAATCACCCCACGCAACTGCACCGTTTGTAGTCCCAAATGAATGGATAGCAATCTGTTCAACTGCCATGAAATCACCCTTAACGATCTTCGTCTGAAGTTGTGAAATCGTCAAGTGAACGAATGAGACGTCAAGAGTATTGACACTCAAGTCAGCATCAATCTGAGGATCGAACTGCAACATACGTCCGTTCGTTCCCGACATCATGCCTGAATCCTTGACGGTCAAACCGGTCGACCATGTCGTACCATCCACACCACCCCACGCACCAACATCGGCAAGCGTTCCTGAAACACCTAGAGTACCAGAGTGAACCTTGCTGAAACCAACGTTGACAAGATCATACATACCACCAGCGGCAAGTGATCCGGACTGGATTCCCTTACCGGTTGGGTTGTTGTAGATTGATTGTCCTCGCGAGTACGTTTCCGTAGTACCACCAGTTATGAGACCAACGTCGTTACCGTACGTATAATCAAGATAAAAGATAAGACCTGACGGCAATGACATCGGCTGCAATGAAACTAGTTCATTTGCAACGAGACCACCGAATACTCGACGAACGATTGGGAACGCGATATTTGAGAAACCTTGAACCTGGCCTGATGATGCGAGTGCACCACCGCCGGTTGACAAAGCATTTGATTCCTTAAGAACCTGAGCAGCCTGATTTTCAAGCAACTGCGACATAACTTCGCGACGGTTGCCTTCGAGACCGCGGAGCAAACCTGTTCGGCTCCACTTCTCTACGAGGCGTGATCGCTCAGCACCTACGTGTCGGTCTTTGATACCTTCCGACAATTGTTCCATTGTAAAAAACTTCATTTTCAATTCTCCTGTTTATTCTTTCAAAATTGGTTAATTTATCTATCGTTTAGACATCACTTACTTTGTGAGTCCTGCTAGCTTTGCCCATCTTTCAGATTCATGACTTTCGTTAATCGACTGTGATGATGCCGTACGTGTTGGCTTTGATGAAGAACCAAGAACTTTTCGTTCAGTTGATTCTGTTACTCGCTTACGTGGGCTTGACAACGTCTTTGAAAGACTTTCATATACAAGCTTGGCTTCGCGAATAGTTCTTGCAGAATCAAGTTGATCAATGATACGCAATTTCTGACGTGCAGTGATTGACTCATTTTGCAAAAGTTTATTAGTGTACGTTAGTTTCGCGTTGATTAGATTCGTTTCTACCAACTTTTCGCGGAGAGTTGCTACGGCTCTTGATTCCGCCTGCCGTGTGACTGCGCCATTGTGACGCGATCTGTTTTGAAGTTGCTTTCTTGATTCAGTCATCAACTTCGAAATTTTACTTACTCTTACTACCGATTCATTGAATCGACGAGCAACGGTTGAATATTCTCTCTTAAGAGATTCAACTCTTCGACCGTTTCTCTGTGCTCTTGCTTCAGAGATTGCAGTCTTGAGACTTCTTCCTCTTGCAAGTGAACGCTTTTGTAAACGAGATTCGAACGCAAGACGACGTTTCATTGATTCGTTTCGTGGGTTCTTAGCATATGTACGTGCTGCATCAAGTGCCGAATCGGCATCGTCTTCCGTTGGATCTTGCGAGTGCCAGGATGGCTTATCATCTTCGTCTAAATCTTCTTCATCAGATTCAGTAACTACATCAACATCCAAAGGTTCACCTTCGTCAGATGCATTACCAAAATTATCAAGAACTGAAGACTCAACGCCTGAATTTGATGCCCATGCCTTTGCGTCTTCACGGAGTTTTCTCATACGAGAAATCTCTCTACGAAGCATGTTTTCATCAATTTCAACGACTGTGTCATCTGACATTTTTTGTGATTCTTCAACTTCATCTGACATGTCAACATCTAGGTCATCAGAATCATCAGAATCTTCAGAAGACTCATCGCCAGAATCAAGATCACCAAGATCTTCATCACCATCTGACATGTCTGAATCAACCGAGTCTGAATCAAATGAATCGTCAGAATCATCGTCTCCAGCGATTAAATCGACACCGACAGAGTCTAGGTCAATGTCATCTGGAAGACCTGTCATTTTAAGTGTGACATCTTCCTCGTTCATCATTCTCTTGGTCTTCTTTGACATCATAGTCTCCTGTAACTTGTTTAGTTCCCTGTATTGTGTTTCTAGTTTATTTTCTAGCAAAGTTTTATGTGAAGAATCACCAATTGACGCTTGCACATAGTCATATGTATTTTCGACTTCAGAGATCATCTTATTGATTTGTAATTGAAATTCAGTAGAATTTCTAACAAGCCTTCCGGTGCTCTTGAATGCCTCAATTTTGAAATTATTTATTTTGATTTTATTTTTTAAATCGTCTACTTTTTCTGAAATTGTCTTAGTTTTCTTTGTTTTCATCATAGGTGTCAACAAAGAAGCAGACTCTAAACTTAACTCATATTCGTCGTTGTCGCCGGGTTCAAATGACGATATATCAGAAATTGGAACTTCTACACCGGCGTCATCAGCTTGTAATGCATCCAAATCTAACGTTACTTTTCCTTCTTCGTCAGGAAGAGATATTGCATCCGTTGAACCTATTGAATCCGTGAAATCAGGCGCAGCATCAGTCATTAGATCACCTTCAGGTTCAACTGAACCTGGTGCTCCGAAATCTTCATCAGTATCTTGATCAAAATCTTCATCTAATCTAAGTAATTCTTTTTCGACCAATTCACGAACTCGTGGAGCTAATGCTTCTACAATATCTCGTTTCGCATTTGATTCTGCTACTTCGATGATTTGTTTTACATCTGCTAATGCTTCGTCGTATAGTTGCTTTGACATGTCGTATTGTTCCTGGTTCTCAGATAAGTATCAGCAAAACACAAAAGATAAAAATCACTTATATATTTCCACCCGAATCGCCGAGTTTTCCTACGTAGCCCAAAAGGTTTGCGGCAACAATTTTTGCATTCGATGCCGAGGGTGATTTAGTTCCAGTTCTTGGAGCTCCTGGGATATAATTTGGTTTTAAGTCAGCGATTTCAATCTCTGGATTTTCGTCCTTGTCAGTTCCTTCAGTTTTTCCTGGACCTGGCGAAGAAATATCGGGAGCAAATGAATTCGCAGGGTCTCCAGCTTGTTTCCATTCGACGTCAGAAATTGTGGGCGCATTAGCAAAATTAAGATCAACCCCTTCTGGGAAGTGACCCATGTCGCCGACTTGATGTGCAGGTTGAAGAAATTCTCTCGCAATTTCTAAAATTGCTTGACGTGTTTCTTCTTCTTTTCCAACAAGATCTTGTGCAAGTGGCACCCGGACATCATCTTCACTGTGAAATAACTTATTCAATAAAGCATTTCTGTCCGATGCGACTGGCGCGTATTGTGTGTATTTACCGGTACCTGACATTGTCATTCACCCTTCTAATAAATCTATCTATCAAACACTTTTTGAAATTTTTCTAAGAATTCGCGTCTTTGACTCTCGAATCTTAAGTAGTCGTTTGACAAGTCTAGATTCTTCAATCTTCAATGCCTTAACATAATCAATGTGTTTTTCAAGAGAATCGGCAATTTCATCAGCATCTGTTTCTTCTGTTTCTTTTGCAGCATCAACAGTATCTTCCATATCACCAAATTTTGATACTTCTTCTTGAATGATTTTCTTAAGTAGCGCTGAAGTGAGTTTTTTCGTATTCATCTGTTTTCTCCTGTAAACGTAATACTCTAAATATTCTGTACAATGAATTTAGTTTATTTCTTGTCAGAACCTGCAAATGCTAAAGCTGCCCACTTGTTTGCACTTCCAGCAAATACATCTTCGGGCCTTCCAGCGAATTGTTCCTGTTGTACAGGTTTTCCTGCTGTCGAGTTTGAAGGTGTTGGTGAAGAATCACCGTGAGCAATTTGTTGTTGTAACGTCGTTTGAGCTGTATCAGCAAAAATAGATTCCATAATCTGACTTCCACCTGAAACAGCTTTTACTGTTTTCTTAAAATTCTCAGTTAATTGTTTTTCATTGCTAAGAGGTGTATCCAAACGAGGATCAAAATTCTGTTTATGTGATTGTTGACGTCTAGTCGAACGTGATTCAGCAACTCCAGTTATTCTTGTATCGAGTGGTGATTGTTGAGATAGTGTACCTAGACCTTCATTTAATATCTCAACAAGAATATCTTTAACGAGGGCCCTTAGTTGTTCACGAGAAAATTTCATTATTTGTCCTTCAAGATAACCAATCGTTTATTAAGTATTGACATAGAGTAAATCGTCGGGCCTACTAGAGACAGTATCGATGATGGTGATGCCATTAAGGTGATCAATCTCATGTTGCACAATTCTAGCTTTCAAATCAAAAAATTCAGAAACTTTACGATTTCCCAACAAATCATTATATTCAACAACGCATGTCGTATAACGAGAAACAGGTGTTGAAAAAAAAGGGATTGATAAACAACCCTCTGTTTGTATTTTTTTCATAACAGACGAATTAATGATTTTAGGATTCACCATAACGTCTAATTCGTTCTTATCCAATCCACAGGATTCATCGACAACAATTAAATTAACTAAAACACCAACCTGAGGCGCGGCCAGGCCGACGCCATTTAACTCATGCATTAATTTAATCATACTTAACGATAACGTCTTTAGGTTGTGATCAAATACTGTAACACTTTCGCAACGTGAACTAAGAATTGATGATGGGTACGTTACGATGTTCATAAACATGTCCGTGAATTATCCGATACCTGTCCATCCGGCGCTGCCATCAGGAAGAGTTCCAGACATTGGCATAATTGACGTTGAGTCAATTGTTGTAAGCCCAGCGTTTAGTGACATCTTACACATACTAGTTTCACCAGCAAGAAATAACGTTCGCACACGATTTTCCATTGAAATTGATTGACCGCCATTTAGACGAAAGTGAAATCCGTTCAATAAACCGTTTCTAGTAAATGCAATTAATAAAAACGTTGCGGCCGCTTCGGTATTTTGAATTTGAATAAAACGAGTAACTTTCGGAAATTGTATTTCAATGAAACCAGAATTGCCGGGCGCGGAAGCTGGAGCTTGACTTGATGTAACGAAAGGTAGGGCAGAAACTTGATACTCCGCAACACTTCCCCACGCTGATTTTGGATGATTTAACATGCTAGTTTATTTTCCTTTGATATGATATCTTCATCAGTTAAGTATTTTGCGACGTGATTTTTTAGACAATGCATTGAATTTTAATTCTTGTTCAATTGTCATCACAGCCTAAGTTACTTTAAAATGTCATTTAAGATACGATCGATACGATCTGACTTATTGAACAATTCATTCAACTCACGTTTGGTGATGGTTTTTCCCTCAGGAATCATAAAAGCTCCGGGAGTGGATGGTTCCGATACCATGTCGAAACATATGAGTTGAAAGTCGTCTTGAACAACGTGATAATCACCTTGTTTTTTTGTTGACCCGACGCCCCTTGAAGAAATTCCCAATTTTACGCCAGACTCAATTAAGCCCTTTAAGATTGCGCCTGAAGGCGTCTTATCAAGAATCTCAACAATCCCTAAAACAGTTCCGTCTTTAATAATTGCCTCTCTAATAATATGGGATGCATTTTTTAGATTGACAACGGAGCTCTCGGGATGATCGCACTCGCCTAGCGATCTATTTTCAATAATGAATTTCTGATAATTTCGAATTTCTCGCTCGAGGATATGAGCAGGATATACGCGACCATTTTGATTTAATGTATCGGCTTTTTGTAAAATTCCCTTCAATAGAATCTTACCAGTTTTTTCAATTGATTCTTTGATCGTTTCAGGTGTATATTCAAACGTTTCATACGTTTGAAGAAGTTTAAGTTCAGTCATTGTTGTATTCCTTATATTTCCATCTAAATCCCCCGGAACGTTTACGAAGACCTCTAGCGACTTCACATAAATGTCCGTGATTTGTATTTGTTTGTTTGCTTGCTTCAACGGCTGATTTAAATATCGCGATCACATTACCATTGTCATCAAGTTGCAAAATTTCTTTTGATGTAGGGGAAATGTAATCTTGACGAGCACAAAACTCTTTCATTTTTGCGCGTTTCTTTTCATCAAATGCAATAAAAACATGAGAACTCCATCGTTGTTCCATTGTATATTTTGTCATGCCAACATACGACTTTCCAGTTGTCGTACATGTATGACAATAAATTCTATACATTGTCACTAATCTCCCTTGAAGTTAACTCTGATGCAAGTTTTGCGTATAACATAAATCTAGTAATCGTTTCATCATTCACAACATCTAAATTTTCTTCAATTAATTTTGACTTCACGTCTATTAGTTTTTTATTGATAAATTTATTATCTTTGTGTTCTTCGACATATGAAAGAATCGCAGGAAGCAAATTTTCTTTTAATTCACTTAACTTTAATTTAATTGATTGTAAGTCTGCATTCGCTGAGGCGTATGCATAAGTTCGAAGAAGCGTCTTTTGCTCCGTGGTCAATGAACCAGAGTATTTTTCATTGATCTTTTTTGTCATGACCTTCATTAACATTCTGTTTTCACCAGACGTATTTTCAGAAATTTCTGAATCAGCAACCTCGTTTTTTGACGTCATCAAATACTTTACAATCGAATCTT
>Ga0315284_10001486_pt1 | contig 33425 bp, 18 predicted proteins | sample YL17G09_16_MG_FD_203696 | JGI IMG/M metagenome (GOLD analysis project Ga0315284, IMG submission 203696) | Sediment microbial communities from Yellowstone Lake, YNP, Wyoming, USA - YL17G09_16 | ecosystem: Environmental > Aquatic > Freshwater > Lake > Sediment | place: USA: Wyoming | collected... | reverse complement strand
CGGACTTTCGACCAAATTGTTAAAGGGAATGTTAGTATTAAAAAGTTAAAAAGTAGTCATATGTATAGGATTACCTTTAGCAAAATCGGAAAATTTCTTTTATATCAAGTATGGGATAAAGATAGTCCAGCGTTGAACAATAAACGTAAAGTTGGTTATGTATCTGCAAAAAAATGGGTTAAGGCATTCAAAAAATATAACGAAGAGTTAAATAGTAAACCTTTATTCGCACCCACTACGATTATGGAAACGGAAGATGATGATATTTATGCTTTCGTCATTCATAAAGCTTGCCTTAATTCCCATGGTCAAGTTGTTTTTACTGTGTCAACTAAAGAAATTTCAATTGGAAATGATACTTATTCACAAAAATTGATGCCGAACCGTCAGCTTCCTCGTGGAAAATTGAATAATGTGCGTTTTGACATTGACAATAAAGGAAAATGGATTTATTAGCAATTCGTGTAATTTTGGGTTTTAGAGCTACTCAATATATCACAACTGTAATTAAATATTTAAATTATTAAAAAGCGGAACCAACTCTTCATAGTTCACTTTGAATCCGAATAAATAGAGAGATGAATAAAAATACTCTGTATTCAGAACCTTTCCACGATTTACTTCCAGTCGCTGCATAATCGCATCTTTATTCTGAATATAATGCGTCTTCATAATGCCGTAAAAATGCTCGCCGAATTCTTGGCTCATCGCAGGAACAACCCGTTGCAAATTTTCAATACTCGATACAAGATGATAAATTGAAAACGATAAATTTCGATACTCAATCAGCGAATGATAATTTTTATAATCTTTACTGGTTTTGGTTACTCCAGGTTCATTTAGTATCGGTTCATTATCCATAACAGAAATCAGCGTGAGTAATACCGACGAAATGGTTTGACATCCGCTCCATTTCTCTCCGCGCCACGTGTTTAAAATATCAATGCACACTTTCCCCGTCTTATAAAAGTTGGGATGAAATCGCGTCGTTCCGTCATTGGTGCAATACTCTAGAGTAGGCGGCGAATGCGGATAATCTGGAGGAAACGTAAACTTGAAAAAATAATACCCGTTGCAATAGAGAGAATCTTTTGGACCGATAATGAGCGCCCACCCTTCCATCATGTTGGTCTCGCTGTGCTTGTAATAAATACCTTGATCATGTAACGGATTTTTCATAATTTGCTGTATATCTTTTAGCAAACGTTTTACGGCGTCTTTTGATATTGTTACCGGGACTATTTCCTTCGAATTTTCATTTGCGATTTTGGTATTCATTGTTGGCAATGTTGTTGCTGTTGGTGTTGTAAACGTTGGTAGTGCTGGTTCTGACATTCAAATAAAATATGAATTGTAAATAATTATTAATATGAAATAACATTTATATTCTATTTATTATTAATAAAAAATACAATATAGAGTTAGAATTCATATATTTTATTATCTGTGATTAAAGATTTTATTTATTCATGGAAAAGTTGTCGCATTATTTAAACTATGATGTTTTCAATAATTTCAATAATAATTTCAATACTAGAATAACAGTCATTATGTTGTTTGGTTCGTTCGGCTCGTTGGGTTCATACTATGTTTATAAAAAAATCTTACATTCATTTTCAAGCATCGGCCGAAATCAGCTGTGGAAAAAAATTCCATTCATACAAAAAAAAGTGGAAAATGAAATACGCAAAATGAAAGAGAAGAATAATGAAGATACCGAATCATACAATAATAAACTCGTTGAAAAACTTCTGACAAGTGGCGTAACAAACGTAGACATCGGAAATATAAACACGATTCAAGAGTCGGGTTTAAATAAAGAAACGCTCATGACATACTTGCACACATTAAAAGATATGGATACAATGCCAAAACTAATAAGCGGCACAATATACGACGACCATGAAAATCAACACAATGAAATTATGCAAGCGGCTTATAACTTATACGCGTATACAAATCCAATGCACATTGATTTATTTCACTCGGTTGTATTCATGGAAAAAAATTTAATTGTCATGATAAGTAAATTATTGGGAAATATGGAACACCAATGCGGTTCAATCACAAATGGCGGAACTGAAAGTATTTTCTTAGCACTAAAAACATATAGAGACATGAAATGTACGAACAATGGATTTTTGAAAAATGTGGATGCGAATGCAAGTGTGCATAAAATAAATGTGGTTGCGCCAGACACGGTGCACTGCAGCGTAGACAAATTGTGTCACTATTTAAATATACAGCTAATTAAAGTCAAGTCAAACCACGAACATCGAGTTACCGTTTGCGATATTTTAAACACAATAAATGAATATACTGCGTGCGTTGTGCTTTCTGCACCGTCTTACGGCTTTGGCATCATGGATGACGTCGCACATATTGCCCCAGCAATGAAAGAACGGGGCATACCGGTTCACGTAGATGCGTGTTTGGGCGGATTCGTTTGGATGTTTCAACAACAAAGAGAAAACGGGATAGAGATGGAGATGGAGATGGAGATGGAGATGGACATGGCTTCAAAATATTCATTTTGCGTGGACGGCGTAACAAGCGTGTCGGCATGTTTGCATAAATACGGATATTCACAAAAAGGCGTTTCTTGCATACTTTACCGAGATGAAAGCTATTTAAAGTATCAATATTTTGTAACGGCAAACTGGGACGGCGGTTTATACGTTTCTCCAACAATTTTGGGAAGTAGAAGCGGCGGACTAGTTGCGCAAGCATGGGCCGGGTTTTTATCGCGCGGGTATAAAGAGTATCAAGACAGCTCAAATAAAATCATTCACATTGCGAAATATGCCCACAAAAAAATACAACTCGTTCGCGAATGTCGCACGTATCCGCTGGATTTACACATTGTTTGTTTTGATATAGGCAAAGATACGTATAAATTGTACGACTATCTTATTACCAAGGGCTTCAACTTGAATGCGCTTCAAAATCCACCCGCAATTCATTTGTGCGTTACAAAAATGCATGACGAACCCACAATTGATGCGCTGGTTCAAGAAATCGAAACATTCATTCAATGTAAAGACACATTGGAATACAAAGAGGATCTAGCACCGATTTACGGAATGAAGGCATCTATTCCAGTTTATACAAATGAAATTCTAAACGAATGTATTTCTTCTTATTTAATAAATAAATATTCGACCTGAAATTATCATATAAATATCATATCATATCATATAAAAATAAAGTTATCACATAAAAAATATTAAATATAAATATTTCATTAAATTATATTTGATATATATAATTATAACTATTAGGTATTTTTTTAATAATAAAACATAAAAAAAATATAGTAGATGTCGGCAAATAAAAAAGAAAATCCAATTGAAGAAATATACAAGTGCAGTATATTGAGGCAATACAAAGGCGTAACTGGCGGAGTACCTAAATACATTTTCGTTTTTTATGGAGAGCCGGAAACGGAAGTAGCTTCTTCATCGTCGGAAATGTCGTCGGAAGTTTTAACGCGACTTTATAATGCTTATATTGAGGATGGATCGAACTCGAAACTGTTTGAAAACATTTTTAGCAAAATGGAACTAAAAAATATTGCAACATACGACATTCAAGTATACATGATTCCTTTCAAAGTGTATTCGGATGATTCAATCGACGTTGTTAAACGGAAAATTATGCTGGCTATAAAGAGCGTTATTACTGGTGCTGCTGCTGCTGCTGCTGCTGCTGCTGTCACTGATCCCAAGCTATCGGATTACGCGTATGACGAAATGTACTTGTTTTCAAAAACTCCCGTAACATTTGATTCAAACGAAGTGTATCATAAAATGACAGAACTAGCGTTAACAAAAGATAATCGAGAGCACGATACAACAACTGAACTAGATTTTCTTAAAACGCATGTAATGGGATACAGTTCTTCCAACGGAGAACCAGTAGAAATTGGCGTTGGCGGAGTTGAAAACATTTTATCAAGTTTGAAGGCGCTAAACGCGAGAGAAATGTTCAAAGATGTCCCAATTGGACAGAGCATCCCTTCAAACGCGTATGTGAATCCATTTTTCTTTGCATTTGAAGAAGGTTCTGTCAATGCGGAGACGGAACTCTCAAAAATAAAATCAAAAATAAACGGTTTAGATTTACTGTTAAATACAAAAAATATTGTTCACAATACATTATTTGCGTGTTTTGCGAGAGATGTCATCATCGGGTCAGAAATAACCAATGAGAATCGTAATAACGTAATTTTAAAAACATATTATCCGTTACTGTATACAGGCGATCTGGAATCCGAATCGACAAAAATCAGGTTGCGCGAGAAAACGGACGAACTCATAGAGTCGAGCGAATTTAAAACAAATGTAAAACAAATACAGCTATTTTATGACATTTTTGAACAATCGACGAAACCAAAACTAAAGAGCGAGGAAGCGGGAATTATCGAAGTCGACATTGAATTGTTGCCGGAAAGCGATTTTAATTTTCCCTTGGAACTGCTTTTTAAACTGTTTCATGCAACAGAACAGTGCCAGCTCATCAAATATAATCCGCAGTTTCAGGACGCAATCTTGAGAATGTATACGAAAAATCATACCAAAAGCGGTAAAAAAATTCCATATTTTATCATTCAGCATCAATCCGAATCAAATAAGATATACGACGTTTACATGAAGATGAAAAGAAGGGAACCAAACATGAATACGCGTGTCAGTATTTACATTAGTTATGATAAAATAGAGAGACAATACGGCGTAAGAAACGGTGAAAATATTGTTTTTATTTGCGATTTTGATGATCGCGGTCATATTTTCGTTCACGCATCGTTTAAAAATGCGTATAGCGAAGACGCAGTTGATGAAATGATTCGCGCTGCAGTATCTCCGCACATACGGTCAATCGTTGATTTTTTACAGCAAAACGGATACAAGATGCGCGATTTTTATTCCATGTATGATGAAAACGTCGTGATACAAAACATGAAATATTTGCTGATATCCAAGCTGAATAATGCGGAACCTTTAGTTTGGAATCGTTTTTACGGTTGCATGTCCAGCGTGCTAAAAGTAATTGAGAACAATTGGAATTCTGACGAAAAGGGTGTGAGCATGCAGTATATACGCGTTCCCAATTTCGACGAGGCGATTTTGCGAGTGGGTTACATTGAACTGCTTTATAATCTCGGATTTCGAGAGAAAAGGCAAGTCGTTGACCTGCTCGCTAAAAATTTACTCGTTTCGAAAAAAACGGCCGAGAAAAGTTACGAAGAATTTAAAACGAATTTTGAAGGGAAATACAGTAAAGTATTGCAAAAAAAACAAATGCCTAAGAAAATATACGTTAGAAAATTGCCCGGTTTCAAAGTACACATGATGAAAAGTTTGGGTGATAAGAATAATAAAATAACGATAAAAGTGTCGGGAATTAACAACATATACACCCTCAATCCGATTCGAATATATCTTGATTCGCTGCTCCACATTTTCGGAAATGATGAAAAGTATATGCCCGTTCGATTGGTAAAACAACTGTGCGATATAACTTCGAAACCTGTAATTTCTATAATAGCAGTTCCAGCAGTTCCGGCAATTCCGGCAGTTCCAGTTCCGACAGTTCCAGTACAATTAGAAGAAAAAAAGGAGGCGCCAATTCCTGCAATAAAAGAACCAGAACCAGAAATACCGGTTGAGTTAGAGAAGGAAGAAAAAGAAGGAGAAGAAGAAATTGGAGATTTTGGATTATTAGAACCGCCAAAATTTGAAGAACAACAACAGGAACAACAACAACAACAACAACAAGAAGAGGAAGAAGAACAACAAGAAGAGGAAGAGGAAGAAGAAATTGGAGATTTTGGATTATTGGGCGGTGCTGAATCAGAATCAGAAGAAGACGATGCAGATTTTATTGGCGGTGCATTCGAGTCCAATCCGGTGTATAAAAGGTTGAAAAATATGGAACCGTCATTGTTTAAAGAAACTGCCGGGTATGCTACGAAATGCGGATGGAGTGCAAGACGACAGCCCATTATTTTGACAAAAGAAGAGCTGGATAAAATCAATACGTATGACGAGGAAGTCGGTCAGCCATCATACTATGGCATCCCTTTAGAATACGACAGCCAAGACGAAGAAGCCGGCGGCAACGGCGAAGGTAATGAAAAAAATAAACACTATTACATTTGTCCGCGTTATTGGAATGTGCCCGAAGAGAGATCGGTGTCTCAGAAAGAAATCGACGATAATAAACTTCAAGCGCACATTGTGACAAAAGAAGAAGATTATAATCCGAATAATAAAGAAAAATATATTATCGATTTAACTTCTCCTCTCGAGCATTTTAAAACCGGAAAGTATACGCCGTATTTACCAGGTTTTCTCAAAACTCTCAAAACCAAATCCGGAAAATGTTTGCCTTGTTGTTTTACGGGAGTGAAGGATAAAGACAGCGATGATTTTAAAGATTACCGCGTTTTTGAAAAGGAACAAGAAGTAATCAACCAATGCAAAAAAGGAAAAGAAATCGAGAAACAAATGACAAAACAACCGAAACAACCAACAAAAGCTGTGCAAAAACAGAAAGAACAGCAAGAAGGAGAGAAAGAAGGAATAAAAGAAGGAGAGCAACAACAACAAGAGCAAGAACAACAAGAACAGCAAGAAGGAGAGAAAGAGCAACAGAAACAAGAAGAACCCGTGAAAGAAAAGAAAAAAAAATCAAAAACAAATTTATACGTTTCGAAACCCGATTCCGCATTTCCTCTTCAACAAAATAATCTCGGATTTTTACCGCTTTCTCTCCAGCTTTTCTTGTTTGAAGATGAAAATTATAGCAAGAAGTGCAAATCCACAAAGGGCGACATGCTCGTCGAAAATGAAATATGCGTATTGCGCGCAGGGGTTCTCGAAAGTAAAGATTCAAATTACAATCAATGTTTTATTTCTTGCATTGCCAACATATACAATTCTCTAACCAACAGTTCATTCACTGCGAACGAGTTTAAGCATCGCGTATTCATTCCGAAGCTTTCTCTCGACCGATTTGTTTTTTATCAAAATGGATCTCTTATCGAAACGTTTAAAAAGTTCGAATACATTGAAAAGGATCATTTGCTCAAATATCGCGACACTAATTTGTTCAAAAAAATATTCGGAAACAGGAATCAAGACACCGATTTTGACAATGATGAAGACAATAAAATCGTATTTTTCAAGACGCTCATCATGTCATACGAAAACTTTATAAACTATTTATCAAACGATGAAGTCGTGATCGATTACACGTATTTATGGGACTACGTTATGGACTCGGTATTGTGGTCCGGTTTCATAGAAAAAGAAGAAAAGCGTCAACTGCCTATAAGCAAGCACGGAATTAATTTAATTATTCTAGAACTCTCCGATAAAAAAGAAGAAGTCAGCATTCTGTGTCCCACCAATCATTATTCCGCGTCAACATTTGATTCAAATAAAAAAAATATAATTATTGTAAAATTTGAAGGTTACTATGAACCGCTTTACACTTATTTGTACACGTCAAAACGCGACATTGTAAGCACCGTTTTATTTTCATCCGTAAATTATTCCGCAATCGATCCCTCGCTCAAAGGTGCTCTCGTAAAAATACAAACATACTTTCAGACCACGTGTAAACCCGCACAACTTGTAAAATCCATTGTTCAAAATAAATCGTTTGATGAAATCGTTCAAATTCTGAAAAGCAAAGAAACGTCTCAAACCAAGTTTCACAGTATCAAACAAATTGTGGAGTTTTCGGGAAAAGTCATCGGAATGCAATTTACCTACAGCATTACGCGGAATGAAGTGACCCAACAACTTGTCGGAAACATTCTTTGTAATCCTTCCGGTCTAAACCCGGAGCCAAATTATGAGCTGCTATTTGTAAACCAGGTCCCAACAATTTGGAAAACATACAAACATACAAAAGATTTTGCGACCCTCGTCCAAAAAAAAACAAACGGCGAAATTCCATGCGCGCTTAAATTCAAGGTCGTAGAAGGCGAACGCGTAATCGGTTTCATGACGGAAACCAACCAGTTTATGCCGATTAGCGAACCCGTTCCATTCAAAGACGACGATGAATTAAAACGCGTCGATCTAGGTAACAGCGCAAACATTGACGCATCCATTCTTCCGCAAATAAGCAGAACCGGATTTGTTTTCAAGAGAGATGAAGAGAGAACCAATGATGTTGAAAAAATACGCCTCGAAACTAATTTTTATAACGCTTTTCGCAACATTATTCGAATCCATTTGAACCGTTTTGAAATGATGGAGGCGCGCAATGCAATTGAAATGCTCTTTCATAGTCGACCTTCATCTTCATCGTCTGAAGAGCAACGTTTCGATATTGATCAGCAGTATAAACTCTATCTAAAAAAACTCGAACAAATGAAACAATTATTACAACAATTAGGAAAACGCAGCATCCAATTCGTTGAAATGAGTCCGTCTGTTCTGAAAAACATTTACGAACAGAAATCCGCACTCAGTTGTGTCACAGAACGCAGTTCAATATGCAAAAAATATGCGTATTGTTTTTCTGTCGAAACTGCTGCCGCTCCCTCTGAAACCGGCGAATGCGGACTTTACATCCCCAAACGCAACTTGGTTGACGGTTCAAATAATGAGAATAATTATTACGTCCGACTTGCCGACGAGATGCTGCGTTACAGGCGCATACGCGCATTCATGTTGTATCCAAACAAGTATTTGACATTCGATTCCATCAGCTATAACTTGAAAGAAAATGAAATGCTGCTATTGGATGCCGATTTAGCAAGTTACATTTCCGAAAATAAACGCGCAGTCGCGTCCAATGACTACGTTGAGAACAAGAGTTACTATACTAGCGAAGGCGAGGAGTTCATCGACGATAGTGACGATGAAAATGAAGAGGGTGCTGAATATGCAGATTGAGACGAATACGCCGATTTAGACGAATCTGCGGAATAAAATAATCAAAATAATAATAAATTTTTTTATATATATTTTTTATATCTATATATTAAAGATATGTTTCCTTCATTATCTCAATCAATTAACTACAACAACTATCGCCATAGTTATATATCCGGCGATGCAGTAAAAATAATAAAAGCAAACAATAAAAAAACATATGATTATAAAATTTACGTAAAACTTGGAGAGAATAGCAAAATTACAAGTTTCCAAAAAAATGAAGATACGAAAATTAATGAAGTAAAGTATGTTACCCCGTCATACTGGGCATCTAAACATTTTTCAAATAATAATAATAATAATTCTTCTTCTTCTTCAGTTCGTCAATCTTATGATTGCATAATGGAACTGTCTAACAATGCTAAATTTGTTGTTACAATTGTAAACGCAAAAGTAACATCCAAATGTAATTTATTTTTTTACGTGAATTCAAATAATACGAATAATATTTTCAATGTGGATGCGGATATGTATAATTCATTCAAATTACCTTTAAAAACTCCATTGCATAATGTAAAATTTTGTATCTTTGAAAAATTTAATTTAGAAGATAATTTAAAAATTATCAATGCTAATCAACAATTTTTATCTAATAATTTAAATAATGTTAAAAATGGTCAACTTATTTCAATAACAAAAGCTGGAACCATTTTAAAAAACTCAATCAATTTGCCGGATTCTGATATTCCAACTTGTCCGGAACAAAATATTACCGTGTATAAAGTATTATACTGGTCTTCTCAAAGTGAACAAAACGGTCCTCAAATTGTTTCTGGGTCTATACTAGTGCCTGAAAATGTATCAAAAAATGAGATTTTACAAACTAGGAATGGTGCAACATTTCAGTACAACGATAACAGCATTATTTGGTATAGTATTGTTAATAATTATAATTTTGATAAAATGTCGATTCATAATAAATCAACATTACTATTTTCAGGATTAGGATACATTGTGGTTCATGCTGACGGTTTTGGCTTGGGTGCAAGCGAAGGCAAAGTATCTGGAAATTCTGATTTTAATTGTGAAGTTTATCCTCATGTTGACATATTGCGCGCAGTTCGCACAATTCTACCTTTATTTAGCCGGATTGTGTCAATTGAACCACTTCGTATAATTTATTGTGGATATTCGAATGGCGCAATTTACGGTCCTTCTGTCGTACATCACTTTGTACCTGGAAACAATCAAAACTTATCTTTAGACGAAGCTTCAAAATTTAAATATACTAGAATGATTTTGGGCGGGTGTCCATGTATTACTACAGATTTTTTCAAAACAATTCAAGAAAATCCAACAAACGTTTTGCTTACATTAGAAGTTTTTGGATTATTCGCTTGGACTATTGCTCACAGTAATTCTGGAATAATGATGTCAAGACCATCCGCTTATAATGAAATTATTAGACCAATCACAATTGGTGATGAACTTGGAAGCGGAAATAGTTTAGATTTTAAACAACAATTGGGTATCTTTATAAAATCAAACACGTTAATGCATCCTCCTAATCCAAATGACGTTTATACTCCTGCCACCACTGTTCTCGGAGACATTAGACAAATCATGAATATTGATAATGCAGTTTTATATGGTTCAGAATTGACGAATATGCATGGATGGGCAAATCCAAAACTACGATTCACCAATTTCCCACCAATTCCCGTAACAATGATTTATGCATCCGGAGATCAAGTCGTTGCCCCCACGGTCGGAAACAAACAAAGTTCAATATTTAAAAAAATATCGAATGAATTAAAACCAAGATCGTTGACCATATCAGGTGATGAATCTGCATATACATTTGATGGGCCTAAATATTTAGACGATTATATGGGAACAGGTAAAGTAATAGGAATACCCGGAAACCCTTCTTTGTCTGTTACATATCCAGGTGCTAATAAAACGGTTACCGTAAATAACGAAATGAATGATAAGACGCAAAGCGCTGTTAAAGAGATCGCTTCACTTATAAATAATACAACTGGGAATAATTATGTTCGTATAAAGATAAAAACAGGAAATAGTCGAGGATTTGACCTTTTAAATTCTGTAAATTTTGGACGCGCGAGTCACGGGGGCAATATTATTACTTGGATGGAATCAACTTATTATGCTTTACAATAAATTATTACAAATTATTACAAGTATCATATAATAATTATCTAAAAAATAAAATATTATCTTTATTTTATTTTTATTTTCACCGAATTACCAATGATTTACCAAATAACATACAAACATACACACCTACTTTGTGGTGGTGGTCTGGTTAAAATCCCATATCGTAATCCTCATCCACTGAACCAAGATTCGATCCTTGCACTTTATCCAGCGTGCTTTGTATCGTCAGCTTGTTTTTGCTGCATGGGTTCAGCGGGTCTTCCGCCGCAATCTTATCCATAAACCCTTGCAACAACGCCTCTTTCTCTTCTTGTACCGTCTTATCCGCCGTTGCAATCTGTCCCATCTTCATAATTTGTCCCATATCCAGCATCACCTTGAACGCACTCGTTCCAAAATAGCCCTCTTGACCACACATTACATTTGCCGACACCCCGCGCATCTCGTCCAGCTCTGCATGTCGCGCCGCTTTCAGAAACATCTCCGGCGTCTCCTCAAATGACGCCTTTGCAATCGGTCCAATATCATCATTGTTAATTCCATGTCGGAAGATCGAAACCATTTCCGATTTGCACGTCATGCGGTCGCACAACAAACTAATGTGGTGGTGATTAATATACGTCGTGTCAAACGCTTCATACAGCTCGTTAAACAGCGCCTGTCGTGCAGCTTCAATGCCAAGCACCCGGTTAATCTCCTGAATGTCGTTGCTAATCGTTCGTCTTGCGTCAATATTCTGCAGTGATAAAATCTCCATGAAATTCGAACCCACTGCATCTAGCACCCACGTTTCCTTCTTTCGATACGTGTTGTTCTCCTTGGCAACCAAATCCACCACTTTTCGAGCCAGCACCGTTTTAATACCTTTAATTCCCCTCAAAATAATATTCTTCATTAGCGCATCCTGAAACGTCTTCAGCTGGTAAATCTTATCCGTCTGGTCCAGCGTCTTCGGATCTTTTTCCTTCTTCTGAAAATCCAACCTTATTCGAAACACCAAATTGTCGCTATTATAATCCGAATAAATACACGACACCTCGCTCCTGTCGTTCTTCGAATACACCGCTTTAATCGCAAAATGCACGTCATCCATTGTAACCCGCTTCTCATACATCGATTCACGATCCATCTCCATTCGCAGAATCCATTTCGACCGCTCACGCTCACATTCCGTCTCGTCCTCGCCTCCAACCTCCTTCAACATCCGCTGAAACTCTGCGTATTGCGCCAAAATCAACCGGTCCGCAGTAATCTTTGTCTCATTCGGACTATCACTCGGATCAAAACAAATCTCCACACTCTTTACAATATCCTCCAGTCGCGTCAACTCGATAAATGGTATCATGTCCGCAGCCGCATCCTTGTTCGACTCGTCATTCGGGTTCAAATAAATGGTGGTCGAAGGATTCTTCGTATTCTCCGACAACGACAGCAGCTCCTCAATTCGCGGAAGACCGCGAGTAACTTGTGACTTAGAAGCGTCACCCGATAAATGAAATGTATCCCTCGCGCAAGTCCCATCTCGCAGAACGAAGTTCCTTGTAATTTCTACAGTTAAGTCATAGACCCATTCTGTCGGATTCAGTATTTCTTCAATGGTTACAATTTCATCAAAACGAACATCTTTGAATGGTGCGGTAATCTTGCACATCTCAACAAGTTTTCTACGATTTATGTTAGAATAAATTTTTCCATATTTATCTGTAAATTTTGGAATAATATCTTTTGATTCAGTTGATACGTCTAAAGGTCGCATTTTAAATTCATTGAGTCGTTCTTGTTTATATCCAATTAACATTGGAATTTCATTTGCAAATATCTTTGCACCATCACATTTCATACTGAGTGTGTATCCTTGCAAAATATTTTTAGAACCGATATTATTAGTTAGTTGAAGCTCGTTTGTTTTAATTTTTGTATATATTCCAAACCAGAAACATAGAATCGATTGAATATTTTCTAGTAAAGTTCTTGATACACTTCCTGCAGTTATTCCACAAGCTTTTTTACTTATACATCCATCCCCCGCAAAGTATGCGCTGATTAGACCCCTCATAAATTCTTTGTTGCTATTAAACAGAAGGTAATTCACGCATTTATTTGGCGATCCCTTTCCACACAGAATATTCAGAATATTTGTGAGAACGATGGAATAGATTCTCAAATCAGACGATGTCCATCCTTCGCCGTTTTTATTATTTTGAATATAAAACTTGGTTGTAATTTTCCATTTTTCCATGAGACGTTCAATCGGCGCAAAGAATTCGCGACTGTTATTTGCAATTGAAATTTGTGTGCGCGTGGTGCACCCTTCAGCGCAGTATGCGCCAATCAAATACCCGAAATCGAAATCGAGCGGAATATGTTCGGGAATTTCACCGCCACCAATGAACCGCTTTTTCGGGTAAACGATTCCGTTAATAAATGTTTGGCGCGCAGATGCAACATTGCCGGTCTTCTTGTCAATATGGGGTTCCGTCTTCATCGCTTCCAAGAATGCATCGCTTCTACTGTAAGGAACCGTAAAATCGATATTTGCGTGTTTCGACCACCAATATCTTTCTTCTCCAGCAGAATACGAAAGCGCCTTGTGCATTTCACTTCCAAACGCGTATTCCGATTTTTTAAGAATGGTAGACAGGTCGAAATCGCGCACACTTTCCGGCATTTCAAATGCGCGAATATTCACAGGAAGATAATCTCCAACTTTGAGTTCCGAACCGTTGGTCGCCACCAATTTATTATTATCGTCAATCGTCAAGAACGACTTGGCCTTCGTAGCAATCACAGAACGACCATCTTTGGTCGTGACACGCAGCACCGTATTCGTTCCATCCAAATTTACAACCGGGTGGCGTGTAAGCGCTTCTACACGCTTCCAGCTCGTGTTTCCGTCTTCATCAACCGATGGAACATACACTTCCTCGTCGTCATTCACATATACCAATTTGGTATTATTCGGATGATCCTCGCTTTTAGCCGCTTTGGGAATATAATTATCAATATACTCGCCAATCTTGACAACTTGAATGGCATTATTTACGCGCAGTAATAGCTCGGTGTCATATGCCACACTATTTAGAGTGAGCTGTGTTGTCGGTTCACCAATACTCTGAGCAGCAATCATGCCAACCATTTCACCCGGCGCCACAATTGCGCGCTTGTACATGAGAACCATCATTTCCGCCAATGCCACGAGTGCCTTTCGGTTAAACCGTTTCACCATGAGCAAATCACGCGGCGTCAGCGAATAATAATACATTATCTTGAACAGTTCGGTGGGCGGAGCATATTCAAGTTGCTCGAATCGCGCATACGTTTCTTCCAGAATAATAAACGTTTCCAAAGGAGTCACGTCGACTTCCGAATTCTTGTTGATTTTTTGCATCCCTGCAACATTCGCGACAATATGTGAAAAGGACAGCGGCAAATATGCGTCGGTCGTATTCTTGTTTTTGAATACTTTGACGACAATATCTTCGCGCGTTTTCATTAGAAACTCTGTATACTTTTTGGATTTTTCATCGCACAACTTCTGTTGCTTCTTCATACGACTGAACGCGGCTTTTGAAAAGATGGCCTTGAGTTCGCTGTTGGTTTCAGAGTCGCCGCTGACCGGAACATAAAAGTGTGCGTACAATTCATCGGGCGTCATTCCAATGAAATTCATATTCGAGTGTTCGATTTTCACTGTATCAATGCCGTCTTCACCGTAACTGAACTGAACAATCCGATTCTTATTGTTTCGGACCGTCATGTCATATTCCACCTTGATGTCTTCCATACCCTTGATCAAGCGGCGCTGAATATATCCTGTTTGCGACGTATCGCGCACTTGAAGTCCGTTTGCTAAACCAAAGTTCAATGTTTTAGGAATTGTCAAGTCGTACATCTTTGGGTGATTTGCCGGATCGACATGTTCAATTGAAATAATTTCATCAAGAATAACATCGTTGATGGTAGTCATTTCGTATAAAGTTGTCCAAACGATAGATTTCATTTTGTTATTTTTCTCAGGGTGAAGAAGTGTAATTTGTTCAGCAAATTGACGACCATTTTTTCCGCTTATAGTGAGAAGAGTGTACCAACCGGCTCCACTCTCTTCAATCGTAATGGTTGCATGCACATTCAAACGAGAGCATAAGAATGCGACATCTTCGATCAAATGATGATTCGTAGAAGTGAGTTCAATCGCGGTATCAGAAATAAAACCATGGTTTGAAAAGTATGCGGTCAACATTCCCTTCACATAATCTTTACTTCCAATATATGCTTCATTCGGTATTTTTTTTTCAATTGTATTTCCAACTCTCAGTCCATTTTCAAAATCGAGACAATTAGTTCCGTTATTATTTCCACCAGAATACTCGCAAACGTTCTTCGCAACTGGAACAAAATCGCCGACCTTTACATCTTCTGTGTACTCTTCACGAAACTGATTTAGTTCTGTATTCCAAATGAGAAGTGACTTGTTTGCAGTGACGGTTACATAACGACCCGCCTTTGTTGTAATCTTAAATAATTTTTCACCAGGGTCATGTCGTGTTACTGCCGTGATGCTTTCCCATGATACGCGTCCTTCATAATCCATTGTTACAATTTTAACCGGGTGCGTTAATTCAAGATATTCCATATTTTGTTCTTCCATATGTTGAACTCTTGTCATGTTCATGTCAACATGTCCATCAATCCATTCGCCGATTTTAACATATTTTGAAACGTCATTTTCAACAATAATTATCGGTGTTTCCCATGTAACCGATTTGACGGCCGTATCAATCAAACCAACACGACCACCCATAGCGTGAAAGAACACCTCTGACGGCGTCAACCCGGCAATAAATGAATTCTCGACGAAACCACGCGCGCCAGGACTGTCATCATATTTCGAGTAATGCGGCAAGGTGCGGCTGTCGAAACCGTATGGCACACGCTTGCCGTCGATAGTTTGCTGACCCACCAAACAAATCATTTGGGCAATATTCACTTTGCTGCCTTTAGAACCGGCATTCACCATTGTAATAAAGCGGTTCGTCTTGCTCAAACTCTTGAGACCAATATCACCCGCTTCACCGTTTGCCTTGTTCAAAATATTCGTAACTTGCAATTCAAACTCTTCCTCGTTTGTGCGCCCGGATTTGTTTTCAAAAGTTCCAATGTGAATGTTGTCAATAATGGTCTTCACTTCCAGCTTCTTGGTTTTAATAGAATCCACAATTTTCTCCGTCGTCTTCTTGTCTGAAATCAAGTCACTGATTCCAACACTGTATGCCGACGTCTTCATGTATTCCGTAATAATGTTTTGCAGGTCATCGATGAAGCTCGCAGACGCGAAATTTCCAAAATCGTTGCAAATACGCTGAATCATGCCGCTTGTTGTCGATGCCAAAACGCCGCTGTCAATGTGTCCACGCAAAATTTCTCCATCTTTAATTTCAAGCACATTGTTCGACGTCGCATAGTCGTCACTTCCTCCGAATTGTTTGGTTTTATATTTCATGCTGAGCGGCGGCAAAATCTGCGACAAGATTTGAAAATTCGTGATTTTCTTCTTTGGGTCACTGAACAGCGCTGGATTAACATTCTTGTATCCCATCAGCAGATTCATTGCCATTCGCGCATCAAATCCGGGGAGTCCGCCTCTAGTAAACTGGTAGACACCAAGCAGCGAGTCCTGAAAAATACCGATGATTGAATTGTTCTTTGCAGGGCTAATGATTTGATACGGAACGGCGGCAAGTCCTTTGAGCTCAGCTTCCGCTTCATCGTCTTGCGGCATGTGCAAGTTCATTTCATCACCATCAAAATCGGCATTGTATGGTTTCGTGTCACCAATATTCATGCGAAACGTGTCGCCTTGCTGCATCACGCGCACAATGTGACACATCATACTCATTCTGTGAAGCGTGGGTTGACGGTTAAAGAGAATGCCGTCGCCATCCATCATGTGACGGTGCACCACGTCACCGTTTTCAAGCACAATCGTGCTTCGGTCCATATATCTGAGCGAGATGTCGCCACCCGTCTTCTTTTCCAGAATGTTCGCACCGGGATAAACATCAGGACCGTTTCGAACCAGCTGCTGCAGAAAGTCACGATTCCGATTATTTACGACAATCGGTTTTGTAATATTCATCGCAATTTTCTTAGGCACACCAAGTTCGCGAATTGACAAATTGGGATCGGGTGTAATAACAGACCTGGCGGAAAAGTCCACACGTTTTCCCATGAGATTGCCTCTGACGCGTCCCATTTTTCCATTCAAGCGTTCTTTAATCGATTTTAATGGACGACCGGAGCGCTGTGCGACGGGAGCACATGACGGAATGTTATTATCCACTTGGGTGGCAATGTAGTATTGCAATAAACTTTGCCAATCGTCAATAATCGTGGAATTCACCGACGGTTCATTCATTTTTTCGAGAAGCGTTTTATTTGCCTTGATGATATTGACAATCGTGTGGCTGATATCATCTTCGCTTCGCTGGTTTCCGTCCATTTTAATCGAGGGGCGAACGGCGGGTGGAGGAATTGCGAGCACTTGGCAAATAAACCAATCGGGTCTTGAAAATTTCGGACTGAATCCCATGAATGCGACATCTTCATCCGATATTCTTTTAAATATTTTTAGAACAACTTCCGGGGTCATTTTCATATTCAATTTTTCTTTGCCGCCGCCACCAGATTCGCTAGCGGCACCTTCATCAGCGTCGCCATCCCATTCCGCATACAGCGTCGCCAGATTTTCTTTTTTGATTTTTTTGGGAACAAGGCAGCCGCAACCGTCCTGCGTGTCGTCGCCGCACCGCTTAACTTTTGTCGCCAACTGATGAACATAGCTCCATCTCTCGTCAGGTTTCATATCCATGCATTCTTTATTTGCTTCTTTGTTAATTAAAAGCTTGCTGCATTTGATGCAAACGCATTTCAGAAGCTTAATAATCGTAGGGAGATATTGATAATAAAACACGGGTTTTGCCAATTCAATATGTCCAAAATAACCAGGAGTTTTGATGTAGTCCAAGCCGTCTGTCGGACACTTGAGTCCAGGTTCGAGAACTCCTAACCGCGGATCAAACATGCCGCCGATGACCGGAATGTTATTCGAATATGTATCTCGGCTCGTTATTTCTGCAACAGAGCATTTTCTTATTTCTTCGGGTGACAACACGCTAAATTGAATACCTACAATCTTTGATACAGTTTTCTTCGTCCAATTCGGTTGTTGTGACATTGGCTGTAAGAGCTAACTATTATTTATTATATTTATATATCTATATTGTTTTATTTCAATTTTATAAATAAATGGTTTTTATAAAATTGAAATAATGAAAAAATGAATTATAAAAAATATAATATTTAGTTATATATAAAAAAGAATGCTTATAAAGTTAAATGAAAAACAAGAGAAACGTAACACCGAGAATATGATTAATGAAATCAAGACGCTCACTGGTGATTTAAACATTACTTGGCGATTAAAAGGTTTAGGCAGTGTTCAACAAAAAATGAAATATAAAAAAGTTACCTCGTTAGATGAAATATACGATATTCGTGGCATACAGATATTGTGCGATAATGTTTCTGACTGTTATAATGTATTGAATATAATACATAAAAATTGGAATTATATTCCGTCTGAAATTGATGATTATATAAGTAAACCAAAAAAAAATGGTTATCGCTCTTTACACACCGTGATATATGATTCTAAAGGAATAACTTTTGAAATTCAAATTATGACATATGAAATGCATAAAAAGAACCAAGAAAACTATCAAGAATACAAAAATATGAAATATAAAAAAAATAATATTGTATTACAATTATTTACAACGTATTTAAATTATTTGAAAAATAAAAAAAAGTTAAAAAAGTAAATAATAATAAAGTAACTTGTTTTTTTTCATTTATTTCAATTTTTTAATTTATTTCAATTTTTTCATTTTCTTTGGAATTATATTATTTATAAAATTGAAATAAAAAGATGTATGCATGTAAATGTAGTATATAGACGAAGAAGAGACAACATGCCACAGAATCAACAGCCGCAAAAAAATATAAAATCATCAAAAAAAGGAACAAATGAAAAGGCAACAAATGAAAAGACAACAAATGAAAAGCCAAATCTTCAATACAGGCGTTCAAGAAATGATGATGGAGACAGTGATAGTGATATCACTCAAGAAGATGTCAGTGATGTGGAGGAATTTGACAAGGTAGAGTATGCCAAACTTCTCGCAGAACTATTTCCTTCGAAATATTCTGTGAACAAGGCAAAAACGTTGCAACAAAATGACTCAAGAAGAAATAAAAAAATCGTCGATTCGTCGTCGTCATCAGAAGAAGAAGAAGAAGAAGAAGAACGGCATCCAAGAAGAAGTGCACGATTGCAAAAGCAGCAACAAAAGCCAGAAAGGAAAGAAAAACAAGAAACGCAGAGCGTTGAAAAAAAAGATGCAACTACAAAACGCGCAAAAGATGAATTTCATCAGATTAAAAAACAGAAATATAATGAAGAATGCGAATTGAAAAAAGAAGAACAACCTGGGAAATACAATATTGTAATTAACTTGCAAGAACCGTTTGACAACTTGTCGGACCAATATGATGACGATGATTCGGCAATGAATGATTCGGTTTTCGACGACAAGTCCATTTCGTCTGACCAAGGAGAATCAAGTGGTAGTGACGAAACATATAGAGACAGTGATAGTGGTGGTGACGATGATGACAGCGAAGGGACTGAGAGCAGTTACGAGGAAGAGCAAGAAGAAGAAGTTACCACTCGCGGTTTTCGAAAGAATTCTGCTTCCTCTTCTTCCAATACTGCAGCAGCAGAGATTGCAGAAAAAGCAGATAATATTAGTTTTACCATCAACGGAAAATCCGTATTCAGCAAAGACAACGATGGTGAAGAGAAGGAAAAAAAGAATGATAAAAAAAATGACGGTAAAAAGAATGATAAAAATAACGATAAAAAGGATACTGGTCGTGATGATCAAGATGAAGACGAATTTGGAAGTGACGACGAAGCAACGATTCAAACCATCAAAACGCAAATGGAAGCAATTCTTGCAACAGACAAGAATAACAAGATTGCGAGAAAGACATTGGAACAAATGATTGAAAAGGAGGAAAAAATCAAACGGTTGCGAAAGAAGAAGAGCGTCAAACAGATTCGAAGCAATACAAGAAAATTCGGACGTTTGCTTCAAAAAAAGAATTCGGCAAATGATCTCAAGTATTTCAAAAAGTATTTGACACACGAGCAGCAAGCGAACGTGTTGAAAGAATTGGGAGAGCTCAATAAAATCATGTTGGTCGACAAACCCTATCGTTTGACTTTGCTGGAGTCCAACATTCCTCAGCAATACAAGGCAATCGCGCTAAAACGCATTCAGAATTTGCGCTACATGGACACGTGTTCCGGCGAATACTTCAAGGTGAAGAATTGGGTCGATACTTTTATGACAATTCCGTTTGGAGTGCACAAGACGCTGCCGATTACAATGGACGTCGGCGTAGAACAGTGTCATACTTTCATGGAAGAAGCAAAAGATATTTTGGATTCGGCGGTATACGGACTCAATGATGCCAAAATGCAAATCATGCAAATGGTGGGTCAGTGGATTTCAAACCCGTCGGCACTTGGTTCAGCGATTGCAATCAAGGGTCCTCCGGGAACCGGCAAGACGACGCTAGTAAAGGAGGGAATTAGCAAGATTTTGGGACGGGATTTCGCATTTATTGCGCTGGGTGGTGCTACTGATAGCAGCTTTCTAGAAGGACATTCATACACGTATGAGGGCAGCACGTGGGGTAAAATCGTGGAAATTCTGATTCGCTGCAAGTCGATGAACCCCGTAATCTTCTTTGACGAGTTGGACAAGCTCAGCGACACACCAAAAGGTGAAGAAATCACGGGAATTTTGACGCATTTGACGGATACGTCTCAAAACAGCCAGTTTCATGACAAGTACTTTTCGGAAATCGCGTTCGATTTGAGCAAGTGTCTCTTCATTTTCAGCTACAATGACGAATCAAAAGTCAATCCAATTCTTCTCGACAGGATGTATCGCATTCATACCAACGGGTATGGCAAAAAAGACAAGACGCACATTGCGCAAAAGTATTTGATTCCGAAGATTCAGTCAGAGGTGGCGTTCAAGCCGGATCAAATTATTATTCCCGACGAGACCATTGAATACATCGTGGAACATCACACGAACAAGGAGGACGGTGTGCGCAACTTGAAGCGTTGTCTGGAGATTATCTTTACCAAGTTGAATTTGTATCGCTTGATGAAACCGGGAAGCAAACTGTTTGACAAGGATTCCAGTTCGATTGAGGTCGCATTTCCATTCACGGTCACGAGCAGCGTTGTCGATATGATGATTAAAAAGGCGGAGACATACAGTCCTCCCATGTTCATGTACACGTAAATAACTTTATCTTTAAACATTTAACTTTTATGGAGATCTGGCATCTGTAAATTCTTCAATTATGCAATAAAATCTTTAAGCTCTTCGATTATTTGATCCTTTAACTTTCTACCAATGATCTGTTTTACATCCTTACCATTTACAAAGACATGCGTCTGTGGGATCGAAAAGATGTTATATTTGCTTACTATTTCCGGGTAATTATCGACATTGAGTGTTTTTAATGTAATACTACTACTGTATTCATCGGAGATTTCCTTAAGAATAGGATTAAATGATCGGCAGGGACCACACCATTCCGCCCAGAAATAAACTAAAACGGGGGTGGAACTTTGTATAAGGTCAGTTTGAAATGTTGTTACTGAATAATTATCAGAAGCTGATTGGTTAGAAACATAATCAATATCAAACCGAACACAGTCGTGATGTCCACAAGGAATTTTTAACATTTTTTTGGAAGTACTGTTTAACAAAACAATTTCTTTAGTAGATACATTGAAAACAATGCGGTCTTTACAGTTTAATTTCGCTTCATCAAGAACAAACACGTATTTATTGTTACCAATTTCAATTACGGCTGTAGGTGTAAATAGTGGTTTTGAGTTTTTCTTCAGATTTGTATTTAATAAAATAAAATCTTGTACCCATTTTTTTTGCTTTTTGATAATATACTATGCGTCTTTCATTTAAATTTTTAGAAGAATCCGACCAAACTTGATACTTTAAAAAATTATCGATTTTACGAAATGTAATTTTATATTTATTTTTACTCATTTGCTTAATATAAACATTTCCTTTGACAACTTGATCAAAATAAACGGGTGCGGGGGCAGGTACAGGAATAACATTGGTCATTTTATTATTATTATATTTATAATGTACAAAGAAAATTAAAATAGTGATTTTTTTATTTTCTAACATTTATTATAACAGCTCTCGCTATAAGCAATTCCCCACTTGATCGATTTTGCATTAAATGTTGGATTACTGACTTGCGCGCTATTCGGATTCGGGCTGGTTCGCAAAACGGATTTCCCTTTCAAACGAGCTAAATAGCGATCGTACGAACCGTGTTTCATGTCGACGCCTTTACTTCCACCGGCTGACATGCTTCCCGGGCGGAGTCGCGTCAAAGATGAGCGCGTGGAGTTGCCGTGCGACGGAACATTCGAGTGCGTTACACCAGGAACGGCTCTGTCGCTCATTTGGTTCCAGTTCACGTTTGCGAATTGACTCTTTGGAGGAGTGTACACAATAAGCGCCGATTTATTCATGGTGTATTCGGATGACGGCACGCGCACCGTGTTTTCAATTCGTTTTACATTATATTTATTATTTTGGTTGCTAAATTGCGGTCCGGTATATGTTGAAAAGCTAGGAAAGGCGCCACACGCTCTGCATCCGACCGGTTTTGTTGTCGACATGTTTTAATTTATTTAATTTATTTTTATTATAATATATAATGTATATTAATGTTATAATAAAAAATTTATAATTATTTTATAATTAAAATAAAAATAAATTATAATTATAATATTTATTTTTATTTTAATTTATTTTTGAATTATTCACAGAATTTTCATAAACAGTTTATGAAAATATCAGGATCATTGATAGTTGTCTAAATAACGGTGGTATATAAGAAGAATCTAGTGGATCAAAAAGTTGGGTTATTTAATATACTAATATACTATACGGTTATATTTTTTTGTATTGAATGAGTTTCTGTATCTATTTCATAATTGTAATCTGAATATTTAATATTATACAAATTATGAGAAACATAAAATATTGTAAAATTATATATTTTTTGAAGATTTATTAATTCTGTATAAATATTTTTTTCCGTTTTATTATCAATGTTACTTGTAAACTCATCCAAAAACAGTATTCTTCTATCATTAAATATTATATCTATAAACAAACGTGTAATAGCCACCCTTTGCGTTTGTCCTTTACTTAACTTGGTCACATTCGTTGTTTTCACAGTTGGTATAAATTTCCCCAAACCAAAAATAGTCATGTATTTTGTTATTTCTTCCATAATTTCTTTTTCCCGCATTTTTTTCTCATCGACTCCATATGTAATATTATAATATAAATCTTTAAAAAACAATGCGCTTTCCGATGCGATGTAAGTTATATATTTTCGAATGCTAAAATAGGTATATTCTTCATGTATACCAAACAATTTTATTACACCATTTGCAATTTTAATTCTTTTCATAAGCGCATTTAATAAAGTTGTTTTACCACATCCAGAATTACCATAAAGAAAATGTGATTTACCCAACTCAAAATTTAAACTTACATTTTCTAATACTTTATTTTTAGTTCCATCTTTATTATCATGTTCTAATGTAATATTTTGTAATACAAATACATATTCAGTATATTCATTACTGTTTTTCCATGAAATTGTTTTTGCAACATGATAAGGTTTCTCGTTTATTATATCAATAATATCGCGCGTGATGTGTAATTTTTTATATAAATCATATTTTGCATCTGCATAAAACATAACACGCATTTTACACAATCCTAAAAACTGTATTAATGATGTTTCATTTATAATCAATGAAGAAAAAGTTGCAACAAATTTATATTTTTTTACATTTTCAACAAAATCACTAGAGAATGATCCAAGTGTATATTTTTTTAAAAAGTTAGTATTAAATAATCTTGATAAATGATTTAACAAGTTGTCCAACTCTTTATCAATAGTGTTATTTTCTATAATTATATTAAGATTTTTAAAAAAATCTAAAATGTTATTTTTTATTTCATATTCTTCTTTATTATTTTTATTGTTTTTATAAAAACGATCATTAACACTAAAAAAATTAACTGCGTATTTAAGAACACCAAAACAAAAAAATATATTAAAAATATCTTTTTTAAAACCATATTTACTTTTATAAAAAAATGGCCTAACCGTAATAAGATTTAACAAGATAATTAGTTCAAATATTTCTCTTACTAATTTTGTATAATATTCATATATGATTAAAATGTTATTATAACTTTCTAGATAAATATTTTTTATATCTATATCAAGATCCAATTGATCATCCTCATTATTTATTTCGATATTTTTTGTTATTATATATTTCACATTTTTATTAAATATATTTAAAATTTTATTTTCTAAATACATCATTGTTTTTTTGTCATATTTTCGATAAAACTTCGATATTAGTGGTCTTGAATAATTAACAATACCTAATGTCGAAAGTTTTAATATAATTTTATCCTCAGTATCATCTACAAAATATCCAAAACATAAGATAAAAGTTGACAAAAATAAATACCTTAATCTTATAAAATGCATTTGTTTATCATTTTCTATTAAAAATTTAATCATTTTTTTATCATTTTCATGAATATTTTCATTCATAATAAAATATAGTAATAGTTTTTCAATTAACGAATCATCAATTACATGAATAACAAAATTTTCAAAATAATCTAAAATTTTCTGTTCGTTTTTATTTATCTTATCGTTATCATCATCATGATTATTATGTTTCTTCATTAAAAATATTATTTATAAGTAATAGTTATATATATATATATATAAGTAATAGTATTATAAGATAATAAATTAAATTATTATTATTAAAGTGTATTTTAAAATTGATTTTAAAACTCGGTGGGTCCAAGCGTTCGATTTCCGCCTCGCTGGTTAATGTAGTTGACTTGATCCTGGCTCAAACAAGCGCAACCCATACTATCAGAATACGTGGACGGGCAGCACTCTGGCTTGAATTTATTATCGGCAAAAAAGAACAGTTCGCCTTCAGGTAAAGGCACCGGAGTTCCGACATTGTCCTTATACGTGTTCAGGCGATTCTTGTTGCCCATTCCGGATGCATACCGTTTGGCAGTTTGAACCCAACCCATCGTATACGAGTCGTCAATATTCAGATCATTATTGCTTAAATTCACAAATCCTTCTTTTTTATCATCTTTTTTTTTGTCATCGGCCTTTTTACTGTTCATATCATTTGGAGTCATTCCTTCTAAAATGTTGTATTGAAAACAGTCACAAAACATGAACAGTCCCGCAACCATACCGATGACAATGCAAGCAACTACAATTTCGAGTCGCGCTTCATATCCAAAAAGTTTGAGTTCCATTTATAAAATAAAAAATAGAATAATATTGGTTTAATTATTTATTTATACATTTAGAAAAGATAAAAATAATTAATTAATTGTTTGTTTGTTCGTTTACATTTTCTCCTAAATAAAAAATCATCATGAACAAGTAAATAAAAAATAAATTTTCTTAATTTTTGTTTTTATTATTTTTCTTTTTCTTGCTTTTTTATCGTTTCGTTTACCCAGGAACACCGGGAATACCCCGTGATGCGTGCACGTTCAGAATGTTGTTCGAGAATCCGATCAAGTAGCCCATCGGAACAGAAATTGCGAGAAAAAATACAATTCCGGCAGCTGCTAAAATATCTCCGACGATCGGTATAAAAAATAACAGTATAATTGCCGCCGCCATGGCAATCAAAATAATAATAACAATTTCAAGAATGGACCCAATCAAGCTTTTAATCGACAAGTATACGCCAAAAAGAGTATACATTACAGCAGTAACCACGCCGTTCGATTTTCCAAGCATGGATTTCGCTGTAATAATGGTTTCCATAATCGGCGTCATAATATTAAGAATCCGAGACATGATGTCGGATGTAATATCAGCAACCGAGTTTCGTATTTTATTTACCAGTTCGCGCATGTCATTCACAATGCTCATAATCTCGCCTACAGTGGCAGTAACAATGCTTATCGTGTAATGCACGGGTATCAGCGCAATGTCGGTAATGTCTGTTAAAATATTTTGGGTGCATTCTGCAAAATTTTTTTCGGCATATTCCATTTTCGACATATTTTCAGGCGCATTAATCATTCCGGCAAACGGCATAATGTTCGGTTTACATTTTTGGTTGTTCCAATCTGCCCGTATTTGTTCTATATTGATTTTAATGTGAATATACGTGATCACGAGTATAAATGAAATGCATATAATGATTGCCAAAAAAACATACTCGCCGTATCGTTCTAAATATGTTTGATTTTCATAAATGTCTGATATTTTATCAATCATATTGGACGGAAATGGATTATTCATAACCATATTTTTAGATTAATTTTTTAGATTAATTTTTTTTAGTTTTGAGAAAAATAGATGGCTAATATTAGCAAATATTAAAATACATGAAAATAAATATAAAAATACATTTTTATAAATGTTATTGAAATAAAAAAAAATAAATAAATATGATTCTATTGAGCTTTGATGTTGGAATAAAAAATGATTTTTTAAAATAAAATAAATTAAAATTTTTAGTTTAATTTATTTTGTTAATTATATATATAATTAATAAAAATATGAAAAACATAAGAAGTGCAGTTATGCGAAATTTACGTTTTACTGATGATGAATTGCCAACATCAGATCTTTCAACTACAATTAATACAATTAATACAATTAATGTACAAAAACAAACTCCAACATGGCTTTACTGGCCAAGAGTGAAAAAGGAAAATTGGAATTCATCGTATAGTATATTTGATCTTTTCAGAGGTAGTAATAGTCCAGGTTCTTTTACTTTTTCTTCTTCTGACCCAACATTAGCAACAGTAGATAATAATGGAAGATATTATACTTATAACAAAAGTGGAACAGTTACTATAACTGCAACACAAGCTGAAACAGAACAATATACATCACTTACTAGAAGTTTTGAACTTATCATGTGAGGTATTAATGTTTTTTGTAATAATTAACGACTTGGTATAAATAAATGAACATATAAATTATATAAACATATAAATATAATTTTTATATACACCACAATGATTTTATTGAGCTTTGATGTTGGAATAAAAAATCTTGCATATTGTCTACTTTCAATTACTGAAACCGAAAACAGTAAACATTTTATAAAAATCGTAAAATGGAATATAGTCGACTTGTCGTGTGATCACGTTGAAGAAGCAAAAACAGAAGAAACACTAGAAAAGATTCTAAAACAGTGTTCCAAGTGCAAAAAATCGGCAACGTATTGCACGCATTCGAATACAATGTTGCCAGAAGATGTAACGAGGTTCTGCAAAAAACATGCTGAAGAAGCGCAACTACCGATGCATCCAAAACTTTTAAAATCCAATTCAAAGAACGGACACGCGCCGTATATCGTTCCACTTTCTGTAAAAAAGGTGTCATGTAATAAAATCAATATTGTCGATCTTGGTAAAAATATAAAGTGTCATTTGGATGTCATTTTCGCAGAACACATGGATAAAATCGATGCAATTCTCATTGAAAATCAAATTGGAAATTTGGCGGGAAGAATGAATGTGCTACAAGGCATGATTTCGCAGTATTTTATTATGCGGAATATAACAAATATTGAATTTATATCGGCAACAAACAAGTTGAAATTATTTAAATCAATTATAAATAAAAAATCGAATGCATGTGGAGAAGGAGGAAATTTAGATAATGTTTTAGAAAGTGAAAAAAAATTATACAAAATGAGAAAGGATGCGGGGAAAATGGTGTGCAGATCTCTCCTGTCGTTTTATCCAAGGTTGAATGATTGGATAACGAAATATGACAAGCATAAAAAGAATGATGATTTGGCGGATTGCTTTCTCCAAGGATATTATTATGCGCACCTACATTTCAATGAAAAAAATAAGTCCGCATTCGAACTAGATGCATTTTTATCAAATGTAGAATGAAATTACATTTACATTATAATACGTTGATGAATAGAGAGATCGAGAGAATAACAGAATTAATTATATTATTTTTATGTAAATAACTAAAAATCGATAATATAATTATTATGCGTATGACTTAAAAATAAAAGTTGTAAGTTAAATATTAATAAATAAACGTAAAAAATATGGAACCGGAAGTGATTGATTTAGGATCTTTGGATATTGGGGATGGCGGTAACGGCGGTAGAAAATCGTCAAATTTTGGAGGAGGTTTAGAGCTGCTTATGAATGACAGATTTAAATCGGGAGGAGACAAAGGCGGGTCGACAAATATACATTTGGATGACATTACAAGTTTGGAAGATGATTTGCGCGACATGGATTCTTCGTCGTCTTCAAGAAACGTCAAGGAAATGCGTTCCGACTTGTTTGGTTCGGGACCTTCATCCTCTTCGTCTTCGTCGTTTCATGTGAATAAACACGACTCGCTCTCAAACAGCATTGGGGGCGGGCTACATTTAAATAGTGACGATAATAATGGTAATGGTAATGGCGGCACGAACAACGGCGGAATTGGCGCATCAACAGCACTGTTTGACGACGATAAGCCGACATGGGACGGCTTTGGAAAATTCAGTAATGTGCCCATTCATCCCGATGTGCCGATTGATTCGCATCCGCAGCTAACAAAGGAAGAGCTGCTTCGAGAGAAGTTCAAATACATTAAAAAGTTGGAGGATTTGGAGAAGAAGGGGATTCGACTCACGAAAAAATATGACATGGAGTCGTCTTTATCAGAGATGAAGGGCGAATATGAAACGCACGTGGAAGAACGAGAGCGCAGAAACAGTGTGAAATTCCAGGGCAAAATGCTGATGGCTTGCATTACCGGTCTCGAATTTTTGAATAACAAATTTGACCCGTTTGATTTGAAACTGGACGGGTGGTCGGAACAAGTGAATGAGAATATCGACGATTACGACGAAATTTTCGGAGAGCTGCACGAGAAATATAAATCCAAGGCAAAGATGGCGCCGGAACTCAAGCTGCTATTTCAGCTGGGCGGAAGCGCCATCATGTTGCACATGACAAACACCATGTTTAAATCTGCCATGCCGGGAATGGATGACATCATGCGTCAAAATCCGGAACTAATGCAGCAATTCACTCAAGCGGCAGTATCATCCATGTCGAATGCGACGCGAGGATCTAGTGGTGGTGGTGGCTCAGGATTCGGAAATTTCATGAACGATATTGCCGGGCTGTCGTCATCACGAAATGCACCGTTTTCGCATCAACCTCAATATAATCCGGCGCAACAAATGAACATGCCGGCGCCAATATTACCGCAGCGCCCGCCGCCTCCACCCATTCAAACCAAGGGCGAAAATGCGCCCCCGCCTCCCCGGCGTCCAGGCGACCTTACAAACACGAGACCAGATATTTTGATGGGGCGCGGAAATATGTCGCAAACGATACAGCAGAGTTTGCGCCCGGAGATGAAGGGGCCTTCTGATATTTCATCCCTGCTGTCCGGTTTAAAGACAAAAACGGTAACGGTTGACAGTTCGATTACAGCCAATAAAGAAAAAGAAAAAGATAAGAATTCCGCTGCAGGCGGAAGCACGATTAGCGCGTCGGATTTGAATGAAATGAAGAATGATAATTTTCCTAGCAAGAGCAAACGCAAGCAAAAATCGGAGAGAACATCAATCAGTTTGGATATTTAATTGGGGTTATAACGTAATCATGTTTCCTTTTATTACATAGTTATTGTAATATAAAAATATTATTATATTTACATTACAATATGTGTTCATCGTAGTAAAATAGCGGGAATTAGAACAACGGCGGAAACGATGGCAAAACGGATGCCATATAACAGTGGTTTATTTATATCATAATTATTATCATGCATTTTTGTTGTATCGATTTGTTCATAATCGCATATTTTTGACTCGTGGTCTTCATCATACACCGTATCAAATGTTGTTTTCCATTCTGCATTTATAAAATCATAAAATTCTTGCATGGATTTATATTTGGTAAAATCAGGATAATATACGTGACTATAATGCACAAATACATTGACGTTTTTTTCGGCAGTTAATCTTTTTTCATTTAAAAATTTTTCTTTATTTTTTGAAATGATGAATTGAATTGGACAATTCTCTTTATACGCATAATAAATTAATCCCTTTTTTAGATCACAAGCATAATCTAGCCCAGACCGTCGCGTCCCCTCTGGATAAATAAGAATATCATTTCCCGACGCATTGTTGAGTTGATTGTGTTTAATTAATTTTTCAAAATCAGAAATACTTATTTTACCACGTTTAAAAAAAATTATTAAATCTAACAGTAAATATCCAGAAATGTATGCATACAACGGTAAAATATATGCAACCTCAATTCTACTAACAAATTTAGTGCAGTATTCTGTAACAATATTATCAATAAAAAAATCTGCCCATGAACGATGATTTGAAAAATAAATTATATGTTTTGAATGACTTATTTTATGTTCTGAAATCCGATATAATTTACAATTTGAATAATTTAAATTAATTGTAATACCTTTTGATCTATATTCTTTTTTTTTTTCAACGGTAAAATCAAAAAGTGCGATGAATGGATAATAGGTTGTTAACAAAAAAAGCATCTTAAAAAAATGTAAAATTTTAAACATTTTAATTAAATTATAACGACTTTAATTATGTTAAATATATTTAAATACATATATTTAATATATTTAAATTTATGTATTTAATTTAATAATAATAAATAATAATATATTATAAATTGCCAGTATGATTACTACCATAATAAATAAAAAAATATATGACATAACAGATTTTGTAAATACTCATCCAGGTGGGAGAGAAATGATACGACTTGCGGAAAACAGGGATTCAACATATTTATTTTGGTCTTATCATATTGACAGAAATAAAGCGAATAAATATTTATCACAGTTACGTTGTCTAGGAACTGTAAAAAGTTGCGAAGAAGAAAAATATTTATCTCCGTCATTATTGTTTAGTTTACAAGATAGAGTATTAGAATATGTAAATAATACAAATCAAAAAAAAAGAGGAGGAGGTAACGTAACATCAAGAATAATATTTTTTAATATTACAACATTTTTATTAACATATCTAGTTTGTTTTTGTGGACATTGGTGGTTGTCTTTGTTTTTAGGCATTTCATTAGCATCTTTCGGGTTATGTGTACAACATTCCGCAAATCATGGTTCATTGACGGACAATAATACATGGAATGAATTTTTTGGATACTACAATGACATTACAGGAGCATCATCATTCATGTGGAAAATGCAGCACAATTTGGGACACCATTTGCTACCAAATGACATTGTTCATGATCCAGACACGTTTTCTAATTACCCAGTTACGAGATTTTCTGAAAATTTTAAAATAAAAAAATGGCATAATTTTCAATTTTTATACTTACCATTCATTACTGGATTTATGGGATTTAGTTATTTATTCTTTGACTTTTTACATTTTATAAATGGTTATTATTTCAACGTTCGGTCTCCAAAAAAAACATTAAAGGATGTTACACTTTTTGTTGGATTTAAATTATTGCATGTATTTTTATATTATTTCATTCCGATGTATAATTTCGGTCACTGGTGGACTCCGTTATTAACAGTTTATACCGGTTCAACATATCTTTCATTTCAATTTTTAATAAGTCACAATACAAGTGAAATAAATAAATATAAAAAAAATATACATGAAGATTGGGCCGAGATGCAAATTACAGAATCTTCAACATGGTGTGGCAAATCTAAATTCGTTAATTTTTTAACAGGTGGGCTTAATTCGCAAATCGAACACCATTTATTTCCCGGATTAAGCGACCAACTATATCCGCACATTCAAGACATTGTTATCGATGAATGCAAAAAACGAAATATAGTGTATGTAAAATATGACAGTTTTTATGAAAATCTTTCATCTTGTTTAAGTTACTTTTATAACATTAATAAAATTAAACATTAATAAATAAAATAAATAATAAGTACCGTTTCTTATTTTGCTTATTATTTATGTTTGAATTTTACTTCATTTCTACCCGTTTTTGTTTAGAAAAAATATAATTTTTATAATAAAAATTACCAAATAAAATAATCATTGAAAATTGATATAACATTTGAAAAAATGCAAGTTTTTTATACCACACATTTTCTGTATTATATATAAAAATTATGGGATGAATAATTAAAACAATAAACTGCATTATCTGCATCCTTGTAATCCAAGATTTTATATTTTTCAACCTGTCACTATAATTAAAATAAAAATACATCACTGTATGCACTATACTATTCAACAATGCGCCAAAATATGCAGAATTTATATTTTCATTATACAAATAAAACCAAATAAGTCCAATGCTTGCATGATGATATGTGTGTAAAAAAGAAAGTTGTTTTCCAGATACAATAAGAATTGCAGTGTCTATAAAATCTACAACTTTTGAAAAGGCATGCAATAATATAAAATTTTTAATATATACATTTTCATTGAAATCGTTTAACAATAAAGGATTGTCTAGATTGAAAATTGTTATACCATAAATGGACATGGTTAAACTTAATAACACTTGAAACCAATTATAATAAAATATAAAAGATTGAATATGTTCTTTTTTTAGCGTGGATATGTATTTTGATACTGTAACCATACCAATGTAAAGAACATGAATCACGCCAATAAATAAATTTAAATGAAAATAAGATAATATCGATAAAACACCAAATAACCCAATAGAATAAAATCTAGAAATTGAATGAATATTTTCCTTGTTACTAATTTCTACTGGTACATTGCTTCCACTTGTTCTATAAAAACATTCTTCCCATTTTACACACACGGCTGCATAAAATTCTTCAAAATTATTATAACTTGGTGCGTGGATTGTTTCAGATACAACAATGTCGCACGTAATATTATAATTAAACTGCATTTTTTTTTCATTTAATACTTTATCTTTATTTTTTACGTTAATAATTTGAACAGAATATCCCATATTAAATATTAAATTCAAACCTCCATATTTTAATGGTATGACATTGTTTGTTTGGTTTCTTGTTCCTTCTGGATAAATAATAACTTTTTTTTTA
>Ga0315284_10001485_pt1 | contig 33429 bp, 53 predicted proteins | sample YL17G09_16_MG_FD_203696 | JGI IMG/M metagenome (GOLD analysis project Ga0315284, IMG submission 203696) | Sediment microbial communities from Yellowstone Lake, YNP, Wyoming, USA - YL17G09_16 | ecosystem: Environmental > Aquatic > Freshwater > Lake > Sediment | place: USA: Wyoming | collected... | reverse complement strand
CGGCCATAAAAAATTGGCGGCCGGGTATACTCGTCATTCTTTCAGACGCCGACCATAAAAAATTGGTGGCAACGAGAAGACTTGCACTTCCAAGGTCATATTATTTTGAGTAATACGCTTCTGCTAATTTCGCTTTCGGCCACGTTGCCACTCAGCAATGAACTACCAATCCGCTAAAGCAAATTGGTTTCCAACCCAATCAGTTGCCTGTTTGTTAAAACAGGTCTTATACCAAGACAGTTGGCTTATACGGTCGTTCCGACCGTTATCTGGTTTCAAACCAGAAAATTTAACAGGTTGTGTTATTTCACTTGGTTATCGTGAATTATTCAACCAAAAATAACTATATCACAAAATACAAAAATGTCAAGAACTAACTTATTATATTGATGTCGTTCATCCCACCCGCTGAAGCAAGTGGGTTTTCTGGTGACGGAAAGATAAATTCTTTACTTTTCTTCTTTTTTTGGATGATTTTTAAGTAAATCTCCCTCTTTACTCATTTGTTCAGCAATAGAACAATTTTTTCTTTGTTCACAAATCTTTGAACAATACAATTCTCTAACAAGCCAACCATAATCTTCTATAAAACTGGAGACTGCTTCATTTTTATCTTCTAAATGCCTCAACCACTTGTGTTCTTCCAAATGCCTTTGGATGACTTCCTTTTCCGTTTTTAAAAAATCAACCAAACACTGACAAGCGTTTTGATTCATAAAATTTGGTAGCCCCGTGTCGAATCGCACGACCCAGTAGGGCAATCCGCCCATTATTGCTTATAAGGCAACCCATGCTACTTTACATCTCGGGGCCATTATAAATAAGTATATCACACTTATTTTATTTGTCAACCTAAGACAAAAATTTAATGAAGAAAAAATTTGAACTTTTTATGAAAAAATGGTCGTCACGAGAAGGAGTTGAACCTTTTTAATCTTACCGTATTACCCATACTAAAGGGCGGCTTACCTGACATACTCCACACCATAAATGGTTGTGGGTTCTTTTACTCCTGTATCACTACAGTTTCAATGGTTCTGCCCGAACCAGAACAAATAACATTAAGTCATTTGTATCATTTTATAGTAATCGTCTCCACCGAGACTCTATTAATGCTTTTGCCGTATCCTCTAAGACCGTGACGATAAAATCATTTAAAAACGGTATAATGTCCTGAATCGACTTTCATTAATTTTTTTGCATTTCGCTTAGTATTCATCCTTCTGGCCCAAGCTATTACAACCGACTTAGGATATCTTTTTAATTTCGTTTCTTTCACAAAATAAATTCTTATAAAGAATGCTATTACGCTAAAAGAGCAATCGGACCTTACCAATTCACTATATTTACTTGATTTTTGGAGTGCTATCGGGGATTTGAACCCCGACCCAGAGATTGGAAATCTCTCATGCTGCCATTAAACACCAATAGCACATTTAAATTTTTCGCCCAACAAAAATAAGTATATACCAAAACCCAAAAATGTCAATAGAAGTCTCGTTTTTTTAATGTGGTCAAAAATAACACTCTAACCCATTGACTTTCAACGACTTACGTTTATAATATGGGAAGTGTAAGTAACTTAGTTTCAAGGAGTTACGAAAGAAAGAACTTCAATGACTTTACAAGAAATCCAAGAATGGATCAAAACCGCCGAATATATAGAGACTGATTATAGTGAGTTTGATGAAAGTGGAAACCACTATACCAGAGAGATATTCAAAAAAGATGGGAAACTATATTCTATTGAATATTTGAACGGATACATAATGGAACACGTAGAATATACGGAAGATCATAAGATTAAGAGTAAGGATTACAGATTATTAGAGGTAAAAGTATTTAAGGTGGAGATTACCAGATACGAGAATGTTCAATCTTTTAAATAAATTGATGAATTGGGTAGAACTGATTAATAAAAAATTAGAAGAATGGACCGAAACGGTTAATGCTGATCTTATAAAGATAGAACAAAATAGATATAAATTCCGTGGACCTAATACAGCAATCAAAGAATATTGTGAAAAGGGGATTCATAAAATGTTTAGAATGAACGGAACGTGTCGGTTTCAATGTGAGGACTGTGGGTTTGTACAATATAAGTGTGATTCCAACTGCAGGGGTTTACGTAAACTTTTGGAGAATCGAAAACAACCAGAAAGGTAATTTATAAAAACATTTAAAATAGGGGTTTATACTATCTTTGAAGGTAAATTATAAAAACATTTAGAATAGGGGTTTGTGCTATTTTTATCGTATAATTTATGAAAATATTTAAAATAGGGGTTTGTGCTATCTTTGTCTCAATGCTAATCGGTTGTGGAATTACTGTAGGAAATTTTTCTACGGTACCAATCATAATAAAAAAATCTCAAAATGAAGACGAAAAAAATTTAAAGCGAGCATCATATAAAATTCGTTTTCAAATTGATAAAATAGAAGATTGTCAGGAATATTGGTATATTTTCCCAGAAGATTTTGGTAATGTGGGAGATTCGATAGTATTTTCAAATAAAATGATGTATGCTAAATCACCAAAAACAAAAAACCTAGAAGAATAATATGAAAGAAACTGAGATTAATTATTATTGTCCGTATTGTGAAACCGACACAAATCTCGTCATTTGTATAGATAGTCCTACTGAGTATTATATTTCCGAGGAATATTGTCCTAATTGTGATGCTCAAATTGAAGGAGGAAATTCAGATAAATTAGCATATGAAGCGGTTACTGACTATTATGCTACACAAGCAGATTTTCTTTATGATGATATAAGGGATAGAAACGCAGGCGTGTGGGGGGGGTACCCCCCAAACCCTCTCTATATAGGGGAATAATATAAATGACAAATTGCCAATGTTATCATAGTAATGTTTGCCCTCTAAGTCAAATTAAAAGAGGGGAAGTGGTATATATTAAAAGATTAAATCTACCACTGGAATGTTCTAACCGATTAAGAGAAATAGGTTTAAACGAAGGACACAAGATTAAAGTTATTTCTTGTCAGAATAACTTTATATGTTTGGTTTATAATTCTCGGTTTTGTTTAGGAATGGAATTGGTTGATTCAATCTTAGTAGAAAGGGTGAAATGAAATTATTTATTACATTATTATTTGGTTCTATCTTATTTGTAGCCGCCGTTGAATCCGTCACCGAAATATTCGTTGGTTTCTATGATACAAATGGAATAATAAGGTGTGGACCTCTTAAAGATTTTCAACCAGCGGCACCAACAAATTTTTCAATTATTATTACTAATCGGTAATGAAAAGAAAGTGTCAAAAAATTTGACACTCTCAATTTATTCTGTTATACTATACTAACAACTGGGGAAGGTTTCCAACTTCAAGAAATTAAAATTATGTTTAAAGTTAAAAATTCAGTTTCAGATAGTGGATTATCAGAATTCGGAACAAATATACCAGAATCGTCCGAAAAGAACAGTAAATCCACACGTGTGTCCGAACCGACTCCATTATCTGATGATAAAGATCAAAAAGATGTAACATCATTAGTTCAATGGTCTATCTGTGGTCCCAATACCTATAAACCAGTATCACATACATTTCCAAAATTAGAACGAGGAGTGTATAATATTTATGCTAGTCAAAACCAAGGCATTGTTTTTGAAAAGAAAACAATATGTGTTGATGAACTATTGAAATTTCCGGATAGTGTATCTGATAAAATATTACAGGAAATAACCGAATTTTGGAAACGCGGCGACAAATTTAAATATTACAATTTTTTACATAGACGTGGTTATTTATTACACGGCCCAACAGGCAGCGGTAAATCAGCTCTTATTCAATTAATAATTGCAGAAATAATAGAAAATGATGGACTTGTTTTTCAATGCACCAACCACCCCTCTGTTTTCAATGATGGATTAGCTAATTTTAGAAAAGTAGAACCATATCGGCCTATAATTTCTTTGTTTGAAGATATCGACGCGATTATTGATGAATACGGAGAAGACGAAATTTTATCTTTAATGGATGGTGAAAATCAGGTAAACTTTTGCTTAAATATTGCTTCGACTAATTACCCAGAAAAACTTGATCCTAGATTAGTAGCACGGCCCCGGCGGTTTGATAGAATTGTAAAAATATCTCACCCTTCAAAAGAAGTTAGAAAAATATATTTTGAAAAAAAATTAAAAATAGAAAAAAATGAATTAGAAACTTGGGTAAATAGTACAGAAGGATTTTCTTTTGCTGCTTGTGCGGAATTAGTTATATCAGTTAAATGCTTTGAAAAATCGTTTGATCAATCGATTGAAATATTAAAAGAAATGTCAGATATAAAAATTTCTTCGACTGATTATGGTAAAGAAGCCGGAGTAGGATTTGGATCCAAAGTCGGATTTGTTCAAAGAAAATAATATTATGAAAAAATTCAGAGTTATTTATAAATTATGAAAATACTAGTAGATCCAGATTCGGTTCCTATGTCGTTAGAAGAGTGTATTGATAATATACGGCAATCTTTAGATGATAACGATATGTCAGAAATAAAATCATTTAAGAAAAATCCATTTATCAATGAAAAATTGAGTGCCGCTTCATTTCTTAAAGTAGTTTGGAGTTTAACCGATGACGAAAACAGATTAGTAAAGTGGTTTGAAAAAAGTCACGGAATTACATCTGCCGATGACATTAGTTGTATGATATTACACTGTCTTTATTGTGATTTAAAAGAGATACCAAGAAGAGAAACAGAATTGGCAGAAAAATTTCGTAAAGAAAAAACTAAAAGAAAAAAGAAAGTAAAAGAATAATAATATGAATAATAACAAATACAAACAGGGTGATAGAGTGTACTTTAAATTGGGAGAAGATAAACCAAGCGGTTGGGCAATAATAGAAGGTGTTATGGGATGGATTATTATTCTTAAACCTGAAATTCCATTTAAAGATTATGATTATACACACATATACGTGGTGAATACTCAACTGATAGATCCTCCTACCGATTCTCCTAAAGAAAAAGCAGCCGTTGAAGTTGAAAAAGTTTTATGAATTGGCCAGATTTAATAAATGGATTGTATGAATGTATGGGTGGTATATTAATATGGTTAAGTGTATATAAATTATATAAGGATAAAGAAGTAAAAGGAATTTCATTATGGGCATCAGTATTTTTTACCACTTGGTCGTGGTGGAATCTTTATTATTATCCTGTTATATGTCAATGGATTAGTTTCTACGGAGGAATATTATTAGCGGTAGCAAATTTAATTTGGATAATATTAGCAATCTATTATACTAGAAAAAATAAGAAAAAAGAATTATTATATGGTTAAATGGTTATTTGAAAAAGACGATGAAGTTGAATATTCTCATCCCATTCACGGTAAGGGAAGAGGAATTATAAAGGAATTTAATGAGAAACAAACAAAAATATTTGTTATACCGAAGAGTATGGAAAAAAGAAAAAAATGTGACTGTTTAGTATGTTCTCCCAAACAATTAATTCTAACTCCATTTTAATAATATGAAAGTTCAAACAGTATATTGTGATTCGTGTAATCGTTGTATTAGTGAGGATAATGAAACTCCTGTAAATTCTTATTTAGTTCAACCGAAAATTGGAGAGGAAGGTTATTTAATCGATCAAGAAGATATTGATTTATGTGAAGAGTGTTTTATAGATTATAAGACAAAACATCCAAAATATGATATATTTCGTTTATAATAATGATTACCACCGTGGCAAAGATGGTTATTTTGGAAATTCACACCCCATAGGGTTTTGTAAGGTTTGTAATAAACTTCATACTAGAAAAGAATCAGTAGAGGCATTTAAAATAGATTTCTTAAAAAGAATAGAAACTGATGTTGTTTTTAGAGAAAGATTAAAAGAGTTAAAAGGAAAACGTCTCGGTTGTTTCTGCAAACCACAAGCCTGCCACGGGGATGTTTTTGTAGAATATTTGGAGAAATGATGTATGAATAAAAATTTGGTAGAATTAATTGGTTATTATGGTAGTGATGAAATTCATGCATGTTCTGCCTGGACAAATTGAAGATATATGAATGTTGAATTATTAAATTATTTTGGTAATGACTTAATGGTTGTAAATGCTGCCAGAGTAAGTTATGGAAAATTTAAAAAAAATATTGATGAAAATGATGGAAAATTAATTAAATTTTTGGTTGATAATAAACATACTGCTCCATTTCGTCATCCACAGTTACAATTTAGAATTCAATGTCCTATATTTGTTGAAAGACAATTATTTAAACATCAGGTTGGAATGAGTGCGAACAGTATTAGTGGAAGATATGTAGATTTTAGTGATAATTACTATATTATAAATGAATTGAGACAACAATCAAAATCATCAAAACAAGGAAGTGAAGGAACTTTAGATAAACCGGATTTACTTTTAAAAATAAAAAATCACGTAGAATTATCTAAAAATTTGTATAAAGAATTATGTGATGCTGGTGTAGCCAAAGAACAATGTAGGGTAATATTACCACTATGTTTAGAAACTACATTTATTTGGACCGGATCTTTATTGTCTTATATTCATTTGTGGGAATTAAGATTAAAAAAAGATGCTCAAAAAGAAACCAAAGAGGTTGCTGAAGAAATGTTAAACTTAGTGAAGAATATTGAAGGCAATCCATTTAAATATACAATTGAGGCTTTTGATTTATAATTTCAAAATGAAAAGACATTGGGCATATTTTAAATACTTAATGAAACACAAGTGGTATGTGTTTGTGGCCAGTAGAATAGTTGGTCTTAATTTATTTCGAGCAATAATTCACGATTGGCATAAATTTTTACCTGACGAATGGTTTGGATATATTAAAACATTTTATTGTAAAGATTATATAAGAAAATATAATGAATTTGATACGGATTTGGAATACTCTTGGAACCGTCATCAAAAACGAGCTAAGCATCACTGGCAATATTGGGTTTTGATTAGAAATGAAGGAGAACTAAAGGCACTTAGAGTGCCTAGAAAATATGTTTTGGAAATGGTGGCTGATTGGATGGGGGCCGGTCGGGCTATAAAAGGTAAGTGGGATATTGGCGAATGGTATCAAAAATATAAAGATACAATGATTATTCACAAAGAAACTACAAAAGAAATAGAAAAAATTTTGAAGGAATCTCTCATTAAATTAAAAATAAGTGATATATTATAGAAATTATGATAAATAATACAGGAAATATTCATATTTCAGAGGAAATACAAAAGAAATGGGTAAATTATTCTTTTATAGGAAAACCGTTTAAATTAAAAAACGGTAGAACTTATTGCAGGGCACGTTCTAAATTTTTTGGAAAAATTCATTTCTATGAATTTGAGACTGACTTTTTTTGGCACGATCCTCCCTTGACAGATACAAAATATCTGTTACACTAAGTGTAGAATTAAATTAGAGAGTTTCCGTTTTTAATAATATGAATAAAATATATAAACAACTTTATAGCAGAGACAATACCGAAAATGTTAGAGTTTGGTGGATGGAACAAGAAGATAATAAATATCGTATGTGTTCTGGTCTTCATAATGGAGGAAAAATAGTCCAAAGCAATTGGACTGTGGTTGAAGAAAAAAATATAGGAAAATTAAATGCTACTACTTCTGAGGAACAAGCCACTAAAGAAATAGAAGCAAGATATAAAAGACAAAAAGAACAAAATGGATATTGTGAGAAAATAGAAAATATTGATAAATTTCAATATTTTTCTCCTATGTTAGCTCATAAATGGATAGAACATAAAAATAAAGTAGATTGGTCAAATGGTGTTTATATATCTCCAAAAATGGATGGAGTAAGATGTATCTTTCAAAAAAATGGAGCGACCAGTAGAAATGGAAAATTTTATGTTTCTTTTCCACATATATTAAGAGAATTAAAACCATTATTTGATAAAATTCCGAATTTAATTTTAGATGGAGAATGTTATACGCATCGATTAAAAGATAATTTTGATAAAATAATTTCATTGGCTAAAAAAACTAAACCTACCGACGAAGATTTAATAGAGTCAGAAAATAATTTACAATATTGGATATTTGATTGTCCAAGTATAAAAGGTGATTTTCATACAAGATATAATACACTAAAAGAATTACTTGAACCATTAAAAGATAATAAATGGATTAAATTATGTATTCATAAATTAATTAAAACGGAGGATGAAATTGAACCAAATTTACAAGAATGGTTAACACAGGGATTTGAAGGATTAATGTTGAATACTTATGATGGTTTATATGAAAATAAACGATCTTATGGATTGTTAAAATACAAATTATTTCAGGATATAGAAGCTGAAGTAGTAAATATCACAGAAGGCATAGGTAATAGATCAAATATGCTAGGATATTTTACTTTGAAAACTTCTGATGGCAAAATTTTTAATTCCAATTCTCGTGGTAATGAAGAAAAATATAAAAAAATATTAAAAGAAAAAAATAATATTATAGGTAAAATGGTTACTTTACGTTTTCAAAATTACACTCCGGATGGAATTCCTCGTTTTCCTGTTGTTATATCTATTAGAGATTACGAATAAAATATAATTATGTGAAGATAAACATAAATAATTGCTCTCTGGAAAATAATTATAAAACTTAACAAAAATAAAACATATGAAACTAATTAAATCAATAAAATTAAATAATGAAACAGATGGACATTCAAAAACTTGGATTGGTTCCCTTTTTGATAATGGAACAGTAATTACTGAATGGGGAAAAATTGGAAATGAATTACAATCAAAAGAATTTCCCTTTGAATCTATGGAAGAAGCAGAAATTTTTCTAGATAAAAAATATAATGAAAAATTAAAGAAAAAATATGTTGTTGCATAAAACCGCTGGAAATTCGACACAACATTTAAAGGAGAATAAAAAGCCAGAATGGAAATTTTCAAAAATTAGAACAAATGGGTCAGTAAGAAAGTTATATTTCTTTATAACAATGTTTCGGAAGAAAATATTCCAAACTACACACGAATTAATGTGAAAAAAATATGAAAATTAGGTTCGGATTCGTAAGTAACAGTTCAAGTAGTTCTTTTATCATTGCTTTGAAAAAAGCAGAAAATGATCCATGTCCTCATTGTGGTAGAAAGGACCCGTCATTTTTAGATTTGATTGATAGAATTCAAAACGAAGATACAAGAGTGATGTATAGGGGAAAAGAAGAAGTTATTAAAGATTTACAAAACAATGTAGATTTTTATGGACCAGAAAAACTTCAGGAATTAAAAGATAAAATATCTTCTTATTCAGATCAAGAATATGAAGTGGCTTGTATAAGTGTTTCTTACCACGATGACGTTCTTCCGTATGAAATGGATGTGTTAGAAAGACACGGTAAATTGATAAGGTTATATGGTTGCGAATAAAATTATGAAGATACGATTAGGATTTGTCAGCAATAGTTCAAGTGCTAGTTTCGTGGTAGCACTTAATAAATTAAATGAAGAACAACTAAAGAAGTTGTTGGACTATAAAAACGTCTCGGACTGTTATGATTTTGACAATCCAAATTGTAAATACCACGATTATTGGAACATTACCGTTGACGAAAATAAGGGAGTTGTGGTAGGATATACTTCTATGGATAATGGATATTTGTCCAATTATCTAAAGGATTGTAATATACCGGAAGAAATGTTTGTATGGGAAAGTAATTAATATGAAGATACGCTTAGGTTTTGTTAGTAATTCAAGTTCAAGTTCATTTTGTATATGGGGTGTTTATTTAGATAGAGATACTTACAGAGAACTTAATGAAAAGGCAATAGATGAAGCCGATCTCGAAACACGTTCTACTCCGTGGGATTCTTATGTTATAGGTAGAAGTTTTTCAAGTATTAAGGATGATGAAACCGGTGCTCAATTCAAACAGGGTGTGGCAGACAAACTGGCTCTTGTAGGCATAACTACTAAATGTAGTTTATGTGAGGAAAGTTGGTATAATGGATAAATTTTTATTACTCTCTTGACAAACGTTAAGAGTGTGATATACTTATATTAAGAAATGGGTCCACAATCAGAGATTTTCTCTGATTGTGGATTTTTGCTTAAAATAACTTGAATATAACAAAAAATGATGTAAAATACTTAATAGTATGGAATATATAAATAAAATTTATAATGAAAATTGCTTGGATACAATGGCTCGTATAATAGAACCAGTTGTAGATTTGGTTGTTACGTCGCCACCATACGATGATCTTAGAGATTACAAAGGTTATATATTTGATTTTCAACCCATAACAAAGGAATTATATAGAATTGTAAAACCAGGCGGAGTTGTGGTGTGGATAGTAGGTGATTCTACTATAAATGGAAGTGAAACCGGAACATCATTTAAACAGGCTATATTTTTCAAAGAAATCGGATTCAATCTACATGATACAATGATATATGAAAAGAACACTTCTGCTTTTCCTGCCAAAAGAAATGATATTAGATATACTCAAATTTTTGAATATATGTTTATCTTTAGTAAGGGACAACCAAAAACAGTTCATTTATTAAATGATAAACAAAATAGATTTCGAGGAACTTACTCTTGGGGTAAATCCAATAAACGTCAAATCGATGGAACTTTTAAAGAAAGCAATTTAACAAATATTGCTGTAAAAAATTTTGGAATAAGAAATAATATTTGGAGATATGTTTGTTCTGGTGGATTTGGACAATCTGATTCAGATGCTTATGATCATCCTGCTACATTTCCTGAAGAATTAGCGGCAGATCACATAAAATCTTGGTCAAATGAAAATGATTTAGTATTTGATCCCATGTCAGGAAGTGGAACTACTCTTATTATGGCCAGACAATTTAAAAGAAATTATTTGGGTTGTGAAATCAGTGAAGAATATTTTAAATTAATAAAAAAGCGTCTGAATACGTTAGAGAAGATTGAAGAAACATGGGAAAATTTTGTTTCCTTTTCTTGACATTTATAAATACTATGGTATCATAGAGTTATAAAAATACAAAACCTATGAATACAAATGTCAATATTACGATGGGAATTACCTTACCGAGACAATCAGAAGTTGATGATTTTCTTAAAGAGTGGTTTCCATCTCATAAAGATGAATCTTTTTATTTAACTTTCTTAACAGAGCAAGTAATTAGATATTTTGAAGTGTCTCCGCACGATTCAAATTTAAAATATGATCATTCTCATGGTCAAACAAGTGCCGAAACTACTTGTATTGAACAACTTACAAATTGGGGATGTGTCCATTTACTACTGGCTGACATAATAAAACGAACCGGTCCCAATGAATATCAACATATTACAGGTCCTAGACCAGTTTATAACATCGGTAAAGTATCTAGGAAACTTGTTGGACAAGCAGTTGTATCAGTGAATATTCTTAAAGAATTAAAATGGGAACCTGAACGTATAATGCTCGAATTACATTCGTGGCCTGACGATGTAATAGAAGCGGCGATTATAAAAGTATTTGGAAGCGTATAATATCTTTATGATAAGAATAGGAACTTTATTTTCTGGAATTGGAGCGCCTGAGGTTGCTTTACAACAACTTGGGATTAGTCACAGAATTGAATTTGCTTGTGATAATGATCCTCATGTTAAAGGAACTTATTTAACAAACCATAATTGTAAAATCTTTTATGATGATCTTTGTAAGATAAACTCCTTGCCAAAAGTGGATGTTTTAATTTTTGGATTTCCTTGCCAGCCATTCTCTTTGGCGGGAAAACGTCAAGGCATAAAAGATGTAAGAGGCAAACTACTTTTGAAAGCGTTGGATTTGATTGAAGGCTCAAAGCCAAATAATATCATTGCCGAGAACGTGGAAGGACTTATTTATCAAGATAACGGAGAAGTATTAGCCTATATTGTTGATAGATTAAGAAGAATGGGGTATTATGTTCAATATTCACTATTGAATGCTTTAGATTTTGGTCTTCCTCAAAATAGAAAACGTCTTTGGATTGTGGCCACTAAATCTCCACGATTTACTTTCCCTGAACCAGAACGATTTCATTTTCCTCTCAGTTACTTCCTAGATAGGAACGTAAAAGATAAAACCTATGCCACCGATGATTTTTTATCAAAATGTAAAGTGAAACATAGGATTGAGAATTATAATAAAGATTATATTAATTGTATTACTCACACCATAGCCAGAAATGGTTCTTCATCCGAATATATCAGCTATATAGCTTCTGTATATAGAGCTATTGGAGAAAAAAGGAAACCAACAATCACAGAATGTCTTAGATTGTTTGGCTTCCCCTCTTCTTTCGTGTTTCCTGAAACTGTCTGCACTACAAGGAGATACGAAATGTTGGGAAATTCTATGGCTGTTCCTGTATTACGAGCCATTATAACTAACGTTCTTCGTATTATTTAGGAATCTCAATCAAGAATTCAAATAGCTCTGATGTGTTATATTGTCTTTTACTTGAAGCATCTGCTTTAAATCTTCTTTGAGATTTTTTGTATAATTTCATTGTTGGGAACGCGTTTCTTAATTCTTTTTCTGATAAAAGCCCGTCCGAATTATAGCTGATAAAGACGTATTTCGCTGATGTAGACCTAACAATTTCCTTAGTAAAATCTAAACACCCCCTTTTTGTACAAAAAGTGCTTTTACATTCATTTTTCCAATCTCTCAATCCTGTCATTCCCATAGGATTTGGAGAATCATTTTTAACAAATGTTTCGTAAAGGTGGTAATTTGGACCATACTGCCTATGATTATATGGAGGATCAATGTACAGAATGCCCTCTTCGTATTTATTTCTAAATGATTTATCATTTAATAACTCAAGTATATCTCTACAAAACGGAGTAACTTTTCCGTTGACCGATATCTCTTCGTTTAAAAAGAATCTTCTAAGAGCACATTTCTTAAATTTTTTTAAATATGCTGCTTGAACACCTATAGTATTATTTACTCTACTCAATGCTTCTATTCCACAATAAAGAAGATAATCTTTAACTTTTGAATCACCAATATTCTCGATCTCATTTCTAACGTGGTCTATTAATTTAGCATTTTCTGCTGTGAAATATAACCTAGATGGTACAGATTCATCACAAAAATGTGTGTAGAAATATCCTTCTATACCAGATAAATTGTTAAAATCTCGTATATATTCTCTAGCTTTCTGTTTTTGATCTATGGTAAGTCCTATACTTCCACTAGCTATAATGGATGGAAACTTCATAAGATCATTGGATATGACATTATATCCTATAGATGCTGCATGGCGACTAATTACACCCGATCCACAACATGCATCTAAAAATGTAATCCCATTTTTAGGCGGAGCCACTTCGGTAATTTTCTCAAATATCCAATCGATTAACTTTACTTTTGATCCTATATAGTCCATATTATTGTTTATAATTTTTAGTTGTTTCTTGAACAAACATTTTTGGACTATGCCAATAACATCCTTTACAACCATCTGGCTGTTTTGTGTGTACTGATTCTCCAACAATCCATCCTACAGGAAAATGTAATAATCTAGCATCAAACCTTTTTCCTGTTTCTCTACATTTTTTACAATGTTGACGTTTAGCACAATTAGCGGGTTTACTTAGAGGTTGAAATTCTGAATCTAATTCTCCACTACAATCATAAGCATTCATGTGATCTGCTTCGGGTTTACCTGTAGCCAAAACATCACAAATACTATTTTTTATTCTTTCTTTTGTTTCAGATGGTATATAAGATCTTTGAGTATTTGGATTATCTTGAAATCCTTCTGACCATATAGATATTATTTTCACACCATCTTTTTCTAATTTAATTTTATATTTCACAAATAAGGATGATTTCCCATCTGATCTAAGCCACCCAGGACTGCCATTTCCCAAAGGTAATCCAGCAGAAGAAAATTCATCACGAGTAATTTTGCCAAATACTCCATTTTCATCCGGCTTACAAATTAATTCCGCTTTCAATCCAATTGAATTTTTTCTAAATTGTTTTTCTTTTCCATATTTCATGATGGAGAAGCATACTATATTTATGATATTCAATCAATATATAAAAATTATGTATATTATTTTAATTCTGTAATCCACCCCTCTCTAACCTCATTTACAAAAAATGATAACTTGACATTCTTATAGATGGTGTTATAATAGAAGAAAATTGGAGAATAAAATCATATGCCTCATATATTCCTAGATACAGAAACAGGTGGTATTGGCGATGCTTACTCACTTTTATCAACGTATTTCCTTGCCACCGACGATCAATTCAATGACGTTTCGGACTTAGAATTGTTTTTAAAATCAGATGATAATATCTATCATGTCTGTGGAGAAGCAATGGGAGTCAATTTAATTGACTTAAAGACTCACGATAAAAAGGCAATTACTTACCGTGAGGGAGGAACTAAACTATATCAATGGTTACAAAAATTGACCAGTGATGGAAAAGATAAAGCGTTTCTAATTGGTCATAATGTAAAGGGAGATAGAGATAAGGTTATTCAACATCTTATCAGTAGAGGTTCTTGGGAGAAGTTTGTTTCTCACCGTCTTCGTGATACTCAGCCTACTGCCGGATTTATGATTGATTGTGGTATCTTACCAGCGGACCTTTCCTGTAGTCTTGAGTCTTTAGTCACTCATTTTAATATATCAAAAGATGATACTAAATTCCACGACGCCAAATATGATGTTCAACAGACTAAAGCAGTGTATTTGGCTTTAAGAAAAATGATAATTAATCTTAATAACGAAAGAGTATTACAATGAATACCGAAAATAGAAATCAATTATGTTATAATGCATCTGATAAAATTATTACAATTTTAGAAGAACTCGGTTATATAACCGAAAGAAAACCTAGTTACTCTGATGAACTCAGAGATTTGGTTGCCATTGAGATTCGTAGAACAGTAGAAATTGCTAATTCTGTTATGAGTGAAGAAGTTGCTGATATTGCTTTTTAAAAAAACCATTTAGTTAATATGAAAATTTCTAAACGCAATATTCTAACTACTAACTTCGTTGATGCTGGAAATACCTACAAAAAATTGGCTAAGACAATAAAATACGAAGATGGCGACCGAGCGTGGATAAAATTGGATAAATTAAAACAAACTTGGATAAATTCTGCGTGGGTGCTACACGATAAGTTGGCCAATGATAAAAAATGAAAGTCTCTAAAAACAACTTTCAAATTAATGGATCAAGATAATACGGATTCTAGAGGTAGATGTTGACATCTATAAATACCGTGGTATCATAGAGTTACAGTAATGGAAGTATATGATACTGAATGGAGGATAGAATGATTCCAACCATCATATTATGGAATGCCCTTATTCGATTAAAGGACGTTTCACTTCAATATAAGGATATGATAAAAATAATAAAAACCACAAAGAATGTAGAGATACTGGAATCTTTACGAAACAAAAAAGTCTGTAGTGTAGAAGAATGCCCAACAGAAACAGTTTTCGGACCAGGAAGGGCGTGGAAAGGATCAACAGAAAACGAATTCTTTTACATACTGTTTATAGATGGAATGTTAAGTCTATATATAAGCGAACGAGAAATGTTATTGGAAGAGAAAGGTATAGGCGTTGGAATGACGCCTGAATTACAAGAAGCCGTAGATGTATCTAAGATAGATAAAAATGATGGGCTTGCTTTGACCAAAAAATATACTTCGAGTGGTAAAATGGATGAAGATATGGCTAATATAACGTTGGATGACATTCTTGAAACATTAGACTGGAAATTAGCCGAAGGAGTAGAAATGCAATTTAGAATATGAATATTAAAACCACATTAGAATATTGGAATGAATCTCCTGAGTCTAACGTTATTCATGTAACTACTCATTCTCGTAAAAAGTTTTACAACGGTAAAGATATAATATGGTATGAATTTTCCGTAGATGGAACTGCTTTATATGAATTAGACCACGAAAGTATTATACCAAAAGGATTTCAACGAGTTCCTGAAACCAAATATTATGAATTTGGTGGAACACATGAAGAAGCATTAAATAAATTGAAAAAGGATGGATTTATACTTATAATTCATGGTAAATCATTATAACATATTTTTAGATGATTGCCGTTCTCCAACATTTTTAAAAGATATCAGAACGTGGGAAGTGGTCAGAAACTATCAGGAATTTATTAAATTGATAACCGAACGGGGTATTCCAGAATTTATTTCTTTTGATCATGACTTGTCTTATCAGGATATAGGAAAAACCGATTATAATATTTTTAAGGAAAAAACAGGATATCACTGTGCTTTATTTTTAATAAAATTTTGCGAAATTAATAATTTAAAACTACCACAATGGCAGGTTCATAGTTTAAATCTAGTTGGTAAGAAAAATATTGAACAACTACTTAAAAAGTACGAAAGTAATAAACATTATACTTAATATTTGGTGAAAATGGCAAAAAGACACAGTAATCACTAATTGATATAGTTATGGCTACGTTAAAGACATCACGTTGGGTTGAACCAGAACCAAAAGTTAATTCGTTGGATTTGAGAGAATATACTCATTTTGCAAATTCAGAGCTACTCAAAATATTAAAGTGTATCCCAAAATTGGGGGAGAGAGGTCCCTGGGTTGCTGGCGGCTCTGTATGGAGGACTATAAACAACGAACCACTAACTAACTGTGACGTAGATATATTTTTTACCAGTAAAAAACATTACGAGGAAGGTTGTATGGCAATGATTGGTTATCCTTATGTGAATAACATCCTCAATGAAAAGAAAAACAAATGGAGTACTACATATACCGTTCATGTAAACGAAGGAAAATTCAATAAAATTATTGATATTCAGTTTATTGGTACATTCTTTCATAAAACTTTACCAAAATTATTGGATAGTTTTGATTTTAGTGTATGTCAATTTGGATATGATGGAAGTAATATGATATCAGGTCTATATTCCGTACAAGATTTACAACAAAGAAAAATTAGATTGCTAACATTGACACACCCAAAAACATTTTTAAAACATCTTTCAAAATATCTTAACAATGGATTTACCATTCAAAGCGATGAGACTAGGAAAGCAGCGGCATTAATGTTAGATTTAAATGTATGGAGTAAAACTGCTTCTAAATCTAATACCGTTGATTATAACGAAAATGATGAACAAAATACAGTAGCAGTTGAAAATACTGACGCTCCCATTCAAGAACACAGACGTACTGCTTGGAATACTGATTGGACTACTATAACTACAGAAAATGTTCGACCAACGGATAGGCTTACGGAAGAATTACAGAGACGTTTTCAAAATTTACCAGTAGGAGTGGATACAACAGTTATACCTGATGTGCCTTTTATGGAACCACCAACTGCACGACCCACTCCAGTTGCCGATGGGCTTACAGAAGAAATACGGAGACGTTTTCAAAATTTAGCAATGAGAGAGAATGTAGATAGAACGGTAGCCGGCACAGAAGAGATTCGGCCTACTCCTGAACCAGCCCGAAATGAAACGGGTAATGGTGTATATTATGCTAATATGCAAGACAGAAATATAACAACCGATTACACTCAACAACAAATTAATAATATTATTAATAATAATAATCCTGAACCAAACGTTACTCGTGTTGATGCTAATTATTATACTGCCGTAAATATGACTATACCTACAAATGCTGTATATGAGGCAGAAACTTTACGACAAATATTACAACGAAATATCAATATATGAGTGTTGGTAAGGGAATGATTCCAAAAAAGGGATATAATTATAAAAATTGGAGTCGAAATTATAATATTATAAAAAATTGGAAATATAATAAACAGAAAGAAAAAATAAATGAAAGAATTAACAAAAGAACAAATGAAGTTAGCGGATCAAATGGTTGAAGACCTTCAAATAGAATTGAAATATGAGATTGCTTCTCAAACTAAGGATATAATGGGTGATAAACCAATAGAAAAACCCGTTTCTAAATCAAATCCATTAGTGGATGGTATTATTGAGTGGGGTAACACTCTTGATATTGATAATTTACCAGAGAACTCTGTTTTGTGTATTAAAATAAACGTTGATAATACAGAATATGCCCATAACTTTCAAATGGGAATTGTAAGACAGGTGTTAGAACCGCGATTCGATAAATTAAAAGAAAAACACGTTACTGTATTATTTCTTAGTAGTAAAGATGATATATCGGTTCTTACTGAGAAAGATATGGAAGTCAGTGGATGGATTAGGAGAGAACCAAGTAGAATTATTATACCTTAATAATGAAAAAAGTTAAAAGATTAGAACCACGGGTTTATCAAAACATTGAATATGTTTTATGGAAAGATATTGTAAAATTTCACTGTAAAAAATGGTCAAATAAATATAATAAGGCTGCTGGACCAGCAAATACTTGTATAGTGGTGCCAGCGAATGACCCCTCTCATTGGTTACCTACAGAACAAATAGGTATTTACTATCACGATTATAAGAGATTTGCCGATGTAGTTGATTACAATAATCCTACATATTGGGATTAGACGAAAATTAACCAAAATTTTTAAAAAATAAAAAAATTTGAATATGACTAGACCCGACATAACGGTTTAAGTCATTATATTTATATTTACAACCAAAGGAATATTAATATGATGAATCTTAATAAAAAAAGGTCGGTGACTATGGATGATTCTGATGAAAGAATGATCACTATTGAAGCTCCAAGGATTGAAACTATTCCTCAAGGAAATAAGATATATTTTTATAATGAAATTAACAAAGAAACAATTTTAAATCTTAATAAACAAATCGACGAGATTTCAAAATCAATGAAGATGGTTCAATTTTCACACAATCTTTCTACGCCGCCTGCTATTGAAATTCATATTTGTTCAGAGGGAGGAGATGTTTTTGCTGCTATGGCAAGTATTGATAAAATTATAAATAGCAAAGTACCTATTCATACTTATTGTGAAGGTGTGGTAGCCTCCTGCGCCACCCTCCTATCCGTAGTAGGGCACCGAAGATTTATTACAAAAAATTCTTGTATGTTAATTCACACCGTATCATCAGAATTGTGGGGAAATTATATTGCCTTCAAAGAAGAACTTCAGAACCTTGATCTTATTATGACTCTTATCAAAAACGTATATTTAAAAAAGAGTAAACTCAAAGAAAAAGAATTAAATGAAATATTAAAACACGATTTATTTTTTAATTCATCAAAATGCTTGAAAATGGGACTAGTAGATGATATTATTTAAGTAAATATATGGGAAATATTATAAATAAACTTATCTGCTTAAAACTCAATAAAGCTTGGGCTCCCGTGGGACATACAACTATAGGTCGTGCTATTACAGATTTATGTGCTGGAATTTCTGCTCGTGCTTTAGATTTTGATTATGAAAAGGATGAAAATGGTAATTATATTTTAGATGAATGTGGTATTCCAAAGGGAGATCCAATATCTATTATTCCTGTAGATTGGGATACGTGGATTACATTACCCATACGTCCTTGGGAACAAGAAGATGCTATTCACTATGCAAATGGTACAAAAGCAATTCGTCCTATAACTGTCACCATAGCACGTAATTTTAATAAAATGCCTTACAAAACATTTAGAGGTAAACCATCAAAACAAGCCATTTGGATTCGGGATAATGGCACCTGCCAATATTCTGGCAGAAAATTAAAAAAAGATAATAGTACTATAGATCACGTAATACCGAAATCTAAAGGAGGAAAAGATGATTGGAGCAATTTAGTTGTAACAGATAAAGAAATTAATTCTAAAAAAGGAAATAAATTAAATGAGGAAATAGGATTAAAATTAATTAAACAACCAAAGGCTCCTCCTCCTATTCCTTTATCATCTATGGTTCGGGAAATACGGCATTTTACTTGGAAAGATTTTTTAACAAATGTGGATAATTAATTTTTATTCAATTTTTTAATAATACAAATAAGGGAAGATGACAGGACCATAAGCAATATTCCAATAGACAATAAGTTCATTGAATTTTACAAAAAAGAAATAAGTCGAAGTAAAATATCGACTTATGGTCTTTTTAAGTTTATTAACCATAAATTTTTTAATCGTTAGTTTGTTTTTCATCAAAAGTGAATTTTTTATTTATAGACGATAATCTGTATGATGTAACTCCTTTATTTAATTTATCAAACATATCAGATACTCCTACTGAATTAGCTACATAATTTAACGTTGTTCCTTTAGAATAACCCATACTATTTCCTACTGCCCAAGTATCTTGATTCGCTCCTATATATATAAAATTCCACTTATAAATTTTAGTTTGGTGTTCTACCATATTCTTTATTTCTTTAGAAGTAAATTGATGAAATGTTTCGTGGTCTACAGTTTCTCCGTTAACTTTACTAAGACTAGAATTATGTTCACCGTCTGTAATAGTTATGAACAATATTCTTTCGGGTCTTTCACCCTCAGACATCGCAGCTAATTTTTTGCCAATATCTTTAATGGTTTTACCAAAAGAAGGATAAAGAGCAGTTCCACCTCTTGGTTGATAAGTGTTATCATCCAAGTCTTTAACATAATTTAAATCAATGCCTTCATATACAGTATCGTAATTTGTATCGAATTGATAAAAGAATACTTTACAATCACCTTTGATTTTCTTTTGTTCGGCAATGAAGGCATTAAAACCACCTACCATATCTTTTTTAATGGAAATCATTGAACCGCTTCTATCAACTAAAAAAATTATATAGCTTAATTGTTTTTTCATAAATTTTTATTCTTTTTATTATTTTAAATTAAAAACATTGATACATTTAGGATTATTACCATTTTCTAATTTAAAATCAAAATCACATAATAATTCTATATGTTTTTTAAATGATATTCTATTTGGTATCCATCCTAATATTTGTTGTGCTTTTTTACTATCAGCTTGTAATCTAATTACTTCATTAGGTCTAATTAAATTTTTATCAAATACAATATATTTTTTCCAATCTAAATTAAAATATTTAAATGCTAAATCTACATATTCTTCACCCCAATGAGTTTCTCCATTTCCAACTACAAAATTATCAGGAGTATTTAATTGAAGCATTTTCCACATCATTTCACATCCAAAATCGGACCAATGTTCGTCTCTAGCCCAGTTTAAATGAGCCAATTTTAATTTACTTTCTTTTCCCAATGATATTTTTGCAGCAGTATTAGTAATTTTTCTTACAGCAAAATCCAAATTTCTGTAAGAATTGGAATGATTGAAAAGAATTCCATAACAAGAAAATAATTTACAATCATCGGAATTTTTATAAAAATCTATCCAACGTGCTCCAACTTCTTTACCTATTGCATAAGGAGATCTAGGATTCCATTTAGATTCTTCGTTATATGTCCCACTTTCTAAACCGCCGAAAAGTTCACTTGTCATTGCTCCATAATATTTGGTTTTGGGACTATAACTTTTTAATGATTCGAGAAAATAATAATGGCTCTGACCATTTACATTTATTGATAAATCTTTTTGTGAAAAACTATTTCCTACATGAGACATCGCTGCTAAATGATATAATTCATCAATTCTACTATGTTTTTCTAAAGTAGATTTAATACATTCATTTACACTATTTTGACAAGAGACATCACAAACTTCACATTCTAATTTAGAAGATGGATTTTCTTTTAAATCTTCTATAAAATGATTTTTAATTAATTGTTCATCAAAATATGAATTTCGTCGGTATGTTAAAATAACTTTATATCCCTTACCCAACAAGAAATGTGTTAAAGTCTTAGCGTCCATTCCGTTCGCACCACTAACTAATGATATGTTACAACTCATATAATTTATATTTTAATATAATATTTTTCATTTTCATAACATCAATATATCATAACTGTTTATAATTGTAAACTTATTTTAAAGTGTATTTAACCATTGTCCTAAAGCATAATAATTATATGATTCTAATTTCATATAATTAAGAAATTGTAAATTAATGAGTCTTCCATACCACGCTAAATATAATCTATTTTGCATGCTTGAAATACTATTTGGATCTGCTTTATATAAAAACGATAACCATTCAATATCATTAGAACCAATAATAGGAATACCATTCCATACAAAATCAGCAGCCACTATATTAAATGTTTCACTAAAACTTACTTGCATTCCAAGATCCATTTGTTTTACTATATGAATAAAATTATGATGATCCATCCAAGGATGTTTAATCAATTCATGAGGAGTATTAACAAAAGCATATTCTAAATTCTTTAATATAGATTCACCTTTTTGTTCTACTCTATCTCCATTAATATGAAATTTAATTTTCTTTTTTAAACTATTACCCCAAGAAATAGCTGCTAATGCTTGATTAAGTTGATTTTTCATTGGGCGAACTGCTCCAAAACAGCCGATTTCTATAATATTTTTCATAGTTTTCCTTCCATATTAATGAGGACAATAAATATTCGGATGATATTTTACTTTAATATTATAAGCAGATCTAAGTGTTTCTACTACAGAATAACTGTTGGATGAAACGTGAAAAGTAGGATGTTCTTTTGAAAGTTCATCATATTCTCGCAGCCACTGTATAGCAATTCCTTCATGAGCAATAAATGGAACTTTACTATGAATTCTCACATACCATTTTATTATTGGATGTAAGGGGATCAACTCTTTGAATTTTGATGGAACTACCCAAAGTGCTTCGATAAACACATGTGTCGGTTTATAATCATGTACTTCTTTATCTATACAATTGTTGTCCACTACGGAAACTACCTTTGATTCTATCCTCTGTTTCTCTAGAGCATTACAAATAAATTTACAAGAATTATAAAGACCAAAAGATGGCCCATATGCTGCGTTTCTATTTTTACAAATGAATAATATTTTTTTTTGATTCATAATTTATTTTTTTCCATAAACCAATTTTAACCATTCTGAATCAGTCCAGTGAACTTTCTGGATCTTCTCCTTCCATATTTCCATCTCTGTATTTTGAAAATTTTTCGTGAAAATCCTCAAAATCCTTTTCTGTTAACGAAAGCATTTGCACTACGGTATTTATTATATAACACGAATAAAATTTATCAATGTTTTTTTCGCTTAATTTTTTAGAAATTATTGAAGCAAAATGTGTTAGTTCCATCATCTTTTTTCTTTCTTTTTCCGGAATATTATGTCCGGGAAGTATAATGCCAGGAACTTTTTGCGATAATAATGCTTTTTGGGTTTCTTCTAATACAGATTTATATAAAAGTTCTTGAAATTTTTCTGCTGAAGCTTTATTTAATTTTATCTTCCGCTGAAATTTTTTAACGTCTTTTATAGATACTCTTTTAGCAATAGCGAACGTAGTTAAAATTCCCTCTTTAGACAAAATATGATTTGTAGTTTCAAGCATTACTAATACATATCAACGAGTTAGAAACGAATATCTATTTTTCTAGAATAACCTTGAATTCTATCAGGATCAAGAAAATTGAATTCTACTTTACCTCGTCTGATAAATCCTCTACCCATTAAAAAATAATGATTATAACAAAGTATTTGAAGATTTTCTAATTTATAATTTTTCTCGTCTCCGTCTTTGAAATTTACCAAAAGAGGAATTTTATCATCAGTAAAACGCTTTTCTTTAAAATCACAAATTTCACATTTTGCTTCTTTGACACAACTTCGTATTAATAAATTTTTTAAACGGTAAATAGGATAATTAGGAAACTTTCCTTCTAGAATTTGATTAAGTGGATATTTACCTTTATTGGAATCCCAATATTTTTTCTTGGCACCCCTCACCCACGGATTTGTCTTCCATAGATTATAAACCTTGCACCATTTTTTGTAGGTTTTATAAGAAATACCTAAATATTTAGCAGCATTAATCGCTGTTTCAGTATGAGATTGTGCTTCTAAAATTTCTGATTCAAAAAGAGGCCGCCAACCATTTCCAGTGTTAAGTCGATGGACCTTTTTTATAAGGCCAACATTTTTTAGTTCTTCTTCAGGTATTTGAAGGTCTTTAATAATTTTGTCTGTGCGAATATCATTAATTTCCTTCTTTAACCTTTCAACTTCCCTAATAAGAACATCTATAACTCTTTTGTAGTTATTATTTGGGGATTCATCGTTCGGGTTTATATGATTCTGAATCATTGTCATCACCTTTTAGACTTTCTTTTCTCAAATCTATATTATGAGATTTGATGAAATTTAGTCGCATCATTTCAGCCTTAAAATATAAACCAGCATTAACTAACACAAAATAAGTATTATAAATATAATGTTTATATGCTTTTTTGGCATCTGATTTTAAGAAACATTCCATAACAACCGTTACTAAAAATTTTTCACCATCTTTTCTTTTTTCCAACGCCCTTGTAGCAGCTTCTACGTATACATCATCGAAAATATCTGGATCAATATTAAATTCTTCAGTCCAATTGAAGCACTTAACGACCACATTTTTTAGTTTTGATCTCATAGGTGTCTTCATATTTTTTCAATTCTTTCGTTTTTTTTATTTAACTGTCCATAAATATTATAATAATAAATCTTATCATATTTTATAAAACATCAAAGAAAAGTATTATTTATTAACATATGATAATGCCCCATCATTGAGCAAGTCAAGATTATCTAATTTATCTTTAACTATTTCACAAACTCTTTCTTCTACTGTATCACTGATAAAAATTATACGTTGGATGGATTTTGTTTTCGAACTCTCACGCCAAATGCGTCCAGTTACTTGCCGCATTACTACTGCAGAATAAGATGGTGATATAAGAGATAGTCTTGGAAATTTTCCGGTTATATCTCCTAATGTTAACCCTGATCCACCGCTCTGAACATTTACTAAAATTACTCTTTCTTTATCAGATTGAAAATTATCTACGTTTTGTTGACGTTCTTTATCACTTGTTTTTCCATCAAAAATACATTTTGTATTTAATCTCTTGGATAAAGCATTTAATGTTTCCGTAAAATTAACAAATACCACCACGGACATTCCCTGTTCTATTCCTTCTTCTACCATTTCTACCATTAATGGAGTTTTAACTAATTCCGTTTTTTGACGTTCTCGAATTATAGCAGTTAATTCACTTGCAGTATCTCTTTTTACTAACATAGATAACCGCTTCAGTTCTTCACACATTTCCTTATGATACTCATTAATCTTCTTAACATCCTCATCATCCATATTATAACAATCAGCAATAATTTCACATTCTGGGAAATTGGGAATAGTATCTCTAGTAAGACGAACACCCCGATTTATAAAAATATCTTTGTGAAGTTTTTTTAATACTTTTGACCTTATCTCTATATCTTCTGTAAATCCAATTCCAAATCTGCCGCGTGAGCAACCATGTTCAAAACACCATTGGTAATATGCCGGCCCCCCTTTAAAGAGTCCTAATACAGTTCCTATAGTTCTAAGTTCTAAAGGATTTGTTCCAATAGTTGCAGAACAAAAAAGCATTTTATATCCCTGCTTAAATGCTTCCATACAACATTTACTATTTTTAGTTTTAAAATTCTTTAGTTTTTGAGATTCATCCCATAAAATTATAGTATTTCTTGGAATTTTCCATGTAAATTTTTCTCTATGAGTTTTTCTGTTGGTAATATAAGAAGCAATTTTCGAATCAGATTTTCCTCTAATTAAAAGTTCATAATTTATAATTCCTAATAATTTATCTTTCAATTTAAAATGATTACATATTACATTTTCCCATTGATGTTTTATAGATTTAGGACAAACAACTACAAATGGACAGTCTAATTCTCTAACAACTCCTATAGCAGAATATGTTTTTCCCGTATTGTGTGTTATAGTGAAATCATCTAATAAAAATCTTCCATCTCCATCTAATGAAAAACCAAAAAATTCATCTTCATCTAAAAGTTCTACTTTGAAACTTCTTCTAAGGACATCTTTTTTCCATCTTCGAGAATGAGCTTTTTTTCTAATAATTCTACACGGTATTCTGTTTATATTACCACAAATATTAACTCTATAATAAACCCCCCATTTACCATTATTACAGCATTTTTTATTAATTTGTTTAAACGTACAAAAAAATCCTAAAGATCTCGCTATAAACATCATATCTTCAGCTAATTTTTTTGATTTTGAACAATATGAATACATATTAGTATTACCATAATATCCATCCGTATCTATAAGTCCAGCTAATATTTCTAGTCTTTGATCTATATTACATATTTTATATATGTTAGGTATAAATCTATTTTCACATGATATTGGTTTTAATTTTACTTCTTTTAACCACGCAAACAAATTTGGAGCATTTGTTATTCTTTTTGTTATTTCTTGGTTTGTTTTTCCTAAAATCCATTTATATTTTTCACATTCTTTTTTAATTTCATACCAAGTTTCAGAATCAGCTGATGTAAAAGTAACAACTGCTGACGATGATAATCCACCATCTCCTAATAAAGCACCTATAAAATAAGGAGAAAATGGTTGTTCTATAGTTTTCCAACATTCTATACAATCACTTGACATCAAATTCAATAAATTTTTTGTAGTTTTGGATAAATTTAAATAGTCTTTCACTCGAATATTAATAACAGTTCCTCTTTGAAAGGGACCTGTTTTTTTATGAGTTTTTGTTGGATTTCTAACAAATAAAGTTAAAATATGATTTATATTTACTACAAAAGATTCTCCTTTTGTTGGTTTGATTTTAACCATTTGTTCTTTTCCCCGATGAAGCGTTATTACTTTTTGGGGACCTTTCCATCCCATAATAAAATCATCAACAACCACATCTTCTACTTTTTTTGTCTTTCCATCTGCCATTAAAATAAATTGTCCTCTAGCATGACACCCCAAATCTGATCCATCTACCGCAGCTCCTAATTTATTTATTATGGGAATCAGAGATGATACAGATTCTATCTGCCAAGAACGAAGACCACTTGTATCTTTCACTTTATATGGTGGTAACCAGAACACTTCTTCTGTTTCTGAAACTTTTGGTGTTGGATTACCTTTGAAGGATTTAAAATTTTCCGGCGAAAATTTGGTTTCCAATAAAATCCAAGTATCTTCTTGCTTAGTTACAGAAAATCCTTCGGACCACAGTTTAAATTTATTTTTACTCCAAAAATTAAAAAAAGCAGACCGATATTCCATAGGAATTATCCAGTGTCTTCTCCACTTATCCATTCCGTCCTTATCATCTACTATTTTGTAGGAGCCGGACCATTTTATTTCAAAATTTACCATCTCGTAACATTATAATATTAATTAGTCTCCGTAACCTTCATCTGTAAATCTTGATGCTTCGTGTATATCAGTTCTTTCCAATTTACCATCTTTTCTTTCTAATCCTATGTCAAACTGTTCTGAAAGTGCTCTTGTTAAGACAATCCCATCATCATCATAACCGTGACCAAGTTCGGCTAAATATTGAATGTATTGTGCTTTAGTCTTGTTAAATGCTCTGGGAATTAACTGTCCAAAGTATGAAACGACTTCGTTTAAATTATTAAAATAAACTACCTTTTTTATAGTTGAATCTTTTATATAGTATCGCATAACTTATATGTAGTGATTACTGACACATTATCGTCTACAATCGATCAAAACTCAAGATATTATATTATTTCTTCCAAAGAAGATCTTTTTTAGCCGTATCAATTCGTATTGAATCTTGTGAATCAAGTGATTTTGCCAGTTCAATTGATAAGTCATCTATAGTAACCTGTTGGGAATCTCCGGATTTTTTAAGTGTATCCACTTTAGACTTGACTATTTCAATCGCATCGACTATCTTATGTAGAGTAGTTTTATATCCCTGATAGTCTTCTTGAGGAATAAAACCAGCTATGGAGGTTGATTTTGGAAGTATTTTACTAAAAGCGTTAATCATCCAGCTGCCCACGTGTTCAAATATAGCGAAAACAGATGCTGCTATAGGGCTGGTTTGTGCTAAGATTCTCATAGCTATAAAAAGAACCAGACCAATTCCTAATGCCAAGGCTAAACGTGAAATTAATTTAGTTATTCCGTATTTTATTGCTCCGAAGCCCCAAAAACTATCCATTTCTGATAATGTTGTTTTATACTGATCGGTAATCCTAGCACTGGTTTCTGCTAAGTTTCTATATCTATTGACAGCATTCTCCTTCTCATCAAGCAAGCCCTGTACGTGGGTTTGTAATTTAATTATCTCTTTGTCTTTTTCTGCTAACATCTTTTTTCCCACAATCTGATTAGTTAAAAGAGAATCAATTATGTTATAAACTTCTTGGAGTTCTTCTAGAGTAGGTTTCTCCGCCAATGCTTGTACTCTTTTATTGATTTCAATACCAGTTTCTATAGCAGGATCACTATTAATAGATTTATTTAATGAATATTCTACGCCTGATGACCAAGCACCTATACTAGTTAATCTATCTTCATCAACTCTTTTGATCTCAGCATCTTTTGTATCTATTTTCTGGCCAGCAGCAGTTTCTTTTTTAGATGTTTTACCATATACGCCTTCATTTTTTCCGAGAAGACCAGCACAACCTATAAAAGATGTGACTATAATTGCAGATATAAATCCTAGTATAAACTTATTTTTCATAATTTGTCTTTCTTTACAAATATAAATAGTATAGTGAGAATTAATTAACCTTTTAATATAACTCGTTTATCTTCTAGACGACTGTAGGGAAAACTAGGATTATATCGATTGGGGGTGGGAGTACCCCCACTCCGCTCATACCCATAGGGGACCCTTTCAGAAAGAGGAACATCTTCAAAACCACCAATCTTTCGTTTTAAAAAAGCTAGTGAAACAGCAGGAGAAAGTTTACTTTTAAATCCTATAATACCATATTGTTTACAAAAATCTTCTAATGCTTTAACTTGGTCTTCCGGCCATTTAACTTCAGGAGTAGTGTCAGGAGCAATCTCTCCTTTTTCTACTTGATTTTTTTTGATCATCATAGCGTGAGGATCGAAATTACCACCAGCTTGTTGAATTTTAGGAACAAGTTTTTGAGCCATCAATTGTCCAAAATCAGGGAGTTTACTATCTCCCATTTCCGGATATGGTTCAAAACCAGGAAGATTGGGTTGTATACTTTGATCAAAATCATTCATGGTTTTCTTATTTTATTTTTCTTAATTTTGTTTTTTTGAATTTTATTTTTCGAAGTCTTATTCTTCAAAATTTTAGGTTTAGTAGTTTTTTCCTGAAGCCTATCTGAAATTTTAGTAAAATATTTTTGAATTATATTTTCATATTCGGGCTTAATAAAATATGGTTTTCTTGTGAATCTATGTTCTCCCCACCATATTTGATTATCAGGGAAAATTGCAACTAATTCCGTCTCTGTGATTGATCTATAAATTCTTAAATCACTGCTAGTAGTTATTATATCAACTTCTTTTTTTGGAACAGAAGCAACCACAATAAAACGATTTCCTTTTTTATCCCACTGTCCATGTGATTGTTTTAACTTCTCCTCGTAATCTGTTTTACTACTAGCCATAGAAGGATCTTCAGCAGCAAATACGGCAGAAAAAGATGCTTTACTTATTACTCCAGGAACGTTTGGTGTTATTCCCCTTTGCCAAATTCCTACTGGATTTCTTGTTCCGTGAAATATAAATATATTTCCGGGTTTTAATGGATCGTGCCAAAATCTTTGAAATTCTCCTTTTTCGTCTTTATGACTTTCCATCATAGACTGTTGTGAAGTTTGTGAAGATTGTTGTAATTGTTGTGGAGTAAACGTTTTTCCTTTAAGTATAACTTTCCCTGTAGGTTTTTCTACATAGGTATTATCTTCAGCAATGATACCCTCCATAAAACTTTTTAACATTTCTGGGGTTATATCTCTGGCACGAAGTTCACCGAGAGGAATTATATGAATTTCAACTGCTTCATTCGGCCATAATTCTTTAATGGCTTGCATTCTGTGTCTACCTTCATGACCACTTAATGTCCACACTTGCTTTGAAGCGTCCCACGTAGAATTAAAAAAAGGAGACCCAATTGGTTTACCTTTCTTAATAGCATTTTTCATTAAAAGATAATAATTATCATTAGGATCAATAAAAATTTTTCTAGCTATACGAAGAAACATATCTGGATACATCCAACATTTAAATCCACGATAATCTACTATTTCATTATACGGAACCTGGCCCACTCCATTTTTTTGATCGTAATGTATATTCATTATACACCTTTTTTTCCAGATTTTCTATCTTTAGCCTTTTTTTCGTCCTCCCACAATCTCAGGAGTAAATTTCCTAGCATATAGGCTCTTCCTTCTACTTTCATACCAATTTTTGTTTTAGCATATTGCAAATCACTTGAATCTAAAGAATTTATATCATTCTTATTATTTTGATGATCAGCTACGTGTACGCACTCATGGCTGAACGTGCGAAGACAATCTTTTATATGACGTTCTGTAATAAATATTTTAATAGTATTAGTGGAATGATCATAAAAACCAGTCTTTCCTAACGTTTTTTTAGCATTTTTTTCATCACTAACCAAATAAAATTTTGGATCTTTCTTTATATCCAATTCTTTTTTAAGATAAAAATATAATTCTCCTAATAATAATTTAAATTCATTTTTTTGATCATCTCTCATAAATTTTCTAGACTCTATATGTATATAAATATTGTTTAGTCGATGGTTTCATCCATACTACCTAACATTTGTTTTAGTTTAATTAAAGGAATATTCAGTCTATCAGCATAACTTTGTAATTTATTTACTGGTAATTTTAATATTGATCTTTTAACTTGTGGATTCAAATGTTGTAATTTTGATAATTCTATAGTTGGATTTTTAACATCAATTTTTTTCTTTCCCATTATTTGATCGAAAGTAAATTGTTTTTTCCATTTATCCTTAAATGTATAATAGGCTATATTTGGATTTACATTGAGAACATCTAATACCCATTTTACAAGATCCCAATTTTGTTTTAAATTTGAAACATTTTGCCATATACCTACATTACATATTTCATTTTCAAATCTCCAAATCCTTCCTGACACAATACCACGACAATCTAAATTTTCCGAGTATACATTTTTTGTATATTTTTGATAACAACTATTTACAATTTGATTAAATCTATAATGAGTTAACTGATAATGTCTAGAATCACCTACTGAACAAAATTTTTGAAATACAGAACGATTCAAAAGACTCTGCATTTCAGGAATATTACTGAAATATATCATTTTAGACGGAGTTTCTTGCATTACACATATCATATTATTTGGATAAATTATAAAAATAGCAAATGCTTCTGACCATCCAATTTCATATTTATCAGGAGAAAGAGCAGTTTGTACTTCATCTAAACTACCCATAATCTGTTTTAATTTAACTAAAGGCATATCTAGACGATCAGCATAAGTCTGTAATTTATCTGGTCCTATATTTAACATTGCTTTTTTAATTTCTGGATTTAAATGTATTAACCGTTTAAGTTTTGATTCTGATTCATCTTCAGAACCACTTACACTAACAGTATTTTTTAATTCATCATAACTTATAGCAACTTCGGCATCACTTTTTCCATTAAAAACATACAATGCTTTTTCGGGAACATATCCCATATCTCTTATAATTTCCTCTACATCTCTTAATTTTATTTTTACATTTTGTTGACTTTCCCAAAAAGTTACATATATTTTACCTTGAATACCCCATATTCTACCACTTACTTTAGATTTCTTCTCTCCCTTATTGTAATTAATATTTGGTATATTCACATTTTTAGTTTTAAGATTATCTAAAATTGTCCACATATGTGTATGACTATTGACCAATCCTTTATCATCCAACTCTATTAATTTACTCTGTAATTTTTTATTATTAGAATGTAATTTTGATAATTTATTCTTAGTACGTGAATAAATCCAAAACGTATCATATATTTCAAATACAGCAAGAGCATATTGATTTTCATAATCATATTCTCTATTATTCAATTCTAATGTATCAGATTCTTCTAATTTACCACGTTCTCTATCGTATCTATCGTGTTCTCTATCCATTACTTTTTTGATAAATTCTTTAAAAGTTTTTACCCCCTCTTTTTTTATAGCAGCAACTACCTCTCTAAAAATAGGAAGATGTTGTTTTCTAAAATTATGTACATCTGCCATTAATGATGGGTAAACATCATACCAATGAAACAATAACATTTCTAATACACTTTTATCAGGATAATTTTTAATGTTAGAATAATCACCTTTAGCAATTCTTAATAATGCTTCGAGTTTATTTGGTTTACTTTTACCATACTGTTTTTCAAAATTCGATTTCCATTGTATATGTTCTAAATCTCCAGCAGAAAAAACAGCAGGTTGTAATATTTGACTTACATCCGTTATAGCTCTTTCAGTTCGTTGCATTCTAAAAGCATCTTTTTCATTGGGAGGATAAAAATAAACTTTTATATTTCTAGAAGGAGCTAACTCACTAATTTTATGAATATCATCAATAACAAAAGCGTGGTTTAAATCTTTAGGAATGTATACGTGAACATCCTTTACAAAATTAGCCATAGGTTTAAGTTCATCTTTATCAGATACAATTCTTTCTTCTTGTTCTGAATGAGATGAATCACCGCCCCAATAATTAACAGGAAACATTTTGAATCCAGCAGTTTTTAAAGCATCTCCATCCAAGTGAACTACAACATTATACATTCCAATATATTCTTTACTTGGTTCTCTACCACGTGCATAATTTCCGTATTTGGCTCTCATGGTAGCTAGAAAGAAAGAATAACCTTTATTGTAAGATTGATCTGATTCTGTTCCGCCAGCAAATGTAAGTTTGACGGCATCATCTTCGAGCATTCCTAGAAGATTATGAGTATTAGTCGCATGAAAAAGATCTGTGAGATGAGTTTCATTTAATAACTCAGTTTCCCACAGACCTTTGAATAAGTTTTTTGCTTGGATAGGCCAATCGGCCTCCTCCATAGGTTTTAGCATTTGTGGCGGTTTTTGCTCGTACGGAATATCGTCGTCAAAGATGTCACTAAAACTAAGTCCTTCGTGCATAACATAGAATTATAGTGGCGTTCCAGCTTTATACATTGGTGTACCCGTTGTTCCAGGTCTTACAACAGGTTTATCAGGAACATTTTTATTTTTCAACCACTGTTTACGAGATTTCTCTCTTTTATTTAACATTCTCGAAGATACAAATTTGTTAATTTCATCAATATCTCCTTTATGACGATTCTTTACAATTTGAGGATTATCCTTTGCAGTTCTAAAACTTTTGTGTTGTAAACCTGCTCCGCCGGCTTCATCTACAGGAAAACCACCACTCTGAAGTTGATCGTCCTCTACAGGAGTTCCACAACTAGAACATGCTGCTTTTTGCGAACCACCAACTGCTAATTTCAATGGT
>Ga0315284_10001484_pt1 | contig 33431 bp, 23 predicted proteins | sample YL17G09_16_MG_FD_203696 | JGI IMG/M metagenome (GOLD analysis project Ga0315284, IMG submission 203696) | Sediment microbial communities from Yellowstone Lake, YNP, Wyoming, USA - YL17G09_16 | ecosystem: Environmental > Aquatic > Freshwater > Lake > Sediment | place: USA: Wyoming | collected... | reverse complement strand
CGGGGGTAAGGGGGTGGTTTGCGCGGACCCTCGCGAATCAGCCTTCGGCGAAGCCATTTTTATCCTTGCACCATCGACCAGGACCGATGACAATCAACCGCTGTGTCGCGTGAATAATCCGAGGTTATAAGGGGTAGTAACAGGCCATGTCTGCCCGCTTCGTGTCGGCGTCGGTCGCTCAAGCCCGCTATCTGTGCTCAGCGGCCGCCGGACACGCCGGATCACCCTCCGACGGATACCGCAGCTTCCAGTCTCGCCGAAGGGAGTCCATCGTTCTCATGACGGCGATCGTGTCATCCAGCGGGATCAGATCGCTCTCGAGCACACCTTCACGCAGGCATCGTATCACCTCGGCGGCTTCGTAGTTGTAGCCGTTCCCCTCGATCGCCGCCACCGTGTCACGAACCGAGAGGCAACCGCTGAGCCGAAGCAACACGCTGCGTACGAGGCGGTTCTGTTTGAGCGCGGACCGGATGCGACTCTTCAGGCCGGCCGCTCCGGCCGGAGCCGGCCCTGGCCGCTGACGCTTACGCACCGTAAGCCTTTCAGGCCTGCAGAAAGGCTCGTGCAGAACGATCTCGCCCTCCGTCCCCGCAAGGCGTGCCTCGTTCGATGTCCAGCCGCAGAGCGAGGCCGATATCGCCGCCAGTTCCCCCCCGGAGTATCGCAGCGTCAACGCGCACTGCTCATCAACACCCGTTTCCCCGATGCAGGCCTGCCCCGCCACCTGCGCCGGGCTGCCCAGGAGGAACTGCGCCAGAGAGATGCCGTACACCCCTCGGTCCAGCAATGCGCCCCCGCCCAGCGCGGCGTTGTACAGCCGGCTCTGCGGGTCGAACGGCTCCGGCGATCCGAAGTCGGCCATCAGCATCCGCAGGCCACCGATCGCGCCGCTGCGCACCAGCTCCCGTGCCTTGCGGACCAGCGGTATGCACCGCATCCACATCGCTTCCATGCAGAATAGCCGCTTCGCACGAGCCAACGACGCGATCTGGACGGCTTCTTCGGCATTCAGCGTCATGGGCTTCTCGCACAACACCGGCTTGCCCGCGCCAAGGCACAACAGGCAATCGTCCTTGTGCCGGACATGCGGAGTTGCGATATACACCACGTCGACGTCCCCCTCCGCCGCCAACTCCTCGCTCCGCTCATACACCCGCTGCACGCCAAACTCGCCGGCAAAGGCCCTGGCCGCGCTGCCGATGCGGTCCGTGACCGCCACCAGACTGGCATCCGGCACACTCCGCAGGCCCTGGGCAAACTGCCTTGCCACCCTGCCAGTCCCGATGATCCCCCAGCGAATCGAGTCGGACATGTCACCCTCAATGTCCCCCAATGGCCTGCTCCGTTGCCCAACGCATCGGCTGCACCGGCTCAAACCTCGTCGCCATCTGGTACGGCCCGCCCCCTCCCACCGCGTTCTGTATCGCCAGAACCATCTCATTCACATGAAGGCAGTAGTCCGCCGACAACCGACAAGGTCGCCGGCTGCCGATGGCCTGAGCCATCTCCGCTATCCCCCGACAGAAATCCATCTTGGGCATCCCGCAGCGCCCGGCGCGCGGCTGTCGCGCGTCGACAAGCGGGTATCTCGACTTCCACGGACTCATCATGACTCGCCGCCGGATGCTCAGCATCCGCCGAGTGTACACCGGCGCGCGGTAGTCCCAGCAGTCCTTGATCGACAGCACGCCCTCGTCGCCGATGATCCGCAACGAATGGTCGTGCGGCGCAATGATGCTGCATGTCAGCCGCGCCACAACACCGCTGGCGAATTCGATGCACGCCACCGAGAAATCCGGCGAAACCCGCTCCAGCGGCTCGTCGGTCTGCTTGTCAGGGATGAGGCACGACGCGAACGCCGTAACCGACTTCGCAGGCCCGAAAAACGCGGGCAGCCACGCCAGGTAATACCCGGCGTGCTCCAGCGTGCAGCCGACCTCGAACTCGTCCTTGGCCGGCCAGGGCGCGCCCGAATCGCTGATCCATTTCCGATACGGCATGCGGTGCACCATACCGTCGTCCATCTCCGCATACACCAGACGCACCTGCCCCACCACGTTGGCTCGCAGCGCCTTCCAGAGCGTCTGTGCCGTCTCACCCAGAAGGCTGCACGGCGCCGAGGACAGATACAGCCCCCTTCGGGCAGCCAGGTCCACCAGTTCCTTCGCCTGCCCAATCTCCATGGCCAACGGCTTCTCCGAGTACACATGCTTGCCCGCCTCCAGGCAGGCCTTGGAAACCGAGTAATGACTGCTCGGGTTCGTCAGGTTCGCCACAAGATCCACGCTCCTGTCCTTCAGAACCTCCTCCAACGAGCCATAACGCCTAGTCGAATGGAACTCGGAGAACTTCGATGCCCGCGCCTGATCGCGGTCCATGACGCCGGCCAGCGTCAGCTCCGGATGGAGAGGCAGCGTCTTCAAATAGAAGTCGGCAACGTAGCCGCATCCCACAATGGCCAATCGCATCGTGCTTTCCTTTGACTGAGCCGCTACCCGCTGGACCACTTCGCTACGCGGCGATCCTCACGGCGCCGCTTCGATCGATGATCCGCTCGACGTCTTGTACTCGATCAGCGCGCCTGCCCTGCCGCGGATCCTGTCAAAGCAGAATCGCATCTGCCCGAGCATCTCCGGGAATTTGGCAAGCACACAGTACCAGGCATACAGCCGGGCATCGCATGGTGCAAATCCCCGGGATCGCATCCCCCTGCGGACACGGAGAAACAGCGCCAGGTATCCGCCCAGCAGCAGCAGGCTCCCACCCCGAGTCAGCCAGAGCAGGGCGAGAACCAGGACAGGCACCGCCAGACCCCACAGCCACACGCTCCGCGTTTCCCGCACCCAGTGCCGATCAGCCCCGCGCCCGTGCATGTGCGCGCCCAGGGCATACGCATAGCCCGCGCGCGTGGCACGCTTCCACCACTGCGTAAAACGCGACATGGCCGCGTCATGGATCGTCATGTCGGCGTCCACCCTCACGATGCGCCAACGGGCCCTGCGTAAACGCTGACATAGCTCGGGCTCCTCCCCCGCAATGACGGCAGGATCGAATCCGCCAACCTCCGCGAAAGCGCTTGCCCGCATGATGGCATCGCCGCCGCAGGCCTTCGCTTCGCCAACCGGGGTGTCCCATTCCATGTCACAGAGCCGGTTGTAGACGGACGCCTCGCGGAATCGCTCGCGCCGGCGCCCGCAGACGACCGCCAGGGTCTCGTCGCCTCGGAGCTGCTCAGCGGCTCGATCCAGCCAGCCCTCCACCACCTCGCAATCGCCGTCAACGAACTGAACATACTCCAGAGCAGGCAAGAGCTTCCGCAGTCGCCCAAAGCCCTCGTTCCGAGCGCGAGCCGCACTGAACGGCACAGAGCAATCCAGCTCTACGACCTCCACCCCCATCGAACGTGCCGCATCCACGCTGCCGTCCGTCGAGCCGGAATCCACGTAGACGACCGCTACGCCGTCTCGAAGCACCGACTGCAGGCAGCGGATCAGACGCTGCCCCTCGTTGCGACCGATCGCAACAACGCCAACGGTGCTCATGGACGCTCCTGGGGAGAACGGGCCTGCAAAATCTTGGCCGGCACCCCGACGGCAGTCGCCCCTGCCGGAACATCCTGCAACACGACCGCATTGGCCCCAATGTTGGCGCCGTCGCCGATCGTGACGCAGCCCAGAATCTGGGCGCCCGATCCAACATTCACCCCACGGCCAAGAACCGGCGCCTCCTCCAGTCGGTCCACCGACCGCAGGCCCAGCGTCACGCCCTGCCGGATGATGCAGTCGTCACCGATGACGGAGTTGCCATGGATCACGATACACCCCTGATGCTCGATGATAACGCGACGCCCGAGTCTGACCTTGTAGGGCAGCTCGATCCCGTAGACGTTCCGCGCACGCCTGTAGAGGATGCGGTACAGCACGCTGAACGGAGCACGAAAGAGCTTCGGCCGGATTCGCATCCGCCAGTTGCCGAAACGGTGGATCGCCACCGCGCGGAAACCGGGCTTCGTCCAGTCGCGCCCGTGGGCGATCCAGTCCTCGCGGATCTGGGCGAACAGTCCAAGCTGAGTGTCCGTGCCTTGAGTCATAACACAAGTCCTGCCAGATGCCCCGGCCGCCGGAGAGCTGCAAGCACCGCCGGCCCCGCACCCGCATCAGATGCTCTCCAGCCATTCCTCAAACGCGTCCAGACCCGTCTCGACGCGACGTCTCGCTTCCGTCAGCGCGCACTCCACTTCCCGCTCCCCGATCACCTCCGGCGAGGCCAGGAATGAACTCATGGTCTCCGTGTTCAAGGCGTCTCTGGGACGCACAACAAGACTCGTCAGCCCGATGTCCCGGAGCATCTCCGCCATCTTGTGCGTATGCTCCTCGATCTGAAACTGAAGGATCGCCCGGTTCCCGTGCAGCAGGGCCAGGATCGTCGTGTGCAGCCTGGCGCTGATGATCGCCTGCCGACGACAACTGAACGGGATGTACATGTCATCGCCGTGGTACACCGACTTTGAACCGCAGACTCCAGCCAGCGCCGTCCATTGCCGCATCTCCTGGCCGATCCGCCCCTCCACCTGCACAAAGTCGACATCCCCACCCAGCCCCCGGAGGTGTTCCAGCGCGCGCCGCAGCTCGGCAAGGTACTGCGGACCCGGGTCCTGATTGGGCACTCGAAGAGCCACCGCAATGCCCGCCCTCTCGGGAATCTCACGCGGCTGGTGCGAAAACACGATATCGCACGACTCCACCACACGCTTGGCGCCGGCGGCTTTGGCTCGCTTCGCCGACTCGTCCGTGCGGGCGATGATCAGATCGGTCTGCGCGATCGATTCCCGCACCTCGTCGTTGGCCAGTGCGCCATCCTCGATCGACTGGAACAGTATCGCGCGCCTCCGAACCCTCGGATAAGCGCGAAACACGCCCGACTTGAGGTAATGAGGGTGGATGTGGCCGCCGCAACCCTCGCATACCGCGTCAAAGCGATCGAGCATCCCCAGCGGGCGGTAGAATCGGCCTACGTGCGACCGCATCCATCTCATCGCGGTGCGAGGCCAGCTGTAGTGCTCGGTCAGGTGAAGCTGCGGGAATCGCTTCATCAGCTTCCCGCAGTACGGGTAATCCACCATGGGGTCCAGCGCAAAGTCGTAGTGATCGAGGATCCCCCGCCGCTCAAGGGCCTCGAAGAAAGCGAAATGCAGTGGGTAATCGTTGCAGCCGTGCGCTGTCTGATAGGCGATCAGGGGCATATTCGCTTTCCTCCTGCTGCCAGCCTCTGCCTGAGAACTCCGCCGCTTGCAGGTTTCCCGTGCAACGCCGCGCCCCAGGATCGCGCCGCTCGAAGCAGACCCGGCCGGCAAACGACGCCCCCGACCGGCCGGCCAGCCGCGTAAGCCGCGACTAGCCGCGCAGCCGCCGCTCGTGTGCCTCAAATGTCCACTCGGCCCGCCGCCTGTACCACGTTTCGGCAGAGTGCTCCGGCGCCGCCGCGGCTGCGGATCTCATCAGAGACCCCAGCCTCGCCCGATCGCGGTGCAGTCCGACCAGGCTCGCCGACAGGCCCTTCCAGTCGCCTCGCGCCACGATCACACCATGGTTGCATCTCTCCGCCAGTTGGCGCGCAAAAGGAATGCCGTATGCCGCCAGCGCACAGCCACCCGCCAACCCGTCGAACAACGCCCGTGGCGTGTCCTCCCCCCCCGGGGTGAACATGAACACGTGGTAACTTGAGATCTCCCGCAGCAGTTCGGGCCCGTAACGGCGCACCCCAAGGAAACGGACGAACGCCGAGGCATTCAGTTGCTCCACCAGCCTGCGCAGAGCGCTTTCCTCCGGGCCCGCTCCGATGATGTCCAGGGTAATCGCTGCCCCGGCGGCTGCCGAATCCGCCACCGCGCGGATCGTATGATCGACGCCCTTGTAGGGCACAAGGCGCCCCAGTGCGAGGCACCGGAGAGCGGAGCCGCCTCCCACTTCGTCGCATTTGCCCTCCACCGCCTGAGACGCAATGACATCCGAGTCGCTGTACGAGGTGTCATAGAAGTCGCGCGCGTTCTTCGCGTATCTGCCATAGCGATCATGCAACGCTTGCCCCTTCAGCAGCGCCAGGTCGGCCCTGGAGACCGCCTTCCTGGCCACGCGGCTATAGAGGCTGCCGTGAACGCGGCCACGGACACGGCTCAGCAAGCCCCGCCCCGCGGATAGCTGCTCCATCTGAAGGACAATGTCCGTATCCAGCACGAAGACCGTCGTGCGATTCGCCTGCCAGCCGGCACTGAAGCCCACCACGGAATAGGGCCGCCACAGATCGTTGATCCCGGCGTGTATCACGTCGGATTGAGAGGCCAGATCGGCGCATCGGCTGCGAACCTCGCGAACATGACGCCAGAAATCCCTCGCCCGCCAGTGGCTCCAGCCGATCCGCACAAACGAGACGCCATCCTCGTGTTCGTGAAGCGGCATCGGGATCTGGCTACCGATGAGGCCGTCGCCGGCAACCTCCGGCGCGGCAATGACCAGCGGGCCGAACCGTCCCTGCAACGAGTCTCGCAGCAGCACAATCGACTTGCCCCAATCGCCCGCCACCTCGCACACACGATCATTCATGCGGCGAAACGGCACCGATATGACTAGCGTATACATGGGTCCTCTCCGGCAATCCTGCGCCCCGCAGACACCCTCATGACTGCCGATCAGGTTGCAGGTCTCTCTGGGGTGATTGGATCACGCGGGCTGGAATTCCCACCGCCGTGGCACCGGCAGGCACGTCGCACAGCACGACGGCGTTCGCGCCGATCTTCGCATGATCCTCAATCCGTATGCCTCCCAGAACCTTGGCCCCTGCCCCGATGTCAACATGTCCGCCGATCGTGGGAACACCTTCCACTTTCCCGCCGGTGCCGATGGTCACCTGCTGCATGATCAGACAGTTCGGCCCTATCCGAACGTCGCGGTGCATCACCACGCCGTTGGGGTGCGGCAGCAGAAGCCCGCCGCCGATCTGGCAATCCAGCGGTATATCGGCCCCCGACACGACGCCCCAAAACCGGCACTTGAGCACGAACCATTTCTGACCCAGTCGGCTCACAATGCCCCTTCGCGCCCGCAGTCGCTGATACCCCCGGATGCTCGCCAGCAACTGGCGGCCTGGGTCCCACCATCGCGTGAGCTTCTCCCGGCTAAAGTCTGCCTCGGCAGCTGATATCACAGCATCACCTCCGCGCATGTCCAGTGCCGCTACCTCAAGGCAAACGCCCCGTTCACACCCAGCGCCCTCGGCAGATGCTCGACGAAAAACCGCCTCACTTCCGCCTGCACCTGCGGAACCTTCTCCTCAAGGAAGCCCCGCACCTCCCGCCGGCGGTCAAACAGCCGCTTCAGCCGCTCCATGCATTCCGCTATCGAAACCTCGCGCAGATCCACCACCGCCTCCTGCATCTCCACATGGCTCAGAACGCCTAATGCCTTCTTGCTGTATGCGAGCGTCGCCGTCGGAACCGCCTGCGATATCGCGCCGATGCACGCATGCATCCGCGCCCCTATGAAGAAGTCGCAACGCCCGACGAAGTACTTCGTCTGGCATGCGTCGTAAGGCCACCCGAGGCACCCGATCCGCTCCCCGTATCGTGCCTCCAACTGCTTCATCACCAGGCCGCATGCAACAGTGTCCGATACCTCCCGAGATCGATCCAACTGCGCCAAAGCATCGCTTGGCGGCCGGTGCGACAGAACATGCGGCACCAGCAGCAGCCGTCCGCCGCACCGGTTGATCGCCCACTCGGCGATGGCCTCGATCAGCCGCGGATATGGCTCGCGAAGACCGAAATCCTTGTTCGACAGATGCAGCAGCCCGCTGACATTCAGGCCGATCAGCGGCCTGCCGTCCGACTCCCTCAGGAAAGGCTCCCGCTCCTCCTCCACGGGCAGCGGATCCAGCAGAAAAGCCATGTCCGGACAGCATACCACACGATCATGCAGCGCCCCCCCGCACATCCGCCGCAACTCCTCGATCCCCGCAACTTCCCGCGTGGCTACCAGAGCGCTGTATTCGATGATCCGCCGCGCCACCGCGATGGATTGCTCATGCTGGAACGGCCCGTACGTCTGCGGCAACAACACGAGCGGCCTGCCCAGCTCCTCGATCAGCAGTTTGGGCTGCACCTGAAACTCGAAGCCCCGCGCGCCATAGAAGTCGGCAAAAGAGTCCCCTCCGCATACATCCAGGACCGCATCGCAACGCGTCAACTGCTCAAGCGTCCGGTTCGACCGGATCAAAGCCGTGGAAATCGGCCGGGGAAGACGCCTGGCCATGCGGTAGACCGTCTTCAGGTGCGACGTCCCGAACCGCCCGCGCAGACCGCGCGAACTGTACAACTGCATCGCCTCCGCCTCGATCGCGCCGCCGCGCGAAGGAACCCTCACCACCGGGTCTGTCTCGACGGTCTGCACAATGACTCGGCAGTCCGGAAATGCCAACCGGATCCCTTTGATCGCCGAAAGCCCCAACGCCGCAACCCCGAGGTTCCCCGTCTCAAGCATGCCCCCAAGAACCCCCAACGTCAGAGCCGCCTGGCCGCCGCTACGGACAGGTCGGGTTGTCTCTCTCAGCACCATCGTCCTCTCAGCTTCCGGCATGTCTCAGCTCCATGGTCCTATAGGATCCGCCGGCCTGTGCTTGTGCGCCGTACGCCTTTCGCCCGCACCGCCCAGTCCGCTCACGCGCCCCCTAGACCGCCGCCGAGGGCCCGCCGCCCGCCGCGCCCGCAGGCGTCCTCACTCGCACCCTCGCGCCGCCGCCCATCTCGCCTCCCCGCGCCAGACACACGTCCCCCATCGGACGCCCAGACCGGTGCGGCTTCCGCTGCAGTCCGGCCGTCGCACCCAGGGCCCCCGCCAGGACAGGGTAGATCGGCGTCGGCATTCCGTTCAGCAGGCTGTCGCAGACCCACATGAGCAGAACCAGCGCCATCGCGCCGCCAGGAGCAACTTCCGCATGACGCCAGAAACGCACCGGATAGCACCTCATGAACCGCACGATCGGCACCAGCATCGCCAGAAGGAACGAGGTCAATCCCACCAGCCCGTACGCGCCCAGCATGATGGTCCATAACGCGTCCACGCCGCGGTACGGTTTGCCCGCCTCGTCGCGCGGAAAAAAGTCCCAACCGCTCCAACCGAACACGGGGCGCTGCAGCGCCCGGGCGCCGAACAGATCCTCCTGAGTCATCCGGCCTTGGAGCGATTGCAGTCGCTCGGCGTCCACCACCAACGCCACCAGTGAGGTGATGGAGTCCTTCGCAACCAGGCCGCTCGCGCGAACCGTCACATAGAGCGGAATCGCCGCTAGAATCAGCACGATGGGCCAGGGCCGCCGGCGAACAACGAACACCGCCACCAGTCCGACGCCCATGATCGCAATGGCGCCGACCGCCTTGCAGAGGATCGTGGTCATCACCAGGACGATCAGGCACACCGCGATCGGCACGCCGAGCACATGCCGCACCGACCTGCTCAACCATGCCATCGCGCACACGACCGTCCCCATCGCCATCCAGAACCCCACCATCAGGCCGTGGTTCATGAACACCATCGGACGATACCCGCCATATCGAACGTGCAGCAGAAAACTGTTCTGGTAGAACCCGTATACGGCCCGATGAAGCTGTGGGCTGATCCGCACCTCCAGAAGACACAGCGGCACATACACGATCGCGCCAACGAGTACCCCCATCGCCAGCTCCTTCATGGACGCCAGATCCGTGAAGAAGATCCGCCCCACCAGGTACGGCAGGCCCCACAACAAAACGTGCGACAACACCGCCGATGTCCCGTCGTACACCCCCTTGTCCGTGCTGATCGACGTGGCCATCGGACACAGGCACAGCACGAGCATCGGAACATCCCACCACTTCAGCCGGAACCCCAGCAGACGCTGTGTATCGAAGAGCAACGCCCCCAGCAACACCGGCAGCGTCGCCGCGACGCTCTTGTCATATGCCGGTATCCCGCTCACTTTGAAGCCCGCCACCGGAAGGAACAGCCAGCCCCCCACCAGCGCCACAACCGCCGCCCGCCGCGGCGGCAGGAGCGCGAACAGCATCAGCGTCACCGGGATCCAGCCGAATATGGCCAAGGGCACCAGAGGCGTCATGTCTCATTTCCTTCGCCAGCAGGCCGATGCGCCGCCTCGTCGGGTCGCCTCATGAGCCTGCTGTGCCGTCTACTACATCGGCCAGAAGCGACCCCCGCTCACGGCACGCGCTCATCTTCCCCCTGTTGCACCTGCTGCTTACGCAGCCTCCGCCGGACGCATCCATCGCGTCGTCAGCTTCTTACCCAGGGAAATCCACCGCTTCTCATAGTAATGCGTCGACAGATGTGCCAGGCCAAACGTCAATACGGCGCTTATCGGACGCTTCAGAAGATACTTCTCCCACCTGCCGCCCCCTCCCAACCACCCGTACATCGTCGCCGGATGGATCACGTACAGGGCATACGACACCGTCGCCATGTACTTCAGAAACCTGCTCCCCAAAGCACGATTCAGACGGTCCTCTTCCGGCCTCCACAGCGTGCTCCCCACCAGGGCCGCCCCGAAATATGGCCGCAGGTAGTTCATCGGCCCCGAACTCGGATGGCACGACACCAGCAGAAGCACCATCAGCGGCGCCTGCCACACCCGCCCCAGCAGCCATTTGAGCCCCAGATTCAGGCGGTCGTGATACGCCAACGCCAGGCAGGCGCCCGCAAGGATCTCGTCCACTCGCTTGTGCGTCGCAATCGAGAGCTCGGTTCCGCTGGCCACCCGCCCGGCCGTGATCGCGATGCAGAGAAACGGAAGCAGGGTGAATCCTCGAGATCCCGTCACCGCGACCAGCACGCCGATGAACACGTAGAAATGCACCTCGACACAAACGCTCCACAGGTGCCCTGTCATGCTGTTCAGGTGTTGCCTGTCGTAGTTCACCGCAAAGAGCAGGTGAGACAGCCAGCTTCTCCAGTTTTCGCCCAGAAACACCATCACGAACACAATCTACAAAAACACCAGCGGCAGTATGCGGCAGGCCCGGCGCACGAAGAAAACCCGCACGTCCAGCCGCTCCACCAGCGTGCTCGTGACCAGAAACCCCGAGAGCGTGAAGAACAGGCTCATCCCCACCGGACCGGCACACTCGTTGAGCAGCCAACGATGTGGTCCCAGCGGCAACATGTGACACGCCAGCACGAACAGGATGCTGATCCCCCGCCAGCCGTCCAGAACCGGTATGTTGCCGGACTTGCGACGCCGCCCTGCCTGCGCCTCGCCGTCGGCCCCGGCGATTGCCGGCAGGATCGCTGCGGACGCACCCAGTACGCTCGCCCCTCCCTCGTTCACAACGGATGCTGCCGGCCTATGTTCCACAAAGGTGTCCTGCATAGTTCGTTCGTCTGCTCAGATCTGATTGCGCCTCACCGTCTCGCGAACACATGGGCCGCAACGTCCTAAAACATACGACCAATCGGCGTCCCCAGCGACAAAACGTGCCGAGTCCACCACAACGCCAACAGCAGCAATACCAGCAGCCCCGTTGCCAACGCGTCCTGACGCAGTAAGTTCAGCCGCGAGCGCACCAGCCCGATCACCGCTCCGATGTACCGCGGCCAGTCCACCAACGACACTGACACCACCACGCCCGCCAGACCGAAGCGCCAGTATCCCAGAGGCAGCAGCACGCATAACGCCAGAACCCGCAGAAAACTCCCCAGCGTCAGATACTTCGACTGGTCCAGCGCCAGCAGGCACCCGTCCGCTGTCGCCGCAAGCACCACCGGCCACAGCCCAAGCGTCAGAATCGGCAGAATCCATGATGCTGCCTCGTACCGGGCATCATAGAGACCCAGCACCACCCAGTCCTCGCAGCTCACGACCACGGCCATCATCGCCGCGCTCAGCAGCAGGATCGGCCGACGCTTCTGCCGGAGCTGGCCCAGAAATTGCTCCCGCGGAAGACCGCTGCGACGCGATGCGGCGGGAAACAGCACGCTGCCGGCAAGTGATGAAACCAGGCTGCGCCCTGTCATGACCAGAGCAGCCGCTATGCCGTACACACCCAGCATCTCCATGCTGATCAGTTTCCCCAGCAGCAGCCGGTCGGCCTGCATCCCTATGAACGCCAGCAGCGTGTTCAGGAAAATCCATCGCCCGAACCTGAAAAGGCTTCGCCCCGCCTCCCGATCCCATGCGAGCCGGTTACGAGGCCCAGGGATCACCACATGGCTCAGAACCGCCTTCAGAGCCGGCGCCACCAGCATCCCCCCCACCAACGCATTCACGCTCCGGTCCACACACGCCCACGCCACCGTCACCACGAGGCCCACAAACTGCGTCGCCAGGTCGAGCACGGTCCGCCGCCCGAGCCTCAGGTGCCGGTTTAGCAGAAACAGCGACGTCGAGCTGAAGCCGGCGAACACCGCTGACAGCCCCGCGATCGGCACCATCCACCGCAACCGCGGCTCCTCGTACAACCGCGCCATCAGCGGCGCCAACGCGATCGCACACACCCACAGCAGCAACCCTCGCACAACCTGTATGGTCCAGGCCGTGTTCAGAAAGGCCGGATCGTCGCCTCGAGGGTTCTGGATGATGCTCGGACCCACCCCTATCTCCGAGAACATCGCAAGCCCCATCATCAACACCGTCACCAGCGTCATCAGGCCAAACGCCTCCGGAAACAACAGCCGGGTCAAGGCGACATTCCCGCCCAGACGCAGCAGGAAAGCGGCCCCGAATCCGAAGATCGTCCACACCGAGCCGGCCAAGACCCGTCGCTTCAACGAACCGCGCGTGCCCAGTATCGTCTCCAGCCCCGGAGTTCTGTCCACGGACTCCGCATCCAGGAGGTTCCCGCTATCTGCCCGCGTCATGGATTCGCCAACTCCTTGTACAATGAGACCTCCCCACCGGCTTCAATGGCGTACCGCAATACCGATCTCGCGGGCGGCGCCCTCCAATAGGTCGATCTTGTCCGGCGGGCACAATACCTGGTTCCTCCCCTCTGGCCGTGCGCACACAGATCCGTATCGCACAAGGGACTCGTGGCCCATGCAGAACGGCACAAGTCCATGTTTGGCACGGATCTCGTCAAGAGCCTTGCTGTCCCCACGATCAAGCACCTCCAAGAAAATGATCGGCCTCAATTGCGCGATCAGCAGCGACGCCCCCTGAAGAACCAGATGCTCCTGGCTCTCAACATCGATCTTCAACACGTCCACCCGGGTTATCGCGTTGTCACGCACATGATCATCGAGTGCCACGACCCTCACCGTGAGCACGTCCGAATGCCTCTCCCGAAAGCTCGGGCTCAGTGAAGCCGCCGTCTCGAGGACATCGCCGAAATCCTTCGTAGGCACATATAGGCGAGCCTCCCCGGACTCCTTTCCGACAGCAACCGGATATAAATGCACTCGCTCGCAGAGGTTGTTCAGTCCTATGTTCCGCTTCAGCCAGCGCTGCGCGGGAGGAAATGGATCAAATGCGTCGACCTGCCCGTTGGATGCGAGCGCCGCCAGAATCGCGTAGAAACCCGAGTTGGCGCCGACATCAAGCACACGCGCAGCACCTCTCGACAGGCGGGTGAATAGCTCTGGCATGGGGGCTTCGAAAGACGATGCCCCGTACGTCCATATCGCGCGCACGATCTCGTCCGTTGAATCCGCACTGGCCATCGCCGCTACGCCACCCGCATCCGGCAGCCCGGGAACCGCAAATCGCACAATGGTCGGCACAAAGCCCGACAACCTTGAAACCCGCCTGCTGATTGTGTCCAGTCCCACCGCATGCAGGAGAGCGGATGCCGGCATCCCTATGGATCGAGTTCGAAGCAGTCTCCGAATCACGCGGAACGGTACGCTTGGCATCTGAACCTCCCGATCACGGTTGTACGACTTGCCGATAATGACCCACAGAGGCCTGCAGATGCATTCCCCTGAGTGCCGCTACCGCCAGATTCCCCAACACCCTCCTGAATGCGCCCATCGGCGCCCTCTGGGCGCAACCCGGCCTGCTACGTCCTGGGTAACCAGCAACTCGCCGGGTACACTCCCTGTATGCACATGCTCCAATCAAGGCTTGGCAGATCCGGCACATCAGACGTTTGCTCCCGAGCCATCTTCGCACAAGCTCCATCCCAATCGCGCCCATCGTCATTCCATAGCTGGCAGAATACGATCGTCTCTACTCAGCTGCCGCAATCAGGCCTATTATTGGCATCCTCCACCACCTAACATTAGCCGCCCCAACACGGCCTCCATCTTCGCCGCTGCCAACTCCCACGTGAACTGCCGCGGAGTTTGGCTACCCGCATCGGTAAGAGCCAGCCTGTACGCGTCATCACACAGCAGCTTCTCTATCCGCGTCAGGAACGCCTCGGCATCGCCAACTGGCACCAGCAACCCATTCCTCCCATCTTCGACTAGTTCCAAAGCCCCCAGAGTCCTCGTACTGACGACCGCACACCCGCACGCCATGGCTTCGAGAATGGGCAGACCAAAACCCTCATGTGCGCTGGTGACCAGCCAGACCTTGCTGCGATTATACAGTTCTCTGGCCTTTTCGACCGATGGCAAGCGCCAATACCGGCTGCGTGGTATCGAACGCGGACGCGGCCCCATTCCGAACACGTACGTTGGCACGCCTGGCCATCGCTTCGATATACGATCCAACAGATCAAGCGTGAATCCCGGCGCCTTGGCGCTGTGTGTGCCATAGATGGTACCAATCCCATCACGCGTCCGCTGCTCCGAGTAATACTCCGAGGCCTGTACCCCGTTGGGAACCACGTCAATGACCTTCTCGCCGCTATACTCCTCTAGGCGAGGCACCATGGTGCGCGTCACCGAAATCGTCGGCATCGAGCCAGACCACACCTCCTGCATCCATTCGGGGTTATGCTCTTGAAACCCGTGGCAATAGCGGATCTTGAGCACGTGTCCCTGCAACCGACGCACGTCCTCGATCGTGAAGCTCCCTACTGCAACAACAATCTCGCCGCGAACAAACCGCAGTTCCTCCAGTTTCTGATACGCCTCCACCGAGCCCGCAAACGTCTGCACCCAGTCGTCATTCGACCAGCCAGTAAGATGCAGAATCGCCCGCCCCAGCCGTCGGGGTATTGCCCGGAGTTCCCGTTTCCAGTTGCGAAGCTCAAACCGCGGGGAACTGCGACAAGCAATACGCACCCGGTGCCCCCTCCGCTGCAACGCGCTGGCCATATCCACCGTAACTCGATTGCCGCCCGATCTGTTCCGACCCGGCAGCACGAACGTAACAGCAAACGGACTGACGCGTTGGCCTTGGATGTTGCCTCCCGGTTTCATCGCCATACGTGCTCCTCGAGCGTGCATGCTGCCCAAGCCCCCAACCTGTCGTGTGGATCAAGGCCAAACGTGGCCGTAGATGCCAAATGTCTGTTAAAGCTCCGCTCCCGTCGCCTGCGTATTAACGTCAGCAGGCGATTCAGATTACATCACTCATGCTCGGTCGCTTTGCCCCCAGGCCCAAATCCTACGCTCTAGAACAGCGCAGGCAGCCCTTCACGCGACCGCATCCCATTCCCTGCCAACTCCCCTCTGCACGGCGCATATCCATACCAACACGGCTCACCGTGCCCGGAAGCCGGCTTAACGCTAGAAGGAATATCGTACAAACACGGACGAAACACGAGCAAAATCCGCCTCCGCATTCCCCCTGACCAATCTCACCTACCCCCTTCGCCCCACCCTCCCCCCCGCTCCAGCCACCCCGAATATTCGCCTCTTGCCCTGTCCCAACACTTGCACACTTCCTCCTATCTTATATGCTTGACCTTAACCATATGTCTAGTGGATAGTCATGAGCGAGTTTAAGGGTTCGCTGAGCCATCTGCCGATCTTCCTTCTGGCCGGTTGCGCGTAATCAAGGAGGTGAAGTCCTGGTAGTCCGACACTGTCATCATTGCGGGTGAGGGGTTCCTCTTGCCGATCTATGTCCCGGGCAAGCGTGAAATGAGCTATTGTCAAATGCTGTGGATCGGCCCTGCCGGAAAGCGAACAGCCCGCGGCTGGGATAACCAGTACCTGCTAGAGGCCATCGGCCGATGAGCTTACATCTACATCCAATCGCCCTGCCCCTTTCCTGTGGTTGGGTGTACATTGGCTTGTACAGAGTCAGAGGTGCGGTAGAATCGTCCGATGTGGTCCACGGCGGCCGTGGAAGAAGGGATCTCGTTCAAAGGAAAACCTTGCGTTTTACTTCCGGCGTGGGGAGAGGCGGTTTACGGATTTGCCGTGAGGGAACAGGGATGCCCCTTCGCAGGGGCAGACGCGGAGCCTGCCGTCTGGCGCACGTGGCGCGGACAGGGGGACGCATTCAGCACTGAGGTAGCATGGGCATCGGAGACAAGATCGACAGCTTGCTCGTACGGTGCGCCGGCCGGATGCTGCGCGCGAGGGGAATGTTCAGCAGCTACTTCGGGCGCTGGCGGTGGCACTTCACCAAGTTGGAGAACATGGGTCTGCATGTCCTGCCAGTGCATTGCTATACGCCGATCCCGGACAGCAGGACGCTGCCGCCGTCGCTGTGGGAGAAGCCATCGGAACTCGTGGGCCTGAAGCTGGACACGGCCAAAGCGCTGACTGTGCTGGCAGAGATCGGGGCTTTCCGCGACGAGTACGCGGCGTTTCCTGTCAATTCGAGCTCCGACCCGACGCAGTATTATTACGCCAACGGGGCGTATGGGCCGGGCGATGCAGAGGTGCTGTACGGGATGATTCGCCGACTCAAGCCCAATCGCATCATCGAAATCGGCTCCGGCAACACGACACTGATCATTTCTAGCGCCATTCTGAAGAACCGGGCAGAGGGATACCTCTGCGACTTCACGGCCATCGAACCGTACCCCAAGACGATGCTGCGGGGCAAGATCGCGGGACTGACGCAGCTGGTGGAGAAGCCGCTCCAGGAAGTGCCGCTGGAGGCATTCGCGCAGTTGGGCGAGAACGATATCCTGTTCATCGATTCGACGCACATTGCTCGGATCGGCAGCGACGTGTGTTATGAACTCCTGGAAATCGTTCCCCGGCTGGCCAAAGGCGTGTACGTGCACGTGCATGACATATATCTGCCAGCGCAGTACCCGAAGAGATTTATCGTCGAGGCCCGTTTTTTCTGGAATGAACAGTACCTGCTGCATGCGTTTCTGGCGTTCAACGACTCCTTCGAAGTGGTTTGGCCAGGTCAGCTGATGCATCTGAGGCACTCCGATGAACTGGCCGAGGCGTTCCCCGCGTACGCGCAGGAGCGCCCGGCGCACGGGAACTTCTGGATGAAACGGGTGAAATGAGACTGCCGGAGAGGCGGCGGTGCGGAGGCGTTTGTGGCGGCCGGTTCGGCGCCAGCATCGGAAGCGTTCTGCAATTCCCTCGATCATCGTCGCTTCCTCTCATGTGCGAGCGGCCAGGAGGCCGCGTCGGCACAGCATGGTTTCCAGGTGGTCGCGCATCGATTCCTCGGAGCAGTGCTGTGCGGCGAAGTCTTTGCCGTTGGCCCCAAGCTGCTGGCAACGGTCTGGATGGCTCCAGAGCAGAGCGATGGCGTCGGCCAGAGCTTGGGGTGAGCGCGCTTCGCAGGTTATGGCATTGACGCCGTCGAGCACATAATCCTTCACGCCGGTGGAGTTGGTGATAAGGAACCCCTTGCCGAGGTACATGGCGGCAACCAGCGTGACATGACCGCAGGGGACATCGCTCGCATCCAGAGGGAGGACCATGAAGCGGGAATGTTTCAGGATGTTCATGGCCTTGGGGAAAGGGAGGTTGATGCGGACGCTGACGTTGGGTGGTACTTCCACACCGTTGAGGCTGGCAGGCCGGACGACCGCCACGAGCCGGACGTGGGGGAGGCGGCTCACGGCCGCCATGAGGGTCTTATAATCGCGGCGATTGCCGCCGATGGCGCACAGGTAATCGCCGGGCTCCATAGGAACTGAGGGGTCGGCGACCTGGGGTGGCGCCACGCCCCAGAGCTTGACGTCGATCCTCTCGGGAGGAATGCCGAAGTAGTCGGCGTAGAGCTGTTTCTCGATGGTGGAGTAGACGACGAACTGATCAACGTGCTGGAAGGCGTCGCTCACCAGCTTGCGCTTGAGGCCTGTGGGCAGCGTATCGTAGTTGAAGGAGTAGACCACATGGGGGGCGCGCGCCCTCATGCGTTTGGCCATGAACTCGCACCAATAGGCAGCGCGAGGACCATGGGTGACCAGCAGATCCGCTCCTTCCCTGGAGATGGATCGGATGGAGCTGTAACAAGCGTGGATGAGCGCGAGGTCGGGCCTGCGCACCCATCTCTCCAGGGCATTGCCGGGGATTGCATGGAAGAATCGCCAGTCCACGCGATCCTCGCCGAGGGACGGGGCGAGCCACCGCCAGCGAGCGTCCTTCATATTCGAGCAACTTCGAGCAACAGACGATTTTCGGACGGTTGGGCATGTGGTGGACTCCTGATCGGGACACTTACAACCTCAGGTCTCGTGAGACAACACCGCCGTCGGCAGCGTCCTCCTCAGCGTAAGCAGTCGCGCCGACGAACGCCAGCATCGCAGGTTTGGGCAGCACACGGGTGTTGCTACGTTGCTGGGCGCGGTGCAGCCCGGGGGCATCCTGCATACCGGCGTTCGTGCATCCTGAGCTTACAGGCCTGGTTCGGGCCGCCGATCGAACTCCGCCTGCCCGGACTGCCGGGATCGTGTGTGTCATCTCCCACAGCCGGTTATCGGCTTGAGGTGCCGGGGACGTTTAGGCGTCATGGCGATAGTCTGGCCGCCGTCGCGAAAGCCGCGCCGAAATCCCGCCGTCGCTGAGGCGACGGGGCAGGCGTAGGGATAACGGAGGACGTGGCGGGCAGAGACGGCATCCGGCAGCAGGCAGCCCGCCAGACAAGGATGGGTTGCCGGCCCAGACGCCGTTTCCTGACGTTTGGGGCGGTGCTCATCGTGCATCCGAGGCGGAGTGTCGGTGGGCGCCGGCCCGGGGCCTGATCAGCACCAGGAGGCGGGAGGCTCTCGGGACAGAGCGGAGGGGACGCATGTAACTGGCAGTGCATCGTCTTCGTACTTGATCGGGTTGGGGCAATCGGATAGAACATCTTTGCAGGCTGTGAGGGCATTACAGTCGCATATCTTTGGCCGAAGCACCCAGATTGCCTACGTTCTGCCAAAGCGTACCTGCATTCTGGCCGAGGAGATTATTGGCCTCCGTATGAGGCGGTTAGAAGGGATGTGCGTTTCTGGCGTATCTGCGCTCTTCGGAGCAACAGGCAAAGGTGACTCATGATGTTTGCACGCGAGGGTAGAATGGGTACCGGCGGTATTCTGGGGCATCTGGCTGGCCTGCTGCACCGAGTGCAGCGGCGACCGCAAGAGCGGGCGATCGGGAAGGCGCCGGCGCTGGCCGAGGCGCTGGAGTCGCGCCTCCTGCTGGCAGCGGAACTGGCGACCGCCATCAACATGCCGCCATCCGTTGATGCTGGCGCAGACCGGATGATCATCCTGTCCACGAAACCCCCTCTCTGGGGCAAGGCTTCAGATGACGGTTTGCCCATCGGTGGCACGCTGACCGTCGCATGGAGCCAGGTAAGCGGTCCTGCGGCGGCTGTCTTCAATCACACTGATAGAACCGAACCCCAAGTCACATTCAAAATGGTCGGGACGTATGTCCTGCGTCTCACGGCTAATGATGGGGAGCTTTCTTCGTACGATGATGTCACAATCATAGTTAATCCCGACTCATCGGGCAACCAGCCTCCGGTTGCTGATGCCAGTCCAGACCAGACCATCGTCATGTCCAAGACACCCACTCTCGCTGCCAGGGTTACAGATGACGGTTTGCCCAACGGCACGCTGACCTTCGCTTGGAGCCAAATAAGCGGTCCTGGGACAGTTACCTTCAACCACACCGACATCAAGACACCCAGAATCACATTCAGCAGGGCCGGGACGTATGTTCTGCGCCTCACCGTCAGTGATGGGGCGCTTTCTTCATCCGATGATATCACAATCATAGTTAATCCCGTATCAACGACGAATCCGGAGATTGGGATGAATACGGACTTCCTGCTGGACTATTCAGACGCATGGGCATTCAAAGATGTCTTTAAGATGTCGCGAACATGGACCGTCGGCGAGTTTAACACGGTAACAAAGGAAACAAGTAATACTCTTAATACCGCCGTAGTAGATGAACACGGCTGGCCATTGGAATTGAAGACCTATACAAATGGTGCTGGCCAGCTGATAAGACAGACGTATTTGGAAACATACATTGGATCTGGTGGCGCGAGACTTGCTGTCGGTAATTATCGCGCAGAATGGATAGGTGAAGGGACTATCACGTTTAAGCGCGCGGCCACTGAAATCGAGCGGGGCACGAGCAACGGCAGAAAATATGCCATCTTTAATGTGGCTGGTCCGAATCAAGAGGGAATCCTGGTGCAAATCACCAGCATCGGCACCACTGACCCCATTCGCGATATTCACATCTGGGCCCCCGATTACAACGGCGAATCCTTCGTCGGCCAGGACTGGAAGCCCGGCGACAATTTCTCCCCATTCCACCCGCTGTTCTTGGAACGCTTAAGGCCTTTCAAGGCAATCCGTTTTTGTAACTGGTTAGCCGGGTACTGGAGTTCGCTCGTAAACTGGGAAGACCGCCCTAAGTGGGATGACGTCCGCCAAACCGCCTACAGCAAGGGAGCCGCGTTTGAGTATGTGATTGAGCTGGTCAATGAACTGCATCAAGATGCGTGGGTCAACCTCCCCTACATGGCTGATGACGACTTCGTCCGCAACATGGCCACGATGTTTCGCGACAATTTAGACCCCAGTCTCAAGGTATATGTTGAATGGTCCAATGAAATCTGGAACTGGACCCCCAGTTTCAAGACAGTTTACTGGCTAGAGGAGCAAATGAAACTGCCGGAGAACGCCGGGCTTAGTCGGTATGATATTGCCGCGAGAGAAATCAAGCGTGACTTCGCTATCTGGTCCGATGTCTTCCAGGGACAAGAGCAACGCATCGTTCGCGTTTTCGCAGGACAAGCCGCTTATACTTCGGAATCCGAACAGATTCTTAGGCGTATGGACGGCCAGTTTGACGCCATCTCCGCGGCGGCGTACATATTCGCCAAGGGTTTTTCATTATTCACCGCTGACTCCACGCTAGACGATGTGTTCGCTGCCATTGATTTAAGCATCCCGATTCGCATAGAGTGGCTCATGAATTACAAACAGCTCGCTGACCAGTATTCCGCCTCGCTCGGCCGCCATATTCCCCTTATTACCTATGAGGGGGGACAGGGCTTGGCCGGGGAAGACAAATTTTACCAACCTCTTTATTATGCGGCCCAACAAGATCCTAGAATGTATACTGCCTATCAAAAGCTGTTTCAGGGGTTCAGGGATCTCGGCGGTGAATTGTTCATGCACTACAGCTACGTCAGCAGGGACACCAGGTATGGCTCCTGGGGCACGCTGAAGTATCAGGACCAACCCATCTCCGACGCCCCCAAGTACCAGGCCCTGCTCGACGCCGTGTCCGGCGCTATCTACGTCGACCCACCCGTCGCCAACGCCGGCGGACCCTACGTCACCGCCGAAGGCGAATCCGTTCAACTCAACGGCGATGCATCGACCGGAACCGAGCTGACCTACGAGTGGGATCTCGATGGCGATGGCATCTACCGCGAAACCGGTCCCGGAGCCCAACGCGGCAATGAGACCGGGCCTGACGCCGTCTACCTCGCCAACGAAGTCAACGGACCCGCCGCCTACACCGCCAACCTCCGCGTCACCGACAAGTACGGCCGATCCAACACGACCGCTGCCATCATCCGTGTCGGCGACGTCGCCCCAACCCTCCTCGTCACCGGAGAAACTGCCGCGAGAGCCGGCTACTCCTACACACTCTACCTCTCGGCCAGCGACCCCGGGCTTGATGAGATCCGCTCCTGGGTGATCGACTGGGGCGATGGCACCGTCCAGACCATCGACGAAAACCCCTCCTCCGTCACACGCAACTACAACTCCGCGGGAAGATTCGCCATCCGTGCCTCCGCCACTGACCAGGACGGCACTTATACGGCTAGCCCCCTCTCGGTCGTGGTCACCAACGACAGGCCCACCGCTGCCATCACCCCGCAGACCCGCCCCGTTCTCGCCGCAGCCGCCAGCGACCTCACCGTCAAGTATTCCGATGAGCTTGGCATCGACTCCGCTACGCTCGACGGCAACGAGATCCTCGTCATCGCGCCCAATCGCGCCCGCTATCAAGCCCCCCTGGCCACGTCCACCGCCAAGGGCAAGTCAAGCTACGCCACATACCACATGCCCGCCCCCGGCGGATCCTGGGGCCCCGAAGACAACGGCGTCTACTCCGTCTACCTCCGGCCCAACACAGTCGCCGACACCGCCGGCCTCGCCGCCGCCAAGGGCGTCCTCGGCACTTTCACCGTCCACCTCAAAGGCCCCGGCAGAACTCGCCCCACCGCCGCATGGATCGGTAACGCCGTCGCCGGCGCCTCCCTCGTCACCTCCCACACCCTCGCCAACCGCGACGCCTTCTACGTCTTCTCGGTCACCTCGCCCATCATCTTCAACGCCGCCCTCTCTGATCTCACCGGCGACGCTGACCTGTACCTGCTCAGCCGCCGCGGGAAGCTTCTCGCCTCCTCCAGCCACGCCGGCACCAGGCCCGAAACCCTCGGCTACTGCCTCGCCAGCGGCACCTATTACATCCAGGTTCACTCTGCCGATGACTCGCCCAAGGACTACGCCTTGAATATCACGGCCTCACAGGTGAAGGCCAGCCGTCTACGCCGGCTTGCGAGGGCTCAATCGCGATGAACCGCTGAGCAGCAGAACGAACAATGCCTCTTAGGAACCGGCGATGTCGTTCATCGCGGGGTTCTGGACGGCCTTGACTGTGAACCCCGCCAGAAAAACGCTGTGCCGGATGAAATCCGTCAGCATGTGTGGCGGGTCGCAGTCCGCCTTGCGCTGAATAGCTCGCCTCATACGCCACAACCCAAAGCCCATGATGAACGCCGCGTCCCCCAGCGCCGCACTTATCGGACCATAGTTCTTCAGGAAAAACCGCCGCCTCGCCTCGAACCAATACTGCGGCCGACGTTTCACAACCTTCCGCGCTATCCCCGTCGAAGCGCCTTCCAGATGGATCACCCGGCTCTCCGGCACATACCAGGTCGGCCAGCCCGCCCGCTTGGCGTTCAAGCAGAAGTCAACGTCGTCGAAGTACGTGAAGAAACCCTCGTCCAGCAAACCGATCGCCTCGAACACCTCCCGCCTGATCATCATGCTCGCCCCCGCCACCCAATCCACCTGGCAGGATGATTCCGGAATCGGCATCGGCACCCTCCACCGCGACAGCAGCTTCGACACCGCCCCCAACCCCAACGCACCCTCAAATTCACTGGCGATCCCCGGAAACCGGAACGCCGATACATGCACCTGCCCGTCCAACGCCTCCAGCCGGCTGCCCCCAATGCCCACCTGCCCATGCTCGTCCATGAACTGCACCAACGCCGACAGCGCCCCATGCCACACAACCGTATCCGCATTCAGCAACAACACATACTGCGGCGGATCGCTCGACGCTAACGCCGGACGGATCACGGCGTTATTGCCCCCCGTGAACCCGCGGTTCGGATCGATCGCAGTCAGGTCCGCCCAAGCGCCCCATCCGTTTTCCTCAATCACCCGGCGTAGACGCCCTTCGGAGTCGTCCCCGCTCCCGTTCTCGCAGACCCCCACCTTCGCTCCCGGCACAGAATGGATCTCCGCGCTCAACGAACGCAGGCAATCGATCGTGAGGTCCGTCACCCGATAATTGACGATCACCACGAGCAGTTTCATGTGCTGATGCTCGCCGTTTCCATTGTTTCATCGGCGAAATGCCCGTGGCCTCCAACGCCAAATCCGTTTGCCCCCCGCAGACGGGTCCCGGCCTCCGGCAGCATCCTCGCTCGACCAACGAATGCAACTGGACCGTGGTGCTCGCACATCGCCGTTGATAACATCGTCCGATTCTGCCGATGTACCTGAAAAGCGGTTCGCGTGCCCCTCAGCACTGCCTCCCTTTTTACTCGGAGTCTATCTTGAGCGATGATCTCTCCAACGTACCCGTCTTCGTCCTCTGCGGCGGCCTCGGTACCCGCCTCCGCGAAGAAACCGAACTCCGCCCAAAACCCATGGTCCCCATCGGCAATCGACCCATCCTCTGGCACATCATGCGCACCTACGCCCGCCATGGCTTCAAAAACTTCGTCCTCTGCTGTGGCTACAAGTCCGAAGTTATCAAAGCCTACTTCCTCAACTACGCCTCCATGAACTCCGACTTCACCGTCGAGCTCAAGACCAATGATCTCACCGTCCACTCAGTCGATCACGACCAGGACTGGACCGTCACCCTCGCCGACACCGGCGAACTCACCATGACCGGCGCCCGCGTCGCCCGCGCCACCTCACGCTACCTCCGCGACGCCAAGACCTTCGCCGTCACCTACGGCGACGGCCTTACCAACGCCAACCTCAAAAAAGAATTCGCCTTCCACCTCAAACAAAACCGCATCGGCACCGTCCTCGGCGTCAACCCCCTCTCACGCTTTGGCGAATGCAAGCTCGATGGCCCCAAAGTCGTCAAATTCGCCGAAAAACCCGAGTTCACCGACAACTGGATCAACGCCGGCTACTTCTTCTTCCGCCACGATTTCCTCCCCTATCTCTCCCAGGATGAATCCTGCGTCCTCGAAAAAACCCCACTCGTCAACCTCACCCGCGACCGACAACTCTCCATGTACAAACACCGCGGCTTCTGGGCCTGCATGGACACCCAACGCGACCACGAATCCCTCGAAAAACTCTGGGCCTCCGGCAACGCCCCATGGGCTGTCTAGAATCGTCTTTCGCCAGAAAACTCTCTTAAGAGATCCTCGTCATGAAAGCTTTCGTCACCGGTCACCGCGGCTACATCGGAACCCATCTCGTCGATGTCCTCAAACAGGAAGGCCATCACGTCACCGGCTGCGACCTCGGCCTCTTCGACGGCTGCAACTGGGCGCCCATGCCCAAGCCCGACAAAGAGCTTAACAAAGACGTCCGCGAAATCACCCCCGCCGACCTCAACGGCTACGACTGCGTAATGCACCTCGCCGCCATCTCCAACGACCCCATGGGCGACATCAACGCCCAACTCACCTTCGATATCAACCGCGATGCCTCCATCCGCATCGCCAAGATCGCCAAAGCCGCCGGCGTCCTCCGATTCCTCTTCGCCGGCTCCTGCTCCGTCTACGGCCAAGGCACAAAACTCGACCTCGACGAATCCGACCCCCTCAACCCCCTCACCGCCTACGCCCAATCCAAGATCCAAACCGAAACCGCAGTCTCACCACTCGCCGACGATAACTTCTCCCCCGCCTTCCTCCGCAACTCGACCGCCTACGGCTACTCCCCCATGCTCCGCATCGACCTCGTTGTCAACAACCTCCTCGGCTCCGCTCTGGCGTACGGCGAAATCCGCATCCAATCCGACGGCTCCCCCTGGCGACCCCTGATTCACTGCCGCGACATCGCCCGCGCCTTCGTCGCCTTCGCAAAAGCCCCCAAGTCCGCCATCCACAACAAAGCCGTCAACATCGGCGGAAACTCCGAGAACTACCAGGTCCGGCAGGTCGGCGACCAGGTCCAGCGCCTCATCCCCTCCGCCAAAGTCACCTACACCGGCGAAGTCGGCGCCGACCCCCGCAACTACCGCGTCAAATTCGACTACCTCTACAGCCTCCTCCCCGACTTCAAGCTCCAATACAACCTCGTCTCCGGCATGGAGGAACTACACCGCAAGATGGTCGATCACGGCTTCTCAAAAAAGGACTTCGAAGGTGAACAATTCGTCCGTCTCCGCACTCTCAAAAAGCGCCTAACCCTGATCCAACCCACTGCCGCCTGAGCATAGCCCCGCAGGGTCCGCCACGCGGGCCACTTTAGCGTGAATTAACCCTGAACTGAGGAAATCATGATCTTCACGGAAACCCCCCTCAAAGGCGCCTACGTCATCGACCTCGAGAAACGTGGCGACGACCGCGGCTTCTTCGCCCGCGCCTTCTGCGAAAACGAATTCGCCGCAAGAAACCTTTCCACCCGCATGGTCCAGGTCAACAACTCGCTCTCCGCCGAAAAAGGCACCCTCCGCGGCATGCACTACCAACTCGCCCCCAAAGCCGAAACCAAAGTCGTCCGCTGCATCCGCGGCTCACTCCTCGACGTCATCCTCGATATCCGCCAAGGCTCCCCCACCTTCGGCCAATCCTTCGCCGCCGAACTCTCCGCCGAAAACCGCCGAATGATGTACTGCCCCAAAGGCTTCGCCCACGGCTTCATCACCCTCGCCGACAACGCCGAAGCCTTCTACTTCGTCGATGAGTTCTACTCCCCCGCCCACGAACGCGGCATCCGCTACAACGACCCCAAATTCAATATCCCCTGGCCCTTCCCCCCCACCGTCATCTCCGACAAAGACGAAAACCAACGCGACTTCGACCCCGCTTGGCATCTGACGCTCTAACACCGTCGCTCCTACTGAACCCTAAACCCCGAACCCTGAACCCTCCATCATGAAAATCCTCCTCACAGGTGCTTCCTCGTTCACCGGCTTCTGGTTCCTCAAAGAACTCGCCGCCGCCGGCCACCAAGTCATCGCCACCTTCCGCAAACCCCCCGCCCAATACCCCGACGAACCCCGACGAACCCGCGTCGCCCTCGCCCAATCCCTCTGCACGCCCGTCATCGGCCCATCCTTCGGCGACCCCGCCTTCCTCGATCTCATCAAATCCCTCGCGTCCCTCGACCTCCTGGCACACCACGCCGCCGACGTCACCAACTACAAGTCCCCCGACTTCAACACCCTCGCCGCTCTCCAGAATAACACCCTCAACATCGCCACAACGCTCGCCACGCTCAAATCCGCCGGCTGCAACAAAATTCTCCTCACCGGCTCCGTCTTCGAATCCAACGAAGGCGCCGGCTCCGAATCCCTACCAGCCTTCTCCCCCTATGGCCTCTCCAAAGAACTCACCTGCCATGTCTTCCGCTACCACGCCCGCCGCGCCGGACTCGGTCTCGCTAAATTCGTCATCCCCAACCCCTTCGGTCCCTACGAAGAACCCCGCTTCACCGGCTTCCTCATCAAGAACTGGTTCGCCGGCACCACCCCCGCCGTCTCCACTCCCGCCTACGTCCGCGACAACATCCACGTCTCGCTCCTGGCCAAAGCGTACGCCCATTTCGCCTCCACCATCCCCACCGCCCCCTGCTTCACCAAACTCAACCCCTCCGGCTACACCGAATCCCAAGGCGCTTTCACCCTCCGCTTCGCCGCTGAAATGCGCCCCCGCCTAAACCTCCCCTGCCCCGTCGAACTCAAAAAACAAACCGATTTCGCCGAGCCTCGCGTCCGCATCAACACCGACATCCCCGACACACAATCCCTCGGCTGGGACGAATCCGCCGCCTGGGACGATATCGCTAATTACTACAAACAGGTATACAAACAATGACCACACTCATTGACCCCCCCACCGCTCCGGTTCCCCCCGCTGCCGGCTCCTCCCCCCGCGTCGATATCGCCGTCATCGGCGGCGGCATCGTTGGCCTCGCCACCGCCATGGCACTGGCAAAGGACCACCACGCCAACATCATCGTCCTCGAAGCCGAAGGCAAACTCGCCGCACACCAGACCGGCAATAACTCCGGCGTCATCCACTCCGGCATGTACTACAAGCCCGGCTCCCTCAAAGCCACCCTCTGCAACCAAGGCCGAAACGCCCTCTACCAATTCTGCCAACAACACAACATCCCCCACGATAACTGCGGCAAAGTCGTCGTCGCTACCCACGAGTCCGAACTCCCCCGCCTCGACGAACTCCAGCGCCGCGGCAACGCCAATGGCCTGGCCGACCTCCGCCGACTCTCCATCGAAGAACTCCGCGAACACGAACCCCACGTCGCCGGCATCGCAGGACTCTACGTCCGCGAAACCGGCATCGTCGATTACAAAGCCCTCTCCTACGCCTACGCCGACACCGTCCGCCAACACGGCGGCCAGGTCCTCACCTCCGCCAAAGTCTTCAAAATCACCCAAAAACCTGACGCCATGATCCTCCACACCACCCAAGGCGACTTCCAGGCACAAGGCCTCATCAACTGCGCCGGCCTCCAATCCGACCGCGTCGCCCGAATGTGTGGCCTCGATCCCGACCTCCAAATCATCCCCTTCCGCGGCGAATACTACAAACTCGCTCCACACGCCTGGTCCCTCTGCAAGAATCTCATCTATCCCGTCCCCGACCCCGCATTCCCCTTCCTCGGCGTCCACTTCACCCGCATGATCGCCGGCGGCGTCGAAGCCGGCCCCAACGCCGTCCTCGCACTCGCTCGTCACGGCTACACCTGGACCCACATCAACCCCATAGACCTCCTCGGAACCCTTACCTACCCAGGCTTCTGGAAAATGGCCGCCAGATTCTGGAAAATGGGCTTCGGCGAAATCCACCGCTCCTTCTCCAAAAAAGCCTTCCTCAAAGCACTGCAAAGGCTCATGCCGGAACTCAAGATGAAAGACCTCCGGCCCGGCGGCGCAGGCATCCGAGCCCAGGCGCTGGACCGAACCGGAAAGCTCGTTGACGACTTCGCCATACAGACCGCGCCTCGCATGATCCACGTCCTCAACGCCCCCTCCCCCGCCGCCACAGCGTCCATCAGCATCGGCCGCTACATCGCTCAGACAGCTTCCAGCCTTCTCGATCTGCCCCAACTCCGCCCACGCTAGCACGACATCGCTACGGAGTCGGCTCTGAGGGCCGACCGATGCCGGCTGCTGTACGCAGCGGCGTTACGTCGCTGGTGGTAAGCACATCGTTGGATCGGCTCCGACCAACTCCGCCAATCGCGCTCCCAGAGCTTCACCGCCAGCGTCGAGTCGGCCTCGGACACTGGCTCGAACGTGATCCGTGCATTTCTCCCGCCGCAGCCTCGCCGTCTGTTCCGACAGGAAACACGTGGCCAGCCTCACGCACAGCCAGTGCCGTGTCAGGCTCTTGTACGTCCGCACCTCGTACGCCCCCAGACCCGCCTCCTGCTTGGCCCGCTCGAACCACTTCTCCACGTGCCACCGGATCAGCAGAACTCGGATCAGTCTCACCCCGTTGGCCAAGGCGTCACGCACCTGATCCGACGCCATCCGCCGCTTGGGCCGGTAGACAACCTGCTCACCGACGCCCGCCTTTCCGGGAGCGTTCGCGATCTTCCGCCCACGCCCTGGGCAGGTACAGGCCGCTGGCCAGCACGCAGGAAAACGGGTTCTTCGGGTCGTCATCGGTGAACAGCAGGTGCTGGGCGACGACGCAGTTGCCGATCTTCCCCGACTGGCCGCAGTATTGCCGGTGGACACCCGGCGTTTTGTCTCCCCGCTTGGGGTGTCCGGTAGCATCGATGACTCCGATACCGCCCGACGGGCATCGGTTCGCCACGCGGTGGCTGAGCATCCGCTCAAGCCGGGCGTGATCCCAGGCAAACATCGAGAGGAACTCCTGCAGGGTCCGGACCGCCACGCCCGCAGCCAACGCAATCGGCTCGATGCTTTTGCGTGGCAGGTCCGCCATCAGCCCGATGAGATAACCCTGGAAATGCTCGAAGGTGACTTCTTTCTTGAAACACGGGCGGAACGATTGGACCCTTGCCGTCAACGCCGGCCGCAAAGACCGCAACTGCTGAGCATCCATGCCCGACTCCGGTTCGCCCCAAACCATCATCCACCGGGAGCCAGTCGTCGCTTGAGCAGATCTAACGCTGTCGTGCTAAAGGACTGGGCGAGTCGAAAACACCTCTGCTGTGACGCCGGCGTAGGCATCGGTCTTCCGCGGCTTGGCTGTCACGATGATATCATCGGTGGCAGACGGCGTCGGCTCGGAGGCCGACAGCGGACCCGTCTGGGCAAGGAATGCGCCGTCGATCAGGAAGTAGTCGTCGGCATTGATCACCTTGTCGTAGTTGATGTCTCCGTGGTAGTAGCCGGGGTCCTGGCTGAGGAAAGCGCCGTCGATGAGGAAGTAATCGTCGGCATTGACGACGCCATCAACGTTGAGATCGCCGACCCAGGTGTACTTCACCAGGATAGAGTTGGCGTCCACCGCAAGGCCGTCGAACAGACTGTACAGGTTGCCTCCGCCGTGGCCCTTGTCGTTGAGCACGGCGCCAAGCCCTGTGAGATGGGTGGAGCCGGCAGCGGCAACAGAGCTGGTGATGCCAAGGCCCTGCCACAAACTGCCGCCGGTGCTGCGGGCGTTCTTCACGAGGCTGACGATGTTGGCGAAGACGGTGTCGCGCGTGCCGGCTGTAGGCTGGATGACCATGTCGTTGTCAGTCAGGTCGAGCTTGGCGCCGGCGCCGAGGGACAGCGCGTTGGTGGCGAGGAGTTTGCTCCCGCCGGCCGTGAGGTTGACGCGAGCGGAGTTGTTGATGCTGAGAGCGGCGAGTTTCTGACTGGCGGGGAAGCTCATGACGGCGGAGTTATTGAGTGTGACGGCGAGGTTGACGCCGCCGACGCCGAGAGACGGATCGATGGTGGTGGCGCCGCCGTTGACGGTGAGGGTATTGGCGCCGCCGCCGACGTTGAGCTGGATCACGCCTGTTCCGGAGCCGTCGACGCCGCTGGGGCCGATAGTGATCGAATCGTTGCCCGTGCCGGCGGGATCGTTGGTCGCGGTATCAACGATGACGGTGGTCGTGTTGAAGAACGTGAGGGGTTCGAGGTTGACGCCGGCGCTGGTGCCGCTGATACGGCCTTGGCCGGCGGCGGAGTCGATGGTGAGGCTGTCGGCGCTGCCGGGGGTGACGAAAGCGAATGATGCGAAGCTCTGGACGTTGACGGGTTCGAGGTTGGCGAAGTTGATGGTGCGGGCGCCGATGGTGATAGCGCCGCTGCCGGGCGTGGTGGCGCTGGGAGTGTAAGAGCCGACGGTGGAGCCGTTGCCGATGAGTCTGAGGCTGTCGCCGGGCGCGGATGCGGGGTCGCCGCCATCGTAGGTTAATCCGCCGGTGGGGACGGGGCTGCCGTTGGCGAAATCAACGATGAGCTGGTCTTTGCCGGCGAGGGTATTGAACGTGATCGTGGTTAGCGCGCCAAGGGCACGGGTGTAGGTGGGTGGGGCGTTGGGGGCCGCGGGAATGTTGTACCAGATCTGGACGGTGGTGCCTGCGGGATCGAGGCGAACGTAGAAGACGTCATCGCCGGCGGAGCCCTGGAAGGTGCCAAGGCCAACCTCGAATGTGCCCAGCACGGCGGCGGCGACGGTGTTGCCGGCAACGTCGGCCACCGACCCTGTGGCTGTCGCGACGGTAATCGGGCCGGGCGGCAGGACCTCGCCGTCTTTGCTGTAGATGTAGCGGTAGACGTTGCCGCCTAACGCCTGGACCTCATCGACGCTGACGCCAGTGATGGTGATGCTGTTGGCGGCGATGGTGGCGAGGTTGAGGCCCGAGCCGACATCGGCCCACTGGACATCGACATGGCCGGGGTCGCTGGTGAGGACGGAGCCCGGCGCGGGACTGATCAGGGCGGCGGTGGGCGGATTGACATCGAGGCGGAAGGTCCGGACGAAGTTGCCGCCGGCGGCGCCGTTGTTGTCGCCGTCGAGGGCGTTGCCGGAGGTGTCGAAGATGGCGTCGGGGGGGTCGCTGATGACTGTGAAGTGGTAGTAACCGGTGGGGATGGTGGAGCTGAACACCACGCGGACGTGCGTGTCGCCCGCGGTGTAGGTGACGAGGGCAATGGACACCGTGACATCATCGACGGTGCCGAGGTGTCCGTCGGGCCCGGCTTCGACGAGGTCGTAGAGGGCTGTGCTGCGCGCACTGACCGGGTCGAGGGGCTTGCTGAAGGAGACAGTGAGAATGCTGAACACGGCATTGGTGAGAATCCCGTCGGTCATGCCAACGGGCGAAAGGTCGGTGACGACGGGGGGCGTGATGTCGGAGCTGGAGCCCTGGAATTCGAAGGCGCCCATGTCATAGAACGTGTAGACGCCGCGGCCCGTGTTCGTGGTGCCCAGATCGTCGACGCGCAGATTCCCGTCGGCGTCGAGGGGCGTGCCGTTGTCGCCGTCGGCGGCGTCGATGACCGAGGAACCGCGGCGGAGGTGGAAGTTGTCATCATAGCCGAAGTCGGCGAACTGGCTCTGCGGGTCGGGCTGCTCCCAGCCGAAGAGGTTGTCAGCGCCGTTGGTATCGAGGAAGAGAGGATCGACGGACCGGGAGTTGGCATCTTTCCCGCTGGAGGTCTGCCAGGCGCCGAGAGTGGCCTGGGTGGCGCCCAGCCATCTGCCGAAGTTCGCCAGGGGCCGGGGAAGGTAGACGTCGTTGTGGTTGCTGTCGTAGCCGGCGTTGACGCCGGTGGCCTCGATGCCGAAGCCGCCGTTGATCTGGATGAGGTTGTTGTAGAGCAGGACCCCCTGGGCGCTGTTGTCGAACTTGATGGCGCTGCCGGTGTCGTGATGGACGGTGTTGTTGATGATCCTGATGGAACCGCCGTAGCCGATGCCGTGGGCATAGATCGCCTGATTGGCGTTATCGTAGACGAGGTTGTTGGTAAGCTGAGATCCGCCGGTGTAGTAACCGCTGACTTCGATGCCGACGCTGCTCCCGTAGATGTCGTTGGCGTTGGCCAGGACGCTGCCATAGTCGAGGAGCAGGCCCGTGCCAGTGTTGCCGACGATGCGGTTGCGATAAACGCGGCCGGAGCGTGCCTGGATGCCCACGACGTTCTTGACGCTGTAGTTGTCGTGAGCCCAGGTGTTGTCACCGGCAGACGTGGTGAGGTAGAGCCCGCTGCCGCGGTTGAGGGTCAAGGTGTTGTCGTAGGCTTCGGCGTTACCCTCCAGGTACATGCCGGTGTCGTTGTCGTGGGAGTCGTTGTTGTAGACGGGTGTTCGTGCGGCGCCGTCGGAGTCGTTGACGAACATGCCTCGGCTGTTGCCGCGGGCCTCGTTGTCATGAACCGTTCCCTGCACGAGGTAAACGGTCAGCCCGTTCCCATTGTTATAGGCGAGGTTGTTGGTGTAGGTCAGGGCGTCGGCCGAATCGACGTAGATGCCGTCGCCGAACTGTGAGCCAAGCTTGTAGGCCGTGTTGGAATCGACGGTCATGCTGTCGCCGCGGAGGTAGAAGCCGACGTCCTGGTCGGTGTCGCCGTTGCCGGTGGTGCCATAGGCGGTGTTTCCGGTGATGACGGCGTTCTCCACATCGGTGTTCACGTAGAAGCCGCGGTACGCGTTGTTGTACGCCGTGTTGCCCGCCAGGG
>Ga0315284_10001482_pt1 | contig 33446 bp, 25 predicted proteins | sample YL17G09_16_MG_FD_203696 | JGI IMG/M metagenome (GOLD analysis project Ga0315284, IMG submission 203696) | Sediment microbial communities from Yellowstone Lake, YNP, Wyoming, USA - YL17G09_16 | ecosystem: Environmental > Aquatic > Freshwater > Lake > Sediment | place: USA: Wyoming | collected... | reverse complement strand
CCGGTGGAGGTTAATGAGCTCGTTTTGGATACCGCGATCAATACATCAGCTTCGGAAATATACCCGGTTATTTCAGGCGATGGACAATTTTTAGCCTTTATAAGGCGCCTGAAGTTTTACGATGCAATTTTCTTTACCACAAAAAAGGGAGACTCCTGGAATCACCCCATTAATCTTAATCCTCTTGTTGGTTCCGACGGCGACTTCTACCCCGTTTGCTTGTCCCTTGATGGGAGTGAATTGTATATGGTAAAGAAAGTATTGGAAAACAGCGACTTATATGTTTCGTACCGTCATGATGCTTCCTGGTCAAAGGCTGTACCTCTCAACAGTCACATAAATACCAGGGCAAATGAAACATCCGCCGGTATTTCCTCCGATAAACAAACGCTCTGGTTTACCAGTTCGAGGAAAGGAGGGGCAGGAGGCCTGGATATTTATTTTTCCCAAAGGGATAAAAACGGTGCGTGGGGGAAGGCCAGGAACGCAGGTAAAATCATCAATACACCGTTCGATGAGGAGAGTCCTTATATTGCCAATAGCGACAAAACACTGTTTTTCAGTTCAAAGGGTCACTTCAGTATGGGAGGTTTCGATATATTTTATACTTCAAAAAGCGGAAAAGAATGGGGAGATCCCGTGAATATAGGGTCTCCGATCAACAATACTTCCGATAACTTTGGATTTGTGCCCTTAAGTAGTGGTGGAACCGGGTACTATTCTAAATTAGATACTGCTGAAGGAACCTCTGAAGATATTTTCAAAGTTACGCTTAAATCAAATAAACCTGCTCCTTGATATGATCACCAGCATTTTAACACAAGCCGGATCGACGACTTTAATTTCCTAAAACATGAAGAAGCTGGTTGGATATGAAATCGTTTTACGAGCGCCTGAACCTTCGGATGTTGATGTACTTTACCGATGGGAAAATGATTCTGAAATATGGCATGTGAGCAACACCTACACTCCTTTTTCAAAATACATACTTGAAAAGTACATAGAAAATGCCCATCTCGACATTTACCAGGTGAAGCAGCTAAGATTGATGATCGATGTGAGGGAAAACGGAAATCTGAAATCACGTCCGGTTGGCACTATTGATCTCTTTGATTTTGATCCCTATCATAACCGGGCAGGTATCGGTATCCTGATAGGCGACAAATCCGACAGGAAAAAGGGATATGCAACAACTGCCCTGCAAAGATTCATCGATTATGGATTTAATACGCTGCAGTTGCATCTGTTATATTGTAATATTACCAAAGGGAATACTGATAGTTTAAGACTTTTCAGAAAATGCGGATTCAGGATATCCGGCCGTAAGGTCGACTGGATAAAAACTCCGGGAAACTATCTCGAAGAGTTCCTGCTTCAGTTGATTAATCCTGCTGATTAAAAAGCAGATCGGCTTACGGGATTCTACTATAAATCAGGCTTTTTTTATTGGTGTTTTTTGTATATTAGCTTCAATTTATTTAGCAGCAATTTGTCATTTTACTTCAAATATTACAAAAGTATAAGCAGACTTATCAGTCTGTCTTTGATTAGCTTTCTTTGCTTATCTCCCTCAATCCTCCATGCTCAGGATGAAACTGCCATCAGACCCCTTATTGAGGCCGGAGATCTTAAGAAGCTGGATAAGGCAGAAGCTTATAAGGAGGATGCTGATAAACTTATCGAAGAAGGCAACCGGTTAAATATGGAGGTGTTTTCGGTTCAGGCTGATCCAAACCTCGATGAGAAGGCAATAAATAAAAAGACCGGACAACTTGAGAGTCAGGCTCAGCAGAAACAAGTACAGGCTTCAGCTTTGTATGAAAAATGCAATGAGATTAAATTCACCGTGTATAAAAAATATCTCGACAACTTCTGGAATGCACACGCAGGTGAAGAATCAAATTATATCAACGCGAAATTGCTTGAAGAACAGTCCAGTGATAATTATTTCCAGGCAGCCAGTTACAGGATCGATGCCAGAAAAATGGACGATAAATTTGCCAAGGTTGAGAGACTCACCGAAGCCAATAATTTGGAAATTCAGGCCATACAGAAGCAGCTTACAGCACTTGGAATCTATCAGGGCATCGGTGAGACCGCAGCCGAGGTCGCCCCTGCCGAAGAAGAGGTACCTGCTGCTCCAGTCGGGAAGCCTATTGAAAAAGATACTATTGCCCAAACTCCTGTCATTTATACTCCTCCGGTTTCTGCCCCGGAGACTACCATTCCCGGGCAACTGGAAGTTGATCAAACCATGATTGACAAGTATAACCGGTATATTACCTCGGGGCAGTTTACAGATACGACGTTATCAACCGGCAAAATTGCTGGTCTGACTGCTTTTGATGCTGACAGAGTGTTGCAGTTGTGGTATGACTACATATATGGCCATGGTGCGCAGGAAACGGAATTGGCGGTTGCAGAAAAAGCCGATACCCTGCAAACAACCGCTGAGAAGCTGACAGCAAAGCAGGCAGAGACTAAAAATATGGAAATCGGTGTAATCACGGATGAAAACAGGGGTCTGATGATACCTGCCGATGAGGAGGTTATTTATAGAGTGCAGCTGGCTGCAAACCGTTCCGAGCTTTCACAAAGAGCGTTAAGCAGGATGTATTATGGCAATAAGAGTGTTGAAATGATTAACGAAAATGGCTGGTACAAGTATTCTGTTGGTGATTTTAACACCTATGAAGAAGCCAGTAAGTTCCGCAAATCAAGCGGTATAAGTAATGCATTCGTTGTGGCATATCGTAAAGGAACAAAGTTTGTGCCGGGTGAAATAGCAACGGAAATCAAAACGTCAACAGTATATACTCCTGAAGGTGAGCAAAGAATGCCTCCCGGTCTGATTTTCCGCATTCAGGTTGCAGCAAGCAGAGTTCCACTAACTATAGGACAATTGAAAAGGATATACAACGGCAATTATCCGGTAGAAATGATCTCTGAAGATGGATGGTTCAAATACCAGCTATTAGGTGTCAGGTTATATGCCGATGCTATTCAGATAATACGAAATGTAACCACTACAGGCACTTTCATTGTATCCTATGAAAATGGAACTAAGATAAACCTGGCCGAAGCGGTAATGAAGAACAAGGAACTGGAAAAGACCGTTCAAGCCAAGGGCAGAAAAGGAATTATTAACGAAATAGAATATCACTTACAGCTTGCAGCATCAAGAACCGCTATGAACCCTGATGAACTGAAGGCTCTTTACAACGGACCAGAGAAAATTTCCGTAATTCTTGAGGATGGCTGGTATAAATATCATCTGAAGGCAGCGAATTCACCCGACAGGGCAGAACAATTCAAACAAGCCTGCGGCATTAATAAGGCCTTCATTGTTCCTTACCGGCGTGCAGTAAAAATTTCTTATTACGAGGCAATTCAGGAAACAAAATAGGACTCTAACCTTTAAAATAACTTGGCTATGAAAACTCGGATAAAACAGTTAATCAGCCTGGGAGCAAAACTTCTGCTAATCTCGGGGATATTATTTACCTCCTGCATATCTCAGAGCAAAGTAAAATTGTTGCAAGAAAGAACAGCCAAAGAAGCGGCTACAGATTTCGCCAACAATAAAAATACTACCTACCGTTTACAGGTTGGTGATCACTTGTATATTGAGGTATACAGCGTTGATCCAAAAACCAGCAAGTTCTTTCAAACGGATTTTCCTGACCTCATGAATCCTACTTATCTTTATCTGAAAAGTTATTCAGTGGATGAATTCGGTTTCATCAATTTCTCCTTCGTGGATAAGATGTATGTAAAGGGACTAACAGTGGCTGAAGTGAAGGAGCAGATACAGAAAACGCTGAACGAGTACTTTAAGGAGTCCACGGCTGTTGTAAAACTGGTGAATTTCGAAGTGTCTGTTATTGGCGAAGTGAATGACCCCGGAAGTTTTACCGTTTACCGTGATCAGCTCAACCTTTTTCAGGCTGTTGGTCTGGCAGGTGGATTCAAAGATTTTGGGAATCCTAAAAAAGTGAAATTGGTACGACAATCACAAACGGGTTCGAACTTGGTACAGCTGGATCTTTCAGACAACAAAATCCTGGAATCTCCCTATTTCTATTTGCAACCTAACGATATCATTTATATCGAGCCCTTGAACGCTAAGTCGTGGTCATATACCCGGTTCCCTTATGAAACCATATTGGTGCTAGTCTCCACGGCATTAGTCGGGTGGAATGTATACCTGAATAGCAAATAAATAACACGATAGCAAAGTAAGCGGATAGGAGAAGATGGGAAATGACGGATGAAAGATATGTTGATTTTGGTACAGAAGATTCCATAGACATTAAAGCATTTCTGTCCAAGTGTCTTCACCAATGGTATTACTTTGCGGCTTTTCTGGTTGTTGCTTTCCTCATAGCCATGTTGATTAACCGGTTTACCGCTCCGGTATATAAAGTAACAACCTTCTTGCTGATCAGGGATGAGGAAAATCCCCTCGACCCGCAAAACTTTGTTGGAGCCTCCTTGTATGGTAATCCCTATAAACTACAAAATGAGATCGGTATGCTTCAATCAAAAGGCCTCACTGAGAGGGCTTTACGCGATCTCGATTTTTACGTATCATACTTCCGCGAAGATCGGTTTAAATCGACTGAGCTTTATAATGAAGCACCCTTTATAATAGAGATAGACAGTCTTTTTGAACAGCCTTTGGGTGTAAGGTTTAATCTGACATTCACGAATGATACACTGATGATCATCCAGGCTTCCGTAAAAGGAGCCCTAGGGCACAACTATTCATCGAATACTAACACCAGACTTATACCCAATTTTGAATTTGGCGATACGGTTTCATTTGGTGATTTGAGTGGAAACCAATTCTGCCGTTTCAGGATCCTTCCCAATTTCGAAATGATGGGACAGATTGGTGATCACAGGAAATATTCCTTTCAATTCAATAGTATTGGACAATTGGTTAGCCGGTTTAGGGTTAATGAAATTGAGGCTACTAAAAACTCATCCATACTCCAAATGTCGGTCCGATGCAGCAATGTACAGCAGGGAGTTAATTATCTGAATAAGCTCACTGAAGTATTTCTGGCAAAGGGAATTGAGCGTGATGATAAAATTGCACAGTCAACCATTACATTTATTGATGATCAGCTTAAGGGTATTACCGATTCATTGCGATATTCTGAGGATAAGCTTCAGCGTTTCAGAACAGCCAGGGGTGTAACGAATATTGATTTTCAGGCACAGCAAACCTATCAGCAGATGGAAAACCTGCAGGATCAAAAGGCCGAGCTTATTGTTAAGGCAAAATATTATAGTTACCTCCGTGAATATTTGAAGAAAAATAACCGGGTGGATGATCTTATTGCACCTTCATCCATGGATATCAACGATCCGCTTTTAAATAACCTTATTATTGAACTTACCCGTTTCTATGCCGAACGTACCGAAATGTCGTTCAATACCATCAAAGACAATCCTTACCTGAGCTCTCTGGAATTAAAAATAGCGGATATTAAAGCAAAACTGCTTGAAAATATCGATAACATCATTAATACTTCTAATATTTCTCTTCAGGCAATCGATACAAGAATTAACAATATCGAATCAGCCATCAACAAATTACCTGAAAGTCAACGTGAATTGCTTGTTATTGAAAGGAAGTTCAAACTTAATGATGCCATTTTTACCTACCTGCTGACCAAACGTTCTGAGGTCCAGATTTCCAAAGCTTCCAATATTCCATCAAACGAAATACTTGATCGTGCTTCACCGGATGATTACGTTCAAGTGAGTCCAAATCCGAGGATGAATTATATCGTAGCCCTTCTGTTGGGTTTGTTTTTACCCGCGGCCCTTGTTTATCTTCGCGATTTCTTTCGTAATAAAATTGTGGATAAGAAAGAAATACAATTGATAACTGACATTCCGGTTATAGGACATATCATTCACAACACCCAAAAAACAGGATTGGTAGTGGATGACAATCCAACCTCACTTATTGCTGAATCTTTCCGTTCCCTAAGAACCAATTTTCAGTTCTTTCCCAATGGCGAGGGAAAAAATATCGTACTGATAACCTCCATCATTAAAGGAGAAGGCAAGAGCTTTATCTCTGTTAATCTGGGAACTGTTTTTGCTCAAAATCAGAAAAAAGTGGTCATTATTGATTTTGATTTGAGAAAAGCTAAGATAAAACAATACCTCGGTATTGAAGCAGATGATGGACTTAGCAGATATCTGAGCAACAATTCGATACTTGCTGATATTATTTTCCCTTCGGGCATACCAAACCTCGATGTAATACCTTCAGGGCCAATACCACCCAATCCTTCTGAACTGATCTCTTCTGAAAAAACAACCCTGCTTTTTGAAGAACTGAAGAATCGTTATGATGTGATATTGATTGATTCACCCCCTATAGCCCTGGTTTCTGATGCCCTGCTTCTATTGAGGTATGCCACCATCAGACTGGTGGTTGTACGGCAGAACTTTACACCCAAAAACCTGTTTGCTTCCATCATGAATGATATGGAAAAACGCAACATTAGTCCTCTGAGTATCATTATTAACGATGAAAAGACTGGCCTGAACGGATATGGCTATGGATACGGGTATGGCTATGGATACGGTTACGGTTATGGACATGAGCCGGAAAGAACTTCTTTTAAAGATGTCGTAAAAAAAATTTTCAATCGCAGCTAAACTGCAGGGATCATCTCGTTAAAATCAGGTACATCTTGCAGAAATCTGTATTGCCGGTTCGATTTATTGATCTGGCAACAATAATGTCTCATGCCATTGGTAATGAGCATATAAGCTGCCTTGTATTTGTTGTTGTACCGGCCGGCCTGGTCAAAGACATGCTGATTGATCTCAACACCAGGCGCTTTACACTCCACAATCATGAGTGGTTCACCTTTGCGGTCAAAAATTAGTAAATCAAATCGTTGTTTGCGCCGACTGTTGCTAAATCCTTTTTCGATTGAAATGAGCGCCAGAGGAAATTTTTTCACTATCACCAGGTAATTGACCACATGCTGTCTGACCCACTCTTCGGGGGTCAACTGCACAAATCTGCGTCTGATTTCATCAAAAATGTATTTTTTCCCCTTATCTTCCTTTATCCTGAACAAATATGTTGGTAAATTTAGCGGTTCCATAAAAAGGGTTTACATCCGTAAATATAAGTAATTGGGCAATTAATCTGATTTTTCTGATGACTTTTGAAAACATAATCGCTGAACTCAAAGCACGGAAATATAAACCGGTTTATTTTCTGATGGGAGAAGAGCCATATTTCATTGATGGGATCACTGACTATTTAGCAGAAAATGCGCTTAGTGAAGCAGAAAAGGCGTTTAATCAGTTAATCCTTTATGGCAGGGATACTGATTTGGGTGATATTATTACTTCGGCCAGAAAGTTTCCTATGATAGCTTCTCATCAGCTGATCATTGTGAAAGAAGCCCAGCATCTCCGGAACCTCGAGGGATTGGAACATTACCTTACCACTCCAATGCCTTCAACGATTCTGGCCTTTGCCTATAAATACAAGAAAATTGACAAGCGCACCAAGCTGGCCAAGATCCTGGCTGAAAAGAGCGTACTGTTTGAGTCAGACAAAGTACGTGAAGACAAAGTTCCCGCCTGGATAAGCGCTTTTTTAACTTCAGACGGATATCAGATTGAACAAAAGGCAGCCACTCTCCTGGTGGATTTTCTGGGCAACGACCTTGGCAAGATAGCCAATGAATTGGGAAAGTTAATCCTGGTTCTGCCTCCGGGATCAAAACAAATTACCGCCGGATTGATTGAAAAGAATATAGGAATCAGCAAGGATTTTAACAATTTTGAACTTAACCGTGCGCTTGTTTCGCGTGATGTTATTAAGGCGAACAGGATCGTTCAGTATTTTAGCAATAATCCCCGGAATAATCCTTTTGTTCTCACGGTTTCTTCGTTGTTTTATTATTTTGCTAAGATATTGTTATATCAAGGGTTATCTGATAAAAGCAGGGAAAATATTGCCAGGGAACTGGGTATTAATCCTTATTTTGTCGCCGAATACCAGCAGGCTGCCAAAAGCTTTTCGATGACAAAAACCTGTCAAATCATCTCTTGGTTGCGCGAATATGATCTCAAGGCTAAGGGAGCCTCAGCCGCTTCAGAGGGTGAGCTATTGAAGGAATTGATTTATAAAATTATACACTAGTGCTTAACCAATAAATATGATGACCTATTTCCTCATTGCTTTTACGGTGTTGATTTCAATACCGGCTTTTAACAATCACGACTGGTTTTTAAAGTTGCAGTTTAGTCCCTACCAGGTGTATCATCGCAGACAACTGTATCGATTACTGACGCATGGTTTTCTTCATGCTAATTGGATACACCTGATTATCAACATGTTAGTTTTATTCTTTTTTGGTCCCTATGTGGAAAATTATCTTAAGATGGTTCTGGGACCGGAAATACAACCATGGTACCGGATTGTTTATTTACTTTTCTATTTTGCGGCCATAATAGTGGCATCACTGGTAAGTTTATTCAGGCATAAGGACGATGTTTGGTATAATGCCGTTGGGGCTTCCGGCGCAGTCTCAGCTATAATTTTCTTTTTCATTTTTTTCAATCCCTGGGAACTGATTTATTTTTATGGCATAATACCGGTTCCGGGAATCATCATGGGTGTATTATATCTTGCCTATTCGCAATTTATGAGCAAACGGGAGGCTGACAACATCAACCACGATGCCCATTTGACAGGGGCATTATTCGGGTTTCTTTTTCCTTTATTAATTGATTACAGGTTGATTCATTACTTCATTACACAACTTATGAGCTTTAATTTCAAATAACCAGGTAATTAGCTTATATGACAGCGCAATTTTACATTTGCATGAATGGTGAGTTCAGAAAAGCATCAGAACCCTCCCTGTTCCCAAATAACAGGGCTTTCAGGTACGCTGACGCTTTGTATGAAAACATGCATGCCTGTGCCACTGAACCTCAATTCACCATTTATCATCTTGAAAGATTGTTTGAAAATATGCATCTTCTTTCCATGGAAATACCGGGGTATTTTTCGGTGGATATGCTCAGGCAGCTTATTACGCAACTTCTTAATAAAAACAGGATATTTGGAGGTGCCCGGATCAGGTTGTCTGTTTTTCGGGACACCGACGAAGGATATATCCCAGACCAGGACAGGATTTCCTTTATACTTGAAAGTCAAAGGCTTGAACAGGATCATTATGAATTAAACGACAGGGGTCTAGCCTTAGATATTTGTACCAATTTTACCAAACCTGCCGGTCCTTTGTCGTTTGTACGTAACGCCAATGCCTTGCTCTATCTCTTGGCGGGCATTGATGGCCGGAAAAATAGTCTGGACGGGTATATATTGTTGAATGAAGAGGGCAGAATCGTTGAAACCGTGGATTCGAATATTTTTCTGATTAACGGCAACTCACTTTTCACTCCCGGAATAAAACAAGGATGCATACCCGGAGTAATGCGACGGGTGGTAATAAAGCTTGCGGGTGAAGCAGGTTACAGAATCAATGATCAGAGCAATCTCACCCCGGCTGCGCTGGATGATGCTGAGGAAGTCTTTCTTACAAATGCAATTGACGGGATACGATGGATTGGAGCATACAGGCAGCGCAGATATTACAAAAAGACTGCAAAATTGCTGTCCAGCAGATTAAATGAACTGGCTTTTACTAAGCGCACTTAGCGGTTAATTCAAGTGTCATATCATTCGTGCTTTGTCATGTTGAGCTTTAGCGAAACATCTGTATTACAGCAATAAAGATGCTTCACTCCCCTGCCCGAATGACTTCGGTCAGGCGGGGTTCAGCATGACAGTTGACTTGACACTAGTTCATTTGCGGATTCTCCGGGAAGTTCGCCCACATCTGGTATTTTTTCCCCAAACGATGCAGGGCTTTGTTCCAGAAGAATTTATTCATGGGGGTCATAACTTCTTCGGGACTTATATCGGCAACTACCCAGGCGTTGTCGCTGAGTTCATCCTCGAGCTGATTCGATTGCCAGCCGCTATATCCAAGAAAAAATCGGATATTTTCGTTATTGAGACTGCCCGATTCCAACAACCTTTTTATTACATCGAATTCTCCGCCCCAATAAATGTTTTCGATGATCTTCATGCTGTTTGGAATAATATCACCCAAAGTATGAATATAGTGCAGCGTATTGGTCTGTACAGGGCCACCTAATGACACAACGGCATCAATTGACGGAAAGTCGGCCATTATTTCATTAACCTTCATGTTAACCGGCTTATTCAGCACAAAACCCACGGTGCCTTCCTCGGAATGTTCTGTGATCAAGACGATCGACCTTTTAAAATAGTTGTCCATTAGAAAAGGTTCAGATATAAGAATTCTGCCCTTTTGAGGAAGGAGCGTATTCTCAGTCTGAAAGAAATCATAACGGATTTGCATACTTCAATGGTTTATTGATACCAGATCAAAATCTATTCCAGAGTGGTTGTGTAAACAAAATTAAACCGAATATTCCAATGTACTTTCATTCCTTTTTGCCATTTATATACAAGTATGATAAAAATAATACTTTACTGTTGAAAAAAAAGATAATATTACTCCTGTTGATTTAACGATTTAATCAGGTTTCTTATTGTGAGGTGACGGAAAGGTGCATTAATGCTGAATTCTAAAGCTTACGTGAATTTTCCTTCAGAAATGTCTTATTATAGGCAACAAACATCAAAATAAAATTTCATTCAAGGTTTAATTTTAGGTTTATTTTTCAGGAAGGGGGGTAATTCATTTGCCCCCTTTTTCTATTTTGAGATACTGTAACCTTTCAGCACCGTCCAATCCGGATGCAAGGTTTTAAGGTTGATTTTGGCAGGTTTTATTTTCCGGTAACGGTTTCTTTCCTCGCATTGCGGACAGCGCAGGCCAAGTCTGATCATGTTTTTGTTTTTACCCACCTCGGTTTCAGGAAATTTTCTGCCAAACACAAAAATGTTAATACCCAGCAGGAGAAAGGAGAGTGCGACAAGGGCGGATACTATTATAAGTAATTGCAGCATTATTTCACGTACAAAATTGTTAGATAAAAATTCCCAAATCACAGGAACACTTCGACTACGCTCAGTGTGTCGCTGCTCTGAAATGGTCAGGCTGAGCGGAGTCGAAGCCAGTCAGAGATAAAAAAGAACTTGATTATTGAAATTTAAAATTACAACAAAAACCATTTCGTTTAGTTCAGCATAGGCTTCGCGATCGGATAATTCTTTATAAATTTAAACCTGTAAAGAATTATATCCCGAACAATCACAGGTTTGTTATGTTATTAACCGTAATTGGTCAGAACCATGATTGCCATTGAAACCGACAACTCCAAAACCCTCAGTTATCAGCAATTCCGTGATGAGATCATCAACGAATCCAGGCTTGCCCTTGTTAGCAGGCAATGCAGCATTACAGGCCGCAAGGAAGTGCTGACCGGTAAGGCTAAATTTGGGATATTTGGTGATGGCAAGGAAATCGCCCGGATTGCATATGCCAGGCAATTCAGGAATGGTGACCGGTCGTGATATTTTACATGATAATTTTGATGCGATTTATATGATTATGCATGAAGCAAATCCTCTAAAGTATCCGCAATTATATTAGAATCGTGCTTCAAGAAAGCATTTTAACTCGCCGTATTCATGGATTACTGTAAAACCGGGACAATCATTGACCACATTTTGTGGCGGACGAAAAAGCACACCCTGATCCGCTTCTTTTAGCATGTTGATGTCGTTATAAGAATCGCCAAAGGCGATCACTTCATAATTGAGGCTTTTGAGTGCTTTTACGGTCTCCCGTTTGGCATCTTTTTGTCGCAAATTATATCCGCAAATAATGCCATTCCCGTTCACTTCCAGCGAATGACAAAAAAGAGTTGGACGGTCCAGTTGATCCATCAAAGGATCGGCAAATTCTACGAAGGTGTCTGAAACTACAATAAACCGGGTCACTCTTTTCAGCCAATTGATCATATCCAGGGCTCCATGAAAGGGCTTGATGGTGGCAATTACCCGCTGTATATCCAATAAAGTAAGATTTCTTTCCTTCAGTATCTTCAGCCTGTAAAGCATCAGTTGGTCGTAATCCTTGATATCACGGGTTGTTAGCCGGAGTTCGGGAATACCGGTTTTTTCTGCTACATTGATCCATACTTCGGGAACCCATACCCCTTCGAGATCAGAACATACCGCGTGTAGTTTTTTCATGTTAATAAATCAAGTTTTCAACTGCCAATACAGACAAAATTTAGTATCTGGTCTTCAGGTAATCCCTGAATTGTTCATAGTTATTGTCCAGCCTGTCAAATGATTCCTCACTGTGTTCCAAACCATCCATCGAAGCCGGAAGTTCGGGTTCGATACCCAACAATGTGCGTATCTCTTCCGGAAACTTGGCCGGATGGGCAGTTTCGAGACTAATGGCCAATTGGTCCTCAAGGCCGTCGGAAGGATATTGTTTGAAGTATTCCAGCAGTCCTGCCCAGCCTGCGGCCCCATGAGGTTCTGTCAGAACGCCATAGTGGTTGTAGGTTTCCTTCAATACCTCAGTGGTGCGGTTGTCATTTATACTTACTGCAAAAATGTCTGCCCGCATTTGTCTGATGTCAGGTTCTTTCAGGATGTTCCCCTTTTCATCCATGCTACCTCCATATAAGGCTATCACCCGTGCCATATTGCTGGGGTGTCCAACGTTCATGGCGCTGGAAATGCAGTTCCGTGAAGGAACAATGGTAGCATATTTCCCGGTTTGCCAATATACAGGTACCTCGTCATTTTCATTGGTAGCAATTACGAACCGTTTAACCGGTAACCCCATTTTTTTAGCCAGCAATCCTCCCATTATATTTCCGAAATTTCCGGAGGGAACTGAGAAAATAACCGGTTCGGAATCAGTAGTTCTGGCAAGTTGTGACCAGGCATAAAAATAGTAAAATGACTGGGGCAGCAGGCGGCCGATATTGATGGAATTGGCGGATGACAGGTTAAGGCGGACAAGACTTTCATCCATGAAGGCCCGTTTGACAATTGCCTGGCAGTCATCAAACTTACCCTGCAAGGAAATGATTTTAATATTCTTGCGCAGAGTTGTCATTTGCTTGCGCTGGCGAGGAGTTATCTCATTTTCGGGAAAGAGTATCACCACCTGAATATTGTCCAGTCCATAGAATGCGTTGGCAATGGCGCTGCCGGTATCACCCGAGGTAGCGGTAAGGATCAGCATTTTTCGGTTTTGCTTCTGCAGGAAATACTGCATCAGTCTGCCCATCATCCGGGCGGCAAAATCTTTGAATGAAGCAGTAGGGCCCTGGTCAAGCCGCATAATGTAATTACGCCCATATACTTTTACGAGCGGCACCTTAAAATTATAGGCATCTCTAACCAGCAGCTGCAAGTCCTCAGCAGCAATTTCATTGTAAAGGAAATTTTGAGCAATGATAAAGGCTATTTCATGATAAGGTTTACCGGATAATCTTTTTAGAACAACCTTATCCAGGGGGGGAATATGATCGGGCATGTAAAGTCCGTTATCCGGTGCAAGCCCCTTCAGCAGGGCATCGCTAAAACTTACCTTAGGGGCATTTCCATTGGTGGAATAATACAATATTTTTCCGGGTGTCATCTTTAGGTAAATGAAACGGCTAATTTAGTGAATTGAGATGCTCGAAATGCTTTTCCTTAAAATCCTTCAGCGAAGCAAGTTTCAGATCAGCGAAGTCAAAACGTGTAGAGATGAAATCATGGCTGTCAGGTATGGTGACCAATTTCATACGGGCTGCTTTGGCTGCGATGGCACCGTTAAAGGAATCCTCAAAGGCCAGGCAGTATATCGGATCAAATCCCAGTTTTTTGGCAGCGCCCAAATAAAGAGCCGGATGTGGTTTGCCATATTCTTCATTTTCAGCCGAACTGATGATTTTGAAAAATTCGAACAGATGGAACTTCTTCAATGCAGTGGTGATAAGTTTAAGGGGTGATGATGATGCCACGGCAAGAGGAAGTTTCTTTTCAACGAACAACTGTAACACATCCAGATAGCCTTCTTTCAAATCAGCCTTTTCGAAAATAAGGACCTGCATGGCTTCCATAATTTCCTTGTATACCTGAAACACACTTTTATTGGTCCAATGATAAATACTGTACCAATATTGTAAGGTATCATGCGTATTGAGTCCTGTTGTCTGACGGCACATTTCGGGTGTGAGATCAATACCAACGGTTTTAAATATTCCTATTTCAGCCTCTACCCACAAAGGTTCCGAGTCAATGATGATCCCGTCAAAATCAAAAATAACCGCTTTTATCATGTGTTTCCATTTATACGTTGGCCACCCTGATGATGTCGGCAAATACTCCTGCTGCCGTTACATCAGCTCCAGCTCCATAACCCCTTATAACCATGGGTTGCTCGTGATAGCGGTCCGTAGTGATGAGGATAATGTTGTTGCTGCTTTCGAGCGGGTAGGCCGGGTGGGTAATTCCTACTTCTACCAGTTCTATTGTAGCTAAGCCGTTTTCGAGACGGGCCACAAACCTGAGCTTTTTATTTTCCTTGATAAGCTTTTTGCGTCTTTCTTCAAATCCATCGTCATGTTTTTTTATAGAATTCCAAAAATCTTCCAGGGCCCCTTCAAAACAATCTGCAGGTAAAAATGGAACAACTGCAATATCCTTGCTTTCGAGCGGATAACCTGATTCACGTGCAAGAATCAGGAGTTTGCGTTTTACATCAATTCCACTCAGGTCGATGCGTGGATCAGGTTCGGCAAATCCATGGTCCATGGCCAATTGAACGGCACTGCTGAGTGAAATCTCTTCACTGATAGTGTTGAATATGAAATTGAGAGTGCCGGATAATACTGCTTCAAGCCGTATTATCTTATCCCCGCTTCTGATCAGATCATTCAGTGTGCTGATTATCGGTAAACCTGCCCCAACGTTGGTTTCATACATGAACTTGACATTTTTCTCACGTGCTGTCCTTTTCAGGTCACTGTAAAGGCTATACTCTGAAGAACAGGCAATTTTGTTGGCCGCAACAATAGAGACAAACGCACTAAGTACTCGCATGTAAGTTCCGGCAATGAGGGGATCGGCTGTACAATCAATAAATACAGTGTTTCTGAGATTCAGATATTTCATTTTCTGAATAAACAATTCTATATCGGCTTTTTCTCCCTGTTGCTTCATTTCCTCGCGATAATTGGCCAGGTAAATACCATCGGGATTCAGTAACATGAGTTTAGAACGGCAGATACCTACTACATTAATTTTCAGATGATGCTCCCTGAGCAATACCTCCTGTTGATTCATAATTTGTTTCAGCAGATTACCGCCAACTGTACCGGCTCCAACCAAAAAAAGATGGAGTTCGCGGTGATGTGACAGGAAGAAACCTTCGTGAATAACGTTTAAAGCTTTGTCAAGACTATCTCTTTTTATTACTACAGAGATGTTCAGCTCAGAAGATCCCTGGGCAGTAGCAATAACACTGATACCATTGCGGCCAAGAGAAGTGAAGAGGTTGGCAGAGATACCGGGGGTATTTTTCATTTGTTCCCCGACAATGGCAATAACCGACAGATCTTTTTCAATCAGTATCTTCAGTACATTCCTCAGCTTGATCTCCGGTTCGAACTCCGCTTCAAGTGCTTTCATAGCGCGATCAGAGTCGCAGGGACTCAGGGCAAAGGAAATGGAATACTCCGAAGAGGCCTGGGTGATCAGGATGATATTCACGTCAATATGGGCCAATGCACCAAACAACCTTGCAGAGATTCCCTTAACCCCAACCATACCTCCTCCCTGTAAAGTCATCAGGTCAATATCATCAATAGAAGATATGCCTTTTATCAGAGAAGTTCCCGAACGCTTTGACTCTTTTGAAATCAGTGTGCCTTTTCCCTCTGGATTGAAAGTGTTTTTAATAGCGACTTCTATATTTTTCTGGTAAACCGGGTGAATGGTAGGTGTATAAATCACTTCAGCACCAAAATGTGATAACTCCATGGCCTCGGCATAGTTTAAATAATCAATGGCCAGGGCCTTTTTCACCTTCTTGGGATCTGCGGTCATAAAACCATCCACATTCGTCCATATCTCAAGCCTTGTAACATCGAGGGCCGCAGATATTATGGCCGCAGTATAATCCGAACCGCCTCTGCCCAGTGTGGTGGTTTCGTTATGCTCACTGCACCCGATAAATCCTGGTACAATGCCGGTTTTTTTGTAATTATTGAATTGTGCCCGGATAAGCCGGTCACTGAGAGAAAAGTTGACCCGGGCATTACCAAAGTTGCTGTCGGTTTTGATCATCCCTTTTGCATCTATTACCTCGGCGTTATGGATATACTTGCTGAGGATATAAGATGACATAATTTCACCGAAACTCAGAATTTTATCCTGGATCTTGGGCGTAAGATCATTTAAAAGGTAAACCCCGTTGATGATTCTTATCAGGTCCTTCAGATAGGTATTGATATGCGACATCACTTCACTTTGCAAGGGCTCTTCGAACAGACTGGTGATGATACCGATATGTTTGATCTCTATCTCATTATACAGTCGGAAAAAGTTCTTGTTCCTTGAAGCCGCCTGTTTAGAGAGTTCAAGCAGTTGGTCGGTTATACCGTGAAGAGCCGACACAACCACTACAATTGGTCCGGATTGCGATTCAATGATTTCTTTCACCCGCAGGATATTCTCGGCGGAATCAATAGCATAACCTCCAAATTTCAATACTTTCATGATCAGAAGAATTAACCGTAACAGCCGCTAAAAATAATACAGAAATAGAGATAAAAAAAATGATGATACAAAAGCAGACCAAGTTTCTGATTCAAGGGATCAGGTATGCATCAGCCGGCATAATGTGTATGATGTATTATAAAAAGCATTCGTGATTCTTTTACCTGCTCTCCAATGCTTTTTTTACAGAGCCGTATTGAAGCAACAACTGCTGTGCTGTTTCAAAGTCAAGCGACAGTTCCTCCATCAGCATCCTGGTTCCCCGGATAACCAGTTTTTTATTGTTGAGTTGCATATTCACCATTTTATTGCCCTTTACCTTTCCCAATTTGATCATGATGGTTGTGGTGATCATGTTGAGAATCATTTTTTGGGCGGTACCGGCTTTCAGCCGCGTACTTCCGGTAACAAACTCGGGACCGGTAACAGCCTCTATAGGGTATTCAGCTGCTTTAGCAATCATTGAACCCGGATTACAAGTGATACAACCTGTGAGTATACCGTTTGCCCTGGCTTTTTTGATCCCCCCGATCACGTAAGGTGTGGTTCCGGAGGCGGCTATGCCTATTACAGTATCGTTTTGGTTGATACCAAATGCCTGTAGTTCTTGCCAGGCACGGTCGGGATTGTCTTCAGCATTTTCTACAGCTTTTCGAAGAGCTACATCCCCTCCGGCAATTAACCCGATAACCAGGTTATCAGGAACTCCAAATGTAGGGGGCAACTCAGAAGCATCCAATACTCCCAGCCGGCCACTGGTACCAGCGCCAAGATAAAAAACCCTTCCGCCTTTTTTCATCCTTTCGACAATGCAGGTGATCAGCCTTTCAATTTGGGGCAAAGCTTCGCGAACAGCCACATGTACGCGGGCATCCTCTTCATTAATACTTGAAATCAGCTCCTTTACCGGCATTTTTTCCAGATCCTGAAACCTGGAGGGGGACTCAGTAATACTCAGTACAAACTTACTGTTATTATCTCGTGGCATAGTATACCCTGTTTTAGAGATTAGTATGAAAATTAATCAGCCCTTCCATGGGTGATCGGGTTATCATACCTGTTTGAAAGCCTGATTCTGCAGCTGATTCCTGCAACAAATCTTTGAAATAGAAAGAAACACTTCCGGTAAAATGAATCGGAAGCTTTTGTGCCTCGGGATATTGCCGGATGTTCAGGGTGAAAAATTCGTTAAAACTTTCTTTTACCAGATTTTTCAGGGAGTTTTCATGAATATTTTCATGTATGAACCGGGTGAATTGTGCCAGAAATCTGTTCGGGAAAGGTTTTTTATATATATTTTCCAGCACCTGGTCTGAAGTTAAAGGATATTGCTGATAAAACCGATCAGCAATAGGGACGGGCAGTTGTTTCTTCAACAGGTCGGCCATAAATTTTTTCCCGATTACGGCACCACTTCCTTCGTCGCCCAAAACATAGCCCAACGGGGAAACATGCCTGGCAATCTCATGCCCATTATAATAACACGAATTGGATCCAGTTCCGAGGATGCAGGCTATGCCTTCACGGTTTTGGCACAATGAATGCGCTGCAGCCATCAGGTCACTTTGAATCATGACAGATGAACACCGGAAGAATTGATTCAGGGAATTACGAACGATGTCTTTTACTTGATCATTGATGCATCCAGCACCGTAGAAAAATATACCATCGAGGGCTGGAACTCTGAGAGTAAATTCACGCTGCAAAAGTAAATTAATGGATTCTTCCTGCTGATATAGAGGATTAATTCCGGATGTGTGACAGCTTTCATACGATCTGGATTCAACATTGACTATGCACCATTCCGTTTTGGTAGAACCGCTGTCTGCAATTAATATCATAATCCGAATTTTATCAAGTAGCAAGATTATGTTATGCCGAACAAAGATAAAAAAAAAGCAGGATTCTTAATAACCTGTAATATGTATTACAAATTATTGCGCAAAATTTGAAGAAAATTTTTATTTTTGAATTAAGAAAAATTCTCGCGGATTTCGCAGATAACGCAGATTTTTGATAGTATTACATCAATAATAAGAAAATGAAGCGAAGTTTTTGGATAACGTCAGTACTTTTGCTTGGGGCCTTCCTGTTCCAAGTGGTTAACGCACAGGAAAAGGACAAAGTAACACGGCGTCTGGAAAAGAAGGTTCTCAGGAGGTCACAGTTCATACCCGGACTGTTTGATGATTGGAAGTACACCGGTGAAGTGCTGGTTGACAGTATATTAGTTAACAAAACGGGGCAGGTCATAGCTGTTTATCTTAGTCCCACGGCCACACACATTCCGGTGAGGACATCCTGGATGGATCATCTCAAGACGCAGATCAGGGAGGGACTTGGACGGCCGTTCCGGGAATACCGTATTCAGTTGTTTGCCAGGGGCCGTTTGCTGGAGGATTATGTCCCCAATTTATACCGCGAGCAGTCGTCTCTTTATGATATCAATCGCATGGCAACACCTTCCAGGGAAAAGGCTTTGGTGACCAATCTTGACCGCCCGGTTTTCCCGGGCGGGCTTACGGGAAAATATATTGCACTTTGGCCCAGTCATGGCTTTTTCTTTGATCAGCAGCTTGACCGCTGGCAGTGGCAACGTGCACGTCTATGGGAAACGGTTGAGGATATCTTCCCCTGGTCCTTTACTTCTACCTACCTGGTCCCCATGCTTGAAAACGCAGGAGCTACAGTTCTCCTTCCAAGAGAAAGGGATACACAGATTCATGAGGTCATTGTGGACAATGACTTAAAAACCGGCGGATCGCAATTGGTGATCACCAATGGGAAAAACGAATGGAATAAGGCCGTCCAGCCTGGGTTTATGCTCCTGGATACCCTGTACCCCGGACAAAATCCATTTGTTTTGGGCACCTGTCTTGCTCTTTTTTCTACTCCCGGTGATTCAACGGCACTGACCTATATTCCTGATATTCCTGAAAACGGTGAATATGCCGTTTATGTGTCGTGGGCAAAGACAGATAAATGCATCTGCAATGTCCGATATGAAGTCCGGTACACTGGAGGTAAAGCCCTCTTTTCAGTTAACCAGTGTATGGGAGCCGGTACCTGGGTGTACCTGGGGACATTTCTTTTTCACCAGGGAATGAACAGGGAGCTGGGATCAGTGGCTGTTTATGGCGGTGATACAGTTGGAATCCTGACCTCTGATGCAGTCCGCTTTGGAGGTGGCATGGGCAATGTTGCCAGAAAACCCGGAATGGTTACTGAATGGCGGCAGAAGTCCTTAAATACTGGTTTGCCACCAGGCGAGGTCAGCCTTTCGGAAAATCCGGATATTTATCGGTATCAATTAAGCGGAAAACCCAGATGGATGGAAGGCTCCCGGTATTATCTGCAATACGCGGGAATGCCTGACAGTCTGGTGTATAACTTAAATTCCGGCAAGAATGATTATAACGATGATTACATGTCGCGTGGCGAATGGGTGAACTACCTGATTGGGCCTTCAAAGCCTCAGTATAGTGAAAAATATAGCCGGGGATCAGGCATTCCGGTTGACCTGGCTCTGGCCTTCCATACGGATGCCGGAATCACCGGAAACGATTCAATTATCGGAACATTGGGTATTTACAGTTCCATCAGAGACAACGGCCTTTTCCCTAACGGCCAATCCAAGCTGGCAAGCAGGGACCTGACCGACCTGATTCAAACTCAGGTGGTGGAAGATATCAGGCAACAGATAAATCCTGATTGGACCCGCAGGGCTTTATGGGACAAAGAATATTCCGAAGCCTGGAGGCCCATTGTTCCCGTCATGTTGCTCGAGTTGCTCTCGCATCAGAATTTAGCGGACATGAAGTATGGGCTTGATCCGCGCTTCAAATTTGTCATTGCCCGGGCAATTTACAAAGGTATGCTCAGGTACCTGTCACTTCAGGATGGCAAGAAAGTTGTCATACAACCTTTGACTCCTGATCATATGGCCATTGAAATTCTGGAAAACCGTAGAATTAAACTCAGCTGGCGACCTGTAGCTGATCCCTTCGAAAATACTGCCATACCCAGGGGATACAAAGTATATATGAAATCGGAGGAAAATGGCTTTGACCCGGGGAAGGTCACACAAGATACTTTAATGATTGTAACACTGCCGGAATGGGGGCAAATATATAGTTTCCGGGTGACGGCAGTCAACGATGGGGGCGAGAGTTTGCCGGGAGAAACCGTATCAGTATCACTTTTGCCTGATGAGAAGAAAGCTGTATTGATCGTGAACGCCTTTGACCGGATATGCGGGCCGGCATTTTTCGACAAGGGAGATATGGCCGGCATTGCCTGGTGGGAAGACGAAGGGGTCGCAAATGGCAAAGATTACAGCCATTCAGGTAATCAGTATGATTTCAACCGGAATTCAGATTGGCTGCATGATGATAGTCAGGGATGGGGAGCCAGTAATGCGGATTTTGAGACTTACCCTGTTGCCGGCAATTCTTTTTCATTCCCGATAATCCATGGAAAAGCATTGCGCGATGCTGGTTATTCGTTTGTATCGGTGAGTGATGAGGTATTTGAAATGCCCGGGTATAATGCCGGCAAGTATCAGGCAGTTGATCTTGTCTACGGTGAGGAGCGGGGTACGGAATCCTTTTTAAAATCATCACACAAGGAATTTCGAGTATTAACACCAGCCATGATGGGATCAATAGGCCGTTTTACCCGCCAGGGAGGGAATGTGTTTATATCAGGGGCCTATATTGGAACAGATATGATTGAAAACCATGATTCTTTGGCCATTCGCTTTGCTGCTGAAGTCTTACATTATACCTGGAGAACCAAACATGCAACAACGGTCGGGTCGGTATATGCCACTGATCAGGCCAGGAATATTTTTCCTGAACAGCTGCAATTCAACACCGATAATCATCCGGAACTTTACAGGGTTGAATCACCCGATGCCATTGAACCGGCTGGAGAAGGTGCGTACAGGATTTACCGATATACCTCCGGGAACTGCAGTGCAGGGATTGCCTTTAAAGGGTTTTATCATACAGTTGCACTGGGATTCCCGTTCGAAACCCTTCTTACTGCTGAACAACGGGCTGAGCTGATGAAAAGGATCATGAGATTTTTTAATAATGATTAAAAATTATGGATAAAAGAATCACTTGTTTTTTACCAGCCGGCAATTCTGATGATTTAAAGCTGACATTGGATGAAATTAAAGGTTGCGGGCAGGTTGGAAATATTTTCCTGCTCGTGCCCGGCGGCATACAAATACCTGCACTGCCGGAAGGCGTTCAGCAAATTGACGTCCCTTCGTTGTTCTCGTCTGAGACCATAAGGAAAATAGCACTTCATACGCAAACCGATTTCACTTTGCTGTATACGAAAACCCTTCCACTGCAATTGGGAGCTTTTGCCCTTCAAAGGATGCTTCAGGTTGCAGAATATACCCTCACGGGTATGGTGTATTCGGATTACTTTGCCCTTAAAGAAGGACAAACAATGCCTAATCCGGTGATTGAATACCAGGAAGGCAGTCTGCGTGACGATTTCAATTTCGGATCGTTGCTACTGTTTTATACTCCTGCGCTTATTGAAGCAGCATCTCGTATGAAAGAAAACTACCGTTTTGCAGGGTTATATGACCTGAGACTGAAAATATCGCAAAAACACAATATATTCCATATCCCTGAATTGTTGTATACCGAAGTGGAAATAGATACACGGAGATCGGGTGAAAAATTGTACGACTATGTTAATCCGAATAACCGTGAGTTGCAAATAGAAATGGAGCAGGTTTGTACATCCCATTTGAAAGACAGGGGTGCATGGCTCGAGCCCAGGTTTACCCAAATACATTTTCACGAGCTGGATTTTGAGGTGGAGGCCTCCGTTATTATTCCGGTTAAAAACAGGGCCAAAACCATTGGTGATGCGATTACTTCAGTGCTTTGTCAGAAGGCCGATTTTAACTTTAACCTGATCATTGTTGATAATCATTCCACTGACAGGACAGGTGAGATCATCAGTTCTTTCAGTCGCAAGGATCAACGGGTAATTCACATCGTGCCGGAGAGAAAAGATCTGGGAATAGGAGGCTGCTGGAACGAAGCAATTTTCAATCGGGCATGCGGTAAGTTTGCTGTTCAGCTCGACAGCGATGATTTGTATATCGACGATACCGTATTATCCCGCGTGGTTTCTGCTTTTTATCAACAGAACTGCGTTATGCTGGTGGGTTCTTACCGGATGGTCAATTTCAAACTCGAAGAAATACCTCCCGGATTGATTGATCACCGGGAATGGACGCCGGAAAATGGCAGGAACAATGCGCTCAGGATAAATGGTTTAGGAGCTCCACGTGCATTTTACACGCCTGTGATCAGGAGCTTCCGGGTTCCCAATGTGAGTTATGGCGAAGACTATGCCCTGGGACTGAATATCAGCCGGTATTATCAGATTGGTCGCATTTACGAGCCCCTGTATTTATGCAGAAGATGGGAAGAAAATTCTGACGCTTCCTTAGATATACAAAAGGTGAATACCCACAATTTTTACAAAGATAAAATACGAACCATTGAATTCCGGGCACGTCAGCAATATGTGCAGGAAGGCCAGGAGGTTTAACCGCACATTGTACAGGTATGGAGTTTACACAGGCAGTTGATTCATTATTCGAAAGCCAGCTAAACGATTGGGAACTGGCCAGGGCTAATATTAAAGGTTTGCAAAACGTCAGAGTAAAACCGCTTGCTTTTGAAGGCTTTGAGATCCTCCTGCAATTTAATCCGGAACGTATCATATCCTCTTCAGCCAAAGTTGATCCCCAGTCGATCAGCGCCAGGCCATGTTTCCTGTGTGAAAACAACAGACCGCCTGAACAACAGGGTATCCGGTACAGGGATAATTTTATTTTACTGGTGAATCCCTATCCGGTTTTTCCAGGACATCTTACCATTCCAACCCTTCAGCATGAGCCGCAACGCATCCTGTCAAAATTCATCAGAATGCTGGAGATCGCCAGAGACCTGCCACAATATACCATCATTTATAACGGCCCTCAGTGCGGGGCCTCGGCGCCTGATCATTTTCATTTCCAGGCTGTACGTAAAGGACATATGCCCGTTGAAGCCGATTTCTTAATGAATATCAAATGTGTTTTCAACTATGAAAAACACGGCATCGGAATTTATACCTGGGACAATTACCTGAGAAGAATGATTACCCTGCGGGGGCAAAGTATTTCAAAACTGGAATCCCTGTTTAATACTATTTACGCCCTTCTAACTCATGTTATTCCGTCGGACGGGGAACCTATGATGAACATTTTAGCAGGGTACAACCAGGATCATTTTGTCATTCATCTCATCCCCAGGAAGCTGCATCGCCCTGACCGGTATTTTGCACAGGGTGAAAGGCAATTGTTGCTTAGCCCGGCCAGCATTGATCTGGGCGGTGTGCTGATCATACCCCGGGAAGAGGACTTTCTGAAGATTACCACAGATGACATATCGGATATTTTTCAGCAGGTAGGCGTTGATAATGAATTAATTCAGTATCTTGTACACAAACTTACCTGAACTCATGAACACTCCGGTTATTACTGTAGGAGTACTCTCGGATGGTGAAATCAGATTTGAGCTGAACGGAAGTTTTTCAGATCAGAAGGGAAAAAACTTCAAAGGTGGAATATATATTGCCCGGATGAAGGATGGTTCTGTCGAACTGGAAACCACCGGTGTGAAATCGATGGCAGGGCAGGGCATTTTCCTGCAACCCGATAATGAGAAGACTGCCAGTTTCAAATTGTTTGATGTTACCATCGGGATCAATTTTCATTGGCAAAAAAGAGAGGATCAGGTATTCAAAGGAATATTAAAACTGACAGTGCATGAGGATAAAATTACTGCCATCAATGTACTTCCGGTGGAGGATTACCTCATCAGTGTTATATCCTCTGAAATGAGTGCCACCTCCTCTTTGGAAATGCTTAAAGCACATGCTGTAATTTCACGAAGCTGGTTGCTTGCGCAGATTGAAAAGGGCAGGTCGCTTCAGTTACAGGATAGCAAATACCAGTCCGCCAGCTATGGTGATGATGAAATGATCATTTGGTATGACCGGGAAGATCACCTGGAATTTGATGTATGTGCCGATGATCATTGTCAGCGCTACCAGGGAATAACTCGCGCCTCAACTGCTTTGGTCAAACAGGCTGTCATACAGACTACCGGGGAAGTTCTGGCCGATGATGGCAGACTTTGTGATACAAGGTTTTCAAAATGTTGCGGAGGGTTCACGGAATTGTTTGAGAACACGTGGGAGCCCGTAAATCATCCCTACCTGCAGCACATCTATGACAATTCCGAAGAGCCTCCGGAGGCCAATACTGACCTTACGGATGAAGTGACTGCCCGGACCTGGATCATGGCAAAACCGGCGGCATTCTGTAACACAACCGACGAGAAAGTGCTTTCTCAGGTGCTGAATGATTATGACCAGACTACACAGGATTTTTACCGCTGGAAAGTCATTTATACCGGAGTGGAACTTGGAGATCTGATCCGAAGCCGCATCGGAATAGACTTCGGGATTATCTATGATCTGATTCCGATGCAGCGGGGTGCATCGGGAAGGCTTATTAAATTAAAGATCGTCGGCTCCAAAAAAACATTGACCATTGGAAAGGAGCTTGAGATAAGAAAGGCATTATCAACAACTCATTTATACAGTTCCGCCTTTGTAGTAGATAAAATGGAGGAAGGAGAAGATTACCGCTTCATTCTGCACGGGGCAGGGTGGGGACACGGAGTAGGGCTCTGCCAGATAGGTGCGGCAGTGATGGGATCAAAAGGATATTCCTATCAGGGAATATTGTTGCATTATTTCAGGGGAGCAGCCCTTGACAAAAGATACTAATGTATGAAAAATAACACATTGCAAACCACCCGAAGCCCCTGGTCCTGGATTCCCACTTTGTACCTATACCAGGGCATTCCTTACAGCATTGTCATGACCACCTCAGGGTTAATTTATAAAACCATGGGGATTTCAGTGGCAGCTTTGGCATTCTGGACCAGTCTGCTTTACCTGCCCTGGGCCATCAAACCTTTATGGAGCCCTTATGTTGAGGTTGTTTCCACCAAGCGAAACTGGATCATCATAACGCAGTTGCTGTTGGGTGTTGCCTTTATTGTGGTCGGATCGGCAATGCCATTACCTTTCTTTTTTCCGCTTACCCTAGCTCTTTTTGCCATTATTGCCATTTCATCCGCCAGTCACGATATTGCTGCCGACGGATTCTATATGCACGCGCTGGATCAGCATAAGCAAGCCTTTTTTGTGGGTATACGGAGCACCTTTTACCGCATTGCCATGCTTACCGCTATGGGGCTCCTTCCCCTGATAGCGGGACTGATCCAGGAAAAAACCGGACTTAACCCCGTTACTCTTCAGATTAGTGCTGTACCGGCCGGTGAATATTCTCCTGTAACTCCGCCTGATTCTGCGTTCACCGGCAAAAGTCCGGAACCCAAAATTCTTGTTTTTCCCCAAGAAGTTAAAGTGCCTCTTTTTCAAAAAGGAATCTCAGAGATTGATTCTGCCATGGCCTACATAGCCTTGTCGGCGCCACCTGAACCGGGTGAGAAAATTGTGCTTAACCTCACGCATAAATCGGGAAGCAAAGATGTCCGCCTGGCGAAAAACCAAACAGGCCGGTATGAGTTCACTGATGCGAACTGGAACAAACCGGTTAGAGTGACTTATACTGTAGACCATAACCTAAATCAGGCTACATCCTCGGTATACAAAATCACTGCAGGTAATATCGCTTTCAGCTGGACGGTTTCGCTTGGTATATTGGGATTATTCCTGTTATTGCTTGGTGTATATCATAAATTCATATTGCCTTATCCTAAAGAAATAAAAACAGCCAATAGCGTCAGTCTTAGGGTTTACGGAGAAGTGTTTATTTCCTTTTTTCGCAAACCGGGTATTTTGCCGGCGCTCCTTTTCTTTTTACTGTACAGGTTTGGGGAATCACAATCCATAAAAATAGCCACACCGTTTCTGGTTGATTCGCGAACCAGCGGGGGAATTGGTCTTACAGCCGCCCAATATGGCATTGCTTATGGCACGATTGGTATGTTTTCATTGACCATTGGCGGAATACTTGGAGGTATCTGCGCGGCAAAATATGGACTGAAGCGACTCATCTGGTTCATGGCCTTAAGCATGAACCTCCCAAATATGGGGTTGTTGTATATAGCCTATGCTCAACCTTTGCCCGGCGAATTCAGTATTTATTTAGCTATTGTACTTGAACAGTTTGGTTATGGATTCGGCTTTACCGCCTACATGCTTTATATGCTTTATTTTGTAGGTGACAGCAAGTACAAAACTGCTGAATATGCCATCGGTACTTCCCTGATGGCTTTGGGTATGATGCTTCCCGGTATGATGTCAGGCTACGTGGAAGAGCTGCTGGGTTACCAGCATTTCTTTGTTTATGTTTTGCTATGCACCCTTCCGGGAATGATTATTATTCCATTCCTGAACATTAATCCGGCTTTTGGTATTAAGAAAAGGGAGGTGTAATGCTATGTCAACTGTCATGCTGAAAGCATTGATGCATCTGTTATTTCTTATTTTCCTTGCTGCAGTGTCCATTACCACCTTGTCGCAGGTCCCTCCCAAACGTGAAATGCGGGCGGTGTGGATCGCCACGGTGGAAAACATTGACTGGCCTTCTTCCCCCGCTCTTTCTGTGGATGTTCAGAAGAAGGAAATGGCAAGCCTGCTGGATCTTGTGAAAGAATATCATCTGAATACAGTAGTTTTGCAAATAAGGCCTGCGGCAGATGCTTTTTACCCTTCAGCCCTGGAACCCTGGTCACAATGGTTAACCGGAAAACAGGGCAAAGCCCCGGAACCCTGGTACGACCCGCTTGAATTTATCATCCGCGAATGCAGGAAGCGTGGACTGGACATTCACGTTTGGTTAAATCCTTACCGTGCCATCAGAGATACGACCATTCACATGGCCGCTCCTGACCATATTACCAATAGGCATCCCGAATGGTTCCTGACCTATGGTACCACAAAATACTTCGATCCGGGCCTGCCCCAAACCCGCGATCACGTTGCCCGTGTGGTGAGTGATATCGTCAGGCGCTATGATATTGATGCCGTGCATATGGATGACTATTTCTATCCTTACCGCATTGCCGGTGTGAATTTTCCCGATGACAAATCATTTGCGGCTTATCATGAGAAATTTACGACCGGTGAGCGAGACGATTGGCGAAGAAACAATGTGGATTTGATTATCAAACAAATACACGACAGTATTAAATCCATCAAACCTTATGTGGAATTCGGCATTTCCCCTTTTGGCGTATGGCGTAATATCGGCAAAGATCCGGCAGGATCAAATACCAAAGCCGGTCAGACCAATTATGACGATCTTTTTGCCGATATCCTGAAATGGCAGAAAGAAGGTTGGATAGATTATGTCACACCGCAACTCTATTGGCACATCGGCATGCATGTTGCCGACTATGCAGTTCTGGCGGATTGGTGGAGCAAAAACACTTATGGTTGTCCTCTTTACATAGGGCAGGCATTTTACCACATCGATCCAAAATCGCAGGTGAAAGCCTGGAGGTCGTCAAGGGAAATTGTAAAACAGATCATTCTCAACCGGACTTTGTCCGATATTTCCGGCAGCATGTTTTTCAGCGCTAAATACTTGAGATTCAATCCCCTGAAGCTGAAACAGAAGCTTACCCGAAAAGTCTATACCTTACCTGCCCTGCCACCGGCCAATAATCGCATTGCTGCCATAAAGCCAGGTTTACCGGCAAATGTTACGCTCACTGTAGTGAATGATACGATCGGGCTTACCTGGGGGAAGGGGAATGACACCAAAAGCTTCATCATTTATAAGTTTAAAAGAGGGAAGCCTGCTGAGTTGACTAATCCTGAATTTATTTTCAGGATTACACCGGATACTTCCGTATATTTTGCGTCAGGTTCAAAAACCAGGTTTTCCAGATATTATTATGGGATAACTTCACAGAGTAAAACTAATGCGGAAAGCGACCCCGTTTTTATTAAATAAATGATCCAGCAATATGAACACCCGGAGAAAATTTTTAAAAAATCTTGGGCTGATGGCAGGAGGCACTTGTATATCATTTGATTATTCCTCCCTTCAGGCCTCCAGTGGTATGACCAGGAAGAAAGGCAGAAATGCCGGGATAACCCTGCGTTTTGAGCCCTATGAACTGCATTTAAAGCATGTTTTTACCATTGCCTCTGGATCCAGGACCACTACGCCGGTGATGATCACCACGATTTCATGGAATGATCTTGAGGGCTATGGTGAAGCCTCCATGCCACCCTACCTGGGTGAATCGCATGCCACAGCACAGGCCTTTTTGTCAAAAGTTGACCTGTCGCCATTCAGCAGTCCTTTCCTGATCGAGGATATTCTTACCTATGTTAACAGGATTGCTCCGGGCAACTATGCCGCAAAAGCATCGGTCGACATTGCCCTACATGACCTGGTGGGGAAGCTCATGCAGCAGCCCTGGCATCGCATCTGGGGCCTCAATCCTGAGCATGCGCCCAATACGTCCTATACCATTGGGATCGACAAACCCGATGTGGTAAAGGAAAAAGTCAGGGAAGCCTCTGGGTTCAAAATTTTCAAGGTGAAACTGGGGGGCGGAAATGATAAGGAAATGATTGAGGCAGTCAGGTCGGTTACCCAGGTACCCCTGGGTGTAGATGTCAACCAGGGCTGGAAAGACAGGAATCAGGCGCTTGATATGATACACTGGCTTAGTGAACAGGGTGTTATCTATATTGAACAGCCCATGTCGAAGATGGCAGTGGATGATATAGCCTGGATCACCGGACAAAGTCCCATACCGGTGATTGCTGATGAAGCTGTGCAAACACCTGCCGATGTGGAGAAAGTTTATGGAGCCTACAGTGGTATCAACATAAAACTCATGAAATGCGGGGGACTCCGGGCAGCTTATACGATGGTCAATATGGCCAGGGCACTCGGTTTAAAAGTGATGATCGGCTGCATGACCGAAACCTCCTGTGCTGTAACTGCCGCTTCGCAGCTTTCACCGCTTGCGGACTGGGCTGACCTTGACGGGAACCTGCTGATCAGCAATGATTTGTTTGAAGGCGTCAGGATATCGGCCGGTAAGGTATTGATCCCGGATTTGCCAGGCATCGGTGTAAGAAAGATTTGATCCAGGGTTATTAATTAAGTCTTGTGCAAAAAAAATATAAAAATATAGTTTCAGCCTTAAAAAAGGCAGGATATGCCTCTCCAGTCTTTACCGATCCGCTGTATCGGCTTGCCAAAGGTACTGATGCGGGCTTTTACAGACTCATACCCCAATTGGTGGTACAGGTTAACAGCGAACAGGAGGTAATTAAGGTTTTACAGGTTTGTCATCAGGCTCATATTCCGGTTACCTTTAAATCCGGCGGAACAAGCCTTTGTGGTCAAACCATCACCGATTCCGTGCTTGTGGAAACCGGTCCGGAATTTACAAAATGGTCTGTTGAGAACGGCGGAAGAAGGGCTACCTTTCAGCCAGGCATAACCGGCGGGTTGGCCAACGTCATCCTGTCGAGATACAACCGGAAAATAGGCCCAAGTCCCGCATCCATTGCAGCAGCGAAAATCGGCGGTATAATAGCCAACAATGCCAGCGGGGCCAGCTATGGCATTGCTTCCAACAGTTATAATACCCTCCGGGGTATGCGCATTGTCTTTGCCGATGGCACTGTGCTGGATACCCGGGACGCCGCTTCACGCAACCACTTCAGTAATGATCACCCCGCATTGATAGAGGGTCTGGCACAGTTGGCAATGCATGTCCGAACCAATACTTCCCTTACGGAAAAGATCAGGCACAAATATGAACTAAAAAACACAACCGGATATGGGGTCAATGCTCTCATCGACTTTGATGATCCTTTGGATATTATGACACACCTGATGGTGGGTTCCGAAGGTACACTGGGTTTTATTTCCGAAGCAACTTTGGAAACTGTTGAAAGCTATCCCTACAAGGCCGCTGCACTGGTTTTTTTCCCCGGTATTCGTGAAGCCTGCAAAGCCATCGTCCCCCTGCGCAGTTGTCAGGTAAGTGCAGCAGAGTTGATGGATCGCAACGCATTGCACGCTGTTCAAAACAATCCCGGAATCCCGGCCATCATAAGCCAGTTGGACGATACGGCGGTTGCGCTCCTGATCGACACCTGGGCACGGAACCCGGAATCGCTTTACAAACAGATTTTTGAAATCAGGGAGGCCATTTCAGCAATACCTACCCTGTATCCTGTGGATTTTATTGAAGATACAGCTGAATATAACAGGATTTGGAAGGTCAGGCAGGGCTTGTTCACTTCGGCTGCAGCTACCCGTCCGAAGGGTACTGCCTGTATTATCGAGGATGTCGCCTTCCGGACGGAAATGCTTGGAGAGGCCCTGACAGCTCTCAGATCCCTCATCGGACAATATGGCTATGTAGGGTCAGTGATGTGGGGACACTTGCTCGATGGGAATATCCACTTCGTGATTATGCCCGACTTCCAACAGCCTGGTGAAGTTGAAAAATACAGCAGGTTTATGAAGGAGATGGTTCAGCTGACGGTACATCAATTCGACGGAAGCCTGAAAGGTGAACATGGTACGGGTCGCAACATGGCTCCCTTTGTAAAAGAGGAATGGGGACCAGATATCTATCAGGTAATGCAGGACATCAAGAAGCTATTCGATCCCAGCGGAATACTGAATCCCGGCGTTATCCTCAACACTGACCCCCTGGTTCATCTGAAGAACCTGAAGCCTATTCCGGTGGTCAGCGATACAATCGATAAATGCATTGAATGTGGTTTTTGCGAAAATGATTGTCCCTCCAAAAATCTGACCCTTACACCTCGTCAGCGTATCGTGGTGTATCGTGAGATGAACCAACTTACATCAGGGATGTCCAGAAACGATTATGCAGCCGGATTGGAACGGGATTTTACCTATCACGGTGGGGCTACTTGTGCCACCGATGGTCTTTGTGCCATCGCCTGCCCGGTGGATATCGACACCGGTAAACTGATTAAGGAATTGCGTTTTAATGGACACGGTCGTTTCGCCAATTGGCTCGCCGGCCAGATGGGTGCCAATATGCACCGGGTAACGGCCGCGATGCGAACGATCCTGACTTTGGTGTCATTTGCTCATAAGATACTGGGCACCGGATTCATGCAATTCATGTCATCCTGGTTACACCGTATTTCGCGAACGAGAATTCCATTATGGAACAAGCATATGCCCGGCGGGATAAATTTGAGTTTCCTCAAGCATCCATCACAAAAGTCAGCTCAAAAAGTAGTGTATTTTCCAAGTTGCATTAACCGCAGCATGGGGAAATCGGTGGACTATAGCCACGAGGACCTGGCTGTGGTTGAGAAAACCATCCGGCTGTTGCAAAAAGCCGGATATGAAGTAATCATTCCGCCGGAGGTTAATCGGTTATGCTGCGGAATGGCCTTCGACAGCAAGGGCTTTATAGCCGAAGGCAATAGAAAGGCATCCGAACTGGAAGCGGCCCTGCTTGAAATTACTGAAAACGGAAAAATACCGGTATACTGCGACATGAGTCCGTGCCTGCTGAGGATGAAAGATACGCTGTCTCCCAAATTAAAGCTTTATGAACCGGTTGAGTTTATCCTTAGCTTTTTAACCTATCGCCTGGCTTTTACCAGACTACCCCGAAAAGTGGCCGTACACAGCACATGCAGCACCATCAAAATGAAACTCGATCAGAAACTTGTTCAGTTAGCCAAAATGTGTGCCGAGGAGGTGGTGGTTCCTGATGAAATTGGCTGCTGCGGTTGGGCAGGTGACCGCGGATTCACAAAACCCGAGTTGAATGCTTCAGCCCTGAAGCTACTGAAATGCAAGTTGCCCGCAGATGTAAAGCAGGGTTACAGTACCAGCCGTACCTGCGAGATCGGTCTATCGCTGCACAGCGGTATCAGTTATAAGTCAATTGTTTATCTGGTTGATGAGGCAACAAAAGTGCTATAATGCATGCAACCCTTTTAAAAATGTTTTGTCTGTTATTATAACAGAATTTTTCAAGAAAAATAAATCAGTTAAATACCTGTAAAAAAAAAATGAGAAGACAACTTTTTAGTTTTATATTGTTGCTTTATGCAATTTCCAGCAATACGCAAACGGTAGAGGATTTATTCCAGCCGGGCGACATTAGAATAAGTTGGTTAGGTATTGATTTTTCCCATGTTAAGTTAATCGGGAATTTTGCTGAGTTCTTTGAAGCAGGAGAGAAAAGTTCCTGGCAAATAAGAGATAATTACTTTCCGAAATGGAACAGGATTATACTCGATGAACCTGAAAAATATGACATCAGGGGAATGCTGAGAATCGCTGATATTTACTATGATATTGATATGATAGCGGATATTAATGCAAAAACACCCCTGGAGGATATTGAATCATACAATACGCCAAAATATACCGATAAGGACATTGAATCGTTCGTCGGTCAGTATGACCTGGAAGGCAAAGAGGGAATCGGGGTGTTGTTTATTGCTGAATGCTTAAACAAAAATGCAGTAGAAGCCT
>Ga0315284_10001480_pt1 | contig 33485 bp, 38 predicted proteins | sample YL17G09_16_MG_FD_203696 | JGI IMG/M metagenome (GOLD analysis project Ga0315284, IMG submission 203696) | Sediment microbial communities from Yellowstone Lake, YNP, Wyoming, USA - YL17G09_16 | ecosystem: Environmental > Aquatic > Freshwater > Lake > Sediment | place: USA: Wyoming | collected... | reverse complement strand
CCGTACCGCAACCGAGAAGTTCGAGAAGGGATGGAAGGCGAAGTGCGTAGTGGACATTGCGGCGTCCGACGTGCTCTTGCTCCTCGACGCCTACGAGGAACTGGAAAAGGGCCTGGAAGATGGCCGCAAAGCGGTGCGCGACGCCACGGATGCACTACGCGAGGCCGGGGCCGAACTAGACCGCCTGCGCGCCGAACTTGCCGCGTATCGACAACGAGGAGAGGAACATGCCGACGATGCCAAGCCGTGAAGTGTTGAGTGCCATACGCCGTACCGCAACCGAGAAGTTCGAGAAGGGATGGAAGGCGAAGTGCGTAGTGGACATTGCGGCGTCCGACGTGCTCTTGCTCCTCGACGCCTGCGAGGATGCTGAGAAGCGCGCGGCCGATGCGCAGGCCGCGGCCGACTCGTGGGAGGTGGAAGCCACGCGCCAGGGGAAAGTAGCATCGTCAGAAATGGCGAGACAGTCCCTCGCCATCGCCGCGCTGAACCTGAGTCGTGCGGCAGAGCATCTGACCGCGCCATGGTGGCTACGCACCGGCTGGCTCCTGTGGAACCGGCGCAACCAGAAGATGGCCGCCCTTTTGAGGGCATGGGCCACCGACATCAACGAGCGATTCCTGGACAAGCCATGACCGACCATCATACCGAAAGCGAGCGCCACGCAGCTGAGGCGCAACTCGCAGCACACAGAGGAGAGACTGACCGTGCGCGGGAGTTGTACGCGCTTGCGGCTCGGGCTGAGTCGAAGGCCCTGTTGGGCCTAGACCAATCGAAACTCCGTACTCTTGGGGTCACGGCCCTCAGCGCGGCGGCCCTGTGGTACAAGGCCGCGAAATTCGAAGAGGCTGAAACCTTAGTCCATACATGGCTCGGGTCGCGCAAGCTCCCGCCTTTTGCCACCGATGGCCTAAGAGAGATCCTGGAGCACATATGGAGCGTCCAGGCCCTCGAACCGCAGAGCGCCGCAGAGCGCGCCGAGGCTATCACGGAGATGGCCATGCTCAAGCACCGCGAGGCCGAGATGCACGTCGAGGGCGTAGGGGTGATGCTCAGGGCCGAGGGGTACGAGTTGCGGGCGGCGCTGGAACTGTGGCGGCAGGCGGTGATTGAAGGCGAATGGGAGTGGAGGGATTTCTGAGAGTGATTGAGAGACGCGCAGCCAGACGGGCAACCATGTCGCAGTACCCTCTGTCGCCCGAGCAGCGGACGATCGTGCTCGACAACCAGGGCCTCATCGGCAGCATCGTCAGGAGTTTCCCGCGGTCCCTGCGCGACGATCTCCGCAGCGTAGGCAATCTGGCGCTGTGTGAGGCGGTGCGGTCGTGGCAGCCGTCGATGGCGGGACTCTCGACGCACGGCTGGCGCCGGGTCCGCTGGGCGGTGCTGGATGCCATGCGCCAGGAGGTCCGGCATCGAGACCTTCAGCGCGTCCCGGTTGCGGCGCGGCACGAGAAGGGCGAACTGCTGGACGTGGACCTGCGCCGGGTGCGGCCGGCCGAGGCCGTCGTGCTGATTCTGTACTACGGCTTGGCGGGCAACCTGTGCCTGCCTGTGGGCATGATTGCCGAGGTCATGCGGCGCTGCCGCTCAGATGTCTGGCTTCTGCGTACAAAGGGCCTTGAACGCCTGCGACAGAGCGCCAGGATGCCCCAGGACGCAAACGGATGAACCCCCTCGACTCCTGAGTCCAAGATTTTTCCAGATTTCCGTAGAGATGTCCGACCCCGCCTTCGACAGTGCGCACCAGAAAGGAGCGCGCATGGCGATCTGGCACGTTGAGACCTTCCGCGACGACGAGGGACACGTCGTCTACCGGGAGAGTACGCAAGCAGAGGAGGCCTTCCGGGCGCAGGTGCTCCTGCACCGCCCCACGGCAGGCGGCGTCCAGACGATGCAGGTTATGGTGCCCGTGGCCGCCGTATTGCTCAGCCAAGAACCCGGCGCCGACCATGTGAGCGAGGTATTCGAGCGCTGGCCTGAGTGGGAGAGGATGGCGCTGGAGCTGCTCAACAAGCCCAAGATCTTGCTGCCCGGAGGGCCGCCACGGCGGCCGTCGATGCAATGAGCGCCCCGACGAACCCGACACGAGAAAAAGGGTTGCTCGATTGGATGCCAGCGTTTCTCGTGGCGCTTGCCAAAGACCCGAATGTCACTGCGGCGGCGGCGGCTGTCCGCATGAACCGGCAGTACGTGTACGAGGCCCGCGAGGCGCACCCCGAGTTTGCAACGGCTTGGGACGATGCCATAGAGCAGAGCGTGGACATACTTGAGACCGAGGCCCGGCGTCGGGCCATGCATGGCGTGTCTCGGCCAGTGTACCAAGGCGGCGTGCTCGTCGGCCATGTGAAAGAATACTCAGACGTGTTGGCGATTTTCCTGCTGAAGGCGCACCGGCCTGAGAAGTTCCGCGAGCGCGTAGACGTGCGGCACCAGGGGGGCGTGCGCATCCTCGACGGGCTGGACGATTCCGACGTAGACGGGCACCCGTCGCCGGAGCCGAAGAAAGATGACCCTTGAACGATCCGCCGCCTCTCGTGCCGTGGTCCCTCGATTCGCGAATTGTCGCGCCTGTGTGTCCGGCATGCTCGGCCTGCGGCGCCGACCTTACCCGGGCCACCTGGACGAGACGCGGAGAAGTGACAGAGCGGACGACGTGCGTGTGCGGAGCCGAGTCGATGCAGGCCCTCTTGCGACCGGTGCGGACCCGCGAAGGTTGGCGGGCGCTGGGGAAGTCGCCGGAGGCGCAGGCGCAGGAACTCATGCGGTGTCGGCGGTCTCCGTGGTACTGGATGGCGAACTACGTGTACACGGAGGATGCCCATTGGGTCTCGAAGGGTTGGACGTCGGCGTACCATCGCCTGCCATCCGTCGGTTATCTCAGAAGTGTTGTTTACTGGCTGTGGCACGAGTGGTTCAGCGCGTGGCCGAAGTCGCGTCAGATGATGCTGACCTGGGTTGTGGTCTGCTATATCCTGGGCGAAGCCCTGCTATTGGGTGGCCGTTTGTACATGTTTCAATCGAAGCGCGAGGAAGATGCGGCGGCCATGCTCTGGCGCGCGAACGGGGTTTACACCAGGATGCAGGACTTTGCCCCGTGGTACGGCGCCAAGCGCATCGGGCCGGGCGCAGCGACCCGGTTGGAGTTCACGAACGGCAGCGTCATCGTGGCGGCCCCGCAGGGCGCGCACATGGTCCAGTCCCACACCCCAGCCTGGCTCGTCTGCGACGAGGCCCAGTTACAGGACGAGATCGAGGGGGCTTATCACCAGGCTCTGCCGGCAGTCGAGCGGATCACGCTCATCGGGAGCGCGGACTTCGGATGGTTCTGGCAGACGTTTTTGCCGGACAAACTCGGAAAGGAGAAGTGAGATGCCTAAGCGACAACCGAACACAGGCGGCATGACCGACGGCAACGACCTCGACGTCGTCATGGACGGCCCGGTCGAGTACCCCATACCGCCCGGGTGGGAGGAAGTGCCGGACTTGCCGCGGCCGCCGTTGCCGGCGAAAGGCGCGCAGACCATCGACCTCAGGAAGCCCGTCGGCGGCGTGTTCATCCTCGACTGGGCAGAGCGGGGCAAGCGCCAAGTTCAGGTCCCGGCCGAGGTTGTCGGCGTGTGCGCTGACAGCGGCAAGGACGAGGACGAGGTGGAGATTCCCGGCGTCGAACCGGGCTATGTCTACAAGGTCCGGTTATTCGATCCGGCCGTCCCTCTGCGAGAGCGGCCCATCGGGCGCTACCCCCCCGCCCGCCTCATCCGGCCGAAGCAAGTATCCACTCCGGGTCCGGGGGCGAAGCCATGATCGTCACTTCCTTCTGGACGGCAGGCACGCCCTACGAGGCCGAGGCCAAGGAACTCGTCGCCACGCTCGACAAGTTCGGCCTCAAGCACGATGTCAGGGAGTACCCGCATCCGGGCACTTGGGCCAAGGCCGCGTGCCTCTTTCCGTTGGTCATTCTCGAAACGCGCCGGCGGCATCCTGACGAGGACATTATGTTCCTGGACGCTGATGCCCGCGTGACGACGTTGCCTGTGCGCCTGGCGGGTCTCGCAGAGGAAGGATTCGACGCGGGCTTGTACTGGCTTCCTAACTCGCCCCGCTCGGTCACTCCTGACAAGCGCGAACTCTGCACTGGCACAACGTGGTGGGCGGCTACGCCGACCGCCGACGCGATTCTTGAGGCATGGTTTGTCGAGTGCCGGAAGCCCGAGACCGAGAAACTCTTGGGCGTGGACCAAGAGGCGCTCCAACTTCTCCTGGCCCGCTTCCCGCAGGCCAGCATCTTCGAGTTGCCGCCCGAATACTGCTGGATGGACCGGATAAGCGAGATGCACTACGGCAAGCGCGAGCCGGTGATTGCGCACGGGCAGGCCAGCAGGCGATTCCGCAAACAAGTGAGCACGCCATGAAGGTCGTCCTCGTCCACGGCCGGTACGCGAACTCCTGGGAGGCCCTGGGCCTGGGCTACTTGGCGGCCTACGTGCACAACCATGAGCCCGAAGTAAAGTTCGGGTTTTTCCAAGGTTGCTTCGACGACGACTCTGACATCATCGCGGCAGGGGCCAAGGCCGACATCGTAGCCTTCTCCTGCACGTCGCCGACCGTCGCCCATGCCGTCCGTCTGTCGGCCGCGATCCATGAGGTCAGCCACCGCACGCGAACGGTCATCGGCGGATACCATGCGTCGGCTCTGCCGGCAGAGTGTCTTGCCGCAGGGTTTGACCAGGCTGTTCGGGGCGAGGGCGAGCAGGCGCTCCTCGACATCGTGAAGGGCCTGCGAGATCCGGTTGTCACCGGCCGACCGATGGACTTTGAGGAACTGCCGTGGCCCAACCGGCGCCTTATCCGCACCGAGCGCAACATCGGGGTCGCCTACCGGGAGAACGGCCTGCGCATCACGTCGTTTCAGGCCCACCGCGGCTGCCCGTTCTCCTGCAAGTTCTGCGCGGACGGGGCGGCGAAGGCGCTGTATGGCGGCCGGGTTGTCGCCTGCCGCAGTCGCCCGGTTCAAGACCTCGTCGACGAGATCGCGGTCGTGGCCCGGCAGTACAAACTCGACTTCTTCAAGTTCTGCGACCCCACCTGGAATGCCGCCCCAGGCTGGGTCCACGCGTTTTGCGCCGCCAAGCGGCGAAGCGCCATCGCGGCCCTCCCGTGGTTTGCCAACATCCACGCAAATCTTGTCGATGAGCCAATGTTCCCCGCGATGTACGAGGCGGGTTGCCGGACCATTGGCATCGGCGTCGAGAGCGGGTCGATCCCGGTCCTGAAGGGTATCGGGAAGGCGACGACGCGCGAGACGATCTCGCGGGCGTGCCTTCTTGCCAAGGGCGCCGGTCTGCATGTTCGGGGCTACTTCATCCTGGGCGCTCCCGAGGAGACCGAGAAAGACCTTGAGGAGACCGAGCGGTTCGCGGAACATCTTGACCTCGACGAGTACGGGTTCACCATCCTGTGTCCCTATCCCGGCACGTTCTACCACGCCCAGGACCGCGACGCCTTGGGCGGGATTCGATGGGAAGAAACCGACGAGTACCAGAACGACTTCTGGGCGACCCGCACCGTCGCGAACGCCCGCTTGCAGGAATGGCAGCGGCGCCTGACGGCGAAGTTCCGAGGCCGTCTCACGCAGCGACAACCGAGGAGCGAGCAATGCGCAAAGTCTGGTTCGTGATGCCGGCCTACTACACCGCCCGATTCATCGGCGAGGCCATACGCTCGATTGCCAAACAGACTTACGGCCTGTGCCAGGTCATCGTCGTGGACGACGGCTCGAGCGACGACACCGCTCTTGAGGCCCTCGCGGCCCTGCATGCCTATGGCCTGCGAGATTCGACCGTGACCACGATACAGCATCAAGGCGACCATTCGGTCGGCGCCATGAATGAGGCGTTTCGGCGGGCGATGGCGGCCGGGGCCGAGGTGATCGCACGCCTGGATTCCGACGACGTTCAGGACCCGACGCGAATCGAGAAGCAGATGGCCCTGCTGGAGGCGGGGGCCGACATCGCCTCAACCGGCATGTACGTCTTTGCCGAGTCGGGGGCCGGGGCGCCCCACGACAGGCAAGAGGTTCCTGCGGTCAGCGGAATGCAACCGCAGAACTACGGCCACGGCAACAAGTGTCACGGTCCTTGTTGCGGCTCGCTCACGGCTTGGGCGCGGGTCTATGAGAAGGTGGGCCTGTTTGACCCGAAGTGGATGTTTGCGCCCGACAGCGACTGGAACTTCCGGGCGCTTAACATCGGGGGCCTGAAGTGGGCGCACGTGCCCGAACCGCTGTACGGCTACCGCCAACACCGGCAACAGATGACGAAGCGGTATCCGAACATGGGGCACTCACAATATCTGGAACTGTGCCGACTACACAACGAGCGGCTTGCGAAGGAGAGGGCGTCATGCGCGTGACCATCGTGAGCCAGGGTCCGTCCGTCAAGGACTTCCACGAAGATTGTCACATGGTCGATCAGGCCGACATCGTGATCGGCGTCAACTCCGTCGTCGAGCGGACGCCCTGCGACTGGTGGGTCATGGTGGACGCCCGGCCCTTCACGCAGTACACGCCCATCGGCCGACCCTGGATTTTCACGAGGCGCGACTACGTTGACGCCGACTTCGGGGCCTGTCGGGAGAACGCCCTGTGGAAAAAGTTCTGCTGGTGGCCGAGGTTCAACGGCGAGCACCTGCAAGACCTGATTCCCCGGTGCGCGGATCGCACGGTCATGTGCTACGACGTGTTCCTGCCGGGTTACGGGCCGCAGCCGGGGACACTCCCGGTGTGGAACACGCTGGGGGGCCTGTCGGCCCTTGGCCTGGCGTACCTCTACCGGCCCAAGGTGCTCACCCTGCGGGGCTATGACATGGCGGGGACGGACGGGGCCAACACGCCGGCGGAAGGCGAGAAGCAGAACCGGAGCGAGAAGCGGTGGGAGTTCGAGCACCAGATGTTCGCCTGGTGGACGGCCCAGTTTGTCGCGCTTGGAACGCATTTCGACATGAAGATGCCGGCGGCCGATGGCAAGCGAGCACTCTAGCACCCGCGCCGTGATCCTCGCGGGGACGCCCGACCTGCACCTGCCGGGCTTCTCGTGCCGGGCCCGCAGACTCTCCCACGGTTGTCTCGTCCAGGAAGTCGATTACGGCGACGACCCCAGCCATGACGACAGATGGGTTGCGGAGAAGTCCGCACCCTACGGCGGAGTCGGATCGGTGTGGTGGCAGCAGAACATGCTCCGGCGCCTCACTCGCCGCGGGCAACCTGTCTGGCCGATGCTCAGGCGCGAGATTCACGTCCGCCTGTTCGCGGAACGGGGCTCCGCCGCGTGGGCCGTCTACCGGAGCCTCGACCACGGGATGAGACACCCTGAGTGCTGTGCCTGGCTCGCGGTGAACACCGACGGCGACCGCTTCTTCTTCCGCCAGTACTACCGCACCGACGCGACGGTGCCCGCGAACGCCGCCGAGATTCTGCGCCTGACGCCCCACGACGAGGAAGTGCAGGCGACCGTAGCCGACCCCTCGATCTGGCAGCGTGACGCGCTGACGGGCGAACTATGGGCCGACGCCTACGCCAAGGCGGGCCTGCCCTTGAGTGCTGCCGACAACAGCCGCGTGGGGTACGACAGGATGACGAGCGGGTTCATTTCGGCCATCGCCCGGTTCGCAATTTGGAGACGTGACCTGAACATTTTGCAGGAGGCCCTGGCTGCGCCCGTCATGGACCAATCCTTGGCCATGAAACTCGCCCAGGAACCCGCCATTTGGTTCGACCCGGCCTGCGCGGGCGAGAACCCCAGTTTGTACGAACAATGCCTCAATTTCCGATGGAAACCGCAGGTTGGCGACCCGGCGTTCAAGGCCCCAAGCGCTGATTTCGTGGACGTGGACGACGAAGGGCCCGATGTCGTCCGGTATGCCGTCCAGACCACCGCCGTAAGGTGGCAAGCGGCCTCGAAGCCAAAGCCCAGTGTGGACATCCTCAGGCGTATCATCGAAAGTGATAAGCGACGAGAGGCGAAGTCTGCCGGGCCTTGGAGTTGACCACTTGGGCGTACTGGGTACCGTCGTTGGTGCAGTCAAAGGCTTTCTCGGCGTCGGACCCGACGCCGACGACGCCGATGCGCCCCTTCCGCCGGACCCCGTGAAGATCGCCAAGTATTTCCTCGGCCTTGTGGAGACGGGCGAAGTCCTGCCTGAAGAAGAATGGGACGAGGCCCGGCTTGCCTACGAGGGCGAGTCCAAGAAGGGCAGCCGCCCGGTCACGAACCGCTGGCGGATGCGCGTCGATACCCAAGCCGCGTTTCTGGACGAGGAACCTGCGCGCGTAGTCGTCAAGGCCCGCAAACCCTTTGCCGACAACCCCATCGCCAAGAAAACTGCGGAGTGCGATCAGGAAGTCCTGGCCTGGCTGTGCGAGGAACAGGGCCTACGGCCGGAGTTTGGCCGGTGGCGTCACTCGGCCGATACGTCGGGCCTTGGGTGGCTCCTCTTTTCGACCGACTACCGCACCAGCCTGCCGCAAGCCCAACAGATCGAGAACGAGAATGTGCGGTGGGACGCCGATTGTAACGGCAACCTCACCCGGGCCGGATGGTTGGCGTATTTCCAGATGGAGGCCCCCGAAGAAGTCTGGAAACGCAACCCCGAACTGGACCTTCAGAAACTCAAGAAGGCCGCCGTGAAGCCCAAGGACGCGCCCGACGCCAAGGAACTCAGCGGCGAGGCCCTGATGAAGCGCTCGAAGGGCAAAGAGGTCGCGGGCGAATCTCAGGCCAAGTGCAAGGTGTGGCATATCTTCGCGCGTGGTGTCTATGCGCTGTACGACAAGGAACCGCTCGTTGCGGACAAGCCGCACATCGAGCGCTACAGGGACAGGAAGGGCATGCGCGAAGCCCGGCGGCACATCGAGGTCGTCGAGGGATTCGACGGCACCCTAAAGGACGAGGACGATTGGCCGGCGGGGCTTGGCCTGGGATACGACGAGTGGCCGGTTCTGCGCCTTGCCTACCAGGAATCCTTCAACCGCATTGCCGGGTTCAGCGATTTCCGGCACGAGCAGAAGTGCCTCGAACTCTACGAGCGGGCCGTGGGCGGCGCCGCTCGCTGGATGGAAGGGATTTACAAGATCCTCTTCGGGACGCGCTCTGGCTGCAAACTGACTGACGAACAGGTGAAGGAAATCATGTCGAGCCCCGACCGCATGGTCATGCCTGGCATGGTTGACGAGCGCGGCGAGCCGATGATCGTTGCCATCGAGACCGGGAAGTACAATGCCGCGATGGAACAGTGGCCGGACCAACTGAAGGCGATCCACGAGGAAACTTCGGGCCTGCCGAAGGTGAAGATGGCTGAGGAATCCGACCAGACGGCGACGGCCGAGCGCATTCAGGCCGACGCAGCGAGCGCCCGGTCGAACGTGCGGCTTCGGGCCTGGGAGAACGCCTTGGCCGAGGGCCAGTGGCGCCTGCTCGTCATGTGCCACGTCATCCTGCCCAAGTGGAGCATCGTTGAAGACGCCGCCGGGCAGGTGCAGCCGCCGATGCCTTGGGCGCAGGCGGAACAGGTGCTCATCGCTGGCGGCGACCTCGTGCAACTCGGCGTCGATGCGATGGTCGGGCCGGAACTCGCCCAGTATTGGCAGGAACACCTGCCCCTGGACGTGCTCAGGCTCCGCCTGAACGTCGAGATCGAGCACGGCAGCACGCAGCGGGCTCAGCGGCAGGAGAAGATCGGGACGTTCATAGCGACGTACCGGATGATGATTCAGCCGGTTCTCGCGGCCCTTGGTCCCCTGGGCCTGGAGAAGCAGATTGAAGCCGCGCGTAAAGTGTTGGCGATGCAGGACCTGGGCGAGTTCGAGTCCATCCTGCCTGATGCACAATCCTTGATACCCCCTGCGCCCGTGGTCGGGCCGCCCGGCGGTGCGGAAACAGTCTCGGCGCCGGCGGCTCAGCAGGCCGTGCCCGTACCGGCAGGTGCTCCATGACACTCGGCCACATTTGCTCGCGGTGTCACGAATGGGTGAAGGGCGGGGCGGCCTGCGGGTGCAAGGAGCAGCGCGAGGAACGGCAAGGGCCTGCACTTCACACCGACACGAACAACCCCTTGCGCGACCACGGGCGCATCTTGGGGAAGCCGACCGAGACGCGCGAGGATGTGAAGCAGCGCGAGGCCGAGGGCATCGTGTTCCTGACCGGCCATGAGCGGAAGGTTCTTGAGCGGCGGCGCGGGAAGGCCCGCGGCGAACTGCTGAGCGCCGCTATAGACCGCGTGAGAGAGCGGGAAAAGATAAGGCTCTGACCATGCCGCTGAATGCGAAAGGGCGTGAAATCCTGTCGAGCATGCGTGCCCAGTATCCGACTGAGAAGAAGGCCAAGCAGGTCTTCTACGCGAGCCGAAACAAGGGCACGATCACGGGCGTCGACCCTGAATCATCCGGGCCAAGACGCGCCATGTTCGGCAAGAAGAAGAAGTAAAAATCTGGACCGACGAAGGCGACCGGCCGGTCGCTGAGTCCTGAACTCGAAGCCCCCGATCCGCGCGGAGGATTGGGGGCTTTTTGTCGGTCCAGTTCCGGGCGGACACGGCGTTGGCCCCCGCCCAAAAGGAGAAGCAACATGGCAAAGGCGACGACTTTGGCCGACACGGCACCCGCCCCGGCCGAGACTGAGCCAACCCAGGACACCGGGTCCGTCTTCGACATGCTTGGAACGCCGGAGGCCCCCGCCCAGGGCGCAGAGACGAAGCCAGTCGAGACCGATACCAACGCACTCGGCGAGGAAACGCCGGGAGCGCCGCCGGCACAAGCGGCCGACACCGGCGCTTTCGACCCCGAAGCCTTTGCGGCGGAAAACGACCTCGACCCACGGCTCGTCAAGGGATGCACGACTGAGGGCGAAGCCCTCAAGCGCGTGTCCCAGCGGCTGCGGAACCGCGAGAAGTTGCATGACAGGTTGAGTGCGGAGGAACGCGAACGGATCAGGCAGGAAGCCTTGGCCGAAGCCAAGCCTGCCGAAGTCCCTGGCGCCAAGCCGGCCGACGACGTAGACCGATTCTTGAGTTTCTACACCGCCGACCCGGCGAAGGGCGAGCAGTGGGTGCAGGAACAGATGGACGCGCGCCCGGCCCAGACCGTCGCCCTGATTGCACGGGCGGCCGTTCGGGACGAGGTGTTGGCCATCCGCAAGGAACTCGGCGATGCGCGCAACACGGCAGAGACCGCGCGCCAGACCGCGACCACGCGGCCGCTTGAGACCGAGTTCCGAAAGTTCACTGCCGCGCACTCCGACTTCGACGACGAGGCGGCCGACCGGATGCGTGAAGTCGGGACGGACCTCGGCGTTGACCTCGAAACCGATGACCGGTTCGCACTCGAAGACGTGTACGCGCTCTCGCAACTCCGCGAGACGAGCGAACTCTTGTACGACCGCACAGTCGGCCTGATGCGGCGCGGCAAGACCTTCGCAGACTCTAAGAAGATCGCCGGCGAAGAAGGCGGCGCACAGGCCGAGCAAAAGGCAGATGACGTTCGCGCTCTCGCGGCCACGGCGGCAGCGCCGGGGGCGGGAGGCGGGGGGGGAACCCGACCGGCCAACAAAGAACGTCGTCTGCTGCGAGACATCAACATTCCCTAAACTGAAAGGAATTGAACCATGCCACTTGCCAAAGTTGCAGCGCGGAAGAGTTCATACCGCGAAGAGATTGACGATGCTTTGACGATGGGCGTCAGCACCGTCTCTCCGCTTTTCTTCACGCTGATCGGCGGCCTGCGCCTGAATCCCAAGGCCGACCGGCTCGACATCGGCCAGTACAAGCAAATCCGCTGGGGCGCCGGCGGCAGTGCGTTCGACTGGCGCGTTCTGAAGCGCCGGTCAACCGCCACGATGGGCACCGGCGAACTCAGGGTGCGCGACGTGGCGCAGCCCGACCTCCTGGCGAACCCGACGCTGTACCTGGGGTACATGCTCGATCAGACCTTCGGAATCGGCGAGGGTGACATGGCGAAGAACCGCCATGCCGGGCCCCAGAAGATCCGCGACATCCTCAAGGACCGGATGCTCGACGCCGAGCAGGCCATTCACGCCAGCCTGGCGAAGTGGCCGTGGGCGGCGAGCGAAGCCAACCAGCCCGGCGGCCTTGGCATGTTCACGGCAGCCGCGACCGGCACCTATGCCGGCGTCGCCATGAACGCGACCGAGACCTACGACGGGGCGGCCCACTATTACTGGATGCCGACCGGAGCGGACATCGGAAGCCTTACCTGGGTTGCGAACCTTCTCACGGCCCAGAAGGCGGCCAAAATGCAGATGACGTTCTCCGAGACCGCCGGCGGAACGGGTCTCAGGCGCCAGCCCGACTTCGGAGTCTGGAGTCAGACGGCCTTCCTTCGGGCCGTGACGTTCGCCGAGACCAAGTATTCGCTACATGCCAAGGATGGTGTGACCCCGGCCAACATGAACATGGTGGAGAACGGCTGGGACAACATGATCATCGACAACGTGGTTCATTTCTGGGATGAGAACTACGGCTACGCCAACTCCGGCACGGCGCCGGGAAAGTACCTCTCCTACACCACCACCGTCGGCGAGTGCATCTTCGGCTACTCGACGGAGATGGAACTGATCACCACGAACGCCCGCGACGATGGTCTCGTGGGCTCCTACGCCACCGACGACAACGACATGGCGTGGCTGGCCGGGAAGATGGGTGTTTTCAAGACCGGCATTATGACCGTCCGGTTCACCAACCCGCGGTACTTCCAGGTCTTCGGGCACTAAGCGGCCTGGGCAGAAAGGAGAATGAGCATGTTTTCTCAACTGACGCTTCAAGACTTGCAGACCCTCACGCCTTACGGGAAGGTCGCCAGTACGGGGGTGCCGTCAACCCCGCCGGACGGCACGTTCTCGGTCGGCGCCGTGGCCGAAATCTTCGACCCGACCTACGGCGTCCTCAAGGCCGTCTTCGCCCGCATGTGCGCGGCCCAGGCCACGGCCCTGCCGATGGCCCCGGCGTACCTCGTCCCCATCACGGACGACAACAGCGGCCCGTGGTCGGTCAGCCAGACGTACAACTCGCCGAGCGGCGTGCTGGTGAGTTTCGTCACCGGCTTCATCATGGCAACGGCCGCTGCGAACCCGACCGGCTCGCTCTACACGGCGTCCGTCGAGGGCAGTTGGCGGGCGGGCGACTTCGGTTGGGTGCAGGTCGCGGGCCTGAACCCGTACAAGATCTGGACCAACGAGAGCATTGCCGCCGGTTCCGAGATGCTTGGAACGGCCGTCGACGGCGTGGTCGGTCCCCAAGCCGTAAGTTTCTGGCTGAGCGCCAGCGGCACCGAGCAGTTCCGTGGCGGCTACATCTGCGGCGTGGCCGAGAAGGCCGACAGCGGTTCGTGGCTCTGGGCGGGAAACGCGATGATCCGCACCGCCTGGGCGACGTTGCCGCGCACCGTCTAACCCTTGCGGTCGCCCTGACAGCGACTGTGGACACTGGAGGGCCGGGCCCGCCGGCCTGGCCCTCCTTTACTTTCGCGGAGGGCCGCCCGTGGCAACTACGTTCACACTTTTGGAGTTGAAGACCTTTGCTCGGCGCAACGGCTGGCTGGGCGACGTGACACTTTCTGAGGATGACGCCCAACTCGGCCTCTGGATCAACTCCTTCGAGCAGTTCCTGGCGATGGAACGGAAGTGGGATTGGATGCAGCAGGTCTACCGCTTCAATCTCTCGCCGCCCTACACCACGGGCACCGTCACTGTGGCAACTGGTGGAACGACGGTGACGGCAGGCGGCGCGGCGGTCTTCCCGCAAACGGCGCTGGGCCAAGAGTTCTGGACCGACGATGACGGGTTCCACCTGTACTACATCGCCAGCATCGACTCTTGCGGGGCAAGCCTCGCAATCGACCCGGCCTACCTCGGCGCGGGCGGCGCCGGTCTCACCTACGCGGTGCGGTACGTCCGCTACGCCGTCCCGGCGGACTGGGGGCAGGAAGGGAAAGCCTACCTCGACACGGGCCTCGAAATGAACATCCGCACGCCCGACCGCGGCGAGTGGGAACAGCGGCGCATGTGGCAGCCCGGGACGATGAGCATCCCCGTCAGCCTTGCGCGGTTCGGCGACTACTTCTACTGCGAGGGCGCCCCGCTCGATGCCCGGCAGGTCCGGGTCGTCTACTGGCGGAAGCCGGCCTGGATGGATTCTGATTCGGCCGTTTCGACGTTCCTGCGCCCCGAAGTCCTGGGTCTCCTGACTGAATCGTTGGCGGTGCGCCTCAAGGCTTACGACGGCGAGACGGGCTTGATGATGCTCAGGGACAAGTGGTTCCAGGACAAGATCGACCTTGTGTTCAACGCCCGGACGCCGCGCAAACCTTTGCACCTGTCGGACGGATCGCAGGGCGACAGGTTTTCGCCGTTCGGGGGTCTGGCCCAGGTCCTGAGAATCACAGAGCCATAGCCGGAGTGACGAAGTGACGAAGTGACGGAGTGACGAAGTGTTCAGGCATGCGGGATTTCGGGAATCGTGGTCGGCCAACTCTGCGGCGGAAGTTTCTGCCGGCAAGGGACGGCCGCGCGCGCTCCTCGATGCCTGCGGCGCGCGGATTCGTTGGGGTCTCCGGTCGGACAAAGTGCACGACGCCAGGGAGGCCGCGGGCGGCCACGAGTTCGCCCTCGATACTCAGTCGCGCCTGCTGATCCAGGACTCGCGCCGCTGCGAGTTGATCACCCGCCTGCCCAAAGAACTCGTGCCGGAGGCGCCGGGCGCGAAAGTCACGCTCGTCCTCGATTCGCCGACGGCGCTTGAAGGGTTCCGGCAGCAGGGCGGCAAACTCTGGATACCGTTCGACCTGGGCCTGCCCGCCGGCGCGGCGATGCATTACCAGCCGGAACTGACGCGGCAGGAACTGGACGAAGGTTGCCTGCGGCCGCCCCTCGTCGTCGGTTCGTTCGCCATCTATGGCCCGTGCGACGGGGGCACGAAACACTGGAACGCCGGCAAACTCGGCCACCTCTACCGGCCGTTCGTCATCGACTTGAAAGGCGCATGGACCTGGGCCGAGTGGGTTCTTGAGGCCGGCAACCTGTGGGCCACGATACCTCTCGCGTGGCTCCAGTCCGCCGAGCGCCAGTGGCCCATCCTCCTCGACCCCTATTTCGGGTACACGGACGGTGGGGCGAGTTACAGGGTTTTGTACACCGCCAACCAGTACGGCATAGGCCCATACGCCGCACCGGTGGACATCGACGAGATAACACATATAGGTTTCTCCTGCCACACGGGGACCGCCAATGCGCGAGTGATGGGCGTCTGGGACGATGCGGGCGGATCCGCTCCGACGAATCCCGTGAACCTCCTTGCGCAGACCGGAGAGGACTCGACGAACTCCAGCGACGCCTGGATAGATGTAGCGTTGGCCGCCCCCTACGGAGCCACGGGCGGCGTGGCCTACTGGCTGGGCGGCCAGATCGCGGCGGATTCGACCAACGTCATCCATTACGACACCGTGACGAATGCGGACGTGTCGCGCGCCCACACCTACGATGCGACCTTGATCGGGTTCGCGACTCACACGCACGGCAACTATGCGCGCGGGTTTCGGGCGACCTATACGGCGACTGCTGCGGGCCACCCAACGATCAAGCGGTTCGGCGGCGTGCCCTTTGCTGCTGGCTCAGGGAAAGGAGTCTGGTAATGGCAGAAGTCACTGCCTTTCGCAACAACGCCTTGCCATATCCGGTCTATGGCGCGCCGTGGACGGTCGTGGCGCCTGTTCTAGATGCGGACGGCGATCCGGTGACGACGGGCACCATGTCCAGCACCGTCAGCATCAACGGCGACACGGCAGCGGCAGGCGCTACGCCGGTTCAGATTCCGACCAACACTGGGGCCTACTACGTCATCCTCACGACTGCGCAGATGACCGCCGACATCGTGACCATCACAATCGCCAGCGATGCCAGCGGAGCAAAGACAACGATAATCGTTCTCTATCCCCGCAAACTTGTAACACTCGCCACGGGCACCAGCCAGGGCGGGGCGGTTGGATACATCACACTAGCCGCAGCCGCCATTAGTTTTGACGGCCAGTTTAACGGATGCCTGTGCGTGGCTACAATTGACACTCTGATAGAGGTCCGCGTCTTGCAAGCCTGTACCGCCAGCAACCAGCAATGCACCGTCACGCCCAACTGGAACGTCGCGCCGGACGCCGACGATACCTACGTCATCTACCTGCCAGAAGGCCGCCAGATTGCACAGACAAACGTAAAGGCAATCAGCGACGACGCGACGGCGGCCGACAACTGTGAATTGATGTTCGATGGGACTGGCTATGCTGGCGGCACGGCCAAGATGGGCGTCGATGTGCAATATCTCGATGGCACACTGGTTCACAGCACAACCGGCGGGCGGCTGGCAGCGTCCTTCAACGTACAGTACGACGTGGCTTCTCCGGTCTTCACTGCGGCCTGCGTGAACCAAGGCGCGGACAGCAACATCGTGCTTGCCAAAGCGAACGCAATGATTGAACAGGTGTCCTGATGTCTTATTACAGGTTCAAGGCAAGATCGACGACGCCGGGGGATTACAACTGGAAGACCACTGCGCTTGAACTCTCGGATGCGGCAGCCGCTGCAACCCAACTCGCTACGGACTGGCTGGCCGTCGAGGCCGTCAAGGACCACATGACGACGGACATTGCGAATCTCCTCGGCGACCCCGACGCCGATGGCGAGATTGTGATGGCCGACTATGTTCTTATCGCCAACGTCGTAGACCCGGACTACGTTCTATTCGGCCACGACAACTACACCGACGGGGATGCGGGCAACTGGTATCCGCCGAACCTTGGCGATCCCTGGACTGACGATCCCGCTCAGGTTTCAAGTCTGGCCCACTACGGCGTCGGCAACCTGGTACTCGGTGCGATGGACATGGATGACTACGTTGCCAAGGCGGACGTGGCCGACCGCAACGGCATCCTGTCGAGTTACGACCAGTGGACCGGCGGCGATCCGGGCCTATTCGACGTGACGAATTTCCTTGAGGCGAATATCAAGGATGGCGTTCTCATTGGCGGTACGTCCACCGAACACAAGCATGGAACCTACGTCGGCGGCGGTGTGGACCCTGCCGATATCGTTCTGCCTGCCTTTGTGCTCGTGGGTCACAAGAACTATAGCACCGGCAGCGATGGCACGTACCACGAGGCAACTGTCGCGGAAGTGCAGTACGGCGTGACGTTCGGCGCAGCACAGGCCCTCGTTGGCACCTATTCGCAGTATGGCACCTACGCCGAGGGCGCGGCAATGCAACTTGCCGCCGACCGAAGCGCCGTCGATGCCGTCAAGGCGTCCATCAGAACGACGGTCATCAGTCTCCTGGGCGCCGTGACGGGCACTCTCGACTTGTCGCTCTACGTGTTGGTCGGCGTGACCCCGGACGCGGGTACGACCGAAACCCTCGAACGTTACTACCAGATTCACCGGCCCAAGGAAGTGCAGGAAACGCCCAACCTGCGGACCATCACGCGGTACTTCCGGGTCCATGAAGCCGACTTTGACAGGCTCTGCCCGGCTAAGGGCGCGGTCTCCTACTTCGCCGCGAACGAAGTGGTCACGCAGGTCCAGCGCGTGCAGAAGCGCGGGGCGGTCTTCTGCGAAATGCATGTCACTTACGTCAAGAGGGACACCTACACATGACCATGCCGACGGTCTGGGTAGAACGCGGCGCGATGAAAGACAGGTGGGGCGAGTACCGCACCATCACCTACGAGATTCCCGACTCGACGGCCGAGGCCGAGGAATCGGCCCTCGCCATCTACACGCCCTTGACCGCGTTCACGGCCTGGGCGCACACGACGCACTACGCCGCCGGCGCCGTCGCAAGCGATCCCGACTCCGGGCCGTGGGCCTGCCTCATCGAGCACACGTCGGCGGGCACAGGGACGTTCGCCGCCGACCGGGCCGCGAATCCGACCTACTGGACGCAGACGACGGTTGAGATTTTCCGGCCCATCCTTCAGCGCGTCCGCGTCCAGCGGCAGGTCCGGCCGGGTCTTGCGTGGCTGACGTGTTTCTACGAGCCGCCGACCATGAAGCAGGTGCAGTACCGCAACTTGGGCCGGGGACTTCTGACGTTGGACGTTTCCACGGACGAAGTGCGACCGATGTGGGACTTGGGAACCCCCGCGCTCCAGGTCTGGTGGCAGGGATTGGACGCCGGAGAGAACAAGTTCCTCCGGTACATACCCACATCCGGCAAGGGCACAACACTTTTGGGCCGCGTGATATTGGAACTTCATGTCGTGACGACGCAAAGCACAGCCGAGGCAATCGCTGCGCTCGCGTCCGATTCAAGCGGCCATAGCACCATCAACAGCGGCGCGATGGCTAATGTCTTTGGCGCGGCAGCCAAGACCTTGCGGATGCTCGGTGTCCGGTCGCAGCGCGCGAGCATGACCGCGGCGTACTACGAGGTTCAGGCCCGCATGGAATACAACGGCGCGGGATGGAACAATGATACCTATGTCCAGGAACAGGAGTGGCGGATTCAACAGGTGCGGGAGTACGACGAGGAAGGCGCGTCCCTCACGCACAGGTTCCATCCGCACGGAGATTGGCGTAATACCGCAGCCGACCCGTGGAGGGCCAAACTCTACAACGCGGTCTCGTGGTCGGCTGTTGATCGGAGCGTCGGCTGGTGACACCAGCAGAGTTCATCGTGGCCGTACAGCAACTTCGGGCGCCGAGGTTCGACGAGAACGCCCTGCCTGCGAACCTGCGCGCACCCTTGCAGCCCCTCCTCGACTGGGTGCGGGAGATGGGGCAGTTCCTCGATGCGATTCAGCGGCTTCCCGCGCCCGAAGAACCGCCGCCGCCGGAGGGGCAAGGGCGTTTGACGATTCGCAGCGACGGCATCGACGTGCACCAGACGCCCGACGGCGTTACCTTGACTCCTTCAGCGACTCAGGCGCCGCCAAGACGGTATCCGGCCCAGATGTTCTGGGGCAAGACTACGGGCGTCGTTGATAACGGACGGGCTTACACTTTCGCAGAGGTACAACTGGACGCCGATGGCAACTGGACGTCGATGGGCGGTGGAAGGTCCGGTACGGTCTACGACGGCGCGCAGGTGAACAATCCAGGCCCGGCCCCGGCGCTCCACCGCTGCTGGAGTGGTACGTTCTACTACTCGATCATCCCGATTTTTGAGGTCTTTGCAAGCGCGACGGAGACCAAGGGGCCGGACGTGATGTACTACACATCGACTTGGGAGTATGCCGACTAAGGAGCATCACATGGGTTTCAGCAGAAGCGCACTCGGCAGGGGCGGCACGGATTACAAACGGGGGCCTTACGCCTTCGGCCCGGACTTGCCGACGCCGGGCGAGATGGTCCGGGGCAGACTTCGCCGACAGCAGATCGGCCTCGATGCCGACAGGGCGACCAACATCTCCGAGTACGCCCGGCCGTTCGACCAGCAGACCGGCACGAATCCGCTCGTGGCGGCCGAAGTGCTGCGCCGCAGGAACGCGCCACTGGCTCAGGAGCAAATCGGCGCTGGGACCAGACTGGGCACCGAAACGCTTGAATCGGAACGCGGTCTTGTGCCCACCAGAACGGAGACGACGCGGGCAACGCTTGGGGCTGAGCAAAAGGTTCAGGGCCTCCGTGGGGCGCATGCTGGATGGCAGCAGCACATAGGCGAGCAGACACTACCGCAGGCGACCGAGGCCGCAGGCGCGGGACTTGAGGCAGACATCGCCGGGGAGGGCTATCGCAAGGCAGCATTCGGGCGGCGCGGCGCGTTCGAGGAAGCAACGCAGCCGGGCGAGATCAACCTCACGCAGTCCATGAACCGCGCCAAGGCGTTTGCCGCGCCGGGGCTCGTGAACATTCCGATTGAGCAATCGGCGGCCTCGGCCCAGCAGATGCGCGACGTGGGCGCGGGGCAGCGCGACATAGGGGCTGGAGCGCTGGAACAGGGCAGGGCGTTGGGAACTCAGGCCACGGGCGTGCGCGACCTCTACCTCGCCCAGGCCGGCCGCGCTGGCGCTGAGACCAGGGGCCTCGATCTCAACTACGACTTCTTGCAGAAGAACCCCCAGATGATGCAGCAGGCGATGGGCATCCCAACGCCTGAACAAGGTGCGGCGCGGAGGGCCACGGAAGCGCTCGCTTCTCCCGCAGCGGCCAAACTAGGCGAACCAGCAATAGCAGGGCTGATGGCTGGCGCGACGGGGCTGTCGGTCCCGTACAGCACACACTGGGGATTGTGGGGCGGAACGGCTCAGCCTCCGGGCGCGCAGCAGGGGGCAGAGCAAGGGGCGCAGCCGACGCGACAGGCTTACTCTTGGGCCAATCCGTTCGGATGGGGGCCGATACCCGCCCCGCCTGCGATTCCCAGGCCGGCAGGGCAGGGCGGGCCGGGGGCGGGCGGCTTGAAACCTGCCCCGGTCACTCTGATTCAGATGCTTACGAAGTCCGGGGCGACCACCGAGGAGATCGAGGCTCAGTTGAACCAGATGGGTTACTCCGGCCACGTTCAGGTTTCGGCGGCCGGTGCTCCGGCCCCGTGACGGCGGATGCGCGCGAGGGCGATGAGGTAGAGCGACCAAGCAATCAGGAGGGTGCCGAGGTCGGCGACATAAAACCTGTTGTCTCCGGGGCGTGCCGTGCAGGCGAGGATGATGTTGCCTGCAAGAATTGCACCGAGTAGGCCGAGGGCCGTCCAGACAATGGCGCCCAACGTGGTCGGGCGGCGGCCCCAAGCGATGATGACGAGCGCCGGCCACCCGGCACCAAGGCCGCCGAGCACGGTCCACATGACGATAACCAAGAAGTCGCGGTTGACATCGTGCTGAAACATGGCTGGACCTCCAAAAGGGCGAGGTAAGTATAACTCAGGATTCGGGAAAAGCAAATGCCGACGCCGTTCGAGATAGCGTTCGGGACAGCGGGGGCAGGGCAGGCCACGGCCACGGCCCAACCGGAGCCACAGGCCGCCGCCTCTCTGACGCCGTTCCAACAGGCCGCCCTTCAGAAACCGGAGGAGTTTCGCTCGCCCCAAGAAAAGGAACTCCTTCGGGCTCCGGGGCTGCCCTACGCCCCACAGAAGTTGCCACCACGCACGCGCGGCGAGAAGTTCGTGGAGTCGATGGGCTGGGGTGCCCCCGAGACTGCTCTTGGGCTATACGCGCGCGCCGGAGCCGCCGTCGGTTTGGACACCAGCGACGCGGCCGAGGCTTACCGCCTGTTGCAGACGCGCAAGGAAGCCGAACCGACCTTGGCGAAAGAGGGCTTGGGCGCACTCAAGAATCCCGAATGGTGGAAGGATGTCGGCACGGAACTGATCGGCTCGTCGATACCACTCTTGGCGACGGGCGGTGGTGCCGCCGTCCCGAGGACTGCCGGATTTCTCGCCAAGGTAGGCCCGCCCGCGCTCAGGTGGGGCGCGATCGGCGCGGGGATGGGTGCGGCCGAGACGGCGGCACAGCCGGGCACTACTCCGTTCGAGATCGCCCTTGGCGGTGCGGAGAGCGGGGCCATGATGGGGGCCTTGCCGGTCGCCGGGCACCTTGTCGGCATGGGGGCGAGGGCAGTTCTCAGGCGCGCGGGCATCCTGCGGCCCCCGGTTCCTGAGATTCCCCGCTTCGAGCCGCCCGGCATCCCCTTGGCTCAGCCGGGCATGGCCGCGCCGCCGATTGAGGGCCTGCGATGGTCGACGCCAACCGGCGAAATGCTGCCTTTCGAGGCCAAAGCGGGCACCGTGCCGCCGATTCAGGCCCCTGGACCGCCGATTTTGCCCCAAATCGTCGGGTTGCCTGCGCCAACGGGGCGGTCGACACGGATTGGCGGCCGGATGAGCCGCATCGGGGAGATTCTGGACGCGACAGAGCCCAAGGTGGCCCAGGAGCCGCCCGTCGAGGCCGCCAAATCTGTCCCCGCCGGGGACATCTCTGAGGGACACATTCCGAGCAAAACGGCATTCTCGGCCCCGCCAGGGCCACAAAATGTGTCCCCGAGTGTCCCCGCTCTCAGGGGTCCGAAATCGCCCGTGGAACCCCCACAGGCCCCTAACGTGGCCCCTGCGGCAGCGCCAGAAGCGCCAGGAAGGCCGCCAGTCGTCGCTGCGCCCGCGGCTAAGGCAGTCCCTCAAGAAGTGCCCCCCGCCGCGCCTGTAACGCAGCCTGCGAAGGCGGTTGCGCCGGGGGTTGACAAAACGAGACCCGTGTTCGATACTGGCGGCGTGACTACTGGCGGGGCGGGCCGACAAGCGCCGCAAGAAACCCCACGGCCCGGCGGTGGAGAACCACAGTTCGACAGCCAACGGCATTACGATATTCGTTCTTGGCTGATGAACCGCGAACGGGCGTATTATAATTACTACGGACCAAACTGGTCGCCGCCCGAGAGCACAACAGGTGCGGCTCCTCCCACGGCTCAAGAGTTGGCCAGTTGGCTGCCTCATGCCGACTATCTCTTCCGTAAATGGGATCCCGAGCGCGCTGACCTTTTAACTAAACCGACTTGGGAGTATAGTGTCGCCGAAGCGGCCGGGATAGCACGCGCTCCGATCATTCGCATCCGAAAACCAGGCGTTGGGAGTATCGATGGCATTTCAAAGGATGTTACCGAATACATTGCTGAGGCCAACGGCCTTGTGGTTGAAGATCATCCTCTTCCGCGCGTGGCAACAGAGTCGGAACCCATGCGTGAGATCGTCTACACATTGCCGCCCGAGAACGGCGTTGTTCCACACCGCTACGGTTACGTATTAACTTATTCTTCCGGCGACAACCCCCATTCGGACTGGGTTGTGTCATCTCGAAAACTCACCGCCGACGCAGCCGCCGACCAAATTCTCGCCAATCGAGAACATTTCAGGAGGCTTGAAGCAAAATATCATCTTCCGCCCAACCTAGAGAACATCGCCCTCGCTGCACAAATTGTAGAGGAGAACGGACTCTCCCTTCCGCGCCCTAATCCTGCCGCCTCCGGTGCCGCCGGGGGCAAACTGCCGACTCCCGCTGCCGTTCCCCCCCCTCCCGTGCTCCCTGCGAAGGCCAAGCGCCTTGCGCGGATCGCCAAGCGCGCGGCGGAAGCGGCCCCTGCGCAACCCGCGCCCGGCCCCGCTCCAGAGGGCAAGCAGCCGTGGGAGATGACAGCGCAAGAGTTCGCAGATTTCGCCATCGACGGTCGTGTTCAAAGAGTGTCAACGGCTCTCCTGGGCAAGGACGCGACTGTCGCTCAACGGCTGGTTGGCGGTGTGACAATTCAGGGGCGCGCCCCCAAGAAGGCTCCGCGGACTCCGGCCGAAGGCATGCTTCTGCCTGATGGCACAATCAGGATTACGGATGGAAGCCACAGGATAGCAGGGGCCATAGCGAGAGGAGAAAAGGATTTCCCTGTACGAGTTCGACCCGCCGCCGGGAATCGTTCCGACTACGCCGCCCTTGCGAAACTCGAACCGCCGCCAGAGCCAGCGCGGCCCGAGGCAGCCGCAGCGCCAGAGGGCAGGGGGGAAGCGAAGGGTGTTCGCCGCGCCACCTACCAGAAGGCCAGCATCGAGTCCGCTGTCGCTGCTGCCCAGCGGTTCAAGTCTGACAAGTCGAAGTTCATCTACGCCACGTCCGAGGGGCTTGTCATCAAGGATGCGCCGCCGCCGTTCAACCAGGCGTACACCGAAGTCCAGCCGGGCGGGAAGGTCGTCACGCACTCGCCGACGTTGGGTGAACCTGCCCCGCCCGAACCTGCGCGCGACCTTCTCGGCAAGCCGACGTTCGAGAAGGTGACGGGGAAGCAGAAGGAGATGGGGTTCGCGGAACCTCCCAAAGAACCGGGACCGCCGCCCGAAGCCGAGCCTAAAGGGATGCCTGGCGAACCCGACGGGTACGGCTTGATGCCTCACGACTACGACCAGGCCGAACGCATCCTGAGTGCTGGCAAGTGGAAGCCGAACGCCGAGGAAACCTTGGGCGTCAGGGCATGGTTGGCCGGGAAGGCGGCACCAAAGCGCAAGGAACTAGCCGGAACCGGCCTCGATTGGGCATCTGTCGCTGGCGGTTGGAGTGAGGCCGAGAGAATCGCCGGCCCCAAGGACCGTGAACTCAGGGCATGGAACGCCAGCCGGACGACGATGGAAGGGGAGGGCGGGGCGACACTTCTCGACGACATCGAGGCCGCCAAGGCGCGTGCGAAGAAGTCGGCCACGGGCGGCGTCAGCGGCATCGGACTGGGACCGCTCAATGACGCCGTAGACTTGGGCTACCTCTACATCAAGAAGGGGTTGCGCAACTTCGCTGCCTGGGCGAAGCAGATGGTGGCGGACCTCGGGGAGAGAATCCGGCCGCATCTCAGGCGCGTGTGGGCGCGGGCCATGCGGCTGTACCGCGAGGAGACCGCCTCGACCTTTCCGCGCGAGCCTGGCGAGGAACCGCGCGAGCCGACGCGCGAGGAACTTGAGGTCGAAGCAGCCGCCGAGGCCGAACGGGAGATGGGCCGCGAAGTCATTGAGCCGCCGGAAGCCGAGGCCGAGAAGCCTGCCGGAGAACCTTACGCCGAGGCCGCCCCCGCCGGTAAGCGCGTGTCGAGCCTTCTCCGGTCCTTCAAGCCCGCCGACATGCCCCGCATGGTGGACAAACTGAACGCGGTTGGGGAACGCGACCTCAACTCCGTGCCCGAAGTCGAGCAAGCCCTGAAAAGCATGCGCGAGGCCACGCGATACCGGAAGGAAGTCGAGGGCCAGGCCAAGCCCCTCATCGCCGAAGCACCGTCGCGGGCGCAGACGCCGCTCCTCGACTGGATGCGCAGCACCGTCATCGACGCCCGGAAGGGCGCGGAGATGGCGACGGAGATCAAGGAAGCCTGCGCGGGCCGCCCGTACCTCCGGAAGTTCTTCGACTTCACGGGGAAGAAGCAGGCCCGCGGCATCGACGGGGCGATCATCGACGCCAAGGAGACCGCCGAGAGCGGGTTCAAGGGCGACATGCCCAGCGACTTCCTCGACCAACTCGTGAAGGAAGCCGATGCCGCCGAAGCCGAGCGGATGGTTGCGGGCGACGTTGGGGCGCAACTCCGGGCGTCAGCAGAGAGCAGCCGCGACCCCGCCCACCTGCGGTCTCTGGCCGACGTCATGGACCGGGCCATCGACCGGGAGAACAAGGCGCAGACGCGGGTAGTCGAGGCGGTCGAGCCGTACATCATGGTCCGGCGCGAGGCCGACATTGAACGGTTGGAGGCCAACCTGACCGAGGCGCGGAAAGCCATCGAGAGCGAGACGGCCAAGGCCAGGGCAGAGGAGCGGGCGACGGCCGCGACTCAGGTCGAGGAAGTCAGCAAGAAGTACGAGACCGCCTTACGCGAGGCCCGCGACGAGATTGGGAAGATTCGCCGCGAGACCTCCGCTGCCCGACGACTCGGCAAGGCCGAAGCAGGGGCGGCCGGGGTGCGGACCCGCCTGATCGCCCTGGTCGAGAAGTTGCCCCCCGAAGTCAAGCAGAAGATGTTCCGGCGCGTGTCGCGCGCTCGGACGACCAGCCAGTTGGAAAGCGCACTCTCGCTGGCCGACAAATACTTCGAGGAGCACCTGAAACGCTCAGTCATCGACCGCATCCAGAAGACCGCCGGGAAGTTCGGCAAGGTTGCGCCCTACATGCACACCGAGGAGGCCAAGGCGCTCCTGTCGGAAGCCCGGAACATGCGGGGCATCGGCCGCCGGAACTTGATGGGCCGGGAACTGGACGAACTTGAGTCCATCGACGCGCGACTGGCTGAGGGCCTGTACCAGACGCAGGAAGCCGGGCGGTTACTCGTTGGCGAGAAGCGGCAGGCGGTCGATGATGCCGTGCGCGAGTTTGTCGGCGAGATCGAGGGCCGCACAAAGCCCTTGCCGGAACGATACGAAATGGCGGGCTTCGCGCGCAGGGCGTGGCGATGGATGGTGAGGCATGGTATCCAGCACACACCGAACAACCTCTTGGCGGTCAGCGGGGAAGGCGGCACCGGCAAGAAGGTGTTCGACGACCGGATATGGGATGGCGTCAATGCGAGCCGCAAGGAAACCCTCGGCAGCGACAAGCGCCTGCGGAAGGCGTGCTCGGATGCCGGGTTCCCGTGGCACTCCAAGGAACTCGCCACCTACCTCGACGAGCCAGTGACGATGGAGTTGCCCGAAGCCGGGCGCCGGACGATGTCGCGCGCTCACTGGATCGACCTCTACCTCGACACCCTGGACCCGCACACGAGCCGCGAGTTGGAGAAGGCCGGATTCCGCACCCGCGAACGCCTGGCCGAGCATCACATTCCGATGCCCCTTGAGGCACAGGATTTCGTGGGGGCGTCCCTGGACGTGCCCACCAAGAAGTTCGCCGAGGCCCTTGGCGCGGCCCTGCGTGAACCGGGCGAACGCATGAGCGCCGTGAACCGCCAACTGACCGGCCGCGACTTGGAGATCCGCCCCGCCTGGTGGAGCATCCTCAGAGACTACTGGCTCGAACATTTCCAATACGAGCCGGTTTTCTGGCACCAGTTCGGCCTGAGACTCAAGGAAACGATGGGGATTGCGAAACCGCGCACCGGCGGCGGGTACTCGGTCGTCGTCGAGAACGCCTTCGAGAAGTACCTGCGTGTCGCCCGGCAACAGGCGTCGTTCATCGGTCTTGGCGAACCCCTGCGCGATGCGGCGATGGTTGCGGGGCACCCGGAGTTCAAGCAGGCAGTGGTGCGGAACCTGGGGGCCGACTGGCTCAAGGAACTGGACCGATACCTGAACGCCGTCTCGAACATGGGCGGCCGCCCCATGTCGCCCCTTGAGACCGCGATGGAAGGCTGGCTCAAGATGGCGGCCGGCGGTCTCCTGGCGAACCCCTGGAGCGCCTTGCGGCAACTGGACGCCCCCGCCTTCGTCGCCGGGAAGATGGACACCGCCTATCTCCTCAAGGGCATGGCGGCGGCAGCGAGTCACGCGAAGCAGAGCGTGGCCGAGATGACCGAACACAGTCCCGGGGCCTGGCTCCTCTACAACGAGACGCCGTACTCGCTCGTCACGCCACCCATCGGCGAGCGGTATCAGCGGTACGGCCGGAAGCCGCTGCGGGAGTACCTGATGTCGCCGCTCATCATGGGCGACAAGTTGGGCCGGGCGCAAGTGTGGGAGGCCGTGAAAGCCGAGACCGAGGCCCTGCACCCGGAATTCAAGGCCGGGACTCCTGAATACTGGGAGTCTGTCGCCAAGCGGTTCGACCGGCTCTCGGACGAGACGCAGCCGACTGACAACCCGCAATTCCTGCCGGGCTTGGCCCGAGCGGCCCGTGGCAGTCCCGCCCTGCGGCCCATCGTGTTCCTTCAGAGCCAGAACGCCCAAGTGTTGAACCGCCTGATCGAGAGCGTCACGCGGTTCAGGCAGAACCCGACGGCACCCGGAGCACTCAAGGCCCTGTTGGTCTCCCTGGCCGCAATGGGGATCGTCTCGCCAGCCTATCAGGTCATGGTGAACAAGGCCCGCGAGAAGGTCTACGCCGGATTCCAGCCCCAGAAGAACGCCCCCTGGGGCGGCGTGGCGATGGACATGGTCGAGACCAACCTGAGCAACGTCTACCTTTTAGGCGACCTTGTTCATGCGGCCCGGTCGAAGTCCGGCGACATGCGGGGTAGCCCTTGGGGCGAGGTCGCTCAGGGCGGGATGCGAGGATTCGGCGACGTGATGCACGCCCTGAACCAGTGGAAGGATGACGACCCCAAGGCGCGGGCGACAGGACTGCGGGCGGCCGAACGACTGGCGCGGAGCATCGGGACGCTGGTCGGGGTCCCCGTCGCCTTCCCGCTGGGCCTCGGCAAGGGCATCTACCGCATGGGCGGCGGCGGGCCCGCCGACGACGAGGTCGACGCCTTGCAGGCCGCCGACGAATCTGAGCCGGTTGCCCAGGCCGCCCTCGAACGCATCGTGCGGCGAGGGTGGACGTTGGCCAAGGCTCGCACGATAGTAAGGTCAAGGGCGCGACGTGAGGGCTGGGCACCGGACGTGCTGACCCGGCGTCTGACGGCCCTCTCGCAGCGCTGGCGCAGACAACAGAGGAGCATCAAATGAAGATCCCGTTTCATGGCGAAGTCGCGTCTGGCGACGCGACGCTTGGCGTCGAGTTCACACTGTACCTTGGCGGCGTGGAGACCGCACACGCGCTCTTGGCGGCCGAGCAGGTCGAGATGACCGACTTTGACATCAGCCCCGAGGTGGCCATGCAGGTGAAGATTACGGGCGCGACGGACGCTGCCGGCAAACGGGCGGAGAACCGTTACTGCGCGGCGACCGGGGGAGCCTCGCGGCCCTTGGCGACACCGCACTTGTTCGCGGTCGGCGTCGTGCCGAAACTCTTTGGCAGCGTCGCCGACCACATCGCGGCCACCATCCACGGCAACATCATCAGTGAACTCAAGCCGTTCGGAGCATAGAGGTAGGAGCGAACCGTGGCAACGCGAACTTGGAACGCGACGATCGATACCGACTTTACCAACAACGCCAACTGGGCGGAGGGTGCCTACCCAGTGGCCGGTGATACCATCGTTCACGCCAGTGGCACGGTAGCCTCGACGAATCGCCCAACAGACGGCCCCTATCATATCTTGGTGAACTCTGCCGTTGTTGGGGGCAACGTCGGCAATTATGTGGTTGCCCCGGGTACTATCGGAAACGTAACGGTGAGCCACGCCGGGGCCTCGCCTTCCTGCACAAAACCAATCACAGGGAACTTGGAGGTGACTGCCGGGACGTTCAACCTCGGTGCCCCCGTGACGGGGACAACGAACATTGCGGCTGGGGCAGTCTTCAACGCCTTGGTCACGGTCACATTGACGGGTGCGGCGACGGTCGCCGGCGCGCTCACTGTCGGGAATGCTGTTACCCTGACGTTCACGGCCGGCCTGACCCTCTCTGGGTCTTTGACTTTAACCGGAACGGGCAAGATGGCCGGGCCGGTGACATTCGCGGGCACGGTGAATCTCCTATCGAACTGGGCGCTGGCGGGTCAGGCCGTGGACCTGGCAGGCGCGGCGGTCGTCGCCGGCGGGAATGTGACCATCGATGGCACGGATGCTACCAGCGTCACGCATTCCCGATGTTGCCTTTTCTCGAATGGCTCAGGCAAGACCCTGACCGTGGACTACCTGCCCGTGCAGACGGTTCCCATTCACGCATACTGCGGGGTCGCAAATGGGGGCCACAACGATGCCAGCGCGGTCGTCTACCATCCTGGCCCGCCAGGGACGATGTTGATGGGCGTAGCAGCATAGGAGCGACACCGTGGCACTGACCGAAGGCATCCGAGAGACGGGCAACTGCTGGCGAAGACATGCCCTCTGGTGCGGGAGCGTGTTGGCTCTTGTCGCTGCCATCTTGCTTGCCGTGGGCGGATACTTCTTCGTTGAGAATCGCGCCCGCGCCACGGAGAACACGGACCAGAACTTGCAGATCGTCGTCGTGCAGACGCAACTGGAACATATCCGGGCGAGTCTGGCCCGGATCGAAGTGGGGCTGGAACGAGAGCGGGTCAAGAAGGAACCATAAAGGAGAAAGGCATGGACTGGATCATTGCCCACTGGCAGGAGATCGTGGCCGTCGCCGGGGCCATCGTCATCGTGGCGCGGCTCATCGTCAAGTTGACGCCGACGCAGGCCGACGATGCGTGGCTGGCCAAGGTGCTTGACGTGATCGGCCACATCGGACTCTCGATGCCCGACAAGACGCAGGGCAACGGCAAGACGCCGCCGACAGTCTTGCTCCTGTTGCTCTTGCCGCTCTTGGTCACAGGTTGCATGGCGTCGGCGACGGTCCGCGAAGCCGAGGCCTTCGAAGGCGCGACCTGGCAGGCGCACCTTGGGAACGACCAGCGAATCGAACAGTGCTGGGAGGCGGTGTTCGTCGCCACGCGCCAGGCCGACATCGACTACACGATGCAGAAGTCAATCGATTTTGTGAAGGTGGCGGCCAAGACGCCGGCGGAAATCGAGGAAGGCATCAAGGCCGTCGTCGCCGCCCGCGAGAAGGCTATGGCCGATACGCAACTCATCGTCGCCAAGATGCGAACTCTTGTCGCCATGAACCAGTCCGAGGCGGCGAAGGCCATGCGGCTACGCGGTGCAATCTCAGATTGGATGAGCGCCGGAATGGAAATGAGCGCCATCCCCAACATCGTCAACGAGGCGTTCGGCGTCGTCCAGTCTTTGGGTCTGAAGGTCACGACGCCAGGGATTCAAACCCCGGCGATTCAGCCCGAGCCGACCGCCGTTCCAGTCCCCAAGTAAAGGAGAGCAGCCCGTGGGAAACATCACCGAGCTTGTGAACGGGGAGTTTGCGCACCTGGACCCCGCCGTGCAGCAGGCGGCCATCGACCAGGCCGAAAAGGACATCAATCAGATGCCCGAGGCCGACCAGGCGCGCTTGTTCGCCGCGATGGGTGTCGAGACCGACAACAAGAAGAAAGGTGCCGAAGTCGTGGCGATGATCCGTGCCGCCGCGGCACTCGCGCAGCAGATCGGGTTCAAACTCATATGAGGTGGGGGCGGTACATCTTGGCGGCCCTGTCGTTGGCCCTGGCCTTCATCGCCGGGTGCGCGGGCCACCGCTGACCGTTTCTGAACTGAACCCCGTGGCGGGGCAACCAATGCCGCACACCGTAACCGAATGCTGCCACATCATCGCCGACCAGTACCCGGCGGAAACCCTTGTCGGCCGACGGGCCCGCGTCCTCTTGAAGAAGATCGAGCGCCCGGCCCCGCGCGCGGAACTGCGGCGGCTCCTGGACCTCGTGCGAGACTGGCACAACGCCGAGGTCATCGGGGCGATGGAGGACTACTTGGCCACGGGCGAGATACCGCACGCGCGCCTGAGGGGGGATTTCTGAAACGGAATCCGAAGAAAAACGCTTGCTCTAACCCCATTGCCTGCCCATAGTTACGTCATATCGCCTAAACGCCATGTGGCATTTCGCCGGAAACGTGGTATACTGTACCTCGGTCAGTGGAGGATGCGAGTATGCAGAATCCTGATGAACCCCGGAAGGAAAAGAACCTGGCGGCCGGTGCGCGAACGCCTGACTCCACTGACCAAGTAGAGCACGCCACTAGTGCGCCGCCGCCGGTTCTATGGCTACCGTTTGTGATGCGCACGCCCTTCGTGTTGCACTTGGAGATCATATTCCTCGCGGTTTAGGAGCATGACCCAGATGCTGAATCCTGTTCAGCCCCCGAAAAAGAACGGCCGCGCGGCTGGTGCCCCAACCCCAACCTCCACTTGTCAGGGCGACCTCGCCCATGAAGGCTCGGCACTAAGGCACCGCCGCCGGCTGTACCATATAGGTTTAGTCACGAAGAAGACGGAGAAGCAAACGCGGGGGCATCGTCTTCTAACTAAGGCAGCATGTCAGCGACTCGGATTCCAGGCGCTCCGGGTCCTCCTCTTGTTGCGGGACCCCAACGCATCCTACCAAGACCTGCTGGACATTGTCCGCGGCGGGTAAAGAACGGGTATAGTATGGTAATGAGTCTGAATGGGCGACTCGCCTTCGCGAACCCTCGAAGGTCCGATAATGTATGGTATGTTGCACATATATCATATCGGCCATACGCGGAGAGTGCAAGGTCAACGACGCAAGGAAGGAGGACGCCATGCCGCTGCATCCATTTAGCGGGCTCGTCCTTGGCTACCTGAAAGAGTATTGCCCCGGGGCCTCACGGGCAACCCCCAAGAAGGGACTCGCTACGGCCTACCACCTTTCGATGCGGGAGGTCGAGCGGACGATTCAAGATGCGGTATTGATCGGCTATCCCATCGGTTCCTCGCGCAAGGGCTACTTCTGGTGCGTGAGCCGCGAGGACTTTGACCAGGCCCTCTCGTACCTCGTCTGCCGGATGAAACCACAGGCCGCGAGGGCCAAGGCCCTGGGGTGGGCCCGGCGGCAGCGGTTCCCTGACGCAACCCTGTTCGAGGAGGCGCGAGCATGAAGATTGCTGCCGGACAATGGCGGTTGATGTTCGTTTGCGGCGCATCATTCCCGCGACGGGGCCAGGAGACGAAGGCCGCGTTGGACCTTGGGGGGTTTGGCCCGCAGGCGATTCAGAAGGATGGCCGGTATCGCGTGGTCGTCTACGACAGTGGCATCGGGGCTACGGCCCAGCGACCCACCATGCCGGACGGCATCGCGCCCGAGTGCCTCTCTTGTACCTGCCGCAAGAGGGCCGGGCACAAGGCGCGGAGGGGTTTCTTCAACGATGACGGCACGATCCAGCAGACCCGGACGGTCATCACCTGCCACGCAACCCTGTTCGACGCCGTAGCGCAGGCGGCGGGAGATAGGGCCGCGTCGCCGGCCGCGCCGGACGCGCCGAAGGTCCCCGCGGCGGCGGCGGGGTCCCGGCCGAAGTTCGTCCTCGAGATGACCGGCCGCCGGCCCGAGGCCGACTCTTGCCTCGCCCTCATGATCGACCGGTTTTCGGGGATGCTCGATCATAAGCCCGACATCCTCGTCTCGCGCCAGGGGGAGTTCATCCGGCTCACAGCGGAGTTCGACCTGGCGACCCTCGGCATGGCGCGCTCGGGCTGAAAGGAAAGGCCATGAACTCTCAGACCCGGGCGACGATGGCCGCAGGCGGCGGGAGATAGACCATGATCTGGCATCCCAAGGTCGGTCAGCGGGTCAGAATCCACTACGGCAAGGCGGCCCTGCGCTGTGAGGCGAAATATCACGATTGCCGTGGCATCGTGACGCGAGTCGCTGGCGGCAAAGGGCCGCTCAATGTCGAGGTGCTACTACTCGACAGGGGCAGACGACAGACCTGCGTTTGCGTGCCGCGCGGAAACCTGGTGGCCACGGGAGATAGGGCATGAAACTCTACCCGGCGTCGCGCCGACGTGGACCCAACGAGTGCGAGAACTGCCGGCGGGAGTTCGTCGCCAAGCCGAAACGTACCTGTCGTGGGGAGAAGGTTGATTTTGTGTGCCCCTACTGCGGATTTGACAACACGCCAGCCTACGGTCGGATGGCGAAGGCACATGGTTACGACGCGGCGCTCTTTGACCGACTACGAGAACCCGGTCACATCCTCACCGCGCTTCTCGCCTGGGTCTCTGTGCTCTCAGTCCTGACTCTCCTCTCTTGTACCCCGCCCGCGCCCGCGTCTCCACTGTCGGCCCCCCTGACATGGAACGCCGCGCGGACGGGCAACCGGCCGCAAGGTGATGTGGCGAACTACCCCTCAGCCATGTCCCTTGCGGCCACCAAAACCAAGCCCGCGCCAGCCGCCCCGGTCCATGATTCCCCGGAGCCGACGGCGGCGCGGGCTTCGACTACTGAATCCATGTGCCCGCGGTGGCGCGAGATGAGCCACTGGGAACGAACCAAGCCGGATAGGTCATCGGTTGATCACCGAGCATCCTACCAACGCCGGCAAGCCGGGGCAGGACCGGCCGGGCACATGGAGTCCATTCTT
>Ga0315284_10001479_pt1 | contig 33526 bp, 52 predicted proteins | sample YL17G09_16_MG_FD_203696 | JGI IMG/M metagenome (GOLD analysis project Ga0315284, IMG submission 203696) | Sediment microbial communities from Yellowstone Lake, YNP, Wyoming, USA - YL17G09_16 | ecosystem: Environmental > Aquatic > Freshwater > Lake > Sediment | place: USA: Wyoming | collected... | reverse complement strand
CCTTCAAGGTCGCTGACGAGTTGATGTAGCAATACCCGCCGATGGTCTTGAGCGCGTCGGCCTTCAAGGTCGCTGACGAGTTGATGTAGCAATACCCGCCGATGGTCTTGAGCGCGGGCAAGGTCGCTGACGAGTTGATGTTGCAATCCCCGCCGATGGCCTTGAGCGCGTCGGCCTTCAAGGTCGCTGACGAGTTGATGTAGCAATACCCGCCGATGGTCTTGAGCGCGGGCAAGGTCGCTGACGAGTTGATGTTGCAATCCCCGCCGATGGCCTTGAGCGCGTCGGCCTTCAAGGTCGCTGACGAGTTGATGTTGCAATACCCTGTTATCTTCTCAACTCCCTTCAACTTCGCTTCCCATTCTTTTGCGTTATCTTTCGTTATCTCAACATTCCCAGTATAAGTTTTCATAGTATCTCCTTGCTATTCCTTATAACACCTCCGGCCCACAAATAAATATCCAAGCAGACCAGTTGCCCCTTGTGCGGTAAATGTATAAATTACCATCCACCCTCTTGGTATCCCCGTCCTTTGGTTTAGAGTATTTCATATAGATACCCTTTTTCATAATATCCTCTCGTCGTTAAAATGAGAACCCCTAGTGCTTCTACTCCGACGAGAGAGAGATGCGGGCTAGGGGTTCTATAAAATGAAAATCCGCAATCTCTTTTCTCTCGTCACTAATATTATACATCATACACCGGGATTGTCAAGGGATATCTTTGTGACTCAATTATTTCCTTGACAGCATTTATTTATCTTATATATACTTCCTCTACTGCTACCGCTAGAGCAAGCCAATTTATTCCCGAACCTATTCTAGCGGATAGGGGAGGGAAGTTTTTTTAGGAGATTATGGAATCAATAGAACACCTGCTAGGGAAAATACACAATACTGACTGTTTGGAATTCATGCGGCAACTGCCTGACAAGTGCGTAGACCTCGTGCTGACCGACCCTCCTTATGGGACTACACAGAATAAATGGGATTGTGTGGTTTCTTTTAAGGATTTATGGGAAGGCATAAAACGTATTACAAAACAAAACTCGGCTATTGTTATGACAGCGGCGCAGCCATTTGCCACAGACTTAATTAACAGCAATAGGGAGATGTTTAGATATGACCTAATCTGGTACAAGCCCCTTGCTTCCGGATTTCTCAATGCCAACAAAATGCCATTACGCAACCATGAGCATATATTGGTTTTTTATTCCAATCACCCAATATATAACCCGCAGAAATTTACTGGCAGGAAAAGGCCCGCCTCCACCAGTAAGGCCAATAGCACAAGCAATTACGGGAACTTTAAAAGCGTGTTTACGAAAGAACACGACGATTACTTCCCGCAAAGCGTTATTGAGTTTAACAATGGAGATAAAACAGAAGTAGAGCATCCGACACAAAAGCCAACACCGCTATTGGCATATCTAGGGCTAACTTTCTCAAATTCGGATTCTGTAATCTTTGACCCCTTCATGGGTTCAGGCACAACCGCCGTCGCGTGTGAACGATTAGGCCGTAAATGGTTCGGCTGTGAACTGGAACCCAAATACTGCGAGATAGCCAATAAGCGCATAGAGGCGGAGCAGGCGCAGTTAAAATTATTCATTTGACACCCCCTGCGAATAAAGGTATATTGAAGCATGGCCCCTTCCAAAATAAAACACAATTTATCCCTTGGCATATTTTCCCTCGGAAGGGGCCGGTATGCCAGGGGCCATTTTTATAGGAGATGATTAATCATGTCATGGATCAAAATACAGAACGGTTTAGTAACGAATAAAAAGACAGCGCGGTTAGCAGGGCAGATGAAATGGAAGAAACTAGAGGCGGTCGGGTTCATGGTTTCCTTTTGGATTTGGGCTTTAGAAAACTGTGAGGACGGTCAGTTAAAGGATATATCGGATAATGAAATAGCTTTTGCGGTCGGCCTAGATACCGCGCCGGGTATTTTGGAAGCTCTAAAGATTGCGGGGTTTGTGGATGGAAAACCATTACGAATACATGACTGGCCCGAATATCAGCATGAATTTTTACGGGCAAAATACAGGCGTGAACCGGACAAACACCAGAGAATTATAGACTTGTACCGGTACAACACCAGTACAAACACGGATAGACAGATAGGAAGGAAGGAAGATAGAAAGAAAGATAGTAAGATAGAAACTACATACAGTGTAGAGTTCTTGGAGTTTTGGAATGTCTACCCATACAAAACCGCTAAAGATAAGGCGTGGACAGCATGGCAGAAACTTACCCCCCCTTTGACTGACTGTATAAAAACTCTGGCATGGCAGATAAAAACCGACGGTTGGACAAAAGAGAACGGAAAATATATACCAATGCCCGTCACATGGTTGAATGGTGGTAGGTGGAAAGATGAGCCTGTAAGGGCCAGCGTGTCTGGTGGAGCGGCTCCGATACCCGGTAAATATGACGGTATAGGAGAAAAGGCATGACTAAGTTTTTAGAGGGTAAACCAGGAGGGCTTGAATCTGTACGCACTATCGCAAAATTACCTGTATTGGTTGAGGATAAAATAATAACGGTGGCTTGCCGTGAATGTAGGGGGCCGATACTCGTAAAAGAATCAGAGGCTTATAGTGAATATCATGTATGTGAAGCCTGTAATATCAGGATGGAAAAGGTTGCGGAACAGAAAAAAAAGAACAGGGCCATATATAGGCTTGGGGGGCTTAAAGCCTACAATCAATTTACCATAGCCAAATATAACAACAAAGTGGCTATAGAATTATGCTCCGTATTCCCTGCCGTAAGTCTTTTCCTGTGGGGGGCCTCTGGCACAGGCAAAACCCATTTAGCCACGGCAATTATACGGGAGCATGACGGCATGGTTATCAAACCACAACGAATATACCGGGATTGCCGGGGGATAAAGGATGGGGAAGAAGAACAGGCTGCAATAGATAGTTTCGTAAATATCCCATTTCTCGTAATTGATGATTTGGGCGTAGACAAGAAAACTGATTTTAGCTTCTCAACTCTGTACGAAGTTATTGATGGGCGCGATATGTCGGAAATGAAAGGGTTGATTGTAACCAGTAATTTATCGTTGTCGGCTTTAGCTGAACGATTAGGAGATGATCGGATATCTTCAAGGTTGGCAGGTATGTGTAAAATTGTGGAAATTACTGGAAAAGATAGGCGAACAAATGAGCATTAAACCAGTAGACCGTGACAACCGCATAAGGAGGGAGTATGAAGAAGTTTTATACTGTTTACAGGAAGCTAGACCAAGAGCCGTTAAGGGTCATGAAGGATACCCGTGAGGAAGCTATAGCCGTGGCAATATCCATGTATAAAAGAGAAGCGGGGGAATACTTCATCTTTGAATATGTCGGCACTGTAGGTATTAAACCAGCAGAGCCAATGTTTATAGGCCCTACGGAAGATAATAATGCCATTTGATAAAGAGAAATACATTGTAAGGTGTTCAAAATGCGTTATAGGCAAGGACAAGGCCGGTAAGCCAGTGGGGGGCGTTATCGCCGCCGTAAGCCCCGGCAAGGGCCAGTGCTGCCATTGTGGGGCCGTCTACACAGTCAAGCCCAGGGTGGAGAAGCCGTATGATCCCGATAGGTTCCACGAACAAAATATAGATGAAGTGCCATTTTAATAAAAAGGGGTAATATATGGGTATTAATGTATTATCGTTATTTGATGGAATGTCCTGCGGCCAGATAGCCCTAGAGAGGGCCGGAATAAAAGTTGATAATTATTATGCTTCCGAGATAGACCCGTATGCTATTAAAATAACCATGAAGAATTATCCCAAGACAATACAACTTGGGAGTATAACCGAATGGAGGAAATGGGATATACCCAAGCCGGATATAATATGTGGCGGTTCTCCGTGCCAGGGATTTAGTTTTTCAGGCAAGGGGTTAAACTTTAACGACCCACGATCCAAACTGTTCTTTGAGTTTGCCGACATCCTAAAGCATTACCATCCTAAAGTATTCCTATTGGAAAACGTGATAATGAAAGCCGATAGCAACGATGTAATCAGCTCTATGCTAGGGGATTTATACCCGGAGTGCATACAGCAAAGCCAGTTATTTAAGGCTGGTAGACTTGAACCCATAATGATTAATTCTGCCCTTGTGTCGGCTCAAAACAGGGAGCGTATTTACTGGACGAATATCAAGGGAGTTGTTCAGCCAGAGGATAAAGGGATATTGCTTAAAGACATTTTAGAGAGTGGTGAAACCGAACGAGGCATTGAACAACAAATAAATATACGCAAGGATGAAAAATCAAATTGTGTAGTAGGAACATTTCCACATAAATTAAACGGAGTAGCCTTTTGTAAACAAATAGGCGAGGCTGGATCGAAAGGTAAAGATTCTTTCAACAGAGTCTACTCTGTTGATTTTAAGGGCCCGACATTGACTGCAATTTGCGGAGGTCATCAGGAGCCTAAAATATCAGAGGATAATATCCATTGGAGGAAGCTGACAGTTTTAGAATGTGAGAGGTTACAAACAGTTCCCGATAATTATACCGACGGCGTGAGCAATTCCAGGCGGTATCACGCACTTGGGAACGGATGGACAGTAGACGTAATAGCCCATATATTCAGTTATTTACCAAAGGAGTATTACAAATGAATAAAACAAGTAGGGCAATAATACGTTTATCACAGGACAAGGACCAAGCAACTAAAGCCCTATATCTTGCCTGCCGCTATCAAATGCGGACTTGCCTTGATATAGCTGATAGGACGTGCCCGGTTAAGCATAAGGCTTGTATGTCCACGACACCCACAAGGAAGGACTGCGCCCAAAGACTTGTGAGGCATTTTATGGGTAGGGCAAAGAGGATGAAATGAAAATACTGGAATTGTTCTGCGGCACTAAAAGCATAGGCAAGGAAGCTAAAGCGCGGGGGCATGAGGTTTTTTCTGTAGATATAGATAAACAATTCAATCCCGACTTGTGCGTAGATATCCTTAAATTTGATAAATCTATGCTGCCGTGGAAGCCGGACATGGTATGGGCCTCGCCGCCCTGCACCACATTCAGCGTCGCGTCTTTGGGCCATCATTGGACAGGCGGCAGACGGGCGTATATCCCAAAGACCAAAGAGGCTATTATCGGACTGCGCATAATGGCAAAAACCAAGGGGATAATTCTTTCCATTAATCCGCGTATTTGGTGGATAGAGAATCCTCGCGGAGTAATGCGAAAAGTTATACGGCTTGAAAAATATCAGCACACTATAACCTATTGCAAGTATGGGGATACGAGAATGAAACCCTCTGATCTATGGACAAACTGTAAAGCATGGACACCAAGGCCAATGTGCCATAATGGTGATCCCTGCCATGAGGCCGCGCCAAGAGGCGCAAAGACCGGCACACAAGGACTAAAAGGGGCCATTGAGAGGGGGATGATCCCGCCTCAACTATGCCAAGAGATAATTATTGCTTGCGAACACGAGTTGAAATAATGCCACATTACCACCTCTGCGTTAAGTGCAGAAAGAAGTACCCATGTAAAAGGAAATTCAAGAACGAAGACGATGAGTACACTTGCAAACTAGGCCGTAAGAGTATTTGCGATAAGTGCTTGAAGAAGATTGACCCCTTGACATTGGTTTAGGAATGGGTATAATAGATATATGCCAATGGTGATCGCCGGTGGGCAATCTGTCACTGATTACGATAAAAATCAAATTACACTGCTGGCCAAAGCTGCCTTTACGTTCGGTGTCAATGGCGCGATCTTCGCGTACCCCTGCGATACATGCGTGATAATGGATCCACTGTCACTGTATCCGGCTCTGGCAGCCGAAGCAAAAAGATTGAATATCCCGGTCGTTTGCCGGAATTACCCAGGCAATGATAAATATGGTATCGATTTAATTGAAGTGCCAATGGATACAATCCGTAAATATCCGACATCAGGGATGGCCGCCGCCAAACTGTCGGACCTGCTGGCCGTAAAATGCGAGGGGAGAAGCAGCTACGTAATAGGTATCGACGCTACAAAAGGAAATTACCCAGGGTATCACACAGGCAAAGAAATTGAAAACGACCCGCATGACCGCGAAGATTTAAAAATGTACGAAGATATGCGCCTGGAGAAAACTATAAATCTATCCATTCATAGCAGAGTAAGTTGCTGGCCGAAAATAAGCAAATTGCCGAATATTAAAAAAGTGGTGGTCAACACCGCCTATAAAATAACCGCTATGGCCTGGCTGAGAGCTGAAGGGAAAAATCTACTATGATAAGTGTTCTAACCTGGACGCATAACTGGCAGGACATGCTGGACAAAACCATCCCTGGCTGGCTTATGCAGCAAGACGTGGATTTTGAGATCATCATAGGACACAGCTCCGCTATAGTGATCCCTACCCACCCCAAAATAAAAGGCGTACTCATAGAGGGTAAAGGAAAATGCGCCGCTTATAATAAATTGATAGACGCTGCTTCCGGTGATTTATTATTATTGACACAGATAGATATGCAGGTCAATTCCAAAACACAACTTAAAAGGATGCTGGACAAATGGGAGCCGGGAGTAGCCGTTACTGAGCGCTTCTTCAATATCGACCGGCGCGTAAACGGAATTTTTCTACAATGCATGCTGGTAGAAAAATCACGGGTTGAACTGGCCGGCAAATGCTGCGAAGATTATGATGCACCATCTATGTATGCCTATGAGGATTCTGATCTGTCTGCATCTCTCCAGGAGACCGGCGTTCGCATAGTCAGTATAGATACCCCAATGGAAGACGGCGTGTATCATCTACCACATAAAAAAGTTGACCTGTCCGACCCTGTAATTCAGGGAAGAATGAAAAACGCACACGATCTATATTATAGCAGGCACAAAGAGACGGTCGGCATGAATTTTATCAGGTCGCAAGTCAAATATCTCACCAGGGGAAAATAAAAAAATGCTACATAAGCAAGCGGATGCAGACCTCTCAATAGCAGAGGATAACTTCTGCTTACAATATGTACTAACCTGTAATAATGGGTCAGAGGCCGCTAGACGGGCATTTGCTGATAAAGATTATAATGATAGTTATATTAGGGCAAAGGCTTGTGTTTTACTAGCAAAGCCTAGCATACAAGAACGGATAGAATGGCATAAAAAAATAGAGATAGCCAAACTAGGAATTAGTGAATTTGGTTATCTCAACAAGACGGTTGAACTACAAGGCAAAGCATTGGCAGAAGGGGATATCAGAACTGCACTGTATGCACAGACCTTAATAGCAAAGGCATTGTTCCCCGCAGGGCCGTCCGGGGCCATTAAAAGCTTATCCAGTAGCCCAGAGGGTGCTATAAAGATAGAGTTCACCACACCAGAGGTAGAATGAGAGTCGGCCCCGCCAAGTTTTCTAAACCACAATGGGAGTTCATTAACTGTAAGGCCCGGTTCAAACTATGGCGAGCCAGCCGTAGACAGGGCAAGACTAACGCTGCCGAGTTTGACCACATCAAATATAGCCTGGAGAACAAGGGCACTACCAGCTGGTATGTAGCGCAGGATTTAGCACTGTGCACAGAGATGAATATACCGCTATTCAATGAGATGGTCCCACAAAAGTTAATCAGTAAATACGATAAACAGGCCCGTAGGTTCAATCTAATCAACGATTCCAAGTTCTACTTCAAGACAGCCAATAGCAGTGATAGCTTGCGCGGCAGAAAGGTTCATCGGTTAACTTGTGAAGAACCAACATATTGGCAGAATGGATCAGATATATACCATAATATCCTTCGACCACAATTAGCCGACACAATGGGCGGTTGCGCTATTCTATTCACCCCACCTACACAAAAAGCCCCTAAAGGGTCAGAATGGGTTCGCCGGCTGGAGTTATCATATTTGGACGAGATAAAGAATGGAAATCCAGATTACGCCGTATTCCACAACACCATTTGGGATAGCCCATATATCAGTGATACAGAGAAGAAGAACCTGGAGGCTATGACAGACCCTGCAACATGGGCCTGTGAATACCTCGCTACCTATAATGATCAACAGGGGCAGGTATATTGGGAATATGAGCCCTTGACGCATAAGCGCATTATAGATACCACAGAGCCCATCATTACCAGAATACGAGGCATAGACTGGGGAATAGCAGACAACACGGCGTGCGTATGGGCGGTGTTGTTGCCCGGCAATCGGGTATATTTTGAGGACGAATATGTAGATAATAATAAAGATGTCCCAAGTCACGCCACGCAGATAAAATCAAAGACACAATTTAAACCGCAGTATACTATACTGGATTCTGCGTGTTGGGCGCGGGATGCGAGTTTATCAAGTGTAGCAAAGCGATTTGCCGCTGAAGGCATAAATTGCGTGGCCGGGACAAAGGACCTGGACGGGTCCATCAGCGACATGAAGCAGATGTTTTCCAATGGGAATATCATAATCCATCCACAATGCATTAAATTATTACAGGCCATAACGGACTGGCAGCACGGACTACACGAGCCGGACGTACTCGCCGCCGCACGCTACGCCGTGGATGCGCTGATTCGCACCGGCAAATTACTACCGCCGATAAAGCGTGTTATCCAAAAATCACCTATAGATATTTTCGTTGAGCAGGAAGGGCTGATTAAACGTATGGAGAAAATGAATCATCGATTATCCTACATGAATAAAAATATCGGAGGTGGAGCGTCGTTTAAAATCTATTGACAAAGCATGAACAGTATTGTATACTCAGCACTATAACATGTCAAACCGCAAGATAAATCCTTCCCAGGTAAATTCAAGTAAGATCAAAGCTGAGATATTGGGTAAGATCGGGGTCTACGAGAACCGAATGTCAACCCGGCTTTCCCGGTGGGTAGAGGCCGCTGAACTCTATTGTGGGAAAACGTCCACTACCGGGGGGAACTCAAAAGCATCCTCAAATTCCCCCGAATTATTTAAGGCCATACGCGCGCTCCGCAATATGCTGTTGCGTATGCTTCTTGGAGCCAAACCATCTTTTGAATTGGAGTGCATGGATATAATCGGTTATAATAATCCAGGCCAAGTTTTAAAAGTTGAGCATTACGTCACAAACCAGTTGGACCTATCGCGATACGAAAAGGGAATGGCGCGGGCTATTGACCAGGTACTGCTCTATGGGTCGGTGGCGTGCCACGAACAGTTCGAGCCTCAACGTAGTTCATTTCTGGGGCGTAAGCAATACGTGACTTCATTCCGGCCCATCTCATTAATTAATTGCGCTTTCTCCCTCGACGCATACGATATTGAGGAAAGTAACTGGGTGGCATTGTCGGACATCCAGGGTAAATATATTCTTGAAAAATTGCTGGCACATGACCCGGACGGGGAAATATACGACCTAGGTGAAATCCATAAGGCACTATCTCAAAGTAGCTACTCGCCTAAAGTTAACGCCTGGGTAACGCAGAGGATGGCCTGGCAGGGATACGTCGGCCAGGACTTTACCGGCGGCATAGAACGCACTACGTATTACGGCCCGCTTGACTGCCTGAATGACCATGAAGAATATTGCGTAGAAATAGTAAACCGCGAATTTATAATTCGCATGGAATCGTATGATGGTATCCGCCCGGTCAGGGTAGCAGTTATCAACAGCCTGGACGTAGAACCGCTTGGCAATGGTCTTTATGATTTATTTGGCCCCTTGCTGGCAAAGATCGATACTGCCGAGCACGCGCTTCTAAACATGATAACGTTGGCCGGCGCGTCCATGTTCAGCAAACAGAAATCATTGACGGATGAGGACAGCGAATTTGTTATCCGGCAATTCGGTATAATGTCGCTTGAAAATCCATTATTAAATTCTATAGGCCCTGATGCGCGCAATATCCAGGCGGTGGCAGGATACACGGAAGCCAATATCCAAAGATTCCGGCAAGCCAGCGGCGCGACAGATACGTTGCAGGCATTGGCCAGCTCGGACCAGGCAACCGCAACGTCCGTCTCACTGGCAATGAATGAGGCCGTACGGGCTATTTCTGTACAAGCGCAGATATTGGCACCCGTATTACACAGGGATCATATTAAAGTCGTTATCCAGAACGCACAAAAATATATCAGGCAAGCGCAGGTGATCCACATAAACGGCGCACCCATAACCGTAGTCCCATCCGATCTTATGATAGACGTTGATGTCCGGGTCAAAACGCCTACCGACCAGGATTTCAGACCAGCCAAATTACAGCGGCTGCGGGAAGGTATTCAGCTTACTTCTATGTTCCCTCCTGGTAGTATCCCAGGTAAGAAGATGAACCCCGGTCCCATGGTAGAGGAATATTGTAAAATGCTGGACGTCCCAAGATTTACAGAAGTGGTGCAAGACCTAACCGAGGCTGATATGATAAATATATCGGTTCTATCGCAGATGCAGAATCCGACCACGGCACAAAGCACAGAAGGTGGAGCTGAAACGGGCGAGGAGCGGGTAAACAACGGAAAACCCGGCAAACGAGAACAACGCGAATTGAACCGGAATATGTCGGACGATACTATGACAACTCCTGTCGGGAAGGTGGCTGCGGTACCGGGCGACCAGCAGGAGACGACAAGAGCTATCCGTGCGTCGAGTGTAGGGGGAAAATAATGGACACAATTGACAGTTTAAAAGCCAAGTTGGCTACAATCCAGCAGGCTAAAATGTCAGAGCCGGTGAAAAATTATCTGAATATATTAAAAGAAATAATGGACCGGGAATTATTTGCGAGTTTCAACCTGCGCGGAGAGGAAGCAGCCTGTGCGCTGGCAAAGCTACAAGGAATGTCAGTCGCGCTAAATCTTGAGACTATATTTGATGGCACTATAGCTGCTTACACTAAGCAGCAGTCACCCATAGTTAAATTAGGGAGATAACAAATGAAAAGAATAATCTTTACACTGGCTATTCTGGGATTATCAGTTGCGGCTAATTCGGCTGAGGTACAAACTGAGAAACTCACCAATGAATCAGCCCTGGCATATTCAACCACATACGATTTTTACCTGAACTCAATGGCATCGAATCGCTTATCCGCAGTTGTGGTTTACACAACGGCTACACCGTCAGCCGCCACTTTTACAGACGGCGCGACCAGTACCGGCAGTTTTACAGTGGTATCCACCTCGTCGCTGTACGGCAAGTACATAACCATCCATGGTTATCAATTCATTGCCGGCAATGCGCGCGTAAACGGAGACGCGGAGTACCGCCCGGCGGTTTATCCAGTAGGTGTGACCATCACGACGACAGCAGTTAACATCGCGTACGCGGTGAGGCATCACCCGGTAGTCGGTGCCCTGATAGCAGCGTCCACGACCGGCGCGCGTGTCGATCTCACCTCAAGATACCCGGACGGGATCAAATATGCGCTCACGGAAGAAGATACAAACTATGTAAAATCCAACGGCACGGCCACAGGCGGGGGCACGGCTGTTACAATCATCAGCGCATCGGATAAAATATATTCACTGGCGCATACCCTGACTACCGGATTGCCGGTTCTATATTCAACAGCGACCCAAACCAATTACATTACCGGGCTGACCAACCAGACAACGTATTTTGCGATAAGGTCCGACGCTAATAATTTCAAATTGGGCACAACGAAATTAGACGCAATCGGAGGTACGGCGGTTGACGTAACTGTAACCGTGGGAAATACCGCGCATACACTGACGCTGACACCGCTGAAGATGAACAACTCAACAGCCGGATTCAACTGGCAGGAATCAAATGATGGTACGAACTTCTTAAATATTCCGTCCATCTCAAGCGTTTCATTCTCCACCACGACGGCGGTATTAGGCGGCACGGTGGCAGGATGGGACTTCTCATGGTTTAATTTTAAGTGGTTGCGGCTAAACGTAACAGGGCCAGACACCGGCGGCATATATTTGAAAACGGATTTGAACGTTAAACAGTAAGGAGAATCATAATGGAAATAGCTGAGAAAATCCAGCACGAAGCAGGTACGCCAGCTCCTGCTACGCCCGCGACCACCGCAAAGGTCGAGGCATCGGTGCCTGCGTCGGCTCCCGCCGTAGTTGACCACACGGCTGAAATGTTGAAGAAACAAACTGCCGCATTTATTAAAATGCGCCAGGAGAAACGGGAATTAAAGCAGCAGTTGGCCACGGCTCAAGCCAACACTGCCACCCCGCCGGCGGCACCTGCTGATCCGGCCCAGGTTGCTAAACCAGAGAATCAAACGGTACCTGTCCCGGCAAAGACAGCGCGAGACATAGAGGCTGAATCAGTACGGGCGATAGAGGCGATAGCAGCGGAAAGAGATGTGGCGTCGGTCCCTGGGGCTATGATGGATATTATCCACATGGTGGATACTGTCCAGGAGCTTTCGGACTTGCACGCTGTCAGTCCTTCCCTTGCCTTCAGAGAAGCGAAAGCTATCTGGGCCTCAAAGGCCGGTATTGGAGCTACTCCTGTTATGCCTATTTCTTCCACCACATCCGGCGGGATGTCGACGGAAGTGACAAATTTAGATTCTCTCGTCGCCGCGTGTGAAAAAGAAAAACCCGGCACAAAAGAGTTTAATATCCTGGCTAAGAAGATACGTGCTATCCTGATACCTATCTCGTAGCACAAGAGAGGATAAAATTATGGCCGGAGTAATGTATAGCGATATACCCGCAACGGGAAGTACCGCTGCAGATGGCGCATCAGCAAAAGCGTATTCAATGTTGTATCTCAAGGGTCTATATGCCAGACCCGGTGCCTGGAAACATTTAGTCAATGTCTCCTCGGACGCCGGATTCGGTCAGACGGTCTCACTGGATGAAATGCCGAGTATCGCCGCCGTAGACGTTACGGTAGCCACGGGCGCGTATGCTTATGATAATACGTCGCTTCTTCAGCGCGTTATCACGATGGACAAAATCAAAGCGGTCCCGTATAGCGTGCCCGAGTATACGCTCGTGCAATCCAAGATCGACCTGCGGGCCGCGCTGGTAGAGAACGCCGCGAAGTCGGTTGACGATAGCATAGATGCTGAAATGGCCAAACTGTGCGTGTCACTAACCACGAACAGCGCGGGCTCTCTAGGCTCGGACCTCACGGAGACGTATATATTCACCGCGCTACAGAAATTGGTAGACAACAAAGTAGACATCAGCAATACCAATGATCTGGTGTGGATATTGCCGTCCAGCCAGTTTGCGGTCGTGCACCTGCTGAAAGGCTACACGTCGTATCGTACTTGGGCCGGTAGTTCGGATGCTGATGGCGGCAACGACATAAAACCCAACGTCCTGTCCCTGTGCGGGATAGATGTACATTTCCGCACGGATTCAGCACTGTCCATCACCGGCGGGAAGGTGGGCGGTCTGTTCCATAAGGACTCAGTGGGCGTCGCTATCCAGCGGATGCCGTCGCTCCGTCAGCCGTTCCCGATTGCCGGAACGGTTAACTGGGATATGACCACGTTCGCGATATACGGCATCAACATCCTCGCCGAGAAGCGCGGCTGTCTGATCAACACGAAGTAGAATGTAAGTTACCCTGCCTCCTCCCTCCCCGCGTCATATCGATGGCGTGGGGAGTGGGTACAGGATTGAAAAGGAGGACCTCGTGACAGCACAAGATATTATCACAGAAATAAGGCAGATATGCCAGCAGACCGACGAGAATAACACATCGGCTGACAACAATGTAATCCTGGGCTGGATAAATGCGTGCACGCTTCAGTTATGCTCTATCATCTCAACACTCCCTAAGACTGAGGTGCCCGGTATTGTGGCCGCCGCTGTTATCGCGATGCCGTCCAACCTGTTGAAACTTGACTTTGCCAGCATATCCGACGGGAGCAAACATTCACCGATAGATTCTATAGATTTTGTAAATTTTGCAAGGCTTAATCCTAATTGGGAAGATACGCCAGCCGGCAAGCCAATATATATTGTCCGCATGACTGATCTGTCATGGAAATTATGGCCTAGCCCGAGCGCGGCGTGGATTGGAAAAGATTTAACTTTGATAGGGACCGTTGTACCAACTCCGCTCACCGGGTTTTCAGAATCCCCGGCTATATCTATCTCTATGCACCCCGCCTATGCGCAGTACGGTGCCTGGAAGTTTTTCTCATTGTTAAATAATCCTGAACGTGCGGCAATGGCTTATAACGCTTTTGACGGTCTACGAAAATTGAACACGCAGACGACTACCAGCACCACAGGATCGCTGCTATCGTTAAAAATGAGGTAATATGTCCGGTCTTGGTAATTTCTTCAGCAATTTAATCAGTGGTCCCGATTATAATAAAATTACAAGCGAAAGCCGACGGCTTGTTGACATAATCCCCGCGCAACTCAACGGCGACATAATGGCAATTGAAAGCGGGTATAACTCCGATATTTCCAATAGTCGTGCCGGGGTATCTTCATCTATAACCTCTGACCTATCCGCCAGGGGGATATCCTCGCCCGAAGTAGCTAAAGCATCACAGGCTAATATACAAAGTGGATTGTCCGGTGCTTATGCATCCGCTCACGCGGCTTTGATGGGCGCAAAGCTGAACGCGAAAAACAAACTGTCATTTATCATGTCGCAATATTATACCAACCTTGCCAACAAGCAACACGATGCCATGAAAAGCGTTTATGCTGCCAGGATGGGGATTGTCGGAGCCTTGGGTGGCGCAGCTGACACCGTGGCAGGTCTTATTGGTAAATCAGGCAAGCCACACACAAAAACAGACACCACAGATAAAAAAGATTTGGGGAATATATAAAATGTCAACCGAAGCGGCGATAGCAGGAGCGGGCGCAGGCGCGGCGGTTGGCTCTTTTGCCGGGCCCGTAGGAACAGGAGTTGGTGCAGTCGTTGGCGGCGTGTGGGGTGCTTTACAAAAGAAGCCCAAACGCGATATGTCCAGCATGGACGACGCCCTGGCTATGATCCAGGCACAATACGGCGCGATAAATAAATATTACGAGGACGCCGGAAAAGATTTAGAGACTCAGTTTGGTGCTCTGAAAGGGCGGACGATTACGGACGCTATAAACCAACTGGCAAATACAGGAGTTTATAGTAGCCCGGTGAGCGAATATCAGCTTAACCGGGAGCGCGTCGGACTTGAGGAAACATACGCCACTGCTAAATCACAACTTGCCGGCCAGAGATCGGCGGCGTTATCCGGTATAGATGCTCAGAGAGTTGGGTATTATCAAAATTTATCTGATATGCAATATCGGAACTCCATAGAAAAATACAAAAGCAATATCGAAAACGTCGGCGCAGTTGCTGGATTAGCCGGCACGATGTACACCAAAATGAAAAAGAAGGCTCCGGTTACTACATAATAAGGAAAATCATGATACAGGATGAAGCGCAGAAATCCATACCGCCCGCTACTGAGGCCGTTGAGGTCCCGGCAGGCCTGGACCAGCAGTCCGGTAACGTCGTTTTGCAAAATACCTTAAACCAACGCGGCGGTGCTATTCAGGCCGGTATTCGGGGCGCGGCTGCCGGTATAGACGCAGCCCGTGGCAGTTTAAGCCCCTTGGCGGCATTTATACAAGGTATGTCTGCGGGTATGCAGGTACCTGGCCAAATCGCGCAGGAGAAGCGAAAAGAACTTGCCGACACCATTTCTGCTAGCCCGTTCTCGGTGGCTTACCCGCAAGCGTACAAAGATATCGTGGAAAAATATCCGGGCTTGGCTTGGATGGGTGGATTACCTGCCGGTGCTATTATGCCAGCTATGGCCGCTTTTGCCAGTGAGGGCGCAAAGGCTCATGCATCAGGGATGGAAGAGCGCGCCACCAAACAGGAGGAGGTAAAACTACAGAGACCTACCACACCTGAGCAGGTCTCGTCATATTCCCGACTGACTGGTTTACCTGAAGGTCTCGTAAAGGATATGCGCGTGTCTGCGCTTGAAGAATATGTAAAAACAAAAAAAGAAATGCCCGGTAAAAGAAGCGCAGAGCTAGAGGGCCGCCGGAAATTCTTCAATGATATGCCAGCGGTAAAAGCATGGGACACCATAAAACCTAATGTCTTAACGATAGAATCTCTGGCCGATAAGCTAAACCAAAAGAAGGAACTCACACCCAACGACCAGGCGCAATTGCTCATAGCGTTCAAGGATATCATCACGCAGGGGGGAGGAGCCGCCCGGATGTCGGAAGACACGCTTGACGTTGTAGAAAATAAAGGCCGCTGGAGCAGATTAGTTGAGGCGATAACCAGCGGCGCGGCAGTAACACTATCACCGGAAGAGGCCAGAGATGTAATAAATGCCTCGCACGTAAAGACAAACGCCATAAAGACCGGGTACATGGAAGAAAGGAATAAATTTAAGAATATACTCTTAACGGACGATAAAGAGGCGCAGGATTTTATATTCGACCCAAGGACAGAATCACCTTCGGAAAACATTTCACCACTCCCCGGCCAGCTGATAACGGAGGAAGTGAACGGTGAGATAATCGTATATCGCATAACCCCGGATGGGAAAGGGAAAACAAGGGTTAAATAAATGGAAATTCCCAAAATAGGAGAGACTATTCCCCTTGGAAATACCACACCCGTAATCCCGCAAGTGGGGGAAACCATCCCACTGATAGACAAAAGCCGGTTACTGGTCAAAGAAATACCGGAATCACCCAAGGAATCCAGGGCGAAATCCATAGGTAAAGATTGGGTTAAAGTCATGGATAATGTATCGGCCTTGAGCGAGGCAGCAATCAATATCTTCGCGCCCGGCGATGAGAACACACTGCTAAAAGTTGGCAAATATTTTGAGGAAGCATATAATTCCGGGACTATAGACGATGACGCATTTTCCATGTTAAAGGAAATGATTTGGTCCCCTTTAAAAAATCTGGGTAACGACCTGAAACCAATAGTAGAGGAGGGTGTAATTAAAGGAACCCCACAGGCAGCCGATAATATCTCGCGCAGGCCGTTTAGCTTTGCTTTGGATGTAATTAGCGCGCTGGGAATAGGGAAAGCTGCCTCTGCCGCTACCAGGGGCGGTATTGCATACGCTACCGGCAAATCATTAAAAGATATAGGCGCAAGGGTGGCTAAATCGGAGGCTATCCAGGGAGCAAGACCCGCAGAAGCACTGGCCGAAGATTTAGCTGATTCATTTAACACCTTAGATGATAAGATAAAATTATCAGCGGACAGCGCAATAGCTTCCTTGCCAAATGATCCCGCCCTGGGATTCACCGCTCAACGGGTGGAAAATTTAATAGACACGACGATAAAAGAAGTCGGTAAACCCATAAGTGACGCCGCTGAAAATGCAGTCTCCACGCTTGAAAAATATAAGGTCAGAATCAAAAAAGAATACGGTGCTGAAAATATCCCGGCCCCAGAAGTGAAGCGAATAATTATGGACCTGGATGATGATATAGACTGGAACACGCCCAAAAGCAACAGGTCCAACAGGGCCATTAAAAGTCTGCGTCACTCTGTCGACGCACAGATTAAAACATCATTCCCGGAGTACAGGGATAAAATGGAAGAATTAGCTGACCTTATGCAGACCAGGGAAGATGCCAGCAGACTTTTAAGGGTTGTCCGCAGGCAGGGCGAATGGGAAATCCCGGACGCGGCAGCTGCCAGGATGGATAGATTATTCAAGGGTGGGGTAGCAAAGAGTAAATCCATAGAGATATTGAATAAATTCACCGATAAAACCGGGCTTGATATCGTTGAGAATATGGACGCTTATACTTTTGGCAAGAAGTTCAGTGCGCCGGAAAACGATGCCACCAGAACCGTATTAACCGGTGCGTTAATCGGCGGTGCTTTCGGCGATATGAAAGGCGCGGCAGCGGGCGCGGCTATAGGCAAAGCCCTGAACAAGTATGGCGGTATGGCACTCGGAAAGACTATTAATATTGCGCCTGATCTGCTCAAAACTGCCGGCAAGATTGAATCTGCGATACCCGCTAGCACATTGGCTGTCCCGGTGTTGCAACAAGTAAAAAATACCAAAGATAAAGAGGGTAAATAATGCTCTCATTATTGTTAGCACTCGCCCTCGCAATAACGGCACAGGCGCAGCAGTCTCCTACCTCATCGTCCGTGATGGACTTCTCCGGCGGGTTGAATACAGAATCAGCCCCAATTTATTTACAGCCCAACGAATCACCTGACCTGATGAATGTATGGGTCGATGATCCCATAGGGTCATTGGTCCAGCGCAAAGGCTATCTACACTGTGGAGATGTGCCCAGCGGGAACACGGTAACGAATCTCTACGAATACGTTAAATCGGACGGGTCCAGGAATCTTATAGTCACTGATTCTACGGGTATCTGGTCGACGATGGATTGCATAAATTGGGATACAGTAGTAGCCGGCCTGGATGGTACGTCGATACCAAGATTTGAAACCGTAAATAATAAATTGTGGATTGTCAACGGCAGCACGCCGACCTCCACCTGGGACGGGACGACCTTTACGTGCCTGGACGGTGCAGGGACCAAGCCCAATGTGCCGCGCGGCAGGTATATCCGTAACTGGAAGAACCGGGTTTGGATAGCCAGCCCGCCGTCTGACCCTTCCATGGTCGGATTTAATATCTTGACTGATTCAAGCGGTACGGTTTTGACACCCGACACATCAACAGCAGCCTGGAACTCATTGAACTCAATTTATTTTGGAAACGATGGCAGCCCGATATATGGCCTCTACCCGTACAAAGACAATATGCTGGTATTCAAGGACCGCTCTGTTTGGCGGTTGCTATGGGAATCAGAATTTAATTTAAACGTGGTAAAGTCAGTATCATCTATAGGGTCAAAATTTAATGATTCGATTGTGGAGATGGACGACGGGAGCATTAGGTACGTGGGACAAGATGGGATATATTCATATTCCGGGGATGTACCAACGCGGGCGTCCGTCAAGATATCTCCTACGTTCTACCGATACAAACAGCCCAACAGAAGCGAGATGTTAAAAAGTTGGTCAACAGCGGATGATTTTATACATGGAACACTGGACGATGTTTCAACGTCCTACATGGACGGGTCCTTGGCGTTATCTTTTCTGGGGTCGTCCACCACTTTGCTCGACGATTTTAGACACAACGATTATACAACTGGCCCTGTCTGGACGCTAGGACCTAGCAGCGTTTTAATATCTGTGCCCGGAGCTCTGACAGTATCCGCTTCACTCGGCGATTACGCGCAACTGTCAGCCTCTATGACCACGTTAAGCCCTTATGGTGAATTTTCCGAGGACGTATCAGTTACAGGATTTGGGAAGCCAACCGGATTTGGGTGGCCAACCGGGCAAGTTTCCGCGATGACTTATACCTGGGATTTATTTAACACAAAATCAGACGGGACAGGTAATGGATACCGGATTACACTTGTGCCGACAGCGGGGCCGTCAGGAATCCCAACCTGGCTTATATATTTGGGTGTGGTGTCCTCCGGCGCGGAGACTGTGCTTACGTCAGCGTCGTGCAGCAAATACGGATCAGGTACTGGCCCTTACGGTATAGCCGGGAATCTTAAAGTGGTCAGAACGTCTACCGGCGCGTTTACCGTGACAATGCCATTCTGCCCCACCATGACGGCTACAAACGCAACGTATAACGCAACATCGGGATATATGCGTCACCTATGGGAGAATAATATCGGGAATGATTCCTCAATGGGTGTTCCTTCCGGCGTGGTGGATAATATATATCTACCGCTTTTTTTCAAATCAACGGGCACGTATACAACCAATATCGCGACAGCTACCGGGCTTTCAATCTGGTCTACTTTCAACGTCGATAATACGCTTAACGGGCAATCCATATCCTATCAGATAAAGACAGCCTCGACGGTGTTTAACATGGCTGGCGCGAGTTGGAAAGACATCACGCCGGGTGTTATCGTGTCTACGATTACCCAAAATATATATGTCCAGGTTAAGAGCAGCTTCAGCACGTCAAACAACGGTATCACTCCGACACTGGAAAAGATAACGGTCTCCTGGATTACCGGCGATTCTACATTATCACCGATGAAGGGGCTGCTGTATAAGAGCCGTTACTGGTTATCCGGTTCCACTACGAGCACAAACCAGTATAACGATATGCTCACGATCGAATCAAGCCCACCACACCGGGCCTATACATTATCCGATATCCCAGTATCAGCAATGGTGTTGTGGAACAATAATCTGTACGGGGCTATTTCCAACACCCCGAAGATTGTACGGCTGGATTATGGCGATAACGACGACGGCGCGCCGATAACTTCCTATTGGAGCAGTAGGGATGAAGTCTACCAGAATCCTATACGGTATAAAAGTATTAACCGCGTGATCCTTGATTATATGGGCTTACCCGGCACACTGTCGATATCACTATCTCCAAACGAGGGTGTTGACGCACAGACGAAGACGCTCAATTTCACAAGCGGACCGCGAAACACCAGGATAATAAATTTTAACTCCGTTTCGTCTCAGGCGTTCCGTATTAAAATTACAAACCGGACACTGGACGCCCCTTATAAAATTTACGGTGTGCATACAATGGGAGTTGTTACGGATTTTATAGGGAATTAAATGTATAAACTCTTAATCCTATTTTTTTTTATCGCGACGCATATTCACGCCGCGCTGCCCGAAACATTCAACGATCCGGGGACCAGGGAGGCAGTCGATTATCTTGATATAAAAGTTTCAAAAGTTGCCAGTCGTATTGACACCATTACTGGTGTAGCCACCGGCCCGCAGGGGCCGTCCGGTAGCCAGGGCCCTATCGGCACTACGGGAGCCACTGGCCCGGCAGGTCCACAAGGCTCCCCTGGGATAGCCGACGATCTGGGAAATCATATTGCTACAATGACGCTCACTGCAAACTATGGTTTAACCTCCAGCACCATAACAGCATCCGGGACGATAACCGGGACATATATATATGGTGATGGGTCCAATTTAACCGGGATTACCCGCTCCTTCGGCGGTGGATTATTTGAGATTGTCGACGAGAACATGACGCCTATAATTTTTACCACTTCTTACGATTCTTCCTGGGAATATTCAACCGGCGGGGATATAGAACCTAGAATATGATTAAAATAATATTTTCCGCTTTACTGGTGTTCGGCGGCATAGCCAACGCGCAGACCAGGAATATCGTTCCGCGTACAGACAACGCGGGCAATATCGGGCTGTCTACCCTGACGTGGCACGGGATATATGCTAATAAATTCTATGGGAACGGCTCCAGTGTAACGTCGTTAAATATTTCCGCAATCGATTTGTCCACCGTCACATCGCGTTTTGTAGCACTTGAGGCATCCACAGGCGTTATTGACGCGCGGTTTACCGGCGTGCGCTACTCAACCGATGCCGTCGACACGGCTTTGGTTAACCTGTCAACCGTAACCGCCCACATCTTGACCATGATACCCTCCACCGCGACCGGCAGCTACCCGCTGTCCATAACCGGGTCGGTCTCGCAAGCCGGCGTAAACCTGTCCACTGTAACGTCGCGTTTTGTGACCCTGGAGACCTCTACGGGCGTTATCGACGCACGGTTTACCGGTGTGCGCTACTCGACCGATGCCGTAGCCACAGCTTTGGTTAACCTGTCAACGGTGACAACCCACATCTTAACCATGATACCCTCTACCGCAACCGGCAGCTACCCGCTGTCCATAACCGGGGCGGTTTCACAGGCCGGTGTCAACCTATCAACTGTTACCGCAAACCACGTCCTAAAGTCCGGCGATACCATGTCAGGGCCGCTTACTGTGTCCACCCTTACGGTGTCATCTGCGAACGGGGAGTTCGGCGTCCGGGTGGCGTCGAATGTTTACATCGTCGGGTATAGTTCCGCTACGACCTATTACGGCGACGGTTCAAAACTGACCGGGATTGTGTCCGGCGGTACGATAAATTCCGGGTCCACTACAACATGGACGGGGAGCAACACCTGGTCGAGCTCCACCACGTTTAAAAATGTAACTGGATTAAAAACCTATATTGAAACCGCATCATCTGATTCCGTTACCGGCGCGACTTTTAACGTCGAGTGGAGTTCAGGGTCCATCTATACGCTGGTCCTCAAAGCAAACACCACGCTCACCTTCTCCGGCGCGGTGTCCAGCCAGACGCTTACTATTTTGACGCAGCAGGACGCGGTCGGGACCAGATTGATAACGTGGCCCACCATCACATGGATACCAGGAGTTGCCCCGACGCTTCAGACTGCGGCGAACTCTATTGACGCCGTGACCCTTTATTACAACGGATCTTCGTACCTCGGATTCTACGGATACTCCACGTCCACAATTGCCGGTTTCCTTCTGGCGTCCACGAACACATTTACAGGGGGCAATGTTTTTATCGGAACGTCTACCTTCTCAAATACGGTAACGGTGGCTGGTGCGTCCACTTTTACATCCAGCGTGACAATTATCAGCAGTATGAGCATTACAGGAACTGCCAAACTAGGGACCGATGGTGTCGCTTTTGCATCTGCCGGAGTGTGTACATCAACTAATACGCTTAAAATCTACACCACTGACACGCCGTTCACCTGTACGGGGCTTCCCGCCGCACCGGTCGCTGTTGTGTGTAGCGGCAGTACAACCGGAATCGCAAAAAGTTCTAATTCCTGCCGTGCCAGTGCTGCCGGAACCGTTAATTGTCTGGCCGGTGCGGTAACCGATGCAAACACTTGGTACTGTATGTGGATGAAGCCATGATGAAATTATTATTATTGGCTACTCTTTTTCTTTTCCCTTGCCACGCCCGCGCCCTCGGGCTATCCAGCATAATGCGTTATACGCGGGTGGTAAAGGTCGCGTCTCCGCCGGCGGGGCACTTCGATGTGTTTTCCATCGTCGGCTCCACGGTAACGTCGTGGTATCGGGCCGATAGCGGGTTATCGCCGACAACTCCGGGGGACACAATCACGTCGTGGAATGATTTAAGCGCGACAGCTAACCACCTAACAACGATTGCCGGAACCCCGAAAGTTTCCACCACGACCCAAAATGGGTTACCCATGGTTCGGTGTTATGGTGATACGAATTATTTAATGGGCACGGACAAAGCCGACACCGCACAGCCGACTACTATTTTTATGGTGGTTAAACCTACAACCTGGAACGCGAATAAATGGCAAAAAGTGTTGAGCATGCAAAGTGGCTACCAGGATGTATATAGACTGGACGATAGAGCTAATTTAATTGGGGCCGCCGGTGCAGTCATGGAAGGACCTTTGGTAACGAATAACGTCACACAGTTATGGACGGTTATCCTCAATGGCAATTCGTCGTCGGCGGCTATCAATGGAGACGCCGCGTCTGGTGGAACCGCGGCGGGGGCCAATACAAATACGAACTACCCCGTCGTATGCAACCGTGAATACCTGGATATGGGCTTCGTCGGCTATATCGCTGAAATTCTTATCTACCGAGGGGCGTTGTCGGCTGGCGATCTGGCCGCTATTAAGGCGGGGCTTAATGCTTGGTGGGCCATTTACTGATATGTACCCTAAATATATAATCATCCATTGCGCGACTACCGACACCGATAAAGCGGTCGACTGGAACGAGATAGTCAAATATTATCCCGAGGCAAAGATTCACAGCGACGCCGCATATTATTTCGGGGTGGACCCATTACACGACAACGCCAAAAGCGTAATCGGGCATCCTTATACCGGGGATGGGGCATATTGCCACGATTATGCCAACGTGAGATCAATTTGCATAATTAGCAAGACCCAGCCAACCGATGAACAACTGGCCCCGCTTTATAAAATACTGCGCAATTTCTTGGCCGCGTTTGGGCTATCGAAGGATAAGGTTCTCGGACATTGGGAGGCGTGCGCCATACTCGGGCAAGACACCAAAATGGCCTGCTCGCCCACGATTGATATGAACGCGTTTAGAGGTAAACTGTGACTTGGGTCGAAGAAGACTGATGTCTGATTTTATCCTTTTCTTATTCGCTGTGGCCATTACAATATGGGTGCTGGATAAGGACAAACGGAAATGAACGAATGGGACGGCGAAGAACGACGGACAGACGATGTCAACGTGCGCCTGGCTCTTTTGGAAAAAGGGCAGTCTGACACGGAGCGCAGACATGCCGAAAATAAAAACAGTCTGGCATCCATACATAAACGGATCAGCCAGATCAAAGAAGAATTTGCGGATGAGGTTAAAATAGGGTTTCAGGAAATTATAGCCATGATGGACGATAAGAAAACGACTTGCATTGAACACGAAAAAAAAACTGACAAAGTGGCTACCGATATCAGGTGGCTAAAGGGTGGTGTCACAGCCGCCTGGGCCACCATACTCGCCATGCTGGGGGTAAAACCATGAACCATACCGCCGCTGATATACGCAGGATTTGCGCCGAGGTGCTGGCTATGCCGGAGTACGAGCCCAAACCGGACGGGACCACGTTCTGCAACCAGGCGTTGCACAATATTTTATCTTTGCTTGGATTCCCTGAGTTTTGCTGGGACCAGGCCAAGCAACAGCGGCCCATGCTGGCCAATGATATTGCGGAGAAACTGGAAAATACTTGCAAGGAGTTATCATTCGGCATGGCCTTTGACGAGGCTAACCGGGGGAGTATCGTGGTGGCGGCTCTTAAAATGCCGGTACATGGCCACGTTGCGATTATTTATCCATCTCCTGGATTATACACGAGCGGGAAATGGGATCGCAATGACGTACCTTTTGTGGCGAATGTGGGCGGGTTTGACGCGACCGGCGAGAGCATGAGCGGGGTGCGGCCTATGAATTGGGCGTTTGGTGCCAAACCCCGGCTTTGGCAGGTGGAGTAATGCACACCATAAAAGAACAGGTGATCGGATTTAACCAGTATCGGCACACCGAGACAGACCCGCAGGTCCACATCTTCGTCTCAGGATTTGAGCCGACATATAATCCGATCGTCTGCGTAAAAGGCGATATTGCGACGATGCCGGAACTTGTAAAGAATCTTGAAGCTTTACTCGGGGTCAAGATAAGTTTGAGCAAGCCCGATCTATGATATCATGGTTAAAATTATTATTGATGAAGCTGGGGTGTATATCTTGGTCGTGGAGATTCGGTTATGTCAAAAAAAAGCAGTATACAGGCGGCGATCGTCCGACTGGTATTGAGATTGTCGCGGTACGAGATTCGAAGCCTTGGAATGGTTCTAAATAGGATTAAGAAGAGGAAGGGATAGGAGGTATCTATGTTTGCATGGATAAGCCAATTTCGGGCGGCGTTGAAAATCAGAAAGGAGGCAAGTAAAATGAACTTCTCGGAAATTAAGACCAGTGAGGGAAGATTGCACATTATAGGCCAGATAGCGGTTATCTACGGGGCATTGCATGGGTTTATCCCGGCTCCGTTGGCGGCTAAGATATCGTTAATAGGGTTCGGCCTATACACGGCAGGACGGGCGTTTGTTAAGGGTTTAGAAGCCCTTGCTCCTATTACCAAGACCGAAGTGGATGATAAGATCGTGGCAGAGGCCAATAAGATACTGGACGCTGTTGCATCAAAGCCGTAAGACTTACCCGACCTCCTACCGTGATATTCCCCACGGTAGGGTGGTTATACTCCCCCTAGGGCTTCGGTCCTAGGGTGCTAGGCCCCTACAGAGGGGCTTATGCTATTAATAGGGTGGACAGGGGCTAGAATCGCAGTATTGAGCCATTAACCGGGGTTTTAATCTTCATCCTCAACCACATAAACTGAACACGGCTTATCAGTATTGAACTTTATCACATTTGATATGGAGTTTGTCACTAGTTTGGCGGGCTTCATGGTCTTTACGTCAACTGACCTGTAGCGCACACGGCCTTTGATCTCGAAATCATCAGGCATTAATACTATAAATGGTTTGCTCACTTTCACCCCTTAATCTTCTCCCAATCTTTGGACTTTATCGTAATGGTGACAGGGCATGATGGTTGAATACAGTTGTGCCGCTGTATCTCCATTTGTCCGTAAGACCAATATGCCCATGCCCTAATCACCCTATCCTTTTTCTTCTTGGGGGGTTTGGGGGTTATTATCGGTCTTAAAAAACAAGGATATGGTTGTAAAAAAGATGACTCTTTTATTACGCACATTCCATTAATTGTGTTCTTTTTCTTACAGGTTTTCCATCGTCTACATTTCGCCATATCATTCCTCCTTTTTTACCGCCCTCTTTAGGAAATAGGATTTCCAACATTTAGCCCCGTTTGACTTACACATATCTCCGTTTACTCCACACCCCACAATTACATCTAAATTATCAAGGGGGCAATCATCACTAAATCGCATTTCCAAAGCCAACTCCAATGCCCGTTCCATCTTTGATTTCTTTTTCATATTCCTCCTTAAATTGTTGTGCGGTCCAGTTTCTAACCCTAGACTGACTAATCAGCTAGGCAGTAGTCCTGAATAGATGGTTTATCAAGTGCCTGTACAGGGCTGGGTCCAGTATACACTAGGCCCCCTTGAACGGTCTCTTACTCCGTATAACGGGCTATCCCGCCGCACAAATCTATTTACCTCCCTCATCCAACCCCTTGACCGCCGTGGAACTGTAACCGCCACGGCTCGGTAAACCATTTAATAGCCGGAGCCGTAGCCGTAGCCGGAGCCGTAGCCGGAGCCGTCTCCGTAGCCGTCGCCGTCGCCGGAGCCGTAGCCGGAGCCGTCGCCGGAGCCGTAGCCGGAGCCGTAGCCGGAGCCGGAGCCGGAGCCGTCGCCGTAGCCGGAGCCGGAGCCGTAGCCGGAGCCGTCGCCGTAGCCGTAGCCGGAGCCGGAGTTTTGGTTTTCGTCAAACCCAACTACACGCTTGCTTTCCATTTTGACTCCTCAACGGACACCATAGCAACTACGGTTAGAGAATCAAACTCAACCACTCCGTAGGTCTTGTCCAGTTTGGTATCTTTAAGCGGCCCATTGGCGGCTATCTCGCCTAACCCTTTGGTCGTTCCCCATACCCGTATCACACTGGCGTTGTGAAGTTTACAGTCTGAACCGTTGCGCTCAAAGCGGCCCACCATGACCCACCCCCTCTGGAGTATGATTATCTTTATCGGGCCATCAAACTCCTGCGGTTTTACCGAATCCGCAGGGATATACTTCCTGCCTTTTATTACCACCTCGTCTATTTCAGTTTCCATTTGTGTTCCTCCTGTTTATTTAAAATCCTTGACCGCCGTGGGAATGGGCAATTCAATATCTATGCGCCTGCCTATACAATGCATTGTCGCAGTTGCAGGCATAACTCCACCATGCTCAAGTGTGTAGGATTTTTGAATCTCAAAAGCCGAACACCACTCACCACAAAATGAACCCTGTGACCGTCTGTAGCATTGTAGTTCTAAAAGAACTTGACCGTATCCGTTTGTATCGTTTTCATAACCCCCCTCCTTTGGTATCGGGCAACTCTCTATGCGACATTTGAGAATCGTGGTCGGTAGCTTCACACCTTTTACAATACCGTAACGCACCTATTGGCATGTGATAATATGCCTCCCAAGGCCTGTATTTATGCCCGAAGAAATAGCAGACAATGTGTTTAGTTATTCCCACTGCACACTCGTATACGTTTCTAACATCTTCTGCAAACGGTGTCATTTATCCCCCTTGTTCTGGTCGGGCAACGAAGAAAGATAGGCCCTCGCTTTGGATTCGGCCTCGGCGTAACTATGTCCTTGGAATCCTTTACGACCTATTCGTACCACGAACTCTTTATGCCCGTCCATCATCACTTGGCTACATAGAAACCCTCGGTAGTAGGATACTTCTTGTTCGCCTCGCCTATCAGCTAAACACGCCAGCGGCTCTTGTGTCTTGGCAACGGAGGGCCTATCCTCCATAAAATACACCGCAGGGCATTTCGCCAGTATCGTTTCCAGGTCGTCGGCATAGTCATTAGATGCGGAATTTCTTAAATCGTCCATGTACTCGCCCAATTCCTCACGGAGCTGCCAGTCTGCGTGGATGGGGACGGCCTTTTCTTCGGCAAGGAGGGATTGGGCCTTGTTTATAGCCATTGCAAGACCGACGGACTTAGAAGTGTGTTTTGCTTCTTCAAAAATAGTCCACTCCACAAACTTCTCTAATCCTGTCTTGTTGTTGGTCATATTGCCCCCAGTAAATAGTTTAGCCACTTGGTAACGATTTCTTTAATCTGATCCGCTGTCAAAGTCATTCCCCCTCCTCTATTGTGATGATAACCTTTTTCCCTTTGGCAAGTATCTTTTTAATGACCGCGCTCAACTTATCCGCATTCTCTCCGTCCACCTCATACCACGCGAACAGGTATTTGAGTTTCATGCCAACATCCTCCCCTCCGTAGTTAATAACAAATCGGCCTCCCGGCGTAGGTCCCGCAAAGGAAAGACACCGGGGGCACAAAACAATTATAAGTGGGTTGCGGGACCATATACAGATATTACCATTCCATTACTTGCCTGTCAACATCACAGTTCACCGTTCATCAACTTCTTCTCTATCCACGCCCTTGACACACGCTTGGCCCTTACCTTTAAGTGGCCTAGAATCCAGGCCGTGACCAATGCGCCAAAAGCCGCGCCCATTGAGAACACTATCAGCAGTAGGTAGTAGGAATCCATTATTTATCCTCCTTTGCCGACAGCAGTTTGAGCAACTTTACCATATCGTCTATCTTGTCAAAAGCCCACCGGTCGGTCTTGATAATGTAGAAATCACCAGCCCCGGCGTTTTCCGTTTCAATGCTTATCTCTTGGCAAGTTTCCGGCTCGTCCTGGCATTGGTCACCATCCTGTGAAAATACAAGCGTCTTCTTTTCCAGTTTTACACCGTTCATTGTATATCCTCCGTTAAATATTTGGTTATCTTCTGCTGTGCTTCATCCAAGCTATAGCAGACAACATAGCAATAACCATTTGTGCTTGCGTGTTCGCCGAACACCTTTTGCGAATCGCTTAATTTCCCACCGGGAGCTTTCATTTCCACCATGAGGCCATGATAGATGGGATGGGCCTCAAAGATGATAAGGTCAGGACTTCCCGGCCTGTAGCCCATGCGCTTTCTGCGGCAAGCGGCGGGGATCTTCATTTTCTCACCAGCGAATCCACCTGTGAATAATACGCGGGGATATTGCCTTTGTAACCAAACAACAACTTGCTCTTGTATTATGGATTCTTGATGTTTCATAATGTGTCAATAGTCGGGCTTATCCGTTCCTCCATCTCCATATCCAATAGGCGGTCCTCTTGTAACGCCTCTTGGCGGTTCGCTAGGGCCTCTACGCGGGCTTCTTCTGCCATCTGGCATAGGTAGGCCCCATTAGCGGCGTAGATGGCTATATCCTTGCCCTTGGCGTTCCTATAATATGAGCGTAGGAGTTCGGGGCAGGGGCCTACGGCTGCGGCTCTCATTTTTCTGCCTATAGTGCTTGCACTTGACCCCAATTTAAGCACATCTTTTACATGGTCAGGCGTATGCGCTACCGGGTACTCCATAGCCAAGAACGCCTTGGCCCTGCTTATGTCTGAATCGGGTTTGTCTTTCATTTCCCTACACCCAATAATCCAACCTTAACGCTCCTGGGTGCGTCATAAGTACCGGACCATATATTGCAATGGTCGTTATATGCGCTATGCTTCAAGATATCCCCTATATTATGGAAGTATGGGGATGGCTGGATAACCAAAGGATTGGTAAAGAAATACTGCTCCGTTCCATCCTCTTGTTCTTTCATGTGCTGTAATTCCTTTTTGCGACACGCTGCCGAGATACCTCTATTGCGCTCCATTTCCCTGAACAGCAACCGTCCGCAACGGCGGCAACGCACTTTCCTAAAGTACCTCATCACCAACCTATTAATTAACTTTTTCATTATTCCCCCTTTTGGTTTTACCAATTATTGCTTCGGCGCAATAATACCCGGCTCCGTGGCTGTTCATGGTCTGGCAATATAGTTGCGCTTTCCGCAGTGACGGATATATAGCCAGTTTCTTTGTTCTATAATCCGTCACGATAACACGACTCCTGTAAACTGCGTACAACTGCTTCATGGATTCTTGGCCTCCTTCTAGAATGGCATATCGGACGGGGTTTTCAATTCCGTCCATATTACATCGGTAAGCATAACGCTGTCCATAGCCTCTAAAACCGTTACGCGCTTAAACAAGGTTTTAGTCAGGCGTAGGGCTTCTTCTTTTGCTTTTTCCTTGCTTTCATGTTTATGCTGCGGGCTGGCCGCACCGTCTACAAAACACATCCAGAATTTATCCATAGTTTTTATTCCCTCCGCGTGTATACCATGCGCGGCCCGGTATAAATTTACCTCTGTGTTGATCCGATTCTCTTTTTCCCAAGTACGCCGGGAAGTATGATTCCTTCCTTTTTATCTAGTTTAGCCACTCCGTTCAGGTATGGCATATTGGCAATAATACAGTCAGACTTGGCTTTCCCCTCTACTACGGCTTTGCATAGGTCCATGAGCGATATCACTTCCGCACTCCAATACTCCTGCTGGCTTGTGCCTGGTGGTGTATAAACAGCCGCTATGGTCCGTTGTGGCACGATTACCGGGGCTACTGGTAAGGGTTTGTTAGCAACCGCCGCTTTGGCGCATCTAGCCGCGTATGCATCATCTATTTTGCGCTGAGCAACTGCAACTTTTTCATCCTCAATCCTTTGGAGTTCTGCCCGCCGTCTATTTTCGGCAAGCATAAAATCCCCCGACTTCTCCCCTATGATCTTAACCCCGACCTCTAAAGGTGTTATCATAAGGTCCCAAAGGCCGTTAAATGCGTCCTTGGAAGCTTTTAGTGCTTCTTCCGTGGGCCGTAGAACCTCTTTGCATACCTTGATTTGCTTCTTGTAAATGGCGGTCAAGGTAAGTGCCGCCGTGTTGTCCTGCTCTGTGACTATGGTCAGTTCCTTTGCCCTTGCAACAAGGTCCCGCGTTTCCCCTACCAACTTATCCTTTTCCACCTGTGTTAGTTCCGTGTTCATTCTTCCTCCTGTTTTGATTTCAAATATCCATTATTAATCCGAATTTGCCGTGCACTCATAAGGGCTAGGAACTCCATGAAGTCCCTCGGGCCGGTATGCTCCACCAGTTTATATTTATCGGGGCAGAGATAAAGAATCCATCTTTTAGTAAGGGGCAATCCCGCCGATTTCATTTCCTCATGTACAAATTCAAAATATACGGCAGTCTGCCATTTATGCCATTTTGCTTCGTTCAAGACTTTACAGGTCTTAATATCTAGAACACCGTTATCTGTGTTAATGGTTACAACCTTATCAAGTGTTCCGGCTACGCAATATTTCTTTGAGTAGCGCATGAGTTCGTTTGCGTGAACCTTTATGCCTAATTCTTTTTTGGCAATCTTGTATTGTCCAAAATAAGAGGCCACTTCCTCGGTTAGAGATGATTCTACAAGATCGTCATTATCGTAATATTGACACGCAAGATGAACGTCTGTACCGCGTACCGGAGCGTCCTGGGATGAAAACTGGTAAAGGCCAAGTTCTTCTTTTAATATTGTGGTTACGCTAGGCAACACCATACCGCCGTCATCGTGGTACAAGTGTCCTACGGTTAAAAAGTTAGGGATTAAAGGCTTATATGGTTTCATATTCAGTTTTGCCGGGGCATTTTAACGCGGCCCCGGCTCCGCGACTATGCTACGCCAATTTATTCCTGCGCGTCCCCGACTTCCTCCTTGACCTGCACCAACCCTGTTATGGAATTGGCAAAGGCCGGGTTAGCGTTCTCCGTGTATTCTACCGATATTTTCTCCCCTTTGGCGCGGTGTTCGTCTATGGTTTCTATGATCATCGTGTCCTTAGTGGAAAACATAACCGGCTTTCCGTTCTCCTGTATCTGCCCCTCAATGGCATACGACACAAAACCGCCTTTGTTAGGGGCCTTTTGGTCCATGATAAACCCTGTGGCGGTCTTAATACCATCTGGTCCCTGTGCGGTTTCTGATTTCCTTTGGGGGGGGGTATGGGGCTTGGATGGTTCTGGAGTTTTGCCAAAAACACCGTCCATTTCCTCGGCTGGCGTAGTCTTATATCCAGCCAGAACTACTACCCATGCTAGGATATTACGCAGACACTTTGCACAAGCCCTTGTCTGTGCCATGCTACGTAGCTGAAACATGGGTACAGGGACTTCACCCACTTTGGTTTTAACGCCGTTCTTCCATTCGTACTTTGCCCGACTGGTCCACTTGTCCTCATCGTTAAGGCACATTGCTTCCGCTCCTGATATTACCATGCCGTTGTTTATGAGTAGAGCTTCGGCACGGGCCAAGAATCCCTTTGCCCCTCCGATTTCTACATACTCGGTTGAGGTTATTTTGGCGGTCACTCCGTAGAACTTAGCCACGGTCTGCCAGTCCTCAAACTCCAAGTATTGCTCTCCGTTGAACATCACCGGCTTGGCCTTTTTGCTTATAACGTCTTTTAACGCTTTTGCCGCTATCGTGGCCTCGGCTAGAACCTTGTTAGGGTCCCTTGCTACGGCTAAGTCATACTTCACTTCCGAACCTACTACTGCTACATCTTGCACTTGTTCCATTGTATTCCCTCCTTTAATTTCAAAACGGTGTGGGATTAGTTACCTCTACCGGCTCTATCACTTCAACTATCTTTACCTGCGCGGGTTTGGTTGATTCCAAAATCTCCACTCCCCTGTTAGGCCCTAACTGTCCATCAACTTCGTGGAAGTCAGGGACATCCACTATCACCTTGTATCTTTTGCAATTATCACCTTTTTGCGACAGAGTGTTTTCATCAACAAACCATATATCCCCTTTCCCGGTTGAAAAAGGAAATACATCTATGTATTTTACTATCCTCATTGTTCCTCCTATTATTATTTATTGAAAAACTGCTCAAACTTATCCGCGCCCCACGCCCCTTTAGTGGCGGCGATAGCGGCATTAACGGACATTTTGGCGGGTATATCCTTACCCTCGCAGAACATCTTGGTTCCGGTTTCACAGGCCCCTGTGATACAGCGATATGCCCCTATAACATCTTCTATAAGGTGGACACTATCCAAAGTCCACCCCTTGTATTTGGAAGTGTCCCTATCCGTTATCTTGTAGCGGAGATCGTGAACCGCTTGTTTAACCGTTTCGCCGTGGGAAAATAACTCGCCTTTCTGTGCGACATAGACTGTTTTATTCAATCCCAACTTCTGCGTAGTCCATAGCACAATCTCCCCCGCCTTGCGCTTGCTTATTATTTTCGTTATAAGTCCGTCGCAAAGTAAAAATCCTTCTTCCTCAAATACCCTGCGTATGGGAGGTGGATTATGGGTAATATTATTTTTTATATCCCCTGTTACAGTACCCCCGACTTTGGTGAGCGCGTCGGCCTTCAAGGTCGCTGACGAGTTGATGTTGCAATCCCCGCCGATGGTCTTGAGCGCGTCGGCCTTCAAGGTCGCTGACGAGTTGATGTGGCAATACCCGCCGATGGCCTTGAGCGCGTCGGCCTTCAAGGTCGCTGACGAGTTGATGTAGCAATACCCGCCGATGGTCTTGAGCGCGGGCAAGGTCGCTGACGAGT
>Ga0315284_10001478_pt1 | contig 33535 bp, 32 predicted proteins | sample YL17G09_16_MG_FD_203696 | JGI IMG/M metagenome (GOLD analysis project Ga0315284, IMG submission 203696) | Sediment microbial communities from Yellowstone Lake, YNP, Wyoming, USA - YL17G09_16 | ecosystem: Environmental > Aquatic > Freshwater > Lake > Sediment | place: USA: Wyoming | collected... | reverse complement strand
GGGCGTGCGCCCGGAGTTCGAGATCTTCGAGGCCGGGCAGATGGACAACGCCCTCAAGCTGGTCAAGAAGTTCGGCCCGGCCGGCCCGCTGATGCATTGGGACTTCGTGCTGGGCGTGCCGGGCACCATGAGCGGAGAGCCGCGCAACCTCGTGTTTCTCGTCGACCGCGTGCCCGAAGGCTCGACCTGGACCTGCACCGGCATCGGCCGCTGGCACATGCCGGTGACCATGACGGCTCTCGCGATGGGCGGCAACGTGCGCCTCGGCTTCGAGGACAACGTGTTCTACCACAAGGGCGTACTCGCCAAGGAGAACGCCGAGCTCGTCGGCCGCGTGGCGCGCATCTCGCGCGAGTGGGGCCGCGAGACGGCCACGCCGGACGAGGCGCGGCAGATCCTCAAGCTGGGGAAGTACGCCTGACGAGGCCCTCCAGCCTCGGTTCGAGCGCGGCCATCATCTCGTCGAACGGCGGCAGCGTCCGGATCAGGGTAGCCAGGATCGACTGCCACTGCCGCTCGGCCTGAGACACCACACGTGGATCGACGAAGTCGCTCGCCGATCGGAAGCTCACCATCCGTACGTCGCACTTCTCCGGCAGGATCCGCGCCACAGCCTGGCGATCGAGGGCCACTCTCGGGTCAGCGACGATCCTCCACAGGTCGTAGTAGTCGCGCGCGCAGTCGCGTGCCCAACGGCCCTGCTCGATACGGGCGCGTACCTGCAGCAGGGTCCGGAGTTTCTCTGCCACGATCTCCTCGAGGGAGTAGCACAGAAGGGTCGCCGCCAAGTCCTCCTCATACCCATGGAGCAGCCTTCGGCGCTCAGGAGGTAGGGCAAGCGGTTCGTCCATCGTTATCTCGAGCTTGATGCTGCACAGCGGCGTCGTTTGCCACGGGAACTGCACGAGCAGGCGAAAGGCCTTTTGCCCGCCGGGGTGAGGCGCGCGCTCGGGACGTCGGTCGAGCCTCACTGATAGCGGACCCGCTTCAGCGAGGCGGGTCTGTGCCGCCGAGGCCGCCGCGTCAAGAAGCACCTCGAGCTCCGCGTCACGCGGACCGTCGTCGGCAGTGAAGTCGAGATCCACAGAGAAGCGGTAGTCTCCGAAGTACGCCTTCTTGAGGGCGGTGCCGCCCTTGAACACCAGACATCGAGACAGCTCAGGTTGGGCGTAGACGGCGGCGAGGACATGCCCCAGGGCATAGTCGCGCTCGACGACGTCGATGGGCACGCCGAGTCGTTGCGCCTCGCGGCGCAACCGTCGGCGCAGCGGCGGCAGGGGCTCAGTCACGGGCTTCGTCGTCGGCTCGGCCGGCAGGCTCGCCGCCGAGGTTCTCGATCACCGTCCAGCGCCGATCATGACGTCCGCGTCGGGGCCGCCCCGGGTCGAGCGGCACGGCGCTCGAGGCCGGCAGTGCGAGGAGGGGCGCCAGGTCGCCCTCATCGACACCCGTAGCCGCCAGCGCCCAGCCCAGGCGCTTGCCCACGGCCACGACGCCGTACCGGACGCCATAGCCCACCAAGCGCTCCACGTCCAGACCATCGGCCGCACGCTCCAGCACGCGGAGCCCCGTGGCGACCCCACCGAAGATCCGTGGCATCGCGAACAGATCGAGCACGGTGCGCTCGCGGTCGGTCATCGGCACCCGGAAGCGCTCGTCCAGCCAGACCGACTCCAGACCGAGGCGGAAGCGCTCCTCGACGATGGTGATGTACCGGATGCTGATGTCCGCGGCCGTCCAGGTGCTGCGCTCTGCGGCTTGAGCACGGTGGCGCATGCCGGGTGTGACGACCTTACGCGGCGTGGAAGCCGTCACGACAACGGGGACCTGATCGGTGAGACCGTGGTGAGCGAGCGCCGACCAGTGACTGATCGCCGATGGAGTGACGAGCGCGGTCGCGACCACGAGCGGCGGCAGGTCTACGCCGCCCGGGAGCCCACCGGTCCCCGCGTACAGCCCGCGACGCAGACGCACCAGCCAACCGGCGTCGCTCAGCGCCTTGAGCAGTTTGCGCACGTGCGCGCGGGAGGTGCCTGGAGGCGCCGCTGCCGCGGCATCGTCGATGGTGAACACGTAGCGGCCGGCGTCGGCGAGCGCTCGCGCGAGCATCACGCCGGCCGGTTCGCCGTATGAGCGAGCGCCGTCAGTGTGCATGTTAACCTACTTCGCCAATGACTTGTGCAGTCATTTACGCAGTAGTATAGCATGCTCAGCGGCAGCAGGCTCAAGTCATCCCCTTTTCCTGTCGACAACACTGGCTACGGACAAGGACAGGCACGGCCGCCCAGCGGGCGCGCACCGGGAGTACAATCGTGGGTGCGCTTTCACGCGGCCGCAGCGAGCGGGGGAGCCGGATGGCGTTCCTAGCCAAGAACCGAAAGGTCGAGCGTGGCGAGATCGAGCTGCTGCGCGGCCTCGTCACGCTCGCCAACCAGCTGCAGTCCAGCCTCGAGCTCGATGCGATCGTGCACGTGATCGCGACGGCCCTCAGCGAGACCTTCGGGTTCCGCGAGGCCGCCGTGTACCTGGCGGAGCCCGACGGCGATACGTTCCGCGTGCACGCCACGGTCGGGGAGCATCCTGAGTACGACCGCGAGCTCTTTCATCGTCCGGTGCCCCGGCGCCTCTGGGACGAACTCTTCCAGGTGCGCTACCAAATGGGCTCGTCCTACTTCGTCGACCACCGCCAGCACACGTGGACCGAAGAGCAGCTCTACTACCTGCCGCCGCTCGACCTCGGGTCGCGGCGCGCGGAAGAGTGGCACCCGGACGATGACCTGCTCGTGCCCCTCTACGACAAGCAGCACGAGCTCATGGGCGTCCTCGACCTGTACGACCCGATCGACCGCAGCTTGCCGACCCTCGACGTGGTCAAATCCCTGGAGGTCTTCGCCACGCACGCCGCGGTGGCCATCGAGAACGCGCGCCAGTATCAGCAGCTCGAGGGCGCCCGCGGGCAGCTCGAGGCCCAGCTGGCGCTGCGGCACGTGCTGCTCGACCTGAGCGCGGCGCTGCTCTCGACGCTCGACGAGCGCGAGCTGTTCGCGCAGATCGCCGCGCTCCTCAGAGAGATCGTGGACTACGACTCCATGGAGATCCGGCTCGTGGACGAAGAGGCCCGCGAGCTGTACTGCGGCTACGCCAGCGACGAGGATCTCGAGCAGGTGGCGAGCTGGCGGGCGCCGCTGGACGTCGGCGTGAGCGGCTGGGTGCTGATCCACAACGAGGCCCAGCTCGTCAACGACATGCTGAAGGATCCGCGAGGCGCGCTCGTGCCCGGCACCGACTGGGTCCCTCAGGCCTCGATCATCGCGCCGCTCAACGTGGGCGGCAAGGTCATCGGCGTGCTCGCTCTCGACCGCATGGGCGGGAAGACGTTCCACGACAACGAGCTCGCGTCCGCCGAGCTCTTCGCGAACCTTGCCGCCATCGCCATCCAGAACGCGCGCCAGTACGAGCAGCTCCAGCGCACCTCCGAGCAGCTGGAGGGCCAGCTGGCGATCCGCCATCGGCTCCTGGACCTGAGCACCACGCTTCTCGGCACGCTGGATCAGACGACGGTGTTCCACGAAGTCACCGGGATGCTCAAGGAGATGGTCGACTACGACGCCATCGACATCCGCCTCGTTGAGGAGGAGTCGCGCGAGCTGGTGTGCATCTACTCGCGCGACGACAATGCGGAGCAGATGCTGTCGTTCCGCATGTCGCTCGACGAGGGCGTCAGCGGCTGGGTCGCGCGCAGCAACCAGGCCCAGCTCGTCAACGACATGGTCCACGACCCGCGATCCGCCCAGGTGCCGGGTACCGAAGAGGAAGAGGCGCAAGCTTCGATCATCGTACCGCTCAACGTGCGCGGTACGGTGACCGGCGTGCTCTGCCTCGACCGCATGGACGGCCGCGTGTTCGAGGATCACGAGCTCGAACCGGCCATGCTCTTCGCCAACATGGCGGCGATCGCCATCCAGAACGCGCGCACCTACGAGGAGATGGAGCGCCAGGCGATCAGCGACGGCCTCACCGGGCTCCACAACTACCGCCACTTCCAAGAGACCCTCAAGGCTGAGGTGCGGCGCGCCGAGCGCTACGGCGAGGCGTTCTGCCTGCTGATGATGGACCTCGACCACTTCAAGTCGGTCAACGACACCATCGGCCACCAGAAGGGCGACGAAGTGCTGCGCGCCGTCAGCGACGTGCTGCGGGCGTGCTCGCGCGAGTCGGACTTCCTGGCGCGCTACGGCGGTGAGGAGTTCACGATCATCCTGCCGCGTACCGCTCTGGAGGAGGCGCGGACGCTGGCAGAGCGCATCCGCGCCTCTGTCGCGGCCATCGACAGCGGCCACGATACAGCGCAGGTGACGATCTCGATCGGCGTGGCCGCCTTCCCCGAGTCGGCCGTGGACAGCGACGGCGTGCTGGGCGCGGCCGACGCCGCTCTGCTGCTCGCCAAGTCGCGCGGCCGCGACAGGGTCTGCCTCTACACCGAGGGGCAGGCCGGCTTCGCGGCCGAGCTCGAAGGCGACCTGGTGGCTGTGGGCCGGCGCTTCGCGACCTTCATCGGTCTGGACGAGGCGGAGACCGCCGGGCTGGCCACGGCTCTCGCCGTGCACGAGACCGGCGGCGCCGTGCAGGACGAGGTCCAGGCGATCCTCGGCAACGGCAAGAACGGCGACCCCAAACCCACCGAGGTGCGCCGCAGCGCCGTGGAAGCCCTCGTCTACGGCAACGAGCGCTGGGACGGCTCGGGGTACCCCGAAGGGCGGCGCGGGAGCGCCATCCCCCGCGTGGCCCGAGCCTATGCCGTGTGCTGCCGCTACGAGGTCGTGGCCCACAACGGCGCCACCGTGGAGGAGCTCCGCGACGTGGCCGCCAAGGAGCTCGACCCCACCATGGTGCAGCGCTTCACGGCGATGCTGCGCGCCGACAAGGCCGCGCACAACTAGCACGACTTTCGTGCTACACTGTCTTCGTGTGTATGTCCACAGGACGATCGAAGCTCACGGAGAGGGTCGAGAGGTGAAGATCAACCTCACCATCACTGTCGATGCAGAGGTGCTGCGCACGGCGCGCATGCGGGCCCTGCAAGACGACACGTCCGTGAATGCTTTCTTGCGCGGTTGCCTCGAGGACTACGCCGATGAGGGCGACCGCGCCGCCCAGGCGGTCGCAGGGGTCAAGCGGCTCATGGGCGCCGCCGAGCTGCATTGGGGCTCAAGGACCTGGTCGCGTGAGGAGCTCTACGAACGATGAGGCTCCGGGCCGGCGCCGAGCGCGTGTTCGTCGACACCAACGTCCTCGTCTACGTCTATGACCCCGACGCACCGGCCAAGCAGACATGCGCGCGCGACCTTGTGATCGACCACTTGGGGTCCGGCACCCTGGCGCTCAGCACGCAGGTCCTTCTGGAGTTCTACTGGACAGTGACCCGCAAGCCAGAAGTCCCACTGCCGCATCCCGTCGCCGTCGGCTTCGCGCGTCAGTTGCTCGCGGCGCACGTCGTCACTCCGTCCGCCGACCTGGTCGTGGCCGCCATGGAGCGGCGCGGCGCGAGCCCATTGACCATCTGGGACGCCCTCATCCTCGAGGCCGCGGAGTCGTGTGGCGCGAGCGTGCTGTACACCGAAGACGAGCATCTGCTGTCAGTGAGTTCGGGCATAGCCATCGTCGATCCGTTCGCGGGCCTCGCCGAGCAGGCGACAGATTGACGTAGCGGCGCCGTGGCGCCCAGCGGGGTTGATTTCCAGTAAATAGGTGGTATCTTCTGGAAATCTCATGACTCTTTCCGACGCATTGCTGATCGAACAGAACCCTTGGTGGTCGCAGCCCGACGCCTGGGAGGGTCGCGACCCGCACCTGCGCCGCTTGGCCGCCCAGCCGGTCGAGCTACCCCCGCTCGTCGCCGCTCGCATCCCGCTGGCGGAGCCCGCGGTGCACGTGGTGCGCGGTCTCCGGCAGGTCGGCAAGTCCACCGAGCTGAAGCTCCTGGCGAGGCGGGCTCTTGCCGGCGGCCGGCCTGCCACGGACGTGCTCTACGTCACGCTCGATCTGCTGGCGGGCGAGGCCTCCGGCAGCGTCGTGGACACCGTCCGCCGAGCCAAAGAGCTGAGCCGCTGCGGAGAAGGCGCCCTGCTGCTGCTCGACGAGGTCACGGCGGTCCGGGATTGGCAGGTTGCGGTGAAGTATCTCTGGGACACCGGCATCGTCGATCGCGACGTCGTGGTCTGCACCGGCTCGTCGGCGGTAGACCTGAAAGTGGGCGCCGCGGAGCGCCTGCCGGGGCGACGCGGCGCCGGCATCGACTTCTTGGCGCTGCCGCGCGGCTTCGCGGTGTTCGCGCGGGCGCTCGACAGCCGGATCCCCGCCTCCCCCGAGCTCTTGCCGGCGCAGCTCACCGGGGAGCAGGGCGTCGACCTGCTGGAGCAGGCGCGCATCCATCTGCCGGCCCTGCAGCGCGCGCTCGAGCTGTACGCGGCGTTCGGCGGCCTGCCGGCGGCTGTCGCCGAAGCGGCCGCAGGTGCGCCGTCCCCGACCGAGGCGGTGAAGCGCGTCGTGCACGACGCGCTGAGCAAAGAGGTGGCGCGCAAGGGGGCCAGCGAGCCGGCGCTGCGCGCGCTCCTGGAGCGGGTCACGCGCTCGCTCGGCAGCAAGGTCAACTGGGCGCGCATGGCCAGGGAGATGGGCGTGAGCCTTGGGCCGGGCCGGCGCCCGGGTCACAGGCCGCATGGCTCCACGGTGCGGGACTACTTCGAGTTCATGGCGGCCGCCTACTTCCTGCTCGTGATCTACTTCTGGCGGCGCGATGCGGGCAGCGCCTCGATCTCCAAGGACAAGAAGATCTACTTCGCGGACCCCCTGCTGCACACGGTGGCGCACGACCTGGCGCCGGGCCTGGCGGTGGACATGCCCGCGCTCGTCGAGAACCTCGTGGCGCTGGCGCTGTTTCGACGCTGCGAGCCACGTGCGCGCCAAGCCGAGACGTTCGCCATGCCGGACGAGCTGCACGTGTGGGAGACGGCCGGCGGCGGCGAGATCGACTTCGTGTGCGGACAGCGCGCGGCGCCGGTCGCCGTGGAGGTCCGCTACCAGCGCAGTCCGGACATGCGCAAGGCGAGCGCTATCGGCCGCGCCCTACCCGGCAGCCCGGTGCTCCTCGTGACCCGGGATCTGCTGCAGGTGAGCGAGCGCTGGACCGCCGTGCCGGCAGCGCTCGCGCTCTGGGCTCTTGGGTAGTCAAAGGGGGCGGCATAGGACTTTGACCACAGTGAAGGACGCCCAATAGTCGTATATGGCGAGTTGGCGCCGAGCACCGGGGCGCCGCAGGAGCTCTTGACCAGGAAGCCGTAGGCGGGCTCGTCGACATCCTGCTCCGGCACGGCTTCGAATGCCGTTCGCGGCCCGCGCAATGTCAGACAGCGCCCGGCCCGCGCTTGAAAACGCCGAGGCCGCGCTTCTGTGTGCCGTTTAGCTTCGGGTCTGGCGGCGGAAGTATCGACTTGGGTCGGCCGTCAGGGCTACCCGGGGGCGGGGCCTTGGCGGTCGCGGCGTCGGGGCTCGTATCTTCGGTTATCTTCTCGGCATCCTTGCTCATGACCTCTCCTAGAGTAATAGCATCGCGACACGTGCTCCGATAAGGAGTGTACCCAGAAACAAGAGTAACACCGCGACGCCGAACAGCGAGTCGGCGCGCTGGAGCGAACGCTCGTTGCGATGGATCACGCTCACCGAGTTACCGAGGATCTGCAGCTCGGTGTCGCGTCGGCTCGTGAGGAGATACTGGTCTGCGAGCTGCCGGAAGCGAGGTGTGGTCTCGAGGCTGAACCAGATGATGCCCGCGAAGAAGAGCCCCTCGGCAGTTATGAGTGCGATGATGCCGCAGAAGATGAGAAGGCTCCCGTGGGCGTCCCGCGCCGCAGCGATTGACAGCGTAGCCAGGATGCCCGCGAAGGCGAACAGCGCTCCACAACGGGTGCGCTGCTGGTCGCGCTGCGAGAACTGGTCGCGATAAGCCGCCCGCGCGAGGCCGTAGACGAGCTCGACGCTGTCGCGCGATCCGCGCCGCTCTTCGGCCATGCCAGTACCCTCCTCGGAGATCCTCTGCGATCACGAAGATCTTGACCTGTGCCGCAGATCTGCGCCAGGTGGACGACCTGTTCTGCAGGGAGACGACACGTGGGCGCGCCGGTGGACATTCGCCTGCCAGCGCGCTCAACGAGCGCTGGACCGCCGTGTCGGCAGCGCTCGCCCTCTGGGCTCTTGGGTAGGCAAGGGGGCGTCATAGAGCTCGCCGCCGAGCGTGCGCACCGCATCCGCAGAGGCATGTGCCCCGCGCAGGGTCTCCTCCCCAAGCGACAAGGGCGCACATCGCACCGTCGTGCGGTATGAAACCGCCGCGAACCTGACATACTAGGCGCATGGACAACGTCCGCACCATGCGCCCCCGCGCGCCCCGCAAGCCTTCACCCCCCAGCAAGCGTCGCGTCGTCATCGGCATCGTCGTCGCGTTCGTCGTTGTGCTGATCGCCGTGTCAGGCCGGGTGCTGGGGTTCTACGTGGACTGGCTGTGGTTCGGCGAGGTCGGCTTCCGCTCCGTGTTCTGGACGCGGTTCTGGTGGCAGCTGCTGGTGGGCGTCGCGGCGTTCGCCGTCTTCTTCGTCATCGTCGAGTTCAACGTCGAGCTCGCCCGCCGCCTGGCGCCCGGCTTCCGCGTCACCGCCTCGGGCGACCTGCTCGAGCCGCGCAGCGAGGCGCTGCGCAAGTGGGTGGGGCTAGGGGGCCTTGGCGTGAGCCTCCTGGCCGCCGCGATCGCCGGATGGGGGGCCTCGTCCCAGTGGCAGACCTTCCTGCTGTACCTCAAGCAGGCGCCGTTCGGCGAGAAGGACGCGATCTTCGGCCACGACATCGGCTTCTACGTGTTCTCGCTGCCGATGTGGCAGGCCCTGCAGAACTTCGTCTTCGGCGCGCTGGTCGCGTCGCTCATCTTCGCCGCCATCATGCACCTCGTCATGGGCGGCATCGACTACAAGGCGACGCCGCCCGGCGGCGCGGCTCACGGCGGCGCGGGTCAAGGCGCGGGAGGCCCCGGCGAGGCCGGCGAGCCGGCCTCGCCGTTCGCCCGCGCCCAGCGCGCCGCCGCGCCGCAGATCCCGCAGATCGACATCAAGCTCGGCGGCCGTGCCGTCGCTCACCTTTCGGGCATCCTCGCGGCGATCTTCGTGGTGGTCGGCGTCGGCCAGCTGTTCCGCGGCTGGAACCTGCTGTACTCCACGGCCGGGGCCCTCTACGGCGCCGGCTACACCGACGTCCACATCCGCCTGCCGCTCACCTACGCGATGCTGGGCATCGCCCTGCTCCTGGCGGCGGCGCTCGTGTGGAACATCCGGCGCCGCCACCAGTGGTGGCCGGTCGTCATCGTGGTGTGGGTGGTCGCCGTCATCGTGCTGCGCGGCGTGGTGCCGGCCGTGTACCAGTCGCTCATCGTCAACCCCAACCAGCTCACCAAGGAGCGCGCGTACATCGCCCACAACCTGGCGGCCACCAAGAGCGCCTACAAGCTCAACGAGATCACGCAGCAGCCGCTCTCGGCCAAGACGCCGCTGACGCCGCAGAAGCTCAAGGACAACCAGCCCACGCTGAGCAACATCCGCCTGTGGGACCCCAGCACCCTGGTGACGAGCTACCGGCAGCTGCAGGAGCTGCGCCCCTACTACTCGTTCCTCGACGCCGACGTGGACCGCTACACCGTGAACGGTGTCTACCGCCAGACGATGCTCTCGCCGCGCGAGCTCAACATCGACGGTCTGCCGGCACAGGCCCAGACCTGGGTCAACCAGCACATCACCTACACGCACGGCTTCGGCGTGGCGATGTCGGCGGTGAACCAGGTGACCGCCGACGGTTCGCCGGACTTCCTCGTGCAGGACGTGCCGCCGCAGAGCGTCAAGGGCCTCGAGATCACGCAGCCGCGCATCTACTACGGCGAGCGCGGCACCGGCTACAGCCTCGTGAAGACCAAAGACAGGGAGTTCGACTACCCGGGCGCCGACGGCGACGTGTACAGGGATTACGACGGCAGCGGCGGCATCCCCATCTCACCGCTGCTCAACCGTCTCGCCTTCTCGGCGACCTTCGGCACCATCAAGTTCTTCACCGCGTCGTCGATCGAGAGCCAGAGCCGCATCATCATCCGCAACGACATCCGCACGCGCATCAGCGACGCGGCGCCCTTCCTGGTGCTCGACGCCGACCCGTACATGGTGATCGCCGACGGCCGCCTGTGGTGGGTCCAGGACGCCTACACCACGACCTCACGGTACCCGTACTCCACGCCGCAGGGCGACCTCAACTACATGCGCAACTCCGTCAAGATCGTGGTCGACGCCTACAACGGCACCATGAAGTACTACGTGTTCGACGAGCAGGACCCGCTGCTCAAGACCTACCACGCCGCCTATCCGTCGCTGTTCACGGCCAAGAGCGAGATGCCGCAGGCGCTGCTCGAGCACCTGCGGTACCCCGAGGACCTCTTCAACGTGCAGACCGAGGTGTACTCCACCTACCACGTGGACGGCCCAGAGATCCTCTACAACAAGGGCGACCAGTGGGCGATCCCCGAGAACGTGGCGCTTTCGGGCGCCGGCCGCATGGAGGCCTACTACGTGATCATGCGGCTCCCGGGCGCCGTCAAGGAGGAGTTCGTGCTCATGCTGCCGTTCGTGCCGAACGGTCGCAGCAATATGATCTCCTGGCTCGGCGCCCGCTCCGACATGCCCGACTACGGCAAGTCCATCAACTTCACGTTCTCGACGAGCACCACCGTGTTCGGCCCCAGCCAGGTCGAGGCGACCATCAACCAGGACACCGAGATCAGCGCGCAGCGTACGCTCTGGGGCCAGCAGGGTTCACAAGTGATCATGGGCAACCTGCTCGTGACGCCCATCGAGGACTCGCTGCTGTACGTGCAGCCGCTGTACCTGCAGAGCGACCAGACGCAGATCCCGCAGCTCAAGCGCGTGATCGTCTTCTACCGCGCCCCGGCCCCGGCCGGCGGCCAGGGCAACGCCCAGCAGGTGGTGGCCATGAAGCCGACCCTGGCCGAGGCGCTCACCGCCGCCTTCGGCCAGAGCTTCCTCCCCGGCAATACGTCGGGGGGCACGGACACCGGCGGGACGGGCGGCACCGGCGGCACCGGAGGCACGACGGGCGGCACGGGCGGCACGCTGAACCAGCAGGCCCGCGACCTCATCGCCCTTGCCGGCCAGCAGTTCGACGACGCGCAGAAGGCCCTGCAGGCCGGCGACTTCGCAGGCTATGGCCTTCAGATAAAGGCCCTGCAGCAGACGCTGCGCGATCTGCAGGCCCTCAAGTAGCGGCCGGCTCCCCCGGCCCCTCCGCCGCCGCGCCCGCGGCCGGCTCCCCCGCTCCCTCCTCCCGCGCGACCCCCGCATGACGGGCCTAGACGAACGTTCTCTGGGCAACAGCGCCTAATAGGACGAGGGTCTCTACAGAACTCCGGCGGGCCCGTTGCCTGGCGCGATTGCGAGCCGCAGGCTCACGACCCCCCTTCGCATGCCGTGAGGCAGCCCGCTGAGAGAGGAGCAGCGACGACGGAGGCACAGTGGCATCCGTGCTGAAGGCACTTACTGCGGCAGAGGGCTCAAGTATGTCCCGCGCGCGCCGATATGCACAGTGTGGAGCAGGCGCGGACCTGAGGGTCCGCGGAGCCATGGGTTCCCCCGGGCCGGCAGGGAGGAGTGTGAGGCAATGAACACATCGGTACGCGCCAGTCATGCTGTGCGCGGCTTCAGCATGGTCGAACTCCTCGTCACCATCGTCATCGCGGGCATCGTCTTCGCGGGCATGGTGCCCCTCTTCGTGACCGTCTTGGGCAAGAACGCCGACGACAACATGCGCAACATCTCGGCCATCCTCGCCCAGGACAAGATCGAGCGCCTGCGCCAGCTCGACTACATGGAGATCACGCAAACCAACCTCAACAGCGCGACCTTCAAGAGCGGGCAGTTCGGCACGACGGTTCCCTACCAGACCGGCGCGGGCACCAAGAATTTCACTGTGAGCTACGAGGTGACCACCTTCCCCAGCGTCGCCGACTCGCTGACCGAGCAGTACAAGGAGGTGTCGGTCGATGTGTACTGGACCGGGCCTCCTGTGCCGGTCAAGCACGTCTATCAAGTAACGCGCATATACCGGCAGTACGCCGGTTCCAGCGTCAGTCTCGGTATCGCTCCCACGCCCGACGCGGACGGGGCGATCCTCAACCCGGACACAGTCGTGCTGACCGCCACGGTCCCCGAGGCTTGGCGGGGCTCCACCAACGGAGTGCCGCTTACCAGCAAGGTCCACTTCTCCATCACGCTCGCCGGCGTGTCAATAAAGAGCCAGGACGTCCTCACGACCGACACGAGCCTCAAGACCGGGACCGGTGGCGACACGTACCAGTACCTGGGCAGCGGCCAATACCAGTGGACATGGGCGGGGGCGGCCACTGCAAACGTCGGCCTCTACAAGTTCACCGCCGCCGCCTCCGCGTCGGACGCCGGGTCCGAGGGCGAGGAAGTGGGTCTCTTCGCCAGCTTGGCGTTCAACCGTCCCGACCCTCCCACCGGCCTGACGGCCACGGCCGGGGTCCAGCAGGTATTGCTCCAGTGGAACCCGGTCAGCATCCCACTCGGCGACCACTTTGAGATCTGGTGTTCGACCGTCTCGGGCCAGATCGGCAGCATGGTCGCCACCGCACCGATCGCCACCACCACCTACGCGCACACCGGCCTCACCGCCGGGACGACGTACTACTACAGCCTCAAGGTCGTGACAACGCTGCCGGCGACCAGCCTGCCGTGTGCTCAAAAGTCGGCCACGCCCACGGCGCCGCCGCCCCCCGACACGAAAGCGCCCTCGGTGCCGGTACTCACGGCGACCAAGGTCGCCGGCCAGCCGACGATCCACCTGTCGTGGACCGCCGCTGTCGACAGCGCCCCGCCGACGCCTCCGAGTGGCCTTGCCAACTACGCCGTCTATCGCAGCAGCAGCAGCGGCGGCCCCTGGGGCACGGCAATCGCTACTCCCTCGGCGACCGACACGGACTTTGATGACTCCGTGGGCTACAGCAGCCCGCTCTGCTACTACAAGGTCGCGGCATACGACGCAGCCTCGCCGGCGAACTTCTCGACGAGCACCGTGAAATCGGCCAAGACCGATGCTGAGCCGACCGCCACCCTGACCGTGACGAACACGAACGCCACCAAGTACGCCACCGTGTGGGTGCGTGACGCTGCCGTTGGCGGCAACTACTTCACTACGGCCGGAGTTCCTTCCTCCGCGGTCAATATGCCCGGCACGACAGTGGCCAAGAACGGCGGGACGGCCACGTTCACGGTTCCCGCAGGTCCGGGCAGAAGCTACACCGTCTACTACACCTTGAACGGCACTACCTATCCGGGTGGAGCCGGCCACGCGGCCACCGGGACCAGCCCCGGCCCCTACACCTACACCTTCCACTAGGAGCGGCTCGGAATGGTCACGATGCTCGCCACGAGAAGCAAGCGCCAGGAGGGCTTGACGCTCATCGAGCTGCTGGTTGGCATGATCATCATGGGCATCGTCTCGACGATGCTGCTCATGACCTGGTTCTCGTTGAACCGCTCGTACGCCTACTCGGTCAACAGCGCCGTCGCCCGCGATGACGCCCGCCAGGCGATCGCGCGCATGGAACGCGAGGTCCGCGACGCGCAATCCAGCACCAGCACGTCGCCTATCTTCCGGGCACATGCGTACTGGATCTGCTTCTCCACGACCTTCAACAACGCGGGCAACGACATTCCGACGGCTGTGCCGCACCTGCTCGTCTATCGCCTGTACACGGACAACACGCTCTGGCGTTTCGAAGACACCGACAACAACGGGACGATCGCAAACGTCTCAATGGCCGATCATCCGTCCGGCGCCTCTCCCAACGTGGCCGAGGAGACGAGCGGCGAGGGCCGGATGCTGCTCTGTCGCTCGGTGGTGAACCTGGTCTCTCCGGCGACCCCGCTCTTCATGTACAACTACTACTCGGGTTCGGGCGCGCTGCTGAGCGTGCCGAGCGTGTCCGACAGCAACAGCCAGACAGAACGGATCGTGGCGGTGCAGACCCACCTGCGCGTCGACCTGAGCCCCAGCCGCTCGCCCGTCTACACCGATTTCCTCACCACCGCAACGCTGCGAAACTACACCACCGCAACGCCGCAAGACTAGGAGGAGGGGCCGCAGATGAAACGCCACCGCGACCAGACAGGCAGCACGCTGCTCATGGTGATCGGCATCGTCGCGGCGCTGGCGATCTGCGCCACGACGCTCGTGGCCCTCACCGGCAACGTGATGTCGAACACCGCGACGAACCGCGTGAACATCACGGCGTTCAGCGCCTGTGAGAGCGCCATCGACACCACGATGCTGCAGCTCGGCAACGTGTGGCCGGATACCAGTGCGCATCAGTACAAAGCTTGGAGCGCTCAGACGCCCACTTCGCCGACGCCCTCTCCGATCCCGTCGTTCGTCAGCGCGATGACGAGCAAGAATGTGGAATGGCCGTCGCCGAGACCCACCGCCCTGGGGCCGGCCATCAACGTCTGGGTCTACGACAACCCGGAAGTGACGCCCGTGGCCGGTTGGCCGGCCGGCTATAGCTACAACGGCACGACCCTCGCTACCCTTCCGCCCTGGGACGCCAACGGCGACGCCTTACTGTACGTCGTCTCTCAGGCGTGCGTCGGCGAGCGACGCGCCCGGGTCCAGGTGGAAGTCACAAGGCCGCAGGGCGGCATCGACTTCCCGCGCGGCGTCGACCTCTGGTGCGGCGGCAACCTGCAGGACAACGGCGCCAACTACACGGACAACAACCTCAAGGTAAGCGATGTCTCTACGATCCCGCCCGTGACCTTGGACAAGACCGCCACCTCTGGGCCGATGGCCATCCGCGCCTACATCGGCGGAACGCTCACGCTGGGGAGTGGGACCGTCCCCCCCGCCTATGACAACCTCAGCGACTACCCCCCGGTCGTCACGAGACCGGCGGATGCGGACTGGAAGGACATCGAACAGATCTTCCCAGCTTCGCTCGTCAACCGAATCATAACGGCCGCCAAGGCCCAAGGCACCTACTACACTACATCGCCGCCGTCGGGTGCGGGGATGGCCGGCTTCCTGGTCGTCGACCCGTCGGACGGCGGTACAAAGACTGTCCCCCCGGGCACTACGATCAACCTCGCCAGCGGCACCACCGTCAACAGCCTGGCCGCCCCTGGCGTGCTCCTGATCCTGGGCGGCCCGAACGTCACTACCACGATGACCGGCGGCAGCACGTACTACGGGGTGTTCTACACGACGGGGAACTTCACTTCGAACGTGGCCGGTGACAGCCCCCACATCCGTGGTGCGGTCTTCATCAAGGGCAACTGCACGTTCGCCGGCAAGGACCACTTCTACTATCACGACAACTGCATCATCAACCTCGGCCTGCAGTTCTCGCTCACCTGCAAGCAGGTGCCCGGCACCTGGCGCGAGATCAAGCCGCAGTAGTAGTCGGTCGCGCGGCGGGCGGTCAGTCCTGCCCGACCGGACTGCGCGAAGGGCGGGGCGGCGCGGAAACGCGCCGCCCCGCCCTTCGCTCTGTGCGGCACCCGTCGCGTCGGGCTGCGCTGCGCGGGCGGCGCGCTGAGCCGGCAGGCCCGCGACCTCATCGCCCAGGCCAACCGGTAGTTCGACGACGCGCAGAAGGCCCTGAAGGCCGGCGACTTCCCCTCCTCCCGCGCGACTCCCCGCATGACTCCTTGGACGAGCGTCCTCTGGGCAACGGTGCAACGGCGCTTGACGAGACGAGGCTCCAGAGGGTCTATACTGTGAAGTTGCGGAATCGTGGCCTTGAGCAAATGCGGGCTTCGGGCTCAGGATTCTGCCTCAGCGCAATGCGGCGGAGCCGCCTGACGCGGAGGCAGCCGCAGGGGAGGGAGCGTGGTGTCAATGCTGACTACACTTTCGAGGGCAGACGCCCAAGTCCTTCCCTGCGCATCGATGTGCGCAGCGTGGAGCGGGCGCGGACCCTACGGTCCGCGGACCCATTGGCTCCCCCGGGCCGGCGCGGAGGCTCAAAGACATGGATTCGCGCCTGATACTCCAGTGCGTGGACAAAGTCGCGGCCGGCGACGCATGGCTCGACAACGGCCTGGTCTGACGCCCGCGGGCGACCCGCTCGCCGCCGGCCCCACGACCCAGCAGAGCCTTCGCACTCGCACCCGCGCCCGATCCGGCGCGATCCTCTCCACCTCGTATACCTCGGCGATAGAGACATTTCTATCCGCTGACCGATTGCCGGACCCTTCGTGCGTCCTTAGGCTCGTCACACTGTGGAAACGAGTAACTTCAGTGTCGAGCGGCGGGTACGGGAGAGATGCGGCGGAGCCGCCTGACGCGGAAGCAGCCGCAGGGGAGGGAGCGTGGTGTCCATGCTGACTGCGCTTTCTGGGGCAGACGCCCAAGTCCTTCCCTCGCGCATCGATAGGCCCATGGGCTCCCCCAGGCCGGCGGGGAGGAGGGTGAGGCAATGAACACATCGGCACGCACCAGGCATGCCGCGCGTGGCTTCAGCATGGTCGAGCTGCTCGTCACGATCGTCATCGCGGGCATCGTCTTCGCTGCCATGGTGCCCCTCTTCGTGACGGTCTTGGGCAAGAACTCCGCCGACAACATGCGCAACATCTCGGCCTTCCTCGCCCAGGACAAGATCGAGCGCCTGCGCCAGCTCGACTTCGTGGAGATCACGCAAGCCAACCTCGAGGACTCAGCGTTCAAGAGCGGGCAGTTCGGTGAGGAGGCCACCGCGACGACCGGCTCGGGCCCCAAGGTCTTCCAAGTACGCTACGACGTTCAAGTGAGCGACGGGGTGACCACCTCCCCAAGCGGCTTCGACGCGCTGACCGAGCAGTACAAGGAAGTGTCGGTCGAGGTGTACTGGGACGGGCCCCCTCTGCCGGTCAAGCACGTCTATCAAGTGACGCGTATCTACCGGCAGTACGCCGGTCCCAGCCTCAGTCTCGATATCGCCCCCACGCCCGACGCGAGCGGGATGATCTGGGACGCGTTGAGTGTCTCGCTGACCGCCACGGTCCCTGCGGCTTGGCGGGGCACCAGCAACGGAGTGCCGCTTACAGACCGCGTGTATTTCCGGATCCTGCTCGCCGGTGTGCCCAAAGGCAGCCAGTACGTCCTCACGACCGACATGAGCCTCAAGACCGGGACCGGGGCCGACACGTATCAGTACTTGGGCAACGGCCAATACCGTTGGACGTGGGCGGGGGCCGCCACGGCGGCCGCCGGCCTCTACCGGTTCACCGCGGTCGCCTATGCGTCGGACACCGGATCCGCCGGCGAGGGGACAGGTCTCTACGCTAGTCTGGCGCGTCATGCACCCGACCCCCCGACCGGCCTGACGGCCACGCCCGGGGTGAACCAGGTGTCGCTGTCGTGGAATCCCTGCCCTAGCACCTTCTTCGACCATTTCGAGGTCTGGCGATCGACCGTCTCGGGCCAGCCCGGCAGCATGATCGCCACCACCCAGGACGTGACGTATGTCGACAACGTCCCCATCGACCGTGCCGACGGAACGACGTACTACTACAGCCTCAAGGCCGTGACAACGGAGGGGACGACCAGCTGGACCAGCGCCGCGTGCCCCCAGGTCTCGGCCATGCCCACATGGCCGCTTACCGACGACACCACCCCGCCGACGATCCTGACGTTCACGGCGGCCAAGGTCGCCAAACACCAGACGATCACCCTCACGTGGACCGCCGTCGACCCCACACCGCCGAGTCCGCCGAGCGGCCTCGACCACTTCGCGATCTACCGCAGCGCCAACGGCACCTCGTGGGGCACGGCCAGCTACTTCCCCGCGGCGACCGCCACGAGCTGGGCGGACACGAACGCCGGCTGGGCCACGAGGTGGTACTACAAGATCGAGGCCTACGACCTGGCCGGCAACTTCTCGACGAGCGCCGTGAAGAATGCCACGACCGATGCGCAGCCGAAATACACCCTGACCGTCAAGAACCTCAACGCCCACGAGGCCTACGTGTGGGTGCAGGACCTTGCCACCCTCAAGTACTACACAGCGGCCGGCGTGGGCTCCCTCACCGCCCCGGCCGGCACGCTGGTGAAGAAGAGCGGTGGTGGCAACTCGACGGCCTTCAACAACCTGCCCGCGAGTTCCTACAACGTGCACGCGAACTTCAGCACCAATGCGTTTGTGTTGACGCCCCTGTTCGATGCCGACCTGTCGAGCGGCGCCATCACGCGCGAGATCAAGTAGGAGCGGCCTGGAATGGTCACGACGCTCACCACGAGGAGAAAGCACCAGGATGGCCTGACGCTCGTCGAGCTGCTGGTCGGCATGGTCATCATGGGCATCGTCACGACGATGCTGCTCATGACCTGGTTCTCGTTGAACCGCTCGTACGCCTACTCGGTCAACAGCGCCGTCGCCCGCGACGACGCCCGCCAGGCGCTCGCGCGCATGGAACGCGAGATCCGCGACGCCCAGGCCACGGCCACCGCCGTGGCCGCCGTGGTCGAGGCACACCCGTACTGGATCTGCTTCACCACGACCTTCAACAACGCGGGCAACGACAGTCCGGCCACGCCGCCGCACCTGGTGGTCTATCGGCTGTACACGGACAACAAGCTGTGGCGTTTCGAAGACACCGACAACAGCGGGACGATCGCAAACGTCTCACTGGCCGATCATCCCTCCGGCGCCTCTCCCAACGTGGCCGAGGAGGAGAGCGGCGAGGGCGCGATGCTGCTCTGTCGTTCGGTGGTGAACCTGGTGGCTCCGGCGACCCCGCTCTTCATGTACAACTACTACTCGAATGCGGGCGCGCTGGTGACGGTGTCGAGCGTGTCTGACGTCAACAACCAGACGGCACGGATCGTGGCGGTGCAGACCCACCTGCGCGTGGACCTGAGCCCCAGCCGCGCGCCCGTCTACACCGATTTCTCCACCACCGCAACGTTGCGTAACTAGAAGGAGGGGCCGCAGATGAAACGCCACCGCGACCAAAAGGGCAGCACGCTGCTCATGGTGATCGGCATCGTCGCGGCGCTGGCGATCTGCGCCACGACGCTCGTGGCCCTCACCGGCAACGTGATGTCGAACACCGCGACGAACCGCGTGAACATCACGGCGTTCAGCGTCTGTGAGAGCGCCATCGACACCACGATGCTGCAGATCGCCAACTCGTGGCCTACCAGTGCGCACCAGTACCAAGCCTGGAGCGCTCAGACGCCCTCCCCGATCCCGTCCTTCGTTAGCGCGATGACGAGCAAGAAGGTGGAGTGGCCCTCGCCGAGACCCACCACCCTGGGGCAGCCCATCGACGTCTGGGTCTACGACGACGACCAGTCGGGCGGCGGCTACAACCTGGACACATCCCCTCACTTCGACGCGAACAGCAACGATGTGGTGTGGGTCGTCTCTCAGGCGTGCGTCGGCGACCGCCGCGCCCGGGTCCAGGTGCAAGTCAGAAGGCCGCGGACCGGCATCAGCTTCCCGCGCGGCACCGACCTCTACTGCGGCGGCAACCTGACGGACAACGGCGCCAACTACACCGACAACAACCTCAAGGTAAGCGATGTCTCCGCCGAGCCAACCGAGGACGGCATCATCCTGGACAAGAACGCCACCTCTGGGCCGACTGCCATCCGCGCCTACATCAAGGGAACGCTCACACTCGGGAGTGGGACCGTCCCCCCCGCCTATGACAACCTCAGCGACTACCCCCCGGTCGTCACGACACCTACGAGTACAGAAAACGGTCTGTCAACCTGGCCCCAGGACGGCATCCAAACCATCTTCCCGACATCGCTGGTCCAGCGGTGCGTAGCGGCCGCCAAGGCCCAAGGCACCTACTACACTACTCCTACTCCGCCTGCGGGGATGAGTGGGTTTCTGGTGATCGACCTGACGAACGGCGGTACAGTGACCCCACCACCGGGCACCGTAGTCAGCCTCTCCAGCGGCTCCGGCAACATCAACAGCCTGGCCAGCCCCGGCGTGATACTGGTCCTGGGCAGCCAGCCCCCGTACGGCCCGAGCCCGAACGTCACGGTCAAGATGACCGGAAGCGGCGGCACGTACTACGGGGTGTTCTACACGACGGGGAACTTCACCTCGAACGCGGCCAGCGACAGTCCCCACATCCGTGGCGCGGTCTTCGTCCTGGGCGACATCACCTTCGCCGGCAAGGATCACTTCTACTATCACGACAACTGTATCCAGACGCTCAGCAAGGAGTTCTCGCTCACCAGTAAGCAGGAACCGAGCACGTGGCGCGAGATCAAGCCGCTGCCATAGGCGCGGGGCGGAGATCCGATCACCGGAGGGGCGGGCGGCCGAAGGGCCACCCGCCCTTTCTGCGTTCGGCGGCGGTCGGCATCAGCCGCCCTGCCCTACTCTGTTCGGGCCCTCCTCGAACCAGGCTCCGAGACGACCGGCAGCAGGGTGATCCCCGGCAAGTGGCGGGAGCTGAGCTTGAGCGGGAACTGATCGCGGGGAAGTGATCAGTCAACACCGAGTGTGCATAACTGCATTCTGAAAGCAGCTTTGCTCACCCGGCGAGAGCGAGGCTCGTCATGTGCCCCGACAACTACATCCAGCGCACCATAGAGCCCGTCCTCGAAGCCGCCGCCTCCGAGTTCCCGGCGGCGATCCTCACCGGCCCCCGGCAGTCCGGCAAGACGACCGTGCTGAGGCGCCTGTTCGGCGAGCGCTACGAGTATGTGTCTCTGGAGGCGCTCGACACGCGCGCGCTGGCGGCGGAGGACCCGCGCGCCTTCCTGCGCCTGCACAGGCCGCCGGTGATCCTCGACGAGGCTCAGCAGGCTCCCCACTTGCTGCCCTACATCCAGGAGCTGATCGAAGAGCGGCGCGATCTGAACGGGCAGTACATCCTCAGCGGCTCGCAGAACCTGCTGCTCCTGCCGCAGGTGAGCGAGTCGCTGGCCGGCCGCGCGGCGATCCTCAAACTCTTGCCGCTGTCTTTGCGCGAATGGTGCGGCGAGCCGCGGCGGCCGCTGCCGTGGCAAGCTTCGCCCCGCGGTCAGAGCGGTTCGCCGGCCGCAGGGGCGCGCTCTGAACATGACCGGCATCGCCACCGAGCTGGGGCTCGCGCTCAACACCGTCAAGGCCTGGATCTCCGTGCTGCTGACCTCCTACCAGATCATCGTCCTGCAGCCCTACCATGCCGACCTGGGGAAGCGCCTCGTCAAGCGCCCCAAGGTGTACTTCACCGACACTGGCACGTTGTGCTACCTGGTCGGTCTGCGCGACCCGCTGCACGCCATGCAGGGCCCCATGGCGGGCGCCATCATGGAGACGGCGGTGGTGGCCGAGCTCACCAAGGCCTATCTGCACGGCGGGGACGAGCCTCGCCTCGCCTTCTGGCGAACCGCGCGCGGCTCAGAGGTCGACGTTGTGGTTGAGGACCAGCTGCGCCTCTACCCGGTCGAGGTGAAGGCGAGCGCCACGCCGCGGCCCGAGATGGCGCGCGGCATCGCCGAGTTCGCGCGCACGCTCGCCGCCACGAAGGCAGAGGGCCTGCGACCGTCCGTGCAACCGGGCTACGTCGTGTATGCCGGAGACCGAGTGGTGCCGCTCGGCGGCGATGTCACGGGGCTGCCGCTGGGGTCACTGTAGGGAGCTGGGCGGCCGGCGGGATCGCGGATCCTGCTGTTGCCGGTGGCCGCCTTCGTGGTGGCCTTCGAGGTCTTCGGCACGACGATCGTGTTCCTCGTCATCATCGGGCTGGTCGCTCGGCTACCAGCGGTGGGTCGAGGGACTGTGAGAAGGCCCACGATGGCGAAGACGAAGACGGCCACCCACCCCTTCTCGCCGCAGCACTCGGCGATGTCGCCCGCGCCAAAGGGATGACCGCCATCGCCCGTGAGACCGGGCTGGAGCGCGAAAGCCTCTGCAAGGCGCTGTCTTCAGGCGGCAATCCGGAGTTCGGGACGGTGCAGAAGGTCGTGCGCTCTCTGGGCCTCAGGCTCCACGTCACGCCATGACAGCGCCCAACGTCTACCTCGGGCGGCCGTCAATGTCACCGCCAGCCCCTCGTTGTCATCCAGGCGGGGCCGGGTCTTCTGCGTAGGCTTGGCCCATGTGCGGCCAGCGCCCCTTCGCCATAGTGTTCTACGAGACTCCCAAGGGCCACAAGCCGGTCCTTCGCTGGATCAAGGACGATCTGTCGGTGCGACAACGGCGCGCCCTCGGGTACGCGATCTACCGGCTGCTGCAGCGGTACGGTGTCGGCGTCTGTGACACTGAGTTCGGGCGCCAGCTCGGAGGCGGGCTGTTCGAGTTCCGTCTCCGCGTCAAGGCGCGCACAGACGGTGAGTCGGCGCTCCTCAGGGTGTTCTGCCACGCGGCCGGCGACCGGGTCATCCTGCTGCTCGGCGGCTACGACAAGGGCAAGAACCCCGGCCGGAGGCGACAGGATCACGAGATCAAGGTGGCACGCCGCCGCCTGACCGAGCATCTGCGGCGGCAGCGAGGCGTTGATCGGGATTCCCCAAGGTTGTAGTGACTATGACTTCTATGTCATACTCCGAACGTAGACACCGAGGCCGCACATGACGGATTTCGACGATCTGCTCCACCAGATAGAGGAAGAAGCCGAGGCGGAAGGCCCCGTCGGCCGGGCCCACTTCGACGAGCTCCGCGATCGTTTCGACTTGGTCGTACAGATCATCGACCGGCGGCGCGAGCTGCACCTGACCCAACAGCAGGTGGCCGCAGCGGCGGGCCTGCACCAGAGCGTCGTCAGTCGCATCGAGCAGGGCGTGGCCAACCCCACGGCGCGCACGCTGGCCGTCCTCGCGCGGGCGCTCGATGCGAAGCTCACGCTGACCGGCCGGCAAGCCTGAGGGTCGACGTCCGCCTCGAGCGGCCAGCTGAGGCAGCAGACTCCAAGAGCGCGTCGAGCGCTTCACGGACCGAATGTGCGCCGACTGCGCATTCCGCTCCAAGCCGAACACCGATTCCGGAGCAACTCCATGCGCTCGATTCGGGGAGGCACGCCTCGACGTCTTCGGCTCCGCCCTTCGCGACGACTTCCGGCCCAGACAAAGCGACCCGGGCCTGCTCGTCGAGTTCGGCGCCACGAAGCAGATTCTCTATGCCGCGTGACGCGTTGCGGATCGTTGACTTTCCGCAACCAGCTCACGCGTGAGTACCCGAGCGTGGATGACATGCTGGTGTGGGGTTTCATCGATCGCGATGTGCCGGTGCTTCGCCGCGAATGCGCAGCGTTGATGGACAGTCTGGGCTCTGCGGGGGAAGCGGACTAGCAAGCAGTCCGTCATAGCCGCTCCACGCCCCCTTCAGTTGCTACGCGCCGTTCTCCAGCAGGCGGGTCCGCGGCCGGCATGGTCGCAGGCGATCAGGATGACGCCGTCGGGGTCGAGCCGGTAGAAGATTCAGAACGGAAAGCGCGCACGAGGATCCGTGGCGCGTCCCGATGAGCGATGGGGTGGACGCCGGGGAACGCGAGAGCTGCGCGACGCTCACCGGCGGTGGAGACGACGCTTGGCCGCGGCCCAGGTGATGACGGTGGCCTCGCCGCTGTCCAGCTCGTCAAGGCGACGATCAAGCAGGTCTCGCTGGGGCCCGGTCAACGGAACTGACTCCGGCTGAGCTCGCAGGCTCTCCCAGAGGCCTTCGATGAGATGGAGCCGCTCTTCGGGCGCAAGTTTCTCAATGTCGATGGCGGGCGTGCTCATGGCCCCAGAATACGACCCTCGGGCTGCGCGGCCAAGACCCCATTGGCTCCACCGGGCTCACAATGGCGCGCCCCCTTCAGCTGCTGCTGCGGCGTGAACAGGCGGCCAGGGGCGAGCAGGGAGACGAGCGTGGCCGTCAGCGACACCACGGCGAGCCGCACCGAGCGGCGGATCATGTGTGCCGTGCACTGACGCGACGTTCATGCTGTGGCCGCCGATCGTGCCGTCGATGGAAATCACGTAGCGCGCTCAGCGGCGCCGTAGCTCGGGGACGGCGACCGCCAGGGTCGACCCCGCGGCCAGCAGCACGCCCATGGCCGCCAGCACCGCGGCCGGCTGCAGGCTGATCGTGAGCAGGGTCGCCGAGGCGTACGAAGCGGCGAGCGCGAACGCCATGAGGGCGGCGCGCGAGCTCAGCACGCGGGCGCGCGCCGCCGCCGGCGCCAGCTCCTGGTGCAGTGTGAGCGTAGGCACGAAGAAGAAGATGTTGAAGGCGCCGGAGATGCCATTCAGGATAGCCGCCGGCCAGAAGGGCAGGACGGCGATCAGCGCCATCGCGGCTCCGGTCCCGACCAGGCCGAGAAGGATGGTCGGCCCCTTGCCGAGCCGTGCGACGACGGCGCCGCACAGGAGCGCACCCACGACGAAGCCGACGGCGAGGAACGCCTCGAAGATGCCCAGCCCGAACGGGCCCTTGCGCCAGTGCGTCAGCACCATCATGTAGGTGAGCGGCATCTCGGCGCTGGCGATCGCCGCGGCGAAGAGCAACAGGAGTGTGTTGGCGCGCAGCGTGGGCTGATGCCACAAGACCCTGAGCCCGGCCCACAGCTCGAGCGCCTGCCTGCCGCCGTCGCCGGCGAGTCTGGGGGCGCGCCACATGGCGGCGGAGCTCGCGGTCGTCATCGCCACCAGCACCGCCGAGGCGACGAACGTCAGGCTGTCGAGGGCGAACCCCAGGCGCACGCCCACGGCGGCGACCAGCGCGCCGCCGACCAGGAAGGCGATCGGGTCGAGGGCGCTCTGCGTCGTCTCGTCGAGGGTGTTGGCGGTCAGCAGATGCTCCTGCGGAACGAGGTCGGGGAGCACGGCGTAGCGCGTCGGCGTGAAGAACACGTTCGCGGTGGCGTGGAGGACGGTCAGCGCGAAGATCACCGCCAGCGGCAGGCCGGCGCTGAGAGCGAAGCCGAGCACGATCACGGCGCGCAGGAGGTCGGTGACGATGAGCAGCGACTTGCGCGACATGCGGTCCGCCAGGGCGCCCGCGAAGAGGCCGAAAGCGGCGCGCGGCAGCACCGTCAGCGTGAGGACGAGGCCCACGCCGAGCTCCGAGCCGGTCAGGGCGAAGACCAGGGTGGTGAGGGCGATCTGCGTGAGGCGGTCGCCGAAGGTCGAGACGACCTGCGCCGACCACAGTAGGCGGTAGTCGCGGAGCCCCAAGACGCGCCGATAGTCGACGAGCTGGCCGTGTACGGCGCCGAGGACGTTCATGAGGCCGCCGGGACCTCCGTCGGGGTGGTTCGCATGGCAGTGGCGATCAGGATGGCCACGCCGGCGATGATGAGGACGTCACCTACGCTGAAGACGTTCGCCAGGATGGTGCCGTCCGGGACCGCGAACACGTCGCCGAGGAACCAGAGACGGGTGCCCCCGTGCATGACGGTCGAGTTGTTCGCCGTAGCTCCGGCGAACTGCACGCCGGCGACTTCCAGGGCATGCCGGCTGGCGGGCATGTAGCCGCCGTTCAGGGCGATCGCGAGGAGGTTCATCAGCAGTCCGGCGCCCGCCACGACGATCCCGGTGCGCTGACGGTTGACGATGACGAACCAGACGAGAAGCCCATACGACACGAAGTGGACGACGCCGACGCCGGCGTCTCCCAGCGATCCGCGCGCTGGAGAGAAGGCGACGAGCTGCAGTCCCAGCGCTACGATGGCGAGCCATGGCAGGCGGATACGCAGCCGGTCGATATTGCGGAGCCGGCCGCCCAGCGCGTAGCCGGCGACGAGGCCTGCCGCCAGGGCTGCGATCAGGACGAACACGATTCCTGCGCCTGTGGCACGAGGTGGAGCGCCGGCTCCGGTCGCTCGCGGCCGGCGGCCAGGAAGGCCTCAACGACCTGCGCGTCGAACTGCGTGCCCGCGCAGCGCCGCAGCTCGATGATAGCGATGTCGGGGGGCAGCGCCTTGCGGTAGGGTCGGTCGGACGTCATCGCGTCGTAGCAGTCGGCGACCGTGATGATGCGTGCCCCCAGCGGGATATGCGTCCCGGCAAGACCGTCGGGGTAACCCTTGCCGTCCCAGCGCTCGTGGTGGTGGCGGATGAAGCGTCTGCCCTCGCGGAACATGCTGAACTTGCCGGCCAGCTCCTCGCCGTCCGCGGAATGGGCCTGGATGATGAGTCGTTCATCGGGGGTCAGCGACGACGGCTTGAGGAGCACGCTGTTGTCGGTGCCGATCTTGCCCAGATCGTGGACCCGCGCCGCGGCGACGATAAGGTCGATCTTACGGGCCGGAAGACCCAGATGCCGGGCGATCTCGCCGACCTGCGCGGCCACGCGCTGCGAGTGCTGGTAGGTGTACTGGTCGCGGCGGTCGATGGAATCGGCGAGTGCCACCAGCGCGTCGTCGGTCTCGCGCTGCAGGTTCACGAAGAGCTTGAAGCCGTTGTAGATCACGAGCACCAGGGGCGTGAAGAACACCAGCGTCCAGGGAGAGGTCTGGTACGTGTACGCGACCAGCGCACCGAGAGGAGCCATGGAGATGTAGGGCAGCAGGATCTCCCGCATAGAGAGCTTCCACTCCTGGAAGAACGAGCGGCCGCGAATGCTGAGCACCACGGCCACCAGCGTGTCGTTCATGAGCAGGTAGACGAAGGCCGAGACGGCCAGCGCCGGGAAGTCCGCGACGAGGTTCAGCTGCCCGCCGGGGCTCAGGCGCTGGAACACCAGGCCGCAGAGGCCGACCGCGATCGCCATCTGCGCCATGTTGAACGAAGTGCGCACGGCGGGACGGCGACGGATGAGCCCGTCGGCGATGAGGAGCCCAGCCAGGGCGACGATCATCGCGAAGGCGGGTCCAAACAGCACCGCGGCGGCGAAGTGGACAGTGAACGACAGCGACATGCCGCTCTCCCGGCTGGTGTACACGAACCAGAGCTCCGCCAAGGTAGCGACACACAAGAAGATAAGGAAGTCGGACCAGCTCCCAGATGTGCCGAGGGACATGGCGTACAGCAGGAGCGCAGCGGCCGCGATCCAGAGCGCGGTGATGAGAAGGATGGTGCTGCGGGTCTCTCGAGTCATGTCAGTCTGCTCGCAGTCAGATGGGCCCGAGCGGGCCAGCTGACATCAAAGTGCCGGGCGGCAGCCGACGCGCGACTGCAGCGTACGGTGGGTCAGATCCACCTGTGCCCCGCGCCACCCGCCAGGGCGAGCGCAAGAAGGACTGCAAGGCTCAGCAGGTATTTGTTGCGGTGAACGAGGCGCTTCATTCACTAGCCCCCCAGTGAAGGGCGGCGTGACCTTGCGCGATACGCGAGGCCACGCCGCCGAGACTCGTGATCCGGTCTCGTCAGTGGGCGGCCCACTTGCGGCCGGCCCCACTGGCCAGCGCGAACGAGACCACGAGCAGCGCATAGAACGCCAAACGTGGGTACCTTCCCATCAACTTGTTCATAGAATCCCCCTCTGTCTTGTTTGATGCGGTTCGCCCAGCATCAGCCGCTGGCCCGCTCGAGTCGTGTATCGGCAGGGGAGGGCCTGGGCTTGAGGCCTTCAGCCTGGTCGGGCTGGGTATTCCAGCCTCGATCGAGCCTCTTGGCGGCCAAAGCCGTATACAGATCCGACGGAACGTGCCCCGGCTTGTCGCAGAAGGCGGCCGGCAGGCCTTCACGCGGCGAGCGTATCCCATCGGTACGCTCGGTATACTACGCATCCACGGGCGATTAGCTCAGGGGTAGAGCACCTGCCTTACAAGCAGGGAGTCGCTGGTTCAAATCCAGCATCGCCCACCACGTTCCTGCGTCACCTGAACCGCCTGCCGCGACGCGGCGTCACCCGGAGCAGTACCGACGAGCTCGAAAGGGGATCACCATGAGACCACGCCTGACCGCCACGTTTGTGACCCTGGCCCTCTTGGTGGCGCTGCTCGCCGCCGCCGGATGTGGGGGCTCCGGTAGCGATGCGGCTACGCTCGACGGCACCGCCTGGGGCCTCAGCGGATGGACGCTGAGCTCGCTCGATCCCAACGACTTCACGATCACCGCGCAGTTCGCGGACGGCAGGATCTCCGGCAAGTCCGCGGTCAACACCTACGGCGGTCCGTACACCGAGGGCCCCGACGACGCGTTCTCGGTGGGCGACCTCGTCAGCACCATGATGGCCGGCCCGGAGCCCGACATGCATGCCGAGCAGGCCTATCTCACGCTGCTTGCCCAGGCGAAGTCGTACAAGCTGGATGGCAGCGGGCTCACGCTCTTCGACGAGAACGGCAACGAGTCGCTGATCTTCGCGGCCGTGGAGCTCTGACGCTCCCCGGCCCAGCCCGCCTGCGGTAGGGTACTCCCATGGCTGAGCCGGACCATGGCGAGCGCGAGGCCGCGCGCGAGCGGCAGTCCTTCGTGCGACACGAGCTGCGCGCACCGCTCGCCGTCATGTACCCGGCGCTGTCCATGCTTCTGGACGGCAGCGCCGGGGAGCTCACGCCCAAGCAGCGCGACTACCTCGAGATCCTGGAGCGCAACGCGGAGCGTCTGGCGTGCCTCATCGCCGGCGCCACCGAGAGCGGGTGGCTGGACTGCGCCGGCGCGGCCGTGGAGCCCGCCGCGGTGCCGCTCGGCGAGGTGCTCGAAGAGGTCCTCGCCGAGCGGCGGCTCGGCGGGCAGCAGAGGCCGCGCATCCAGGTCGAGCACGCGCCGGGTCCGCGCGCGGTCGCCTGGGCAGACCGCGAGCAGGTGCGCCAGATCGTCGCGAACCTGCTCGGCAACGCGGCCCAGTACTCCGGCGGCGGGGGCGCCATCCGGATCGGCGTGAGCGCCTCGGGGGACTCGCCGACGGTGTCCTTCGCGGTGCGGGACGAGGGCCGCGGGATCCCCGCCGCCGAGCTCCCCCACGTCTTTGACTTCGGTTTTCGCGGCGCCGCGGCCCGGGAGGCTGCGCTGCCGGGCCTCGGCATCGGCCTCTGGGTCTGCCGCGAGCTGGCGGGCCGCGGCGGCGGCAGCATCGGCATCCGCAGCGAGGTCGGCGCCGGCACGACGGTCACGGTGACGCTCCCGGCAGCAAGGGCGGGCGCCTGAGCCCGTTCGGCCTGACGGGGAAAAGGGGCCAGGATGGCGAAAGAGAAAACGCGCCTTCACTCGGTCGGGACGGACAAGGAGGTCCCGTATGTCCGGCAAGCGTGTGATGCTGGTCGACGACGACCAGGACTACCTGCTCATCACGTCCGCGTTGTTGCGCGGCGTCGGGTACGAGGTGCTGATCGCCACCGACGCCGTCTCCGCCATCTCGGTGGCCGTGAAGCAGAGGCCGCAGGCCGTGGTGCTCGATATCGGCCTGCCCGGCGGTGATGGCATCACGGTGATGCGGCGCCTACACGCGATGCCGCAGCTCACCGGCGTGCCCGTGCTGATCCTCAGCGGCCGCGACCCGGCCAAGTATCGCGACGCCGCGCTCAGGGCCGGCGCCGCGGCGTATCTCACCAAGCCAGTCCAGTCCGAGGACCTGCTCGCGGCGCTCCGGCTGGCGCTCGACGAGCAGGAGGCCGGTCAGCCGGACGCGGAGGCCCCGCCCGGACCGCCCGCGGACGGGGGCGGCCAGCTCGTCCTGCTGGTCGATGACGACCGCGATCTGCTCGCCTTGCTGGCGGCCACGCTGCGCCGGCGGGGGTTCGAGGTCGCCGTCGCGGCCGACGCGGTCGGGGCGGTCACGATGGCCGTCAGACAGCGGCCGGATGCGGTCGTGCTCGACATCGGCCTGCCGGGCGGCGACGGCACCACGGTGATGCGGCGCCTGCACGCGATGCCGCAGCTCGCCGGGGTGCCCGCATTGATGCTCAGCGGCCGCGACCCGGCCAAGTATCGCGAAGCCGCGCTGAAGGCCGGGGCCGTGGCGTATCTCACCAAGCCGGTCGACGCCGAGGAACTCGTCGCGGCGCTGAGACTGGCTCTGAACCCGGCGTAGACGGCGCGGCCGCGACGCCGACGCCTCACCCCGAGGCCTGCCCGCGGGTGCGGCGCCACCGCCCGCCTTTCGTCCGGCGCCGGCGGCGCCGGAATGCATGGTAAAGTGGGGCATCGACGGCAGCAGGAGGGCGACCTGGCAGGGAGCACGTCAGCCGAGCGGGCGCCGCGCACGCTCTTCGTCACCAACGACTTCCCCCCACGCATCGGCGGGGCTCAGTCGTACTACTGGGGCGCCATCCGCACACTCGATCCTTCCGAGGTCACTATCCTCGCGCCCGCGCACGTCGACGCGGCGGCTTTCGACGCCACGCACCCGTACACCGTGGTGCGCGCATCCACCTCCGTGCTCTGGCCCACGGCGGCCACGTTTCGCACCGTGGCGGGGCTCGCCGCCAAGGTGGGCGCCGAGCTCGTCCAGCTCGGCCACCCGCTCCCGGCGGGCCTGCTGGGCCCGCAGCTCAAAGACCGCTGCGGGCTTCCCTACGTCGTCTTTCTGGGGGGCGCCGAGGTCACGCTGCCCGGCGCCATCCCCGGCTTCAACAACCTCCTGCGACACGTGCTCGGCAAGGCGTCGATGCTACTGACCGTCAGCGAGTACACCGCCCGCGCCGCCTCCCAGCAGGTGCGCGGCAGGGTGCCGGCCGAAGTGCTGCGACCGCCGCTCAACGTGGCCGGGTTCGTGCCGGCCACGGCCGAGGAGGCCCTGCGGCTGCGCCAACGCCTTGGCATCGACGGCGATCTTGTCGTGTGCCTCGGGCGCCTGGTGCCGCGCAAGGGCCAGGATAAGCTCATCGACGCCCTGGCGATGCTCCGCCAGGAGTTTCCGCGCTTGCATCTGGCGCTCATCGGCGAAGGGCGCCTCGCCACGCGCCTCTACGACCGCGCCCAGCGGCTTGGGGTCGGCCAGCGGGTACATCTCACGGGGGCCCTCGTCGATGCTGCCGTCACGGACTGGCTGCGCGCCGCCGACCTCTTCGCCTCGCCGTGCCGCACGCGCTGGGGCGGCTTCGAGGTGGAAGGGTTCGGCATCGTCTTCGCCGAGGCTGCGCTCACGGGCCTGCCGGTGATCGCCGGCCGCTCCGGCGGCGCCCCCGAAGCCGTGGTCGAGGGCGAGACCGGCATGGTGGTGGACGGCGACTCCGCCCAGCATGTGGCGGCGGCGCTCGCCGCGCTGCTGCGCATGCCACCCGAGCGCCGCCGCGAGATGGGCGCCCGCGGCCGCGCGCTGGCGCTGGCCCGGCACACGCCCGATGTGGTGGGCGAGCGCTACCACGAGCTCCTGCAGCGGGCGGCCGGAAGATGAGCGAGATGGACGCCATCGAAGTAGCGGAGACGATGCCGCTCGACGCCATGGCGGCGATCCCCGGCATCGCGCCGAAGGGTGCGAGCGCCCCGAGCCGGCTGCTCGTGCCCAGCCTCTGGCGCCTGCTGCTGGGCATGCTCGGCGGGCTCGGCGTCGGCATCGCCGTGATCCTCATCATCAACCCGCACATCGCCAGCGACGTGCACAACGCGCAGCGCGCCTCCGTGCAACCCGGCTACCTGCTGCTGGCCCTGCTGTGCGTCGCCGTGGTCATCGTCACCGACGCCTGGTCGCTGCTCGTCCTGGCGCGCGTCTTCGAGCCGCACATCGAGCGCCGCCCCGTGGTGTCCACGGCGCTCGAGTCGCACCTCATCGGCGGCGCCACCTCCTTCGGCGGCTTCGAGATCCCCTACCAGATCGTGATGCTGCGCCGCGGCGGCCTCACCGGCTCGCAGGCCATGTCGGTGGTCATCTTCAAGGGCCTCGTGCACACGCTGCTGCTGGCCGTCGTCGCGCTCGTCTCGTTGCTGCCCTGGACCGACTCGGCGATCACCTCGCTACAGCGCTGGCTGCTTCTGGGCGCCACCGGTGCGCTGCTCCTCGTGTGGGTCGTCGTCTGGGTCTGGGTGCAGCGCCCGCTGGGTCGCGCCTTCGTGCCCAAGAAGCTGCACGGCAAGCTCGACGAGCTCGTCGAGGCGGCGAGGGCCTTCGGCGGCGCCAGCCGCCGCACCATCGCCGAGCTGGTGGGCCTGCAGCTGGTCTACTGGATCGCCATGTTCGCGATCCTGATCTTCGTGCTTCACGCGTTGGGCTGGCGCGGCTCCATCGTGCCGATCATCACGGGCCAGGCGGTGATGCAGGTGCTCATGCCGCTCTCGCCGCTTCCCGGCGGCGCCGGCGTGGCCGAGCTCAGCTACCTGGCGCTCATCGGGCCCTCGACGCCTGACAGCATCCACGTGTCCAGCCTCGTGCTCTGGCGGTTGTTCACGTGGGTCGTCCCGGTCGCCGTCGGGGCGCTGTCGCTCGGCATGAGGGGGGCGCGTCGTGCTACGTGAGCGCCGCCGCTGGGGCGCCGGCCGCACGCTGCTGTGGATGGGCGGCGCCTTCGCCGCCGGCTGCATCCCCAGCGGCCGGCTGCTCACGCGGGCTCTCACAGGCGCGTCGCTGGACGAGATCGGCGACGGCAAGCCCGGCTCGTCCAATGTGGCCCGCAGCGTGGGTTGGAAGCCCGCCGCCGCCGTGCTCGCCGCGGATGCCGGCAAGGCCTACGTGCCGGCGACGGCGGCGCGCCTGACCGGCGCCGGCGACGGCGCCGTGGCCGCCATCGGCATCAGCGCCATGCTCGGGCACATCGCCGTCGTCAAAGGGCGCGGCGCCGCCTCCGCCCTCGGCGCGTGCTACGCGATGGACCCCTTGATGATGGCGATCGGCAGCGCCGAGCTCCTCGGCGGCTTCGCCTTCCACCGCAACCCGCAGACGGTGGCCGTCACGGCCGTCTCGCTGCCGCTCATCAGCCTCGCGCTCCACCGGCAGCGTCCGTGGCGTGCGCTCGGGCCGCTGGTGCTCATCACTATTCTGCTGGCCGCGCGCATCAAGGGGTCGCGGGGCGCCGGATGGCCGTCGTCGAAGGCGGTACTATGGCGGCGCTTCTGGCGGGACCGGGACGACTGAAAGGCGGCGGCTGAATGCGCGTCGGGCTCGTGACGCCCTACTCGTGGACCGTGCCGGGCGGCGTCAACCACCACATCGAGCATCTGGCCGCCGAGCTGGCGGAGCGCGGTCACGAGCCGTGGATCATCGCCCCCGTGGGCGTCCTCTCGCCGACCCGGCGCGCCGTGGACAGCCGGCGGCGGCAGGCCGCGGAGCGCTTCATCCCCATGGGCACGGCCGTCCCTCTACCGTCCAACGGCTCGCGCTCCTACATCAGCGTCAATCCTCGAGTCGTGCTGCGCATGGACCGCGCCGTACGGCACGGGCGCTTCGACGTGCTGCACATCCACGAACCCGGCGTGCCGTCGGTTGCCCTGGCGGCCGTGTTCCTCGCCACGTCCCCGGTCGTGGCGACGTTTCATGCCGCGCTGGAGTCCTCCTTTGGCTACGAGCACCTCCCGTGGCTGGGTCGCATGGGCATGGACCGTCTGGACGTGCGCATCGCCGTCTCGGAGGCCGCCCGCGAGTTCCCGGCGCGCCTGTATCCCGGCGACTACCGCATCATCCCCAACGGGGTGA
>Ga0315284_10001477_pt1 | contig 33539 bp, 22 predicted proteins | sample YL17G09_16_MG_FD_203696 | JGI IMG/M metagenome (GOLD analysis project Ga0315284, IMG submission 203696) | Sediment microbial communities from Yellowstone Lake, YNP, Wyoming, USA - YL17G09_16 | ecosystem: Environmental > Aquatic > Freshwater > Lake > Sediment | place: USA: Wyoming | collected... | reverse complement strand
GATGATCTCCTCCGCCGTGTGCTTCTTGCTGCCCAATTGAGATGCCCCCTTTCTTCGGCCCAGTATCCCTTGTTCTCTCGCTGAAGAGTAACATTGGGTCTGGACTCGTTTTCGGGGGGCAGGTCACCTTTCATCATGTGAGTCAGACGCCATAGGCGTACGTGTCGGTAACGCTGCCATCATCGTCCGTGAGGCCCGTGGTCGAGCCAAGGCCGTCCTGGAGGAAATACGTCGTTACACTGCTAATATCGGTCGCAGACAGCAGGTCTAGCGGAAAGGAAGCAGAAAGGGATCCTTTGGATTGTCAACTTCGGAATGTTACGAGCAAGTATACCCAGAGGGCAGCGGAGAATACAGGTAGTACTATGCCTACGACAGCGTGCGCGGCCGGCCAGCCGGCCGAACGCTCCTTGATCTTCCTGTAGAGAATTGAGTACTTGTACAGCAGCCGCAGCATTGGACGCATATAGAAAGCCATGTGATGAGATGCAACGTAAAGCCAGAGGACGTCGAAGAGTATGCCAGCGGAGGCGAGGACCGTTAGCAGGCCTTGATGGGGTCGATCTGCCGTAGCCAGCGCAAAACAGCCAGCTAGTAGGATTGACTGGGCAATCAGAAAGAGATTTGTACGATTACCGAAAACGATGTTGTCGTGGAAAACCCACTCCCATAGACGGTCCATGTCGCTCGCACTTGGTTCGGGCATATCGTGAATCTCGAACAGGCCAAAAAGCCAGTCTGAAGCACGTTTGGGCAGAGACAGGAGGCGGGACAACATGCTCCTCCTTTCGTCTAGAAGAGACAACAGGCTAGTGTGACTCTAGTGATCGTGCGCCCAATCAGTCAAGCTAGCAACGCTTCCAGATTGACTGACGCGGTCGCGACGCGTCTTGGCGGTCTGTTGCGGTGGGATAGGTTTCCTCAAGCTGAAGATCGAAGACCTTATGCGGGAGCTGTCGTCGACCTACACGATCGTCACCCTGACGCACAACATGCAGCAGGCAGCACGCGTTGCCGACTGCCGAGGGCACTGATCTTCCAGGAAACGGATGCATTCCGAAGCTTTGACATGCGGCGCCACATCACTAGAAACAGGGCTGCAGCGGGCAATGACAATCGCGTGCGAGGTTGTGACGGTTCCTTTCGGCAACGAACGCAGGTCTAGCGCATCCGCCCAACCACGCTTCAGAATGAGTTGGCAAAGTGCCTGCCGAGACGGGCTCGACCTCGTTTTGTCTTCTTGACGAACCCACAAGGAAGCGTGACAATGACGCTCACCGGATTCTTCTTTTTCTACATGAACGCATGTCGCGTGCCGGTCAGTGGACACTGATTTGGGCATAAGAGCGGGCGCAGGATTGCGCTTCGCGATTGCACGGAGGCTGGCATGTTTGGGTTTTTCGAGAAGAGGACACAAAATGCTCTGGTGGAGCAAGAACGTACATCACAGATTCCGCGGCCAGATCTGGCCTCAGTGTATAGAGAGTACCTGACATCTTGGCGCCTTTTCATTACGATCCGATGGCAGGCGCCCGCGGCAACGGTTCTAATTGTTGGGCTTCTCCTGAACGGGCTGGGGGCCCTGAAAGGTGACGCTCCGGTCTTGAAGGGGGTATTGATTGCCGGCACGGGTGCTCTTGTATTTGCGCTCATCGCGGTTCTTCATCGTATCAATATCCAGATAACAAGGCTCACCTGCCACTTGGCGACTCTGGAGAGCGGGATGAGAGAGTTACGGCTTGAAGATGGCAGAACATATTTTGAGTTCTGCAAGGCGCAGAACGTGAGTTGGCCATATAAGTACACAACGTTTTCAGCAGTTCTTTCCCTGATCGCCCTTGTTGGCGTGGGTCTCTTCTTCTTAGTTTGGGGAACGGCGATTTTGGCGCACGCGGGGTGGAACGTTAGCTGGCCGGATTGGCTACCTGACTGGTTTAGCAGACTCGTCCGTCCGAGCGGATAGGTCGACGATAGGTTGGAGTCGAATTGGGGTCGAGTCACGGCGGATCCAGAGATGATTCTGTTTTAGCTCTCCGCCCAGTTTACTACTGCCCCCGAACCTCTTGCCGAATTAAACCGATCTAGCTACGCCAAGGCTGGCCCAACTCACGCACCCAAGCCGAATCAGTTCTGGGATGTGAGCGCAGCACAACAGAGCCCCATGATTCTTGGATACGATATTCTTCCTCAACCTGCCTGCGCTCCGGTGCCGGGAATTCCGACACGCAATGGTGCGAACTGAGACCTGATGGCTGCAATGGAGTCTCGCGCGGTCAACCTGTACAATGTCGCACAGCAAGGATGGAGAAACGTTCGCTGGAACGGACTACCGGCTTCGCCAGGCCAACGGCTGTTCGCATCGCTATATCGATTTCTCTCATCGCGGGCGTCACCGGCGCCGCGCTGTTGGCTGGCGGTCGGGCGAGTCTTTTCGAGGCCGCCGGATACCCTGGACTATTCTTCCTTGCTCTAATAAGTAGTATGACCTTTGTAATCCCTGGTCCAAGTGCTGTGGGCGTTGTTGTGGGTGGAGTCGTGCTCAACCCCTGGCTCGTGGGACTAGTAATGGGAGTAGGATCAACGATCGGCGATTCCTCGGGATATGCGCTAGGTGTGGTAAACCGACGGGACTTGCGTAGGATGCGCGGCTCTGAGTTCTTGACCAGATTCATGAAGAAGCATGCCACACTCACACTTTTCACATTGGCAGCTATCCCCAATCCTTTATACGATGTCGGCAGCGTTTTGGCGGCGATGTCCTTTGTGCCATTCTCGCGATTCTTTGCTGCCTCGCTTGGGGGGAAGATCTTTCGGTTCACTTCCGTGGCTTGGCTCTCCTCATGGTCCATTCACCTTATCGGAGTTGCGTGATGCGAGCTGAACTTATTCGTATGCCACGTCTGCTGAACCACTATTTGCGTTCTGCTCTTCTCCATACGCATCCCGTGGTGTGGGACTTGAACATCGTCATGACCAATCGCTGCAACCAAGCCTGCCCGATGTGCAACGCGGGCATTTCGAACCAGGATTTCGCTCAAGTCATGTCGATTGACTCATTCGGACGATATCGTCAGGCGTTATCAGGTATGAGCATTCTAGTAGGCACCTTTTCTGGTGGGGAACCCACTCTCACGCCTGATCTTCCAGAGATACTGACTGATGCCAAGCAGTTTTTTCAGGAACGCGTCATGTTGATCTCCAACTTCTACACTCGCGGTGCCTTATTCCAACGTGCAATGAGGGCGGCGCTTGCGACCAATGCACATATCGTATGCTCCTTCGACGGTTTCGGTGCCGTAGCAGATCAATTACGGGGCAGCAATGACGTCGCTCGCATTGTCGTTGATAACATACGTGCCGTCGATGAGATGGCGCTTCGAATGAAATCCAGTTCTGCCCTTGAGCTGCATACAGTCCTTTCCGACAGAAACCTAGATCAGTTGGATAATATTCTCAATTTCTCGGCGAGACTCGGCTGGGCACAGACCATTGCACCGGTGAACCCTCCCGAAAGTCAGAAATGGACCGGCTCAACCGCTCTTACACCTTCCCGCAAATTGGAGCGAGCTATCGACGTCGCACTGCGAGCGCCGAATATACGACAACTGGGCGCCTATATTGCCGGGATTCCCGCGTACGCCAGTCGACAACACCGAAAGCACTGTCCCTACATGACCAGGGGCTTGGAGACCTTCAAGGTGTTTCTTGAGCCAAATGGTGACGTATCTCTGTGTGATCGCCGACCGATTGGCAACTTGAATACAGCCTGCCTGGCAGATATTTTGCGCGGGCACGCCTACGAGGAATTTCTTCATCGCGCCGCGCGTTGCTCAGGCTGCTGGCTCAGTTGTTTCACTGAGCCCGTCCTAGGGCTGAGCCCGTCCAATATCGCAGACACCGTGACCAAGCGTCTATGGCCACGTCCGATAAAACCAACGTGGCCGATGGGACCGAATATCCCTGCGAAGGCGGGAGGCGAAACATGGTAACCCCGGATCTCGGCTATCTTGTTGGAGACGCACTAAGTTGGTCTTTTGTCGTGGGTTGGCCTTCGGTGTATCGCAGAATCTCGCAAAAGCGTCTCGAGTCTGCCGCGGAGGACGTCGTCATCAAACCATTATTCGGCCGTCTTGCCATGCCCTTAGCAGCGATCTCTCGGCGAGATGCGGAACGTGTGCCGGTCGAACGCATTGATGAATCCTTGGCGAGCAGCGCGGGGGATCCGCCGGGTGCGAGTCCAGGAAGGGAAGGGGTTCTTCGAGTGATTGCGGTGTCGGAATATCATCAGGACCTCAATCTCCTGACAGCAGCCGCCCTACTACTTCTAATGAACCTGCTACGCTTGCCGGTCTTCTTTTGGGGGAACACTGTTCCCCTCTGGTACTATCTACTTGTGTTTGCGGCATCGGGACTGGTTGTCCTTTGGCTTTATTTGGCTCATACCAAAACCAATTCCGAGGAGTACTACGAATATCACGAGAGGCACGAGAGTGGGCAAGGCGACAAGGTACCGGCGATCCGCATCCGTTCGTTGAAATGGGGCGAAGTTGCCGGCCCCACTGCACGATGGATCTTCTGGAGCCGAGTTATCCTAATATCATTAAGCATGACTATTGGCGCATTCATCTTCTTCCAGTGACGTTCTTGCGGTGCTATCGAGCATCGACAAGGAAGCACTCGATGAAATGTGCATGGCGTGACCACCTCTAATCCTGGTGACCTCCCTCGTTGACGACCAACACTGGACGATCGAAGTGCCGAAAACCATCTTGGCTTAAGCTGATTCTGCTGTCTTCATAGTTGGACTAGGTGAGCATCATACGATCCCCGCGGGCACCGTCCGCCTTAGCCAGCCCGCCTCGACGAGACGCATCGTGTTGCAGTGCCGCCAGCATTCGAGAAGCACTTGTACCTGACTGTGACCTAGCAGATCGCATGTCCTCGGCAAATGGATTCATAATCGTGGGTTTTCAAACGCCAACTGATGTTCAACAATAGAGGCATATGGGCCAACATACCCTTTGTGGCGCCGGGGACTCGCACGCGAGGTGGCTGTCGGGGATGCCGGGGGATCATGGCATAGGAGGCCAAGAATGGGGGTGGCAGGTCTTCGGATAGACTGCCCATCACGCGGCCGCACCTGAAGGTCGCTGTCATACCAACGGTGGCCATGGCGGCGTCCACAGGCAGCAGGTCAGTCTCGCTCACGGGTCGTCCCGTCGGCCATAATCCCAGGAGGTTACTCGCTGCGGCGTCACTCGCACTCTCACCATGCTCTGCCCCTCAATTGAGTCGGCGTAGCGATTGCCGGCGGCCTCGCCCAGGTAGTGTACAGCCATTTTCCGCATGCGCTCGCTGTTAGTGCCCTCATACGTACCCTCATCCATACGGGCACTCCCTTCGATAATCACCGCCTTATAAGGCGGCATCCGCGTGTCGATGCATACGGCCACCCGATCGTTGTGCTGCAGGTTACCGTATCGCAGTGACCTGGGGCCCATGTGGAGGACGATGTCACCCTTCTCGAATTCATACCAGGTGGGCACGGCGTGAGGACTCCCGTCGGGCCCCACCGTGGCGATGACAGCCACGTTCGGTTCCTTCAAGAATGCCTCAATCTCTTTCTCGCTCAGAGCCATTACTGCGCTCCTTCCTCCTGTTGGCTCGCCCGTCTATCGGCGATTCTAACTCACCTTAACGCCATTGAGGGAGCCCGAGTGCGCTCCAGATACGGATGGGGTTTTGCCACCCCACAGCCGGGCGCGGGGGAGGAGAGACCGGTGCCCCGTCGTCTGGCAACCTTGGGCAGACGCCAGCCGCGTCGCTATTGACAGTTGCTCGATGGCATGATAGTGTTACAGCGTCACACTATCATGCTGTTGTAGGAGGCAAAGCGATGGCGCCGACAATCCGTGTTGATGACGAAGTATTCAAGGCGTTGCAGGCGAGGGCCGAGGCCTTTGTGGACAGTCCGAACGAGGTACTACGGCGTCTGCTCGGACTGGATTCTGGAAGGGGAGGCCGGCTCGGAGAGCGGCGAGGGACGCGGCCCAGGCTAGCGCCGGGCAGTGCGACACCTAAAGAGGAGTTTCGCATGCCGATCCTGAAGGTACTTGTGGGACTTGGTGGAAAGGGGGCTCCATCGGACGTTCTGAAGGGAGTGGAGGCCATGTTGGGGGATAGGCTGACAGAGCTGGACCGGAAGCCCCTTCACAGCGGGGCCATCAGGTGGGAGAAGCGCGCGAATTGGGAGCGGTTCTCGATGAAAGGTCAGGGTCTTGTGGCAGGGCCGCCGGGGACGTGGGAACTGACCGAGCTGGGATGGAGGGAAGCGCGGAGAAGCCGGGCGGACGGCGCGTAGCTGGGAAGTCCTTGGAGTACGTGCCGATTCCAGCCCACGAGGTGTGCCGTCGCGTCGCCGGCGTCTGGATAGTACGGGCCGCGCTTTCCTGACTCGCCTCGTGGTGCGAACACGTCAGCGAGAGATATTCTTGGTTTCGGGCAGAGGATGACCAGCAGGCCGAACAGCAGCTGACTGGAGACGAAAAGGGACGATGGGCACCAATCGAGACATACTGGCCACCCTCTTTGAAACTAGTGGGATCGAACTCCGGCGCGGCTCCCTCTTCGACTTCTCGCCCGGCCCTCTTTCATCAGACTTCGATTTCGATCGAGTCGAGGGCATGATGCTCGGCCTGGCCGTTGGTGACGCGCTCGGCAACCCGAGCGAAGGCATGCTGCCGCGGGACCGAAGAGCCGTTTACGGGGAGATTCACGACTACGTTCCCGGTCGCCACCCCAGCAAAGCGGTCGGACTGCCCTCTGATGACACGCAGCTCGCCTTCTGGACCCTCCAGCAGATGCTGGAGGATGGAGAGTTCGACCCAGATCACGTCGCCAGAAGGTTCAGTTCGGGGAGGATCTTCGGGATCGGGTCGGCGGTCAGGGAATTCGTATCCAACCACAATTCGAAAGGGCTCCCATGGTACCAGTGCGGACCCAAGTCGGCTGGCAACGGGGCTCTGATGCGGATTGCGCCGATTGTCGTCCCTCACCTGAAGGAGGGGTCATCGGATCTCTGGGCCGACGCGGCTCTCTGCGCGATGATCACCCACAACGACTCCGCGTCGGTATCGGCGTGTCTGTCATTCGTCAATATGCTCTGGCAGCTGCTGCAGATGAATGCGGCTCCGGAACCCCCTTGGTGGCTTGAGACCTACGTCGAAATGGCCAGAGAACTGGAGGTGGACGAAGGCTACAGGCCGCGGGGCGGCGCCTTTCTTGACTACGAAGGCCCCCTGTGGCGGTTTGTCGAGGAGACGGTCTCCGAAGCGTACGACCAGGGCCTCCCCGTGGTAGATGCCTGCGAAAGATGGTACTCCGGCGCCTACTTGCTGGAGACGGTGCCGAGCGTGATCTACATTCTGATGAAACACGGCGATGACCTGGAGGAAGCGATAGAAGGAGCCGTCAACGACACCAAGGACAACGACACGATCGCCGCCATCGTCGGCAGCGCCGTCGGAGCACTGCACGGCCGGAAGGCCATACCTGACAGATGGATCTCGAAGCTGTCGGGCCGGACCGCAGAGGACGACGACGGCATGGTGTTCCAGTTGTTGGGAAAAGCCAGGCGAATCTGGTGGCACTGATGGAACCGATCGAACGGTACAGGGGCAGTCTTCTCGGTTTGGCAGCAGGCGATGCCCTGGGCACGACGCTGGAGTTCAGACACCCGGGCTCGTTTGAGCCCATCCACGACATGGTGGGCGGCGGCCCCTTCGGCCTCGAACCGGGACAGTGGACCGACGACACCTCCATGGCGCTCTGCCTAGCGGAGAGCCTAGTCGAACGGCGCGGCTTCGACCCCGTTGACCAGCTCGAGAGATACGCGCGTTGGTGGCGTCACGGGCACTTGAGCAGCAACGGCCGCTGCTTCGACATCGGCAACACGGTGCGCTCCGCCCTGATGCAATTCGAGAGGACGCGCGAACCCTATTGCGGCCCGACCGATTCAATGTCGGCCGGCAATGGCTCAATCATGCGTCTGGCGCCGGTGCCACTGTTCTACGCGTTCGACCCGAGACAGGCGATAGAAAGGTCTGGCGAGAGCTCTCGCACCACGCACGGTGCGATTGCGGCTATCGACGCCTGCCGCTACCTGGGCGCGCTGATTGTCGGTGCCGTTGGTGGCGCCACCAAGGGTGAGCTTCTGTCTGATCACTACTGCCCTGTGGCCGGCTACTGGGCAAAGGCCCCTCTGGCGAGCAAGATCGATGATATCGCTGGTGGTTCCTTCAAGCAGAGGCAGCCACCGGAGATCGTGGGGTCGAGCTACGTTGTGAGGTCGCTCGAGGCGGCCCTATGGGCGTTCCAGCACAGCGACTCGTTCCAAGAGGGGTGCCTGCTGGCGGTCAACCTGGGCGATGACGCCGACACCACCGGAGCAGTCTACGGGCAGCTGGCGGGCGCGTTCTACGGCGAGCAGGCAATCCCTGAGGATTGGCGCTCGCGGCTCGCCCTTCGTGGCCTCATCGAGTCCCTTGCCGAGCGGCTGCTGGATGCAGCTTAGCCACTGTAGCTATCAACCGAGGGTGTGCGGTGCCAATGAATTGCGGGTGGACCGGAAGCGCGGACGTTTGAAGCGAAACACTAGCATCTGTCAAGGCCCGCTCTTGCCGGAGAGCACAGAGGCTACGATGCGCCAATCTCCCTGCCAATGCACACAGAGGACGATGTCCAGTTCTTCAAAGTCGGCCATTACGCGCGTCATGGTTTGCGCCACCTGATCGGTGTTCAGACCCACAAGTCCGGTTCCGAGCAAAGGGAAGGCGACGCTTTTGGCCCCCAGATCCCGCGCCAAGTCCAGTGCCGCACGGGTTCCCCGATCGATGTCTCGCAGCGAGGCTCGCCGACGCGGCTGGTAGGCGATGGTGGGCACATGAATGATGTGGCGAGCCGCCAGTTCCCCCGCACCTGTGGCGACGGCGGACCCCAACTCGCACCGGCCGATGCGGTTGCTCTCTTCCTGTATTGACGCGCCACCCCTACGCACAATTGCAGCCGCCAAGCTGCCGCCGTGCTGCAGGTCCGTGTTCGCGGCGTTGACAATGACGTCCACGTCCAGGTCGAGTATGTCGCCGTAGTGTAGTCGAACACCCATCTGTCAAGCCGAACTGTGGGTCACTCTCTCCCCGGTGGTTAGACGCAGCACACGAGGCGGGCCGCTGCTACACGCTGCCGCAAGTATCGCGGCGAGTGTCAATAGGCTGACTATGATTGTTGATTTCATTTCAACTGGCCTCTGTGCAGTCCGTAAACGACTCGGCCACCCCTCAATCCTTAGGATCCCGAAAGTACCAAGACCGCCAGATAATCAGCGGACCAAAGTGCCAGCTTTGGTTCCCTCCGGAACCCCACTTCGGGCCATATTGGTAGTTCCAAGCCCAATGCCACCGGCGGGCGATCTGCGGGCTCCAGGGGTTCCAGCCTCGCCGCCGCGTCAAGTGCCACCTTCCCGGCTTTCCCTTACACTTCATTGTTCACCTTACCTTAGTGTGGCGGGGCAGACGGGATTTGACCTCTCCAATGCCAAACACTCGTAGGCATGTTCGCCATTACCATCGGCTCCTGCCCACTCGCGGGCATAGCTTACGCAGTGCCCTTCGCAGGAACACCCTGAAAGATCTGCCGGCCCGTCGCGCACCTACCTCAGGGGCAGCCTCGACGGACAGCTTTGTGGTTGGCAACAGCCTCCCGCCGGTAGCGTCGTGGGTGACCGGATGGCCGGCATCCACTTCCACCCTCAAGTTGACGGACCCCCCGTCGTCCGTCCGGATAGTCATGCCGGCTCCCCCTCCCTCACGCTCTCGGGCCCATGCCTCATCCGGCAAGTCTCGGGCGCCCAGTGACTGGAGGGCAGCGACCAGGGGGGCGCGAAGCCCTTCGATCGTTCCCCACATGACGCCCCTGTTGAGGTAGTAGGGGCTTCCCTTGAGGATAGGCCTTATCTCGTTGGCTAACCAGCCCGCCCCGCTCACGTTCCGCTTCAGGGACCGCTCGCATTCGATGCACACGCCGGGAATCCAGCCCAGAACCAGGAAGCCGAGGAACCCGACGCCATACCACTGTCCGCCGCACACGGGGCAGGGCCCCGTGATTCTGGGCCAGCGCTCCCAAAGGAGAAGGAGAGCTCCCAGTGGGAGAGGCAGACTGTCCTCCCCGAAGCCGAAGCAGCAGGCGTTCTGGGGAAACGGCAGCCACGGATCGAGCTGATCGCGAAACGCGAGTACGTTCCGGACGAGCGACGCTCGTTCTGGTGTCCGGTGTTCGCTGGCCTCCAACGGGTGCACGGGGGCGCGACCCGACGGAAGTGAACCGGCGGCCAACTCCTCTGCGCGCTGAAGGCACTCCTCGGCCTCCCGGATCCTGCCGAGCGCTCTCAGCGCCGTGCCCTTGTTGTACCACAGGGCGCTGTCGCGGGGGTTGATCTCCAGGCCGCGCTCGCAACAGGCCAGCGACTCCTCATGGCGCCCCAGCGCGGCCAGCGCCGCGCCCTGGTTGTTCCACAGGCCGCTGTCGCGGGGGTTAATCTCCAGGCCCCGCTCGCAGCACGCCAGCGACTCCTCATGACGCCCCAGCGCGGCCAGCGCCGCGCCCTGGTTGTTCCACAGGCCACTGTGGCGGGGATTGATCTCCAGGCCGCGCTCGCAGCAGGCCAGCGACTCCTCATGGCGCCCGAGGTTAGCCAGCGCTACGCTCTTGTTCCACCACAGGGCGCTGTCGCGGGGGCCGATCTTCAGCCCACGGTCGCAGCAGGCCAGCGCCTCCTCGTGCTGCCCCAGGTTAGCCAGCCGTACGCTCACGGTCGTCCATTCTTCCGCCGAAGTTGACTCCCCCCTTGGCCTTCGGCCTAACAGCCGTGAGAACCAGTTCTTGAGCCAGCGCCTCCCTGTATGCCAGACGAGCGACGCTCGTTGCGGTGCTCGGTGTTTCTTAGCCTCCCACGGGTTCATAGCTTTGCCTCCTTTCGATGGTGGAGGGTCTGGCCGCGAAGCCGTGAGGGGAAATGGAAGACCCCTCACGGAGGAGGGGACACACGCCGTTGGTTGCTCGGCATGAGCCTTATCGTTCCCGTCTCCGGGCTGGCTTTGGCACCTTGGCGGCATCGCCAGGTTGCCGGGCGGTCAGCGGGCCAGAACCCTCGCGCCTCTCTTGATACCTATGCAGTTGTTAGAAGTGTAGCCCAGGCCAAATGCCCCGTCAACTGAATAATCGGCCTGTCTCGCCCATGTCCGTTGGGGTATGAGGAGGGTTTTCGAAATCGGACGGTTTGGTGCCCCCAAAGGTCGGCGACGGCGGTCAGAGAGTGGCTAAGCAGGGTAGGAGTAAAGACCTTGATTCCACCCGCGCCACGTCAAGTGCCATCTTCCCGGCTTTCCTGGCCTTCCCCTGATGGTCGTCCTAGTCATCCTTCACCCCCTACTAACTCATAACGCTGCAACGTCCGAATCTAGTTTCCTCCTTCGTATCCTAGGTAGGGACAGGCTTCCCATAATGTGGAAACGTAGGTGAGGCCGTGCCCACCCTGCTCGTACTGACCACACATAATACTAGTAGAGTTAGAGGTGAGCCAGGTCATGGTGCTGGCCACATCGTAGGCACGGACATGCTCGGCGTATGTACCGGCAGCGTGTCCGTTACGATAGCCTGCCGAGTAAGTTGCGAACCAAAGCCCGTAGCCTATGGCGACTACTATTGCGACTGCTGCTAATCGCTTCATCTCAGTTCCCCTTCACCTCTATCTTCATCGCAACCGCGTTAGTCCTGAATCCTGCTGTTGGTTGGAGCTGGAAGATGGCACGTGGCCGAAGGCAACCGCGAGTTGAGTCTATGCGATATGGCGGCAGTCATTGCTATGCTGATAAGGGAGAGGCCAAGCTGTTCCTCAATGCGTGGCTGTTGGCTAGGCATCCGAGTTGTGACCAAGCGTGTGGCTTGACAAGCGCGCGGCCAGTGCTATGATCCCCGCATCGAGGGTTCGTTACTGACTATCTCCGCTGATCCCCCCGTCAACAGGGAGGTTGTGCGATGCTCTTGTGTGCTGCCCACCCTTCGCGATGTCACCATCGAAGAGCCACAAGTCGTCTGGATTGAGGCCGTGATGAACCAGCTCCCATTGAACGCCGCATGGGTCTTCCTGCGCGCGCATGGTTGTCGCGAGGAAGTCAAGCAGATAGCGAGATCACATGACACTTACCCAGGAGCGTCGGAAGGCCAATCAAAACGCGCCAAGGCCCTGGCATTGATTGAGGGGCATGGCCTTCTGGACAAGTTCCTGGCTGAGTGCTGGCCGGGCGGTCTTGAAAGCACTGGCCAAGCTCATCTTGGGCGCCTTCGCCGCCTCCGGACGAGGATGACGGACACGACCGTGGCAACGAAATCGCGAGGTGAGGGCGGGAGTTTCGAGAAGGGGCCGAGCGGTGCACGCATGGACCTCAGTGCGACTGCGGAGTCGAGAACTGCCGGCGCTACAGTGACGGCGAGAGCTAGCACCGCTCCGACCACTACTGCTAAACCAAGAAGCTCCATGAAGCCAGCACGGACGAAGAACCGCATTTGGCAAACAGTGGCCGGATACGCGTTCGCTATTATCGTTGCCGCGCCCATTGTCGCTCTCTACTTTCTCTACGACCGGAGTTCAATGAGCCTCGGTGACTTGATACTGTACGTCATTTTCACGCTGATGATAGTCACCGGCGCGGTCGCCTCATTCATCCTCAGCCTTGTTCTTTTCGTGACGTTCTGGAAAGGCGTATGGATAATACTTTCATACAAAGGGCCGAAGGGTGATCAGTAGGAAAGAATGCTCTATTGGTCCCCAGGGTTCATCCAGTGGCAGAGACGTGCACTGCGACCAGCGTGTTGTAGGCCTATCGCCGGCGCACGTTCTGCCCAGAGGCGCCTTCTCGAGACAGGAGGAAGAATACCCCATGCAAGACCCGATACCGATCAAAGAAGACTGTCCTCAAGAAGAAGTGCTGGCTCTTATCAGCAGAATCGTTGAGGAGTACCGGCTGCGCGGTCGGGGGGCATCCACGAAGGACCTGCCCGAGAGTCTCCTGCGTGACCTCGATCGGTCTGACTGGCGCTGGTTGTCACGGAAGACGTACTCACAGCTGTCGCGCTGGTGCTACCCGGAAGTGCCGTCGCCCAGGAATGATTTCGTCCAGGCAAAAGCCAGAAAGATAAGCCAAGCCCTGTTCGGCGAAGTAATACCGCGAGTTCAAGGACTGCGCGGTGCGTAGGGGCTCAGGGCCACGCCCGAAGATAGCGCGGCACAAAGGCCGAAACAGGTAGCTCGGACGTCGTCCGACCCAGCCTCATTCTCGCCGCCGTGTGATCTCCTCGCGCACTTGCTCAACCGCTGATCCGAGATTCTCCAGGGGCTCCTCGCGTGGGTGAGGCGTTTGTACGAACAGGAAGCGGCAGGCGGCAACGGGCTGGCCGAGCGTCTCGGTGAGCGCAAGTGCATACGCCGCGCCCTGGAGACGATAGCGGTGGAGAGCAGCGTCCAACTCAGCCTCGCTCGGGACGCGGTCGGTCTTGTAGTCGACGATGACGAACCCTTCCGGCGTCTCGTAGAGCAGATCGATGAACCCCTCAACGAGAGCACCATCGACCGGCGCGGCGACGTAGACCTCGCGCCAGTAGCGGCCTGAGCTGACCGCCTCCTTCACAGTTGGAGAGTCCAGCGTCGCCCGCACGGCCCCCTCAATCTCCTCGGCGCGGTCCGAGATACCTTCTGCTGCTGCCTGGGCTGCTGCGACGCCCGCGAGCCCTTCACCTGTTGCCAAGTCAATGCTCTGAAGAACAGCGTGAACGGCCCTTCCCATCGAGGTGCCAGCGCGTCCCCGACGCCACGGTGGGATCTCCTCCACCGGAGCGTCCTTCTTCAAGTTCGGGTCTTCAGATGCGGTCAGTTCGCGCGAGATAGCCGTTGCAGCGTAGACAGGCGCCCGCGAGAGCGAGGCGATGCGTGACTCACGTTCCTCGAGCCAATGCGCTCTCTGTTCAGGACTATCATTGTATTCGTACGAGCTGACGTCCGACGGCGGTTTGGGGGGCAAGGAAGGAATCTTCGCCTTCGTCCAGAGAGTTGGGACACCTTCGCAGAGCGCTTCGAGGGTCGACGCCGCACACTGCGTCCCGCTCTTGTGGTGGACACTGACAATGAGGTGATCGCGGGCACGGGTGGCTGCAACGTAGAGGAGACGCACTTTCTCGTACTCGTCCAGCCGCTGTTCGACAGCGGTGAGCTGCTCGAATCCTGACGTCTGAAAGCGGGCGTTCTCAGAACCCAGTTGGACTTCCGGCCGCCCGTCAGATCCCCACAGCACCCTCGGCCCGGGTCTGCCACCCCGTGAAGTCGAATTAAAGCCCGCCAGGATGACGATCGGGAATTCGAGCCCCTTGGAGGCGTGGACGGTCAGGATACGTACAGCATCGTCGTCGGCCTCCGGCACGACGGTCTCGACGACGCGCATCCCCTCCTCCGCCTGCAATTCAGCCCACTCGACAAACTGACGCAGCGTTGCACCACCCGCCTCGGCAAAGGCGCGCGACTGATCGAGAACGAATCGCAGCCGCTGCCAGCGCTCTCGGGACCGTCCGTGAGCAAAAGCCAGTTCAAAGAGCCTTCGCTCCCGGATCGCCGCCTCGACCACCTCGTTTAGCGGCCGCCACCAGCGCTGGTTGTGGAGGTCGTTCAAGGCAGCCATCGCCGAAACGACAGGGTGGTCAATCCCGAGGATGATCGGCGGCTGTTGCCGATAATCCCAGCGGCCGCCTGTCTGAGAGTAGCGGACGAGGTCGTCGTCTGCGCAGGCGAAGGCGGGGGTCCGGAGCGCGGCTACAAGCGCAACCTCGTCTGTCGGGTCGTCGATCGACCGCAGTATCGTCAAGAGGTCGCGCACCTCTTGCGTATCGTAGAGAAGGTCTTGGCTCTCAACACGGTAAGGGACTCCCGATTCGTCCAGAGCCCGTTCGAGCGCCGGTAGGCTGGTGCGGGTCGGCAACAGGATGGCTATATCAGCGTAGCGGCTAGGACGGACTTCCCGCGCCCCCTGCTCGTTCTGCCCAGTCACCGACCAGCCTTCGGCGTTTGCCTGCCGGATGACGGCGGCGATTTCCTGCGCCTCTCGCCGGCGTATCTCGGGGATGTTCTCGTCGCTTGGCTCGCCGACAAGGCGTACGGTGGGGGACTCGCCATCGGCCTCCCAGCTGCAATCCAGAGCTACGTAAGGGGCCTGCCCCTCGGGATCGCCCTCTCCAATAAGGGAATCGAAGACCGCGTTCACCCAGTCGATGACTGATGGGCAGGACCGAAAGTTCTGAGTAAGGTAGACAGTGCGGTCCGAGAACTTCTCCTGCACCCGTCTGTAAAGGGTGATGTCCGCGCGTCGGAAACGGTAGATGGACTGTTTCGGATCGCCGACGAAGAAGAGGCGGCCTTCCTCAATCTCCGCCTCGCGCCAATCGGACGGAGCAGTCTCGGTCTCGCCGCAGGCGAGGAGGACGGCCAGCTCGATCTGGATGGGGTCCGTGTCTTGAAACTCGTCGATGAGCAGGTGAGAGAACTGCGCCCGCAACGCGTGGCGCACCGACGGGTGGTGGCGCAGGAGGTCGCGGGCCAGAACGAGGAGGTCGTGGAACTCCAGCTGCCCCTCGTGCTGGCGCTCCTCGGCGTAGGAGAGAACGAAACCTCGCAGTTCGACAAGAAGCGCCTCCAGGACGGCCGCGCGTTGCTCGTCGAGAAGCGCCCGCCGTGAATCCTGGGCCTCCCCGAGCACAGCGCGGATCTCGTTCGGAGTGACTCCCTGCCAGTTGCCTTGATTTCCCTTGCCGTAGCTGAGCTTGCGCGGCTCGGCGAGCACTCGCAGGGTATCGAGCTGGTCTTCCGCTCTGTCCGCGCGAGCGCGATAGGTCTTCAGCCAGTTCAGATGCTGATAAAGATAGTCGCTCTGGTTGATGCAGCAATTCCCGTAAGAGCAAGCCTGGTCGATTGCGGCGATCAAGGGCTGAGCATCCACCGGCGCGAGCTCCCCCTTCGACAGTTCCATATCTTCGACGCGGTCCCAGTTCTCGTGCAGGGCGAGCGCCAGCGCGCGCAACTGGCCAAGATCGAGCCCCAGGACGTAGCCACGTACCAGCACTTCCTCCAGAGCCGCGTTCTGCAGCAGGCTATCCAGGTAGTCGCGCCACCGCTCCTCGAAGGCGATTGACGAGACGACCTCGTCTTTCACGCTCACCGCGGGAGGAAGCCCCGCCTCCAGCGGGTAGGCGGTCAGTATCCTCTGGGCGAAGCCATGTAGCGTCTCAATGGCCGCGGCATCGATCTCGCCTATCGCTTCCTTGATTCGTGCCGTTTCGTCATCGGGCAGTTCCCCGTCGCGCGCCGCCTTCTCCATCTCTTCGCGCACGCGATCACGCAGTTCGGCCGCCGCCTTCTCGGTGAAGGTAATCGCCGCGATGCGCCTCATCTCTGCCCGGCCCGTCGCCACCAGCCTCAAGATGCGCTCGACAAGTGATGAGGTCTTGCCTGTCCCGGCACCCGCTTCGACGAACAGAGTGCTGTCAAGGTCAGTCAGAATGCGGTCTCGTTGCACCTGATCAGAGGGCTGGAAGGAGAGAGCTTCAGCCATCAGTCGTTGCCCTCCGCCATCTGAAGATAGGCAGCGAGCTCGGGTGCGTTGCGCTTGCGCTCCCATACGCGATCGCGTTGCCTTGCGCACATCATGTCATAAGGGCAAAAGCGACAGCTTTCGAAGTTGTCGAAGCCCCGCTGCCCCGGATGAGACGGAAAGAGACCAGCGCCAATGCCGTCAAGAATAACGGCGAGGGCCTCTCTGAAACGGGCCGTGACCTCGTCATCGACGGGGTATCCCACGCGTTCATACGACTGCTGCTCTGTGGCGAACCAGTAGTAGGCGTCGGCCGGCAGGTCGCCGTAGGCGCTACCGGCGGCAACCGCGTAAAGCGGCAGCTGCAGCAGTTGGCCACGATTGACCGGGTCCTTGCGGAGCTCACGATAGGGGTACGAAGAGCCGCTCTTGTAATCGATGACAACCAGGCGCGAGCCATCCGGCGCCCTGTCCACGCGGTCGATCTTGCCGCGCAATGCGATCAGCCGGCCGTCCTCCAACTCGACCCGCGCTGCCGGTTTGGAACCCGGCTCCGCAAGTCCAAAGGAGACCTCAACATCGAGGGGCAGCACTCCCAACTCGGCTCTCATCTCCTCATCCGCGGCCAGGAAGCCGTCGAGGTCACGCAGTATGCGTGCCCGTTCCAGCCTCCATAGCAGGGGGCTGCCGGTGAGGCCCTCAGCCTCCGCCTCATCACAGCACTCCTCGCCGATCCTGTGCAGGAGAGCTCGGGTCTCGTCGCTCCACGACTCGGTGGGGGACCCCAGAGACGGCGCGTGACGCAGAAAGCGCTCCAGGGCCCTGTGAATCACCGTCCCCCGGTCGGCGGCACTGATCGTCAGCGTGTCCTCCGGCCGCTCCGTCTCAGCTACTCGGAGAACGTTACCCAGAAAGTAACGGAACGGGCAGGTCGACCAGTTCTGGAGAGCGCTCGCGGAGACCGACCGTTCTGCCGATGGCACGGCTGCCCGGCCTGGTCCGATGGAGCCATCCCAGCGCGTAAACCGCTCGGATTGCCGCTCAATGTCGGCCTCCAGACCGCTGTGAAGAGCGAGATCGGTCTTGATCAGATGATGGTCAAGCAGGTGATGACCGGCCAGGCGCCAGCGAAGGATGCTGCGAAGGTCATACTCTTGAGGCGAGCCCGGCTCAGGGCCTCCAGCAATAGCCGACTGAAAAGATGGAACCACCGCAAGCCAGGGGCGTGCCAGTGGATTGAGGAGGTCCGAGCTGTACACGGGTTTGCCTTCCAGCTGCGAGGCCTCCTGCAGAAGCCACGGGGCAGGCATCTTGCCACGCTGGCCCCGCATGTCGGCTCGCGGGAAGAGGAGGATTCGCTCCCTCGCGGAGGCGAGGGCAGCAAGATAGTCGCGCCGCTCTTCGTCGAGACGCGCGGTACGCAGAGGTACCTCCTCCCCCGACTCCAACCGCTCACGGTCCGGTATGAGGGGGTCGTCCCGGCCGCGCGGCGGTAGCAGCCCTTCACTCATGCCAAGGACGAATGCCGTGTCGAACTCGCAGCCCCTGGCATCAGCGAGGCGGCCGATGAAAACGCCTTCGCCAAAGCGACCTACTCGCCCTGCCGACGCCTCCAGGTGCCTCTCCAGGGCCCGGCGAAATGTCGACTCGTCGATCTGTGGCCGCAGAGCAGCGAGTTCGCCCAGCGCCTCCAGTCCCGCCAGCACAGAGCGGTGCGCCTCAATCTCCTCCTCGGGCCAGTCGCGGCGGTGACCTTCGCCACCCAGGTAGCGTTCGATCAGGCCGCGTGCCCAGGCAGCAAAGCCCGGCCATGTGGGCGGGCCGGAATAGGCGAGGTCCGCGGCTAGTCCGTCAATGAAGTGGGCAAGGCGCTCCGCGTGGCCGATCTCAGAGTCGATGTAGCGGAGTCTTCCCTCGCTGACGTCTTCTCGCTCCTCCAGGTTCTCTCGCTCACTACGAAGTGAACTTACGTAGCGAGCGAGACGGTCGCGCCACTGTTCGGCGCCGCGAACGATTCCAGCGGATCGTGAAAGGAGGTCCCAGCGCTGGGCGGGAGCGGGACGGCCGTCTCGTTCCTCCAGTACAGGCGCACCGCAGAGCCAGTCAGCCAGAACGTTGCGGCGGAATCCGGACTCGCGAACTCGGAAGAGGCCGAGTAGTGTTCGGCCGGTTATGGTCTGCGCTAGCGTTCGCACGCCGGGGCCGTTGAAGGGGACGCCGCCCGCCCGGAACTGCTCCTGGGCCAAGAGCGCATAAGGCTGCGCCGCCCGGTAGAGGACGGCGATTCGGTGAAGTGGCACGCCCGCAGCGAGACGTTCGGAGATCAGGCGCAGTACCGTGCGTACCTCTTCTTCCGCGTCCGTCACCAGGACGATGCGGGAGTCTCCGTCACGTTCGGCTGCTTTCTCCTCCGGAGCCTGCCCGAGCTGAACCGCAAGGTGGGTCGCGATCTGGCGCGCAGCGTCGTCGATGCTGTCCTCCCCACTTAGGCCAACAATCGCCGAGAGACGGCCTTCCCCGGCGAGGGCGTCCGCTAGGGCGCTCTCACTAGGAGACAGACGTCGCGGGAGGAAGAGGATAACGTGCCCGATGTCCCTCAGGGCGAGCGGCGCCGCGGCAACTGCCCCGGCGGCTGCGAATGCCAGGTCTTCTTCGTCGTAATAGGCTGCAGTTCGGCGCCGAAAATCGCGGTAGAGGCGCACAACGTCTGCTGCGCGGGCATTCTGAGCGGCGATAAGGTCCAGCGACCCGTCGGGGGCGCGCCTCAGTTCACGGAACGTTGCCTCAAGACTGCGCTCAGTCGAGGTGTGCTCACGTACCGCAGCGAAGATGCCGGGATCGGCCGCCAGGGCTGCGCGGACTGCCTCGGCGCGCACCGGCGACGTCAGCGGGCGCTTCCCGGCTGATGCAAGGGCGGGCGAACCCAGCAATTCCGCCACGCGCGAGAAGACGATGAAGCCAACGTTGACAAGGCCGCCCTGTGATGCACCCAGACGTCTCCTCAGGGAAAGGCCGGCATAGTTGGAGGGAACGGCGACTGTCACGGGCTGCAGGGGGTCGCTGCCTTTCGCGGCGGAAATGGCCGCCCGGAGGGCGCCGGTTGCCAGCGGTCCGAAAGAAACGAGACGGAGGAGAGACACAGAGACCCTTTCGTGGTGTGTGGCCGGTTACGACGAACAATACTCGGGTTGATCGGCACAGCCAAGTCCGGTGTCGCTAACGCGACACGAGGTCGTGCTGGCGCGGGCCCTTATCACCGAGGCATCGGGTTAGCGAATCCGGTGGGCATCTGCCTAGCACGGATGGGGTTTTGGCACCCCACACCTGGGCCGGGCATGGGGGAGGTTGCCGGAGAAAAGTGGCGAAAACTCGGATGCCTAATGCTGCTCTCCCAGCTCGCCAAAGCCGATTAGCATCAGGCCGAGCTTGAGAAACGCCGGGCCAAAGAGCGGTCCCGGTTCCTCCGGTTCAGCCTGTTTGCGCGCGGCTGTCGATGAGCTGGCGAGATCTGGCGCCTATTACCAAAGGCCCCTTTTGCTTGAGTCAACGTCGAATGCTCGATTAGCTCTGAATAAGGGCTGGCTCCAGAAGCTGTGACACCACATCTTCTTGCGAGAGCAATGAGGCGACCGGCACTTCGGCATACGTCCCCGTATAGACAAGCGCTGCGCCAGATACAGATGCCCGCCCTGGCTTGATGCTTCCCGATCTTGTGCCGTCCGGTCGCATTTCGGGCTCAAGCCGAGAGAACACCATTGACTGGTACTCCTCCCACTTCTTAAGCGGCGTTGAACCCTCTGCCTCGATCCGTAGCCGGCCGTGCCAGATGACCGGCTCTTCCGCGGATTTCTCAAGCCATCTCGCCTGGAAGAACAGCAACTCTAGCCCTTGGGCTGGTATGTCCGTGTTGGTAACGCCCTGCGTGAACCGAGTTAGGCCTTGTGCAGCGAAAGCGATGCCCATCTGGGTAGTAACCCAGTCGGCGGAGGCAAAGTTCATCAGCCCACGGCCCGCACCGTTGCGAGTGACGGCATAGCCGCCATTCTTCACAAGCTCCCAACCTCTCTTCGTCACTTCCGCCTCCAAGAAGCGGAACAAAGCATAGAGGTTCGCGAAAAACAGACGATGTCCCGCCAGCATATCGGCCAGCATCCCACCGGGGCTTTCGCGTGTCACCCCGACCTGAACAGCCATTTTGCTCCTCCGTTCTCGGCACACGCTTGTGCTTGAGCTATGGATTCCGAGAAACCCACGCTCATACCAGTGACAATCGATTCCTGGGCTAGTGTGCTTAGACTGATAGGATGCAGTGAAGTCGCCATGTTGAGAACATCCGCAAATCCCGGCGAGCCTCCGGCGTCGCCGCCTAGTATGGAATCCCCTACCCATGGCAGATCCATTCGGGGAATCGACGCCGCTTCTAGAGTCTCACCGAACCCATCAAAGGGGGCTAGCCCCATTCTGGTAAGCACCTCCAGCAAGTCCTCGCACCAACCCTTGCATTCCTCGGCATCCTCATTCGCCAGAACTCGGGCCACCTCTGACCAGCTGATCCAGCAGACATGAGTCGGGTCAGCTGAGCTTCCCTGCAGTTGCCGAAGGAGTTCTCCGGCTGGCATTGAAGCATGATTGGAGACCGTCAGCAGCCACATCGCCTTCCCTACCTCCCGAGAACGCTTTAAGCCCTCTCTCCACTCCCGCCGAAGTTGCGTACCCGCGCCCGCGTCCTCGCCGAACGCCGAGTAGAGCTTGGCCTCAACGAGGTAGATGTTGCCATCGTCCTCGATCACCACATCCGGTTCACAGATGTCCCAATTCGGCCAGAATATCCAGCTAAATGGAGGCTGAGGGCCCGGCCCCGATGAACCGGAAAGTGGTCGCGCCTTTGAAAGGAGGGACGCGGTGAGCGGAGGTGGCAAGTTCTTCAGACAACCGAAGATCGCGCTCGTCAATATGTCCTCGGTTCCCTGGACCAGCTCGGTTGGCAGCTTGCCATGCAACTGCGCCATCAACATCGGCTATCTGCCTCGCTTCACTGTCTTATCTCCGATTGCACCCATTGAGCCTAGTGCGCCGCGGCGGGGCTCAGGAATATGCGATGCGGCGGCGGCCTGTCGCACGACTATCTACTAGAGTCAGGGTCGTAGTTGTGAGCCTTGAGTCTCGACCGGGCGCGCTCACGTTGTTCTTCGCTGAAGAGTTCCTCATATCGAGGATTGAGAACGAGCGCCTCCACTGTTAGGTCAAGACGACCGTGCTGCCACAGCTCAGTGAAGCCGTACTGGATCTCCCCTGACTCCAGCAGTCGCTGAGCGGTACCGTACCCACCATACTCTCCCAGCATCTGAATATAGCGCGTAGCATTGTAACCGATTTCTCTCCTGGCTCGCCGGTAGATGTCTGCCATCGCTAGGTCGAATTCTTCCCTAAGACTCATCGACGCACCTTTCGGAATACCTCGCCGTGTCCCTTAATCATGGGAAAGAGGCGACAGTGGTTGATGCTTGGCTCGGATCTCAGACGATCACGCTTCTATCGGAGGAAAGCCCATATTCATGAGCGCGCTATATGCCTCCGCCCGCCATTCTCTAGCATTTGCTTTGAGTCTGATATGTCGATTGGGTCGTTGCCTATTGCGAGTTCGCAGATGACCTCTGTCGCTGAGGCAAACCGTCATACTCCGAATGGCTTCCGCCCTTTCGTCATTATCGCGCCACGTCTCCATTGCCGCCGGACTTCCCTCGTAACGAGCCACAAGGTACGGAGTCTCAAGAGTGAAGTTGTCTGGACGTTCTCGTCCGAACAGCACGTAGTTGGGTGCCAGTTTAAGCCTACGCCTGCCTTGTCCCAGACACGTACGTTGAGGCTCGAACAGGTCCAGCCCGTCGACTGCATCAAAGTCCTTGCGGCAGAATCCTTCGCGCTTGGCTATTCGCCAGAGCCAGTCACGGTGCAGCGCGCTCTTCGGTGCGCCCACCCGATGTGGTTCGTGCCACTGATATGATGTTCCCTGCCTGGAAATCAACAGGTTAAGGTACTGCCTATAGCAGCTCAGACCGTCGTGCTCCCAAACATCGCTCTGTCGAACCAGCCTGCTCACGGTGTTATAACCGCAGAAGTAGTAATCGAGGCCGCCGGGCCTGAATTTGAAGGCGAAGAAAATGACCGTGTCCCCGGGCTTCAACTTATTTCGTAGATCCGGTCGACAGATCCCCCAGGTCAATGCTCCGCCAGTGAACCGCATGCTGAAGAATGATGGGTCATCGCCGGCATCATATGGCCAATCACTTCGCCTGACGGCGTCAGCGTAAGCGAAGCCTATTTCGTCCTCGGGTGACCAGCGTACCCTCTTCAGGTATGCGGGTGTCGCTGCTTGGTAGCTCGCAATGTAAAGCTCTCCCATGGAAGTCTCCCGCCAACATTACGCCGCGCACTTGGAGCTTACGCTTTTCGTGAGGTCCCTCCCGAGCCGAACACATCTCGGTGGGGCGCAACCTGCTCATCGAAAGGGCCGCCGCGGATCGCTACTACTCGATGCCCGCGGTCCTCAAGCGCCTTGCGCACTTGCAGGTCGCGCTCCCTTTGTTGTGGGTTCTCATGGGGCGCGCCGTCCACGAATACGCACACGCCCGGCACCCCTTGTCGTTCGTAGTAGAAATCTGGTTGCGTGGCGACATCCGCCTCCGGCCTGCTTTGGGCGGCGTCGGGAAGGCGATATCCGTTTGTGTAGAGGAATTCCAGGAAAGCCAGCTCCAGGCTCGATCGCGGGTCTACGAGAGTTCGCAGCCACCGGTACTGTTCGTCCCGGTCTCGCGTGGCTTCCGCTTCCTGGACCGATGCATGCGCAAGCTGCAACAGGAAATCGCGGACCACCCGTCGGTCGATGAGGTGGTGCTGGAGTTGGTTGCTGTAGCTGAGGAGGCATTCATAGCAGCCGACGGAGCACTTGGCGTCATGGGCAGCCTGGGTATCCTCGCCGGTCTCCGTGTCGAAGTGGCATGCGCGGAGAGCCTCACGAGCCACAACGGCCAGCGCTTGCCCGGGCTCCATTAGGCGCTCCCAAACCCCAGTTCCGCCTTCTGCCTCTTCCCAGAAGAGAAGACGCCTATTGTCGTCGCAACCGATCACCTCCGCCGCTATCTCTCCCTGCTCCACCTGATGTGCGAACTGAACCCCACGCGACAATGCATGGAGCAGCGTCGTTAAGAAGGTGGTGCTCGTGTCTGCTCGGAGTGGGCGCACCAGTAGGAGATTACGGCTGTCGGTCACGAGGGGCTTGATGCCGGACACTGGATGCGGGACGTCCGGGTCTTCGTCGCCGTCTGTTATGGGGTCTTCGTCCCTACCTTGCCAGCGCCCCGTTTGGGGGTCGATCCGGAAGCCATTGTGCTCGCCGCTGCTCCAGCCATGGTTGATGCGCCAGACGCGGGCTGCGGGTGCAAACAGGAGCTCAAGCAGAGGCTCACCGTTCGCGTCGATTGCCAGCACCTTTTTCGGCATAGAACCGGGGGCGAATCGGAAGTGTGTCGTGATCTTGTAGCCGCTCCGCACCCGCTCCTCTTCGTCCGAAGATATGCGCTCCACCTGGTGCGTCCTCATCGTCGGCTGCTCCAGCAGGCGTTGTGGGAAGTCCGACGTCTCCGCGTCGAGGCGTGTGCCGCAGTGCTCGCATACGTCGACATTCAGTGCCTCATCGTCATGGGCATAGCCGCATACGTTGCACAGACGTGCCCGCTTCAGCCGCTCCTCTATCCCGCCAGGAGGCAAAATCGCGGCGTCGATGCGATGTTTGCGCCCCTCATGATAGATGACGTTCCGTGGGCCAAACTCCCGCAATCCCAGGAACCGCGGCCGCTCGATTGACTGGGTGGAGTTGCCCACCGTAACAAGCGCCCTTACCGGCAGTCGCGGGAAGTTGTAGCCGGGGAGGAAGCCCTCGGTCCCCAGATAGCGGTAAGGATAGAAGTCCGAATCCTCGCGTCGCTGCGTGCGATTGAGGAGCAAATCGACCTCTCGCCGAGCCTCCCGTTCTTGGCGCTCGGCCTCCTCGCGCTCGCGCTGGCTTGCCCTAGCGGCATACAGCAGTCGGTGAGCCTTCTCTCCCATGGCCACGGCTGCCCGGTAGAGCTCCCGCCAGCGGTCGAACGCCCGGTCAAAAGCGATAGGCGCATTCCGTATTGTGTCCTCGATCTGCGCCTCGCTGAACACCTCCCCGATCTCCGGCGCCCGCTTCACAACATCTGCTGCCGCCTGCAAGACCTCATCTCGCATCCTATTGGCAGCATCATCTAGCTGCGCACGCGTCTCCTCGAACAGCGGGTATCCGCGGCTCTCGGTATCGAGGACCTCGGAGATGTCGTTCCCGAGAGCGATCTGGATCTTCGATAGCCACATGGCGTAGAGATGGGCCTCGATGAGCTCGCGATTCCGGAGATCCATCCGCGCCGGAGCGACCGCCCCCACTATCATCTGATTCCGCTGACGGAAGAAGTGCTGGTCGTGGGTGTTACCTTGCGCCGCGAAGGCGACAACGAGCGCCGGCCGTCCGCCGCGACCCGCGCGACCGCTGCGCTGCGCGTAGTTCGCCGGCGTCGGCGGCACGTTGCGCATGTGGACGGCGTAGAGGTCGCGGATATCGACACCCAACTCCATCGTGGGTGAGCAGAACAGCGCCGGCAGATTCCCTGCCCGGAACGCACTCTCCCGCTCGATGCGGAACGACGCGTCGACCTGCCCCGTGTGCTCCCGGCCGAGCATGCCGCGCAGTTGGTGCGCGCCCCGTTTGTAGAGGGAGGTGAAGTACCGGTTAGGCTCCCGCTCCCCCACTTCCCTTCGAAGGTGCAGCGAGCGTCCACGCACCGGATCGGGCGGCGGAACATGGCCATCGCCTGCTGTCCAGCGCAACGCCCCCGCCAGCACACGGACACCTCGCGCAGTCCCGTGCCGGTCTGCAACGACGGACAGAACATGCCCGCGGAGCTGCGCGACGATCCCGTCAACCAACGCCTCCGCCTCCTGCGCTGTCAGATTGCGCGCGCTGTTCCACGTGCGTTTGGAACGGAGATAGCGGGCGATGGAAGACCGCGCGCCCAAACGGAGGACGCGACGTTGGTCTTCTCGCGGATCGGGCTGGATTTTTGGCAGCAGCGCCACGCTCTGAGTCCGTAGCCGATCCCTCTCGTCCAGAGCCCACGGCTCACGCAGCCACTGGCTGGCCTTCTTCGCGATTTGGCGCGTTGTCCTTTCCGTCAGTGCGTCGGCTTCGATGGCGAGCTGCATGCGCAAGTGATCGAGAATCACCCGGAGCACCTGCTCGCGCTCTTCCGCTGACGCATCTCCGATCGCCGGAAGGCCCTGCCAGCGACCGTCGTCAGCTGCTATCTCGGGCAGCCCCGCGTACTCGATACGTAACAGGCCCGCCTGCTCAAGGTTCGGCTGAGCGACCCGCCAGCCCCGTGTCAGGTCCTCCAGAGCGCGATACTCGAGCAGGTCTATCATCGTCGAGCGCCCTTGATCGTAGCCGGGCCCGGAGTCGACGGGGTCCCGCAAGAAGTCGCGCGGCGCTATCTCGAGCGCGTCGAATACCTCCGGCCCCAGGCGTTCAAACGTCAGGACGCCGTTCTTCTCGATAGCGCTGACTATTGCCGCCCGCAACTGTGCCACCTGCACGAAGTCGTTGAGATGCCCCGCCTGAAGCGACGCATCCTGACGATTATCCGTGAAGCTAAGCACCTTACATTCGCTGCGCTCCACCTCCTGTTCGCGCATGCCCGCCACCGCCGCATTCACCACCACCGTTGTCGCCGTAGAGCGCCCTGTCTGGCTTAGCGATGACAGCTTTCGGTAGTCGCTCCTCTCACGTAGGTCGTATGCGGCGCGACAGCGCAGGCAAAGCATCAGCGGCCGGGGTTGGAACCATCCGCGGACGCCATCGCCGCCGCTTCGCAACGACCCCTCGGGCGTTGCCGTGTGCTCGCGCGGCTTGTGGCGAGCGTAGATCTCCTTCAGCCGCGGCCCGCTCTTGAGGTAGTCGAACCAGAGCTCCGGCAGCTCCTCATCCTCACCGGACCAGAGCTCACCATCGTCGATGGCGAAGAAGCCGGCCTCTCCCTCTCCTTCGTCGTCAGCTATGCTGCTCAGCGGCGGACGCGGTTCCAGCCTTTCGACGTCGCTCTTTTCCGTCCGCGTCACGAGGTAGTATTCTTGCCCGCATTCGCGACAGAAGGCGAGCGGGAAGAGGAGCCGCTGCTCGTCCGCCTTATAGCGTCCCTCCATTGTCAGTTCTCGCTTGTCGGGCTGCTCCAGCGTCGCGTAGACGCTGCTGCCCGATGAGAGGAACTGATGCAGGCGGAAGGCGAAGAGCGGATCGCCGGAGGGCGCCTGGGCCTGATTGCCGGCGTCGAGTACGGTGTGCAGGCGCTCGCGGCAGCGCGTCTCATCGAGCCCCGTGTCCTTCACCAAGCGCTTCAGCGCACTGGCGAACGTCTCCGGCTCCCGGCGTATGAGGCGACCGTCGTCGGTGCGGATGCCGAATGCCTCTTCTGTCCACGCTGCCAGTGGGTGGCGGCGCACTTGGTCCGCGCTGGGGGTCGGCGGCGGCATCTCGACGGCTCGGCGCAGCTCCTGCGATGAGGCTGGCACTGATACCTCGGCCACCCGCGCCAGCGTCTCGTCGATCACGTTCAGCGGTGGCACGACCACCCCGAACAGCTTCGTAGCCACATCGGCGATTGTCTGCCGTCTCTCCTCTCGCGTCCCCTCCGTCGCCAGCGTGGCGCTCGTGCCGATTATCTGGATGTCGTGCCCTGCCTTCTCCTGCACCCGCCGCAGCAGCATCGCCACGTCGGCTCCTTGCCGGCCCCGGTAGACGTGCAGCTCGTCCATCACCAGAAAGCGCAGGTCGCTCGTCGCCGTCTCCAGGAAGGAGCGCTCGAAGGGACGTAGAAGGAGGTACTCCAGCATTACGTAGTTGGTGAGCAGAATGTGCGGCTTGTCGTGGAGGATCTCCTCCCGCCTCTCATGCTTCTCCTGTCCGGTGTAGCGGTCGAAGCGCAGCGGACACTCCGGAAACTGCGCCGCGTAGCGCTTGAGCGCGTCGAGCTGGCTGTTGATGAGGGCGTTCATCGGATAGATGATGAGCGCTCGCACGCCGCGGTCCCGCCGCTCCGGTTCGTCCCGCAGCACGGCGTCGACGATGGGGATGAGATATGTGAGGCTCTTGCCGGAGCCGGTGCCCGTGCTGACGACGTATGGCTCGCTCCGCAGCGCCGCCTCCAGCGCCTCCCGCTGATGGCGATAGAGGCAAATGTCCTCGCCGAAGAAGCGGGCGGTCTCCCGCAGGATGAGCCCGCGGTCCGCCAGCTCCCGCAGCGTCTCCGCCTCCTCAAACGCGGGGTTAAGCTGGAGGACAGCGTCCGGCCACAGCTCGCCGGCGGCCAGTTGCTCCCGCACGAAAACATCGATGCGCGGGTCAAAGACGCGGACGAAGCTCTCGACGTACTCGCGGTACTCGTCGACGACGGTGTCGCGCAGCTTGAACACGTCCATAGATGCTTTCCCTCCGCGATGTTTACTTGGTGACAGCGAGAACGCTCTCGCTCGAAACGTCTGGGCGATTTCGCCCGATCGACCCCGTTGGGTAGGGAGTCTCAGTCACCGGGCAACCCGAACGAGATTCGGACGCACCTCTCCGCAACCTGAATGGCCAAGGCGGCAACTCCCGTGCTGCCCTCCGCTCGGTTAAGCCAAGAAACCGGGGCACCCATAGAGGAAGACAGGGCGTGAATTGCCAAACCGAGCGATGATAGCAGACCTTTCCCAAAGATCAGTTCTGCAAGCTCGTCGTCCCCGGCATCTTGCAAAGGAACTAGATCTTCCTTAGACATCAGGGTGTCGCGAGGCGCTGGTTTCAGCGCGCCACCTGATGGGGGGATAGGCAGGCGCTCGAGCTGTCGTGGTCCGATGCTCATCCAGTCTTGTCTGACTCCTCTGAGCCCAAAGAGGCCCTTGTACAACGCGTTTCCCAGCCGTGAATTCAAGACCGTTGCTATGGCAAACGGACAAACCTCTTCCTTCGTCAGTATCAAAACGGCGGATTTTCCACATAGCACCGCTGGCGGTACTACGACGGCTTCGATCCGGCGTCCCATCCCAGCAACAATCACCTTTTCGCGTTCTGCCTGCAGTAGACGCCGGGGGGCCACTTCTGCAATTGCGGAGCGCGCCACCACAGGGAATCGCCCCCGAAATCCCAAGTAGGCAATGTCCTCCTGGCCCCACAGGCATTTGTATGGGTCTACGGTGCCAGTGTTCACTAGGAGCAGCAAATCAGGATTGGTGACGGAATCTTCGGCCCCGTTCCGTACATGCTTACGGATTTCGTAGGCCTCGGCTGTGGTTGCTCCATCTGAGAGAAGAGCGACTGAACCGAGTGGCGGGCAGTTGGACACCAGTACAAGCAGCTGGGGGTCGTCAGCGGTCAAAGGAAAGCATATGTAACCCGGTGGCAGCTGTCTGAGAGCCTCGACACTCACCGAAGTGCGCATCACCGCCTTCATTCCTTCGCCATACTTGATGAATTCGGCAGTTGTCTCACGGCCGCTACGCTGATTCGAGATTGTGACTATTGCCACGGAGACCGCCACCTCTTTGAACATGTCCAGCTCCGAGAAATCGCGCACCGAGACTATTGTCCTTGCCAGCAGTATCCGCTGGACCTCTTCACAGTAGTCAGAAGCGAGAAGCCTGGTAGGAGTAACCATCGCCTGCCGACCACCTTCCTTTGTCAAGTGCGCAGCGAGCTCGACGAAGACTACATACATGTCCCAGTTTCCTGCCGCCGACTTCCAGACTCCGGCAGCGAACTTCCGCAGTTGGGGCTGTTCTTCAGCTAGAGTTGCGGAGGCCACGTAGGGGGGGTTGCCCAACACCACGTCAAAGCCGCCGCGCGCAAACACCTCAGGGAACTCCAGAGGCCAGTGGAAGAAGGGCATCTCCTGGGAGAAGCCCACTGCTTCGCCCACCAGCGCCCCATTCGCCGCATTCGGCCTCAGTAGATAGCCGCGCACATCGCTCGTCGTCGGCACGTGGTCTATGTGGTCAGTGCCCGCGTGTCGCAGAGGGGCAAAGAAGGCATACGTCCACAGGTCGCACGCCACCTTCAAGTCGTACCACTTGCCCCCTGGCCCCCGCAGCGACTCATACAGCTCCTCCTTTGCCGCCACGTCGCCCGGCGTCTGTTCCTCCTGCTGCGCCAGCGCGTCGAACTCGCGTGCGAGCGTCTCCCGCCCTTCATCTGCGGGCGCGGCGCCCACGGGCAGGGAGAACTGGCCCTCCCGCTCGCGTTTGTTCCGGTTGCGGTAGTACTTGGCCGCCTCCTTGTCGTCGCCGGTCACCGGCTTGTAGGCGTCGTCCGGTATCCCTTTCTCCAGCACGCTCAGGTCGGCCACGCCGACAAGGCTGTCGCCGCACTTGATGTGGTTGTCCAGGAAGCTCAGCGGCCGGCCGGCGTTGTGCCCCTCGACCCAGAGCGCCACCTTGCAAAGGTCAACGGCCAGCGGGTTCTTGTCGACAGCGTAGATGCAGTGACGGATGACGTCGCGAAGAGCTCGGCGGTACTCCTCGGGCGGCGGCTCCTCTTCCCCGCCCCGCGCCCGCGCCAGGTCACGGGCGATGCGTCGGGCGGCGGCGAGCAGGAAGTGGCCGGAGCCGGAGGCGGGGTCGCAGACGCGCATGCCCAGCAGCGCTTCCTCCTTTTCTTCCTTCGTTCTCTTCCCCTTGAGGCGCTCCTCCATGACGGGCACAAGCGCGCTCTCGATGAGCTCGCGCACCAGCTCCGGCGGCGTGTAGTAGGACCCCGTCTGCTTGCGCTCACTGCCGGTCACGAGCGCGAACTCGGGCGGGTCGAGCGTCACCTGCGGGTGGAAGTCGAGCAGGCTCTCGTAGACCGACCCGAACTCCTCGACGTCGAGGGCCGCGTAATTCACGCGCCGCCGCTGTCCGGACCCTCCGCGGCGCCGGCCTGTCTCCTCATCGACAAACGTCGACAGGTGGCGAACGACGCGCAGCAGCTCCTCGTTGGTGCAGCAGGCGGTCTCCAGATCAGCGCAGGCGCTTGGGCCGAACAGCTCGCCGTTCAGCGCCGCCAGCCCCAGCTTCTTCGCCGCTTCGTTGTCGCGCAGCAGGCGGAACGTCTCGCGCAGCCCCAGCCAGAGGTCGCAGTGGCTGTCGCCGGCGAAATAGCGCTCCGCCCGGTCGCGCAGTCTGCCGATGCCATAGTAGCGGGTGTAGACCGTTTGTAGCGCCGTTCCCGCTTCGCTGAGCGGGAAGATCAGCCGCCGCTCTTCGGCGACCATCAGGAAGAGGAAACGATAGACGAGTCGCAGGAGTTGTCGGTAGTAGTCCTTCTCTGTGAGGGACTTGTTCTCCAATCTCGCTCGCAGCGCGCCGCTCTCCGGGTGCGACAAGAATGCCGTTCCCAGCTCTTTCAACGCCTCCTCAACGCCGTCGCGAAGATGTTCGCGGACGCGGCCTCCCTGCTCGATGCCCTGGTTATAGTAGCGCTCCAGCAGGCACTCATGCGGGCTGGCGCCGTCGCGGGGGAAGCGCGATGCGTGCAGCAGGCGGTACAGCAGCACAAACTCGCTGTAGACGTTTCCCTCGATCATTCCCTCGATGTCGAATTCGAGATACGTCGGCTTGGCGAGGCGAGCCGTATCGCGTAGCAGTCGCAGCCGCTCGCCGTTGGTGACCATGCCCCAGAGCGCATCTGTCCGGTTGAGGTACTCTTGGACGACGGCATGGGGACTGCGGCGGGCGCCGTCGCGATGGTCGAGCCTCTGGTCGACACCGACAATGTGAACGGGCGGCGCGTCCGGGCTCTCACCCGCCAGGTGCGATATGAAGTAGCTCTCGTTTCCGACAGCGATGGAGGAGCGCTGGAGCACGAGCTCCTCAAAGCCCAGCAGCTCGAGGAAGCGCGCCACCCAGTCTTCGCGGGTGAGCGTCGTGCGGCTCTCTTTCGAACGCGCTAGGCGGCGCTGGAAGGCGTCCCAGTAGGCGCGTGCGTCGGAGAAGGCACCCTGAATCGCGTCGGGCAGGCGGCGGCTCCCGTCAATGCCAAAATCCTTGGCAGCTTGGCCCTCGGCGTCGCCCGCCGCTATCTGGTCAAGCAGGTCTGCCGGGAAGATGCCGCCCTCAACCGTGATCGACGTGTACGCCATTAGCCACCCTTCACGGGCACTAGCACGTAGCAGCCCAGGATATCCGGCGGTAGGTGCGGCGTCACCTTGAGTCGCCTTCCCTTTACTACCGCCCGCAATCGGGCGTGCGACGCTTCCAGGGCACGTACGCGCTCCACCACGATCTCCTGATGCCAGGCGCCATCGAGCGATCCGAGCGCCCAGGCAACGTGGTCGCGTCGCTCGGCCTCCGGCATGTTCGCCTTGGGAGTCGCCTCTTTCAGCAGGCGCAACCCTTCCGAGTCCAACGGCTGCACCCATGCTATGCCGTCGCCTGTCCGCTGGAACGCGGCCACGACGACCTCCTCCGCGAACTGCTGTCGCGCCGTTTCCTCGAGCAGATACCGCAGCCGCAGGACTATGACCCCCGTGCGGTGCGTGACGGCATCGGTGAAGATGGCGCCACAGCGCGATAGCCCCTCGCCCTCACCGGCCAGTGTCCGCGCCAGCACCGCCTCTGTCAGGACCGCGACAACCGGATGGTTGCGTCCGAGAAGCGTCACGCCCTCCGGCGGCACGTCCTCGAACGTTACCCTCATCGGGAACGACTTCGCCTGCGGATAGCGGAGCCCGATGCGACCCACCAGGTCGCCGGGATGCAGTTCAAAGACGCCTTCTCTTCTTGTCGGTCGCAGCTCGCCGTTGAACCGCGGCAGTGCCTCGCCGACAAAGCGTCGCACGTCGGCGGGGGCGCCGAGCGCCGGCTCCATCTCCTTCAGCTCAAGCGCCACTTCCTCCGGCTTGATCCCTTGTTGCGCGAAGTACGTGCGCAGTTGGCCTTCACGATCGGCGGCCTTGTCCCACTCATCATGGAACTTGCTCACCTTCGGATCCGCGAGCTCAAGTTGGAGCTGCTGGGCTACGTCGCGCCGTCGCAATAGCACGCTGTCGACAACGGCCTGGACCACCTGATCGGACTCCACCGGCACCGGAACCGCGATGCCAAGGCGGTTGCGGATCATCCGTGCCTTTCGAATCAGTACGTTCAGCACGACCAGGTCGACGGGATTGTCCGAGCCATACAGCAGGACCGTCTTCACGACCGTCTTCTTCTGCCCAAAGCGATCGACGCGGCCCTCCCGCTGCTCGAGTCGGTTGGGGTTCCAGGGGAGGTCATAGTGCAAGACCGCGTCGAAGTGGTCCTGGAGGTTAACGCCCTCGCTCAGACAGTCGGTAGCAACTAGAACACGGACCTCGGATGTCACGAGGTCATCGATGAGTGCGCTGCGCTGTTCGCTGTCCCCGTCGCCACCCGTCACAGAGGTGACATGCAGGCCCGAGTGACTCCGCGCAAGCTCCTTTTGAAGCTGTTCCGCGACGTACTTGGCTGTCGCTATGAACCGGCAATACACGATCGGTCTGAACCCTTCGCGCAGCAGCTCGCTGACGGCGCGCACCGCCTCAGCGAGCTTGGTGTCGTGTTCCATACCGCGGAGGCCCTGAGCGGTTTTCAAGAACCCGCTGAGCCTCCGGATCTCGTCGACCGTGAGCGCGGCGGACGGGTCGTCCAGCGGCGCCGTCGGCACGTAGTCGGGGGCCTCGTCTTCGTCGGAGGAATCCAGCACTTGAGCGCTAAACGTCTGGTCACTGTCTCCAGCCTCCGATGGCAAGCCCTCCT